>Ga0209415_10011924_pt1 | contig 14561 bp, 8 predicted proteins | sample PeaSoiSIISIP2007_FD_187696 | JGI IMG/M metagenome (GOLD analysis project Ga0209415, IMG submission 187696) | Peat soil microbial communities from Weissenstadt, Germany - SII-SIP-2007 (SPAdes) (version 2) | ecosystem: Environmental > Terrestrial > Soil > Wetlands > Peat | place: Germany...
CTGCGAGGCCGAGCGCCGCCTGGGCGTCTCCGGCGAGCCCAGCCCGCTTCCCGAAGACTGGCGCTCCGAGCCCTATCCCATGGCCGCCATGGTGATGACCCACAATCTCAAGGAGCTGAAACAGTGGGGCGAAAAGAGCGGCATCCCGTTCTGGAGCACTCCGCAGGCCAAGAACACCAAGCCTTACGACGGCCGCAACCAATGCATCCGTTGCAACACCTGCTCCATCTGTCCCACCGGCGCGCGCTACTCGCCCGACTTCACTTTCAAGCGCCTGCTCGCGCGCAAGAACTTTGCGCTCCACGATCAGACCCTCGTCCGCAAGCTGACCCTCAACGACGGTAAGACCACCGTGGCCGCGGCCGAGGCCGTGAATCGCGAGCGCCCCGGCGAACCGATCGAATATCGCGCCCCGGTCTTCGTGCTGGCCTCGGGATACTGCTGGAGCCCGCACCTGCTGCTGCTGTCGAACAACTCGCGCTTCCCCAATGGGCTCGCCAACCGCTCGGGGCTCGTCGGCCGATACATGTGCGGCCACGCCTTTCTCTCCGCCATGATCGAGATCGACGCCAAAATCTACCCCGGCATGAACGAGCAGCACGGCCTGATCTCACGCCAGTTTTTCCGCTGCAAGACGGACCAGCCGTTCATCCGCCACGACCTGCGCATCTGGGAGAGCGCCTCCGGCCACGAGCCGCGCCTGCGCAGCGCCGATGGCCGCATCCTGCTCGGCGACTCGCTGCTCGCCGACTGGCGAGATCGCGCCAAACGCGGCACCGCCCGCGTGCGTGGCTATTACGACGTGCATCCCGACCGCGACAGCTCACTGACTCTCGATGTCACTTCGCGCAACCGCTGGGGCGACCCGCTGCCCACGATTGCGCACAAGCCCGATGCCGCCACCGAATCCCGCCAGCAGCTCACGCGCCAACATTTTCAGCAGCTCTTCCAGACGCTGGCCAAATCCAACAACGGCAAAATTCTCTCCACCGGCGCCGGCAATTACCTGGACCATCCCGCCGGCGGCTGCCGCATGGGCGCCGACGCTTCCACCAGCGTCTGCGACAGCTTCGGCCAAACCCACGATCACGAAAATCTCTTCGTAGCCGGTTCCCCCACGCTCCCCAATGCCGGCTGCACCAACGGCACACTGACTTTCGTAGCACTGACTCTGCGCTCGGCCGAGAAGATCGCCACTCACTTCCGGAGCCCCGCATGAACCTCCCTCGTGCCTCATGCATCCGTGCCGCACCCAACCGTGGCGCACGCACTCATGCGTGCCGCCTCGACACTCGTGTCGAGGCATCGGAGCTCCACATTACGCGCCGTCCCGCCGAGCATTTCTCCGCGATCTCCGCTCCCTCCGCGCGCGCCTCGGGTAAGACGCGAACCTCCCACCAGCCTCCCACTCTCTTGTTCTCTTTGTCCTCCGCGTTCCAAGCTCCGCGTCTCCGCGGCTCCGCGTCAATTCTCCTTTTCCTTTCTCTCTGCCCCCTCGCCCCCGCCCAGGACTGGCCCACCTACGGAGGCGACCCCGGCGAGACCCACTACTCCCGCCTCGATCAAATCAACCGCACTAACGTCCGCAACCTCAAACTCGCCTGGGAGTGGAAGACCGCCGAAGCCCCGCTCCCCGAATTCAAGACCAACCCCGGAGCCTTCGAAGCCACGCCCCTCATGATCGGCGGCGTCCTCTACCTCAGCACCCCCTACAACCGCGTCGTCGCGCTCGACCCCGAAACCGGCCGCGAACGCTGGTCCTACGATCCCGAGGCATACCGCGACGGCCAGGTCCCCAACGGCACCGGCTTCGTCCACCGCGGAGTCGCCGCCTGGCGCGATAGCAAAACCGGCCACCTTCGCATCTTCATGAACAGCCGCTACCGCCTCATCTCGCTGGATGCCGAAACCGGCAAGCCGGTGCGCGATTTCGGCGACAACGGCATCGTCAACCTCGTGGCGAGCCTCCGCTGGGAGACCAATCCCAAGCACTACACCAACACCTCACCGCCCGTCGTCTACCGTGACCTCGTGATCGTCGGCAACGGCGTCGCCGATCGCTTGGTCTATCCCAAAGACCCGCCCGGCGACGTACGCGCCTTCGACGCCCGCACCGGCAAACTCGCCTGGACCTTCCACACCGTCCCGCTCTCGGGCGAATTCGGCAGCGAGACCTGGGGCAATGGATCGGAGAAGTTCACCGGCCACACCAACGTGTGGGCGCCCATGACCCTCGATGACGCGCGCGGCCTGCTCTACTTGCCGGTGTCGACGCCCAGCAACGATTTCTACGGCGGCGCGCGCCCCGGACAGAACCTCTTCGCCGAATCGCTGGTGTGCCTCGACGCCTCGACCGGCAAACGCAAATGGCACTACCAACTGGTGCACCACGGCCTCTGGGACTACGATCCGCCCGGCCCTCCCGTCCTCGCCTCGATTCGCGCCTCTGGCAAACGCATAGACGCCGTGGTGCAGCTCACCAAGACCGGATGGGCCTTCGTCTTCGATCGCGTGTCGGGCAAGCCCGTCTGGCCCATCGAGGAGCGCCCCGTACCCGCAAGCGATGTCGCCGGTGAAAAATCCTGGCCCACGCAGCCGTTCCCCACCAAGCCTCCGGCGTTCGAAGAGCAGGGCGTCACCCTCGACGACGCCTTCGACCTCACACCCGAGCTGAAGGCCGAAGCGCAGGCCGAAATGAAGAAGTACCGCATCGGCCCGATCTTCACGCCGCCCAGTTTCCAGGGATCGCTCATCCGTCCCGGCGTGATCGGAGGCGCGAATTGGGGCGGCGGCGCGCTCGACCCCGCGACCGGCATCCTTTATATCAAGTCGAGCAACACTCCCGCCAACGCGCGCCTCAAGAAGGTGGACACTCCCGTCCCCGGCGAGCTCGACGCCACCTACGTCATGGACAACGGCCCCACCACGTTTCACAACGGCCTGCCGCTCCTCAAGCCGCCCTTCGGCCACCTCACCGCGATCGATCTCAACAAGGGCGAGATCGTGTGGCGCGTGCCTTTCGGCGATGACGCCCGCCTGCGCGCCCACCCCACGCTCAAGGACGTGAAACTGCCCGACCGCCTCGGAGCCTCGGGCGCCCCGGGAGCGATCGTCACCAAGGGAGGCGTCATCTTCGCCGGCGGCGGTGACACTCGTCTGTACGCCATCGATACCGCCAACGGTCAGGATCTCTGGAGCTTCCCGCTCGGCCGCCGCACGACCGCCACGCCCATGACCTACCGCACAGCCGCCGGCCGTCAGTTCGTAGTAATCGCGTCGGGCAACGGAAGCGACGCCACCCTGACCGCCTTCGCTTTGCAGTAGCACAGGCATTCTTGCCTGTGTGGTTCTTGCTTAGGCAGCGCTGCCCGCCGCCATCCCCATCTCCTCCAGAACACGCCGCATCGCCGCCAGCAGCGCCTCGATGTCCGCCGGAGACAACCGCCCGATAGTCCCCACACGAAAACACAGCTCTTCCGTCAGCTTACCGGGATAAATGATGAACCCCAATTCACTCAGCCGCGAATAGAATTCCTCGAATCGAAACCCCGCGCGCGCGGGATACCGGAACGTGCTGATGATGTAGCTTTGGTCCTCTGGCGCCAGGTACGCCTCGAAGCCCATCTCCGCCATACCACGCATCAGCGCCGCGTGATTCGCGCGATAGCGCGCCGCGCGCCCCTCTACACCGCCCTCCGCATCGAGCTCGAGCAGCGCCTGGTGGAACGCCAGCAGCGCGTGCGTCGGCGGCGTGAAGCGGAACTGGCCGTCGGATTCGAACCCCGCCCACTGCGCGTGCAGATCGAGGCTCAGCGTGCGCGCGCGCCCCTTCGCTTCGAGCAACCGGCCCCGCCGCGCCAGCACGAACGCGAAGCCCGGCACGCCTTCGATGCACTTATTCGCCGACGAAATCAGGAAATCGATGCGCGCCGCCGCGAGATCCAGCGGGATTGCGCCGAAGCTGCTCATCGCGTCGACGATGTACACCGCGCCCGCGCGTTCCACCGCCGCGCCGATGGCTTCGACCGGATTGACAATGCCCGTAGTCGTCTCGCAATGAATCACCGCCGCGTGCGTGATGCCGCGCGATGCCGCGAGGCGCTCCGCCACTCCTTCGGGCGCGATCTTGCGATTCTCGGGAGTGTCCAGCGTTTCAATCTCAATCCCGTGGACGCGCGCCATCTGCGCGATGCGGCGTCCGTACGCTCCGTTCACCAGGACCAGCAGCTTGCCATCGCGCGGAATCGCCGAAGAAATGACCGATTCGATGGCGAAGGTCCCGCTGCCCTGCATCAGCACGCATTCGTAGTCGCGAATTGGTTGGCAGGCGAAAGCGCCTGCCCCACCGATCTCGAGCAGCCGTCTACGAATGTCCCGCACGGTCCGCAGAAATTCGCGGTCGCGCGACCCCGCGTCGTGCAACATCGCGGACTTCACCGTCGCGCTGGTAGTAAGCGGTCCGGGAGTGAATAGCAATTTATCGGTCGTCATGGTGGAGATTGTCTTCTTCATCGCCGTCGCCGAAATCGATGCCGGGAACCAGGTGATGCCCCACCGCCAGCGCATTGCGCGGCGCCTGCCACACGTTCTTCCCGCCAACGTACGTGGCGTCCACGACGATGTCCTTGATGGTATCCGGCGGAACCTTGCGCGGGTCTTTCCGCAGCACCGCGAAATCGGCCAGCTTGCCCGGCGCGATCGATCCCTTATCATGCTCTTCAAATGTGGCGTAGGCGCCATCGAGTGTCCACACCTTGATGGCCTCTTCCACGCTGACACGCTGATTCGCGCCGTACGCCACGCCGTTTTCGCCCTTGCGCGTGACCATATCCTGGATGCGCAGCAGCGGGTCGGCCGCGGAAACCGTGGAATCGGAATGTCCCGCCACGTGAATTCCCATATCGAGGGCGGTGCGGTAGGGATGAATCATAGCCAGGCGTTTCTCGCCATAGGAAGCCAGCTTGTCGCCATGCTCCCACATATAGGAGTGAAACACCAGGATCACGCCCGCCTTTTTGGCGCGTTCCAGCATGGACTCGTTCATCACGCTGGCGTGCTCGATGCGGTGCCGCGCGTCGGGCCGGGGATTCTTGGCCTGCGCGCGCTCGATGGCGGTGAGCACCATGTCGATTTCGCGGTCGCCATTCGAATGCGTGGCGATCTGGAAGCCCGCGTCGTGCATGGATTGAAACGCCTTGTCGAGATCGGCCTGCGAGCGCGCGGGCGGAATGCCGAAATAGCCGGGCTGATCGGAATACGGCTCGGAAAGCCAGCAGGTGCGGCCGCTGAGCGAGTTGCCGTGAAAGACTTTGATGGACGTGGCGCGCAACCGCTCGTCGCCGAAGCCGCTCTTCAGGCCGATGGCCTGCAAGGCCGGAAAATGCGCCTCCGAGTACATGAAGCCCATGCGCACCGGGCCGCCGCCATCGCGCACGGCTTCGTACAGGCGGAACGATTGCGGGCTGCCCCCCGCGATTCCGGCGCTGGTGATGCCGCGCTCGGCGTAGATGCGAAAGCACTGCAGATGGCCTTCCACCTCGGCCTGCCACGGGACGCGCGATTCGCCGCCGGAATTCAATCGCGTGAGCAATCGCCTCGCGGCTTCGCGAATCACGCCGTTGGGCATGCCGTCCGGGTCGCGATCGAAAGAGCCGCCGGGAGGGTCTTTCGTGTCCTTGGTGATGCCGGAAGCCTGCAGCACGTACGTGTTCACCACCGTGATGTGGCCCGAGGAGTGGCTGATGCTGATGGGGTGCTCGGTCGAGGCCTTGTCGAGATCGTGGCGGTTGGGGTGCCGGCCGAGCTTGGTGTCCTGATAGCGCGTGCCGGTGACCATCTGCCCCGGCGGCGTCTTCGCCGCCTTGGCCTTCAATGCCGCGACCAGCTCATCCATGTTGTGGACCTTTTCCGGCCCCAGCCACGGCACGTAATACGGCGAATCCTCCTCGTAGACGCCGGTGGGGTGCAGGTGCACGTCGTTGAAGCCGGGCGTGACGGTCATGCCCTTCAGGTCGACGATCTTCGTGCCCGGTGTTGCGAGCCGGCGGATCTCGGCGGTGCTTCCGACCGCGGAGAAGCGCCCGTTGGTCACCGCGAAGGCCTCGGCATAGGGCTTCGACGGGTCCACCGTGATGACGTTGCCGTTGATGTAGATGGCATCCGCGCCCCAAACCGCGGATGCCATTAGCAGTAGCGAATAGATGCGATGCATGGATGCTCCTAATACGCCGGCCGCGAGGTCGAGTGCCGCTGCGGCAAACCCCTCCCTGACGGTCGGGGCCCCGGCCAGAGCCGCGAGCGTGAGCGAGCGGTTTTACGGTTGGCACTAAATCTCGCGGTCATGCTTTTCAAAATCTTAGCCGCAAACTGAACTGCACCTGCCGCGGTGCATTGTTCTGGCTCAAAATGATTTTCCCAAATGTGGCCGATGTGATGCTGGTAGTCGGCCCGCCGAAGACCACGTGGTTCGTGGCGTTGAACATCTCGGCGCGGAACACCAGGCTGAACCGCTCGCGAATGCGCGTCAGCTTCTCGATCGACGTATCCACGTTGGCCGCGGTGGGGTTATTCACGCCCGGCAGATACCGGCCCACGTTGCCGAAGGCGAACTGCGGCGTCTGCGTGAATGCCGCCGGATTGAAATAGAGGCAACTGTCGCAGATCTGCGGTCCGCCCGGCAATGCCGCCGAAGCGCCGGTCGCGTTGGGCCGCATCCCGGAGCCGCCGCCAAGCGAATTCGAGTTATTGGGAGAGGAGACGGCCACCGGGCGTCCATCATCTACCGTGTAGAACGCGCCCAGCGACCAGCCGCCAAACGCCTTGGCCGCCACGCCCGAAGTCGCCAGCCCTTTGCCGGGACCGAAGGGCAGCTCATAGCGGACGGCCAGCCGCGCGGTGTTGGTCTGGTTCTGGTCCGAAACCGATCGGTCGCACACGAAACAGTAGTCGTCCTGGAATCCATTGCGTGTTCCCGCGACGCTGGTCATTTCGCCGACATTGTCGATGGCTTTGCTGTAAGTATAGCCGAACAGCACCGCCAGCCCTTGCGAGAGGCGCTTTTCCACGGTCAACTGACCGGCCTGGTACGAGGAGTGGCCCGCGCCCACATTGATCGCCTTGACGTTGAGAAACTCCGGAAACGGGCGGAGCAGTTGCGCATACTGCACGGTGGCGAGGCTCAGCGTGGAAGTGGGGTCGGTGATGACACCGTAGAACGGATTCGCGACCACGCTGAGCAACTTCGATCCCTGCGCCAGCGCGGAATCCGGAATCTGGTTGTATTGGATCGGCGACATGAGGTGCACCCCTACATTGCCCACATAGGCCACCGTCACCACCAGTTGCAGCGGCAACTCGCGCTGGATATCGAAAGACCAGTTGGCTTGATACGGAATGTCCTGCGTGCGCAGCGGTCCGGTGATGTTCTGGCCGAGCGCGATAGCCAGCCCCGCGGCATTCCCGTAAGGCGCGGGCAGTCCACTCGGAAACGGATTGCTCAGGTTGAACAGAGGCGTGACGCCGTCCGATTGCGCTGCGATGGAGTTGATGGTGCGCGTGGTGCCGAGCGCGTTGGGGTACTGTTCCCACGCCGCCAGGGGATGGTGAAAGATGCCGAAGCCCGAGTGGATCACGGTTTTGGAATTCACCTGAAAGGCCACGCCCACGCGCGGATCGAGATGCAGTCCGCGCGGGAGCTGCAGTTGCCGGCTGGCGCCGTTCAGCCCCGGAATGCCGACGCCGCCCACCAGGCTCGGGAACCCCGGCACCTGCCCCGCCAGCGGCGAAGCGGACTTCAGGTCGATGTAGTTCAATTGGTTCTGATTTTCCACGTCGCCGGTTTCATAGTTGACGCGCAGGCCATACGTCACGGTCAGCCGGCGCGTCAGCCGCGCGGCGTCCTGTGCGTAGAAACCGAGGTAGCCGTGGCGCGATCGGGTCTCGGGGACATATCCGCTGGTCACTCCCGCCGCGCCCAATAACAGGTCGGCGATGCCGCTGCCGGAATCCGCCACCGCCGCGTTCGGATTGGGGCCGCCGGTGAAGTTGCTGGTGGCGTTGATAGCCAATTGCTGCGGATCGTAGAGCTGCACCGGGTAGAGGCGGAAGTCGTATCCGAATTTGAACGTATGGATGCTCTTGAGCCAGGAAAGATCGCCGGCATACTGCCACACCGAAGACTCGTTGTCCTCGAACGGATAGTTGTTGCCCAGACCGCTGGCGCGGGTCATGGAAAGCTGCGGCACCATCTGATCGGTGAGGCCCGGCGCCACGCTGGCGGGGAATCCGAGCTGGCTGGCGGTCACTTCCACCGGCGCGGTGCGGTTCGATTCGCTGTGCGCCCACGAAAAATGATGGTCGAAAACCAGCGCCGGAGAAATCGACCAGGTGTGGTGCAGCATGATGTTGAAACCGGGAATGAAGTCGTTGGAATTCACCGCGGCCATTCCGTTGCCGTAGTAGTTGTTCTGAATGATGTGATTCGAGAACCAGTCGAGATGCGCATACACGAGCTGGTGATCGGAGATCCGCTGATCGAGCCGCGCGTCGATGCGGTCATTGTTGTTCGTGCCGGGAGCATTCGAGAAATAGTTATTGGTGCTGCTCTGTCCCACGCCCGCCTCGTTGGGCATGGGGTAATAGGACAGCAGCTTGGCGGCGATGGGATTGATCCCGCTAGCCGGCACGAGATTGCCCGGAAACGCCGTGCGGATGTAGCGCGTGGTTCCGGACGGCGCGCTGGGGTCGAGCCGCGTGGTGGAGGGATCGTACATCACGATCGGGTTTCCGTTGGCGTCCTTGGTTTGCGAGAAATTGCCGGCGCGCTCGAGCGCCGTGGGCACGGTTCCCGTGAACGATCCGGCCGCGGAATCGCGCAGCCCTTCGTACGACACGAAAAAGAATGTCTTGTCGCGGCCGTGATACAGCCTGGGCAGCACCACCGGTCCGCCAACCGTTCCGCCGAACTGGTTGCGCCGGAAGGCGGCAATCGGCTGGCCCGCCTTGTCGGCATTGAACCCGTCGGCGTCCAGATCGCTGTTGCGCAGATATTCGAACAGCGAGCCGTGCACCGCATTGCTGCCGGAGCGGAGCGCATAGGCTACCGTTCCGCCGCTGGTGCGGCCAAACTCCGGCGCATAGGCGCTGGTATAAACGCGATACTCCTGCACCGCATCCACGCCCGGAATACCGGCCGCCTGGTTGTAATACGCGGTCGTGTCGGTGCCGCCGTCCAGGGCGATATCGGTGGTCGATCCTTTGGCGCCGTTGATGCGCCAGGTGTTGGTGCGGCTCTCGCTGGTCACGTTCTGTCCCGAGAGACCGTCGTCGCCCTTGGTCACCGCCGGGCTGAAATTGATCAGTTGCAGCGGATTCCGCACATTCAGGGGAATGCTCGCCACAAACGTGCGGTCGATCACCACGCTGCGGTCCGGCCGGTCCGTGGTAACCTCCGGCGGCGTATCCATCACTTGCACCTCTTCGTGCACCGAGGCCGGCTGGAGCACCAGTTCGATCACCTTGCTCTCGCCCACATCCAGCGTGAGGCCGGTGAGGCGCTCGATGGCAAAGCCTGGCGCCGACGCCGTGATCTCATACGTTCCCGGCGGAACCGGCGGCAGCAGAAAGCTTCCGCTGTCGGTGGTCAGGGTGCGAAACCTGGCCTCCGTTCCCGTGTTCCGGATCGCCACTTCGCACCCCTGGATCATGCCTTGGCGCGAGTCGGCCACGTGCCCGCTTACCCGGGCGCTTTGCGCGTTCACACTCAGTGCCGCGGCCAGGCACACTACGGCTGTGATGAGAATTCTTCGCATCGGTTGCTCCGTTCTGGTATTAAGGAATTACGGTTTCTCGCCGGCGGCGATCCGGCGCTCAATATCGGCGAGTATCTCCGTGCAGCCGGCCAGCGACGGGGCAACGAAGTGCGCGCCCGCATCCATGAGCCGCCGCGCCGCGCTCTGCTCTCGCGTCACCCGTTCTTCCCGCGGCAACGCTTCCCAATCCTCGAGCGAGAGGCCGATTTCGTTGCCCGTCGCGCTAAGAGCGATGGTCCACATCCCGGCGTTCAATCCCTCGGCGATATCCGCGGGAGTATCGCCGATCTTCACGCAATGCCGCAGCGGGAATACTCCCAGCAGGATGGCGTTGCGGTAACACATGAATGGCTTGGGACGTCCGCCGCCCACTTCGTCCGGCGTGACGCTGGCATCCGGCGCGTATCCCAGGCTCGCGGCCACGGGCAGCACCACATCCAGCAGGTCGCGCGTATATCCCGTGGTCGAACCAATGCGCAGCCCGCCCGATCTCCACGCTTGCACCGTCTCCGGAACGCCCAGAATAGGCGCGCTGTATTCCGCGAGAATCGCCGATTGCTTCGGCAGAAAATCGCCGAAGATGCGCTCCACGTCGCGCTCGGAAGGCGCCTCGCCGTATCGCGCGGTCCATTCGCAGCGCACACGCTCGCCCGCGCAGATGAAGCGGATCTGGTCCTTCTTCAGCACGCCCATGTGCTCGCGTGCTTCGGCGGCGGTAATCGGCACGCCGCTCTCTTCGAACGCTCGTGCGAGCGCGGCGACCGGGGCGAGGCTGCCGAAATCCACCGTCGTTCCGGCCCAGTCCAGAATCACGGCTTTGATGAAACCGAATTTCACGTTCCGTTCCCTTCCAATCCTTTATTCCATCGCAGCGTCAACAGGCCGCCCGCCGCGGCCGCGCAGAACAGAAAGAACGTAAAGAGCTGGTCCCAACCGAAGCGGCTCACGATCACCGCAACCACGTACGCCGAAATAAGCTGCCCCAGCGAACCGACTCCATTGACGATTCCCGCCGCGCGCGCCGCATGCTGCGGGCTGACGGCATCGATGCTCGCCGGTCCCGACATCAGCAGGTCCGGCCCGTACACCAGGATACCGAGAAGCGAGATACTGCACGCCATCGCCGCCGGACCCAGCCGGCCGATCACCGGATGCATCAGGAGCGCGGCGGCCAAACCGAAGAGCATCGTGGCTCCCACCGGATAGCGCCTTCCGTTCAGCAAACGGTCGGAAACGTATCCCGCGATCAATGCTCCGGAGAAGCCCACCAGCTCGAACAATGACGATGTGTACCCGGCCTGCGACTCGCTGTATTGCATCCGCTGCACCAGGTAGAGCGGCAGCCAGAAGAGCAGGGAGTAACGCGTGATCTTCAGGAAGAAATACATGCCCGCCAGAATCCACACTTCGTGATTGCGCGCCGCGGCCCACCAATCGCCGCTGTCGGGCGCCTCCTCGTCCCCGGATTTGGCAACCGCGGGAAGCGACGCCTCCGGCGGAACATTCCGCGCGCGAATCGCGAACCAGGTGGCGCCCGCCGCCAGGATCATGGCGGGAAACAGGAAACCGCGGCGCCATCCCATGGCCGGGAGAGCGTAGGTCTGGGTAGCGGCGTACGTCGCGAATACCGTGGCCAGAAACCCGCCGAGCACGTAGCTGGTCCCCCACCATGCCATCACCGTTCCGCGTTCTTTCCGCGCAAACCATGCACCCAGCACCTTCAGGCTCGCCGACCAGCCGCAACCTTGGCCCAATCCATTGCCGATCTGCAGCAGCACGATGGCCTGGTAGCTCGACGTCATTGCCATGGCCGCGGTACACGCCGCTGAAACGAAGCCGCCCGCGCTGCCGACCAGCCGGCCGCCAAAGCGGTCGCCCAAGGCGCCTGCGATGAACTGTCCCACGGCATAGGCGAGGCTGAAAACGAAGACCGCATGAGCCAGGTCGAAATTGTTGTAGTGGCTGGTGCGCGCCATCATCGGCATCACCACGCTGAAATTCTTGCGGCAGAAGTAGTAGCAGGCATACAGCACCCATGCCGCAAAAAAGATGCGGAATCGCCAGTACGACCACCGCGCGCGCAGGTTGCGCTCGCCGTCCGCCATTGTCTCTACGATGATTGCGGCCGATTCCATGTGCGTGAGTTGCAGGTTACCACGTTAAGCCTACTGCCGCCTACGTTCAGAACGGTTAAGCTTTTAACTAACTGCCTGCGGCATCAAGTAGTTGTCAAAGAGTGCCCGAGATCGCTGTAACTGATTTGAAACGATACGGTCACGGATATTTATCTGGTGACTTGTGCCGCAATCGGCTAACCTTGTGGGTGAACCGGACTTCCATGATGGACGCAATCCTGTCCGCTACCGCCAAACCGCCGCTCTTGCGCGCCGGAGTGCAGCAGGCCATTGCGGCTGGCGACGACGATTTGACGGCCGCCGTCGAGTTCGAGCTGATTTCCGTTCTCCAAGCGCCGTCGTTCCGCGGCAGCCTGCGCAGTGCGGCATTCCTGCGCTTCGTCGTGGAAGAGACTCTGGCCGGCCGGCAGGATCTGCTCAAGGAGCGCACCGTCGGCGCGGCCGTGCTCGGCAAAGCTCCGGGTTACGATACGGGCGCCGATTCCGGTGTGCGCGTGCGCGCCAATGAAGTCCGCAAGCGCCTCGCCGCTTATTACGATTCGGCGGCGCCCAAGGCCGGATTCCGCATCGAGCTTCCGTCCGGAACTTACGCGCCCCGGTTTGTTCCGTGCGCCGCGCCATCCGTGGCCGCCGGCCCGCGTTCGCTCGATCCCCCTTCCCTGCGCCTGTGGCAATTGGCCGCGCCCAGCCTGGTCGCGATCTTTCTGGCGCTGATCTCGATTCGCGGCGGCGTGGAATCCAACGATTCGTTCTCGCGCTTCTGGAATCACGCCCTCGCTGGAGGCACCGCGATTGTGATCGCCGTGGATGCCGATGCCGACAACTCCTCCTCCATTTCGCCCGCCATGGCGGACGCGGCGATGCCCTTCGAATCCCTGGCGAGCGCATTTGAATTGCCCGTGCATATCGTGGCGGCAGACCGCCAGGCCCCGGCGGCGCGTTCCTGCGTGATCCGCATCTCGACGCGCCACAAGCCCTCTGAGCGGGCGCTGCTCTACCTGAACGGCGCGGCCGTTTTTCGAGGCCAGGATGGAGCGGAGCTGTGGCTGTGGGCGGATTCCGCCGAGAAGCTCAGGTCCGCCGCGCAAACCCTGGCATCGCGGTCGGGATTCCCCGAGATTCCATAAGGGCGGTAGCCTAAGTTACACGGTTTCGCAAATACGGCCACGTACTCGGACAGAACCGCTCCCTGTCGCGGCTCTGAACGGAAGCCGCGCGCGTTAGCAAGCGGTCCCACGATACGTTAGTGAACTTCTGAAACGGTGTACTAAGTTACACGGATTGCCCCTCTTTATTTCAGATTCTCGAGCAGCGGTACGGCGGTTTCAGACTCCACACTCTCAAACTCTGATACAATCGTGCTTAATAGGAGGGAGTCCCCAATTGTCCGCCAGCCCGCCCACCACCCCTGTCAAAGACAACCGCGAGAAACTCCTCGAGCGCGCCATGTCCCGCCACCAGTACTCCGGCGACGCCCTCATCGAGGTCCTCCACACCGCCCAGGAGCTCTTCGGCTTCCTCTCGCCCCCGCTCCTCAAGACCATCGCGCACAAACTGCGCCTCCCTCCCAGCCGCGTCCTCGGCGTCGCCAGCTTCTATCATTTCTTCTCTCTGAAACCCAAAGGCGAGCACACCTTCGTGGTCTGCCTGGGCACCGCCTGCTACGTGGCCGGCGCCCTCGGCCTCGTCGAAACGCTCGAGCGCCGCTGCGCCAAAGCCGGCCACACCACCCCCGATGGCAAAGTCAGTGTCGAGACCGCGCGCTGCATCGGCTCCTGCGGCCTCGCGCCCGCCGTCATCGTTGACGGCGCCGTGCTGGCCCGCCTCTCGCCCGCCATGCTCGACAAGGAACTCGAAAGAATCGGTGTCCAATGACAGTCGAAGATCTGTTCGAACAACAAACCGCCGAGCTCGAGCGCCAGAAATCGCTCGACAACCGCATCCTCTGCTGCACCGCCGCCGGCTGCATCTCCTGCGGCGCCAATGGAGTCCGCACCGCCATCGCCGCTGAAATCAAGGCCCAGGGCAGCGAAAGCCGCGTCGAGGTCTGCGGCACCGGCTGCATGGGCATGTGCAGCCGCGGACCGCTGGTCCTCAGCTCCGCCGATCGCCGCCTCTACGGCAACGCCACCCCCGCCGACGCGCCCGCCCTCGTCAGTCCCAACCCCATCGACCGCCAATCGCTCGCCGCGCGCGCCATCGATCTCGAGTCTCCGTTCTTCACCCGCCAACTCAAGATCGTCCTCGCCAACAGCGGCCGCGTCGATCCCGAGAGACTCACTGACTACATCGCCGCCGGCGGCTACCAGTCACTCGCCAAGGCTCTCAACGATCTGACCCCTCGCGCCACCATCGAGGAGGTCAAGAAGAGCGGCCTCCGCGGACGCGGCGGCGCCGGCTACCCCACCGGCCTCAAGTGGGACCTCGTCGCCAAGCAGGCCGCCCCCGTCAAGCACGTCGTCTGCAACGCCGACGAGGGCGACCCCGGCGCCTTCATGGATCGCAGCGTCCTCGAAGGCGACCCGCACCGCGTGCTCGAAGGCATGGCCATCGCCGGCTACGCCGTCGGCGCGCAGCAGGGCTACATCTACGTGCGCGGCGAGTACGGCCTCGCCAT
>Ga0209415_10011925_pt1 | contig 14561 bp, 8 predicted proteins | sample PeaSoiSIISIP2007_FD_187696 | JGI IMG/M metagenome (GOLD analysis project Ga0209415, IMG submission 187696) | Peat soil microbial communities from Weissenstadt, Germany - SII-SIP-2007 (SPAdes) (version 2) | ecosystem: Environmental > Terrestrial > Soil > Wetlands > Peat | place: Germany...
GGTCGTCGGGCGGTCGGGGTCGGCACCCGACCCGCCGGCGCCGGAGGCGACGACATCCGGGGCTGGCCCTGCATCCCGGGCAGGCGCGGTTGGAGCACCTGCGGCCGGGTGGTCGTCGCCGCCGAGCGCGGGGCCGGACACGGCCTGCGGTCGGGGCGCGACGTCGTCGACGACGGACGCGGGGGTTGGCGTGAGATCCCCCGGGCTCGGGCCCGCCTCCCCGACGGGGGCGTCGCCGGCGGGACCAACGGGGTCACCGCGTCGCTTCGACTGCCGCTCCTGGTAGAGATCGACGGAGATGACGTGGATGATGCCCGCCGCCGGGATCGCGAGCAGCGCCCCGATCAGGCCGAACAGCTGGACGCCGACGAGCAGGCTGACCAGCACCCCCAGGGGTGACAGCCGGACCGTGCGGGACATGATCGCGACCTGGATGACGTGGTTCTCGAACTGCTGGTACACGACGTAGATCACGATCATCCCGACGCCGGCCGTCACGGAGTGGAGGAACGACAGCCCGACCGTGGGGATCGCGCCCAGGGTGGCGCCCACCAGCGGGATGAGGTCGGCGAACCCCACCCACACCGCGGCGACGCCCCTGAACGGCACCCCGAAGATCCACAGGCCGACGTAGGTGACCGCAGCGGCGATGAGGCTGATCAGGATGTTGCCGAACATGTAGCCGCTGATGGCCCGCGAGGCGTCGCGACCGAGCCGCCGCAGTCGTGCCTGGCGCGCCTCGGTGGTCATGGACGTGAGCCCGTTCAGGATCTTGGGGCCCTCGACCAGCAGCAGGAACGTGAGCACGAGGATGGTGAGCGCGGAGACCAGCCCGTTGCCGATGCTTCGCAGGATCGAGAGGGCCCGCGACCCGCTCGCCGACACGTACTTCTGGATCTTCGGCTCGTACTGCTTGGCCTTGTTGACGAGGTCGTAGCGCTTGACGAGGTGCCCGATCGGACCCTTCCCGGCCTGGGCGTCCTGGACCAGTCGGGGGAAGTCGTTGATGAGCTTGTTGACCTCGTTGACGATCGGCCGGATGAACAGATAGAGCAACCCGCCCACGCACGAGAACCCGAGCACGAACACGATGAACGCGGCCAGGGTGCGGCGCAGCCGGGCGCGACGCACGAGGAAGTCGACCGGCGGGCTGAGCACGACGGCGAAGAACCCGGCCACGATGATCCAGGTGATCTCGCGCTGCGTGGCGATGACGAACTGCCACAACAGGTACGCGCCCGCCGCGGCGGCGATCGCCGCGAGGATCGTGCGCCACGGGACCGGGGCCCGCGCCGCCCCCCGCCCGGGGTCGGCTCGACCGGGCTCCACCATGTTCCAAGGTTACGCAGCCACTAACGTCGCAATCCGCCATGGGCCAACCCGTCGTCGTGACCGAGAAGCCGACCGCGCGACCGGGCGTGTGGCGCTTCGAGACCAACCGGGTGCTGACCGGCATGGCCCACGAGCGCTACCACCGGGGGACGGAGATCACGGGCGACCGGCCGCCCGACGAGCTGGCGCGGCGCATCTTCGCCCATGGCAACGCCGACGAGGTCCACGTCTACGGCAACGTCGTGACGGTCACGCTGGCCCGCGGGCACGGCCCCGACGGGCTGCGGGAGATCATCGAGGGGCTCTACACCTACTACCGCGAGGGCGTGACGCCCGCGATCCCGTAAGGGCCGAAGACGCAGGAATACTTCGCTGGGCTAATTAGTTGACTGAACTGATGCCGCCCGACGATGACATGGCCTCCCGGCTGCGGCTGGTGACGATGCGCCTGGCGCGGGTGCTCCGCCAGCGCGACGGTGGCCTCCCGCAGACGCTCATCTCGGCGCTCAGCACGATCTCCCGGTGCGGGCCGGTGACGCTCGGCCGCCTAGCCGAGCTCGAGTCGGTGCAGCCACCGTCCATGACGAGAGTGGTCACCAGGTTGGAGGAGCTCGCGCTCGTCGTCCGCGAGGTCGACGAGAGCGACCGGCGGGTGGCCCGGGTGCGGCTCACGCCGGCCGCCGAGGTCCTGCTGGCCGACCTGCGCTCGCAGCGCGACGAGCTGCTCGCCACCCGTCTGGGGGCGCTCGACCGCAGCGACCTCCGCGCCCTCGAGGCCGCCATTCCCGCCCTCGAGCGGCTGGCCGAGGTGCAGCCGTGAGCCGGGCGCGCCGCTTTGCCGACGGCACCTTCCGCTCGCTGCGCGTCCGCAACTACCGCCTGTTCTTCGGGGGCCAGCTCGTCTCGCTGATAGGGACGTGGATGCAGACGATGGCGCTGGCCTGGCTGGTGCTGAACATCACCCACAGCCCCGCTCAGGTCGGCTTCATCGTCGCCGTGCAGTTCATCCCGACGCTGGTCGGTGGCATCCACGGAGGTCTGGTCGCCGACCGGTTCGACAAGCGCAAGATCCTGCTCGTCACCCAGGTCTGCTTCACCGTCCAGGCCGTCGTCTTGTCGGCGTTCGCCATTGCGCACGCGGCGACGCTGCCGGTGCTCTACACGCTCGCCTTCGTGCAGGGGATGATCACGACCGTCGACAACCCGACGCGCCAGGCGTTCGTGTCCGAGATGGTGCCGGCCGCGGAGGTGCCCAACGCAGTCGGGCTCAACAGCGCCATGTTCAACACCGCGCGCGTCATCGGCCCCGCCATCGGAGGGGTGCTGATCGATCTCGTCGGCACGACGACGTGCTTCGTGCTGAACGCAGTCTCGTTCGCCGCCGTCATCGCCGCGCTGGCCGCCATGCGGCCGGCCGAGTTCCACCGGGGCGCACCCATCCGCCGGGAGCAGGGGGCGTTGCGCGCCGGTCTGCGTTACGTGTGGGGGGAGCCGACGTTGCGGCTCGTCATGATCATGGTGGCGCTCATCGGCACGCTCGCCATGAACTTCTCGGTCGTGCTCCCGGTCCTCGCCAAGCAGGTCTTCCACGGCACGGCGGGCACCTACGGGCTGTTCTCCGCGGTGATCGGGGTCGGGTCGCTGGTCGGCGCGCTCGCCGTGGCCAGTCGCGCGCAGCCGACGACACGCCTGTTGGCGATCTCGGCGGCGGGGTTCGGCGCCGCCATGCTCCTCGATGCGGTGGCGCCCCAACGGGGCCTGGAAGTCCCGGCCCTCATCGTCACAGGGGTGGCGAGCGTGACCTTCTTCGCCACCGCCAACGCCGCCCTGCAGCTGACGTCGCGGCCCGAGATGCGAGGCCGTGTGCTGGCCATCTACGTCTTCCTGTTCCTCGGGTCGACGCCGATCGGCGGGCCGATCATCGGGTGGATCAGCGGGATGTGGAGCGCACGGTGGGCGTTGGCCGTGGGCGGCTTCGCCTGCCTGGTCGCCGCCGCCTTCGCCGTCCCCGCGGTGAGCATCCGCTGGCAGGCCCGCTTCGGTGACGGGCCGGCACGGGTCGACGCGGTCGGCGAGCCCGTCGTGGCCTGACGCCCGGTCGCGCCGGCATGCGGGTCGCTCGGGCGCCGCGTCGCGCCGGTGTGGGTCGCGCCGGTGTGGGTCGCTCGGGGGCTGCGAGGCCAAGGGCGACCGCGAGCGGCGTCCTGCCCGACGCGTTCAGCGCTTTTCGCCGACGTCGCCGGCGTATGTGGCGCGAATTTCGCGCCACATGGTCAAGAAGTCGCGCCATCGGGCCGCCCGCCGCGACAAATCGTCCAGATGGCGCGAAATTCGCGCCACATTGGGCCGGGACATCAGTCGTAGACGCCCTCGACCCACCATCGACCCCCCTCGAGGGAGAGGAGATAGGCCCGACCGTCGCCGAGGACGACCTGCAGTCGGGCTCGCCGGTGGCGGTCGGTGGGGTCCCACCACCGCTCGTCGGCAGTCCACGGTCCGGCCCACGTGTCGATGTCCTCCCAGGGTCCCCCGTCGATGGAGACACGGGCCGGGGGGTTGGTGGGGAGCGACCGACTGGTGACCCCGACCGCCACCCCGGCGGCGTCGACGACGGCGACGGGGGGAGGGTCGACCGGGACGACCGCGGGTGACGGGCTGGGGAGACGGCCGGGCCACGTCGGCTGTTCGGTGGGGGAGGGGGAGCGGCCCGAAGTGCGCACGCGCGTGCCTGGCCGGGCCGACCGCGCCCGTACGACCGACGCCCGGGCGGAGGACCGCGACCGCGGCGGGGACGCCGCACCCGCACCCGTCGCCACAGCGGCACCCGCACCCCCATCCGCAGTCGGGGATCCCGGGCCGGGGCGGGCAGGGAGGCGTGGCTCGCCCCACGGCACCAGGCGCACCTGATCGGCCGGGCCGCGGCCGCCGCCGAGGACGGCGGTGACCACGGCATGGGGCCCGAGCAGGCCCTGGATCCGCGCCAGACCCTGGGCGGCGCGCTCGTCGGCCTCCGTCGACCCTCCCCAGAACCCCGACTGCCGGCCCCGGTCGGGGTCGACCTCCTCGGGGACGAGGCGCAGCAGCGTCAGCCCTCCCGTCGTACCCCCGACCGGGTTCGGGCACGCCGACCCCCCGGGGCAGCCCTCGGCCGGGAGGCAGCCACACTGCTGCTGACCGGCCAGCCATCCCTCCAGCTGCCAGCGCACCCGTTGCGCGACCGCCGCGGGCGTGAAGGCCCGGTGATGGCGCCACGCCCGGCTCAGCTCCTCACCGTGCTCGGTCTCGGCCTCGATCCGGATGCAGGTGCACGCCATCCCCGCCGCAGCGAGGGTGGCGCACAACCCATCGGCCAGCGACTTGGCCGCGAACGCGGCGGTGTCCACCCGGTCGGCTGGCGGTTCGAGGGCGACCTGGACGGCCAGGTCGGGCCGGGGCACGGCCGAGGCCAGGGCCCGGTCCTCCTCCCCCCGGGCCAGGCGGTGGGCGGCGGCGCCGACGGTGCCGAACCGGCCCGTCACCTCCGAGGCCGGCAGTCGGGCGAACGCCCCCATCGTCCGGATCCCCAACCTCCCCAGCAGGTCGACGAGCTCCGGCTCGTCGAGCAGACGGAGGGGGAGCGGGGCGAGGAACGCGGCGGTGGCTCCGCCCGCCACGATCAGGTCACGCCGTGCTGCCAGGGTGGCGGCGAACGGCCCGTCGGCGACCCCCACCCGGCACCCACACCTCCCGGCCAGTCGCTCGTCGACCGCGAAGCGGATCCGGGCGGCCAGCGCTTCGTCGCCGCCGAAGTACCGCGACGGGCCCCGTGTCGCCAGCGCGCACAGCCCCGGCCTGGTCACCTCCACCCGGGGGGTGAAGGCGGCCACCGCCCCGACCACGGTCTCGAAGGCCCGGGCGTCGCGCGCCGGGTCGTGGTGTTCCACCACCAGCTCGGGGCAGCGGCCCTGGGCCTCCCGTCGCCGCAGGCCCCGGACCACCCCCTCGGCCCTGGCCGCGGACGTGCAGGCGATGACCCGGTTGGCGTGGAAGGCGGCGGCCGGGACGTCGGGCCCGATCCCGGCCGCCACCAGCGGCCAGTCCGGGCACCACACCGCCAGCGTCCGGGTCACCCAGCCGTCCGGATCCGCTCGATGGGCCCGTCCGGGAGGCGGTCGGCATCCGCCCCGGCGAACGCCGCTCCGACCGCCCCGACCGCTCCGACCGCCCCGACCGCCCCGACCGCCCCGACCGCCCCGACCGGGAGCGACAGCTGCAGCCGGCGCGGGCGGGCCGCCGATCCCCGGCCGCCCACGGTCACGTCCAGCCGGCGGCTGCGCAGGTGGCCGTCCCCCGCGCCCGGACCCTCCCACCGGCTCCCGGTCACGGTCAGGCGCACGTCCGCGCCCTCCGACCACGCCCGCCCCGGGCGCAGCGGGACGAGGGTCGTGCCCCGCTCCCGGGCCCGGGCGGTCAGGCGGCGGGCGTCGCCATCGCGCAGGTGGGCGGGCGGGTGGGCGATGACCAGGTCGACGGAGTCGAGCAGGGCGCCCACCACGGTGACCCACTGCCGGGGTTCGACGTGGGGGACGAGCGCCAGTCGGTCGAGTCGGGCACCGAGCTCGGCGGCGGCCACCAGGCCGAGGTCGGGGACACCCACGACCGCGCACCACGATCCAGCCCCCGAGGCCCCGGTGGCGAGCAACAGCGCCAGCGAGACGGCACCCTGCGCGCCCACGCCCACGCCAGCACCCACGCCCACGCCCGCACCCGCACCCGCACCCACGCCCGCACCGGCGTCGACGACGACGGTCGACCCGCGTCGCAGGCCGGCGCCGGGGAACGTGGCCGCCAACGCCGGCACCAGGGGGAGGACGCACTCGCCTGCAAGCACGGTCGCGTGCACGAGGTGCACCGTAGCGAACGTGTGTTCGAGATGATAGGGGTCAGTGCGCGGGCTCGACCCGGGCCGCCGAGTGGTCGCGCAGCCAGGCCCGGAGGGCGTCGGCCGGCATCGGCCGGGCGATGAGGAACCCCTGCGCCACGTCGCACCCGAGCCGGGCGAGGGCCTCGAGGACCTCCTCGGTCTCGACCCCCTCGGCGACCACCCGGAGCCCGAGATGGTGGCCGAGGCCGATCATCGAGCCGACGATGGCGGCGCGGGCGGGGTCGCCGGCGAGGTCCGACACGAACCCCTTGTCGATCTTGAGCTCGTGCAGCGGCAGCAGCGGCAGGTACCCGAGCGAGGTCTGGCCCTGCCCGAAGTCGTCCAGGCTGGACCGGACACCGGCCGCATCCAGCGTCGTCAGCGTCGCCGCCGCGCGCACCGGGTCGCTGAGCACCGCCGTCTCGGTGATCTCGATCAACAGCCGGGAGGGATGCGTGCCGGTGTCGCGGAGGATGGTCGTCACCTGGTCGGCGAAGTCGGGGCGGACCAGGTTGCGGGCCGACACGTTCACCGCCACCGGGAGACCGAGATCGCCGACCTCTGCCAACGCGGTCCGCAACACCCATCGGGTCAGGTCGTCGATCACGTCGGTGCGCTCGGCCAGCGGGATGAAGCGGTCCGGCGGCAGCAGCCCGCGCTCCGGGTGCTGCCAGCGGATGAGGGCCTCGACCGCGTCGACCCGGCCCGAGTCGACCATCGTCTTGGGCTGGTAGTGGAGGCGCAGCTCGCCGGCCTCGACCGCCTGCCGCAGCTCGGTGAGCAGCGTGAGGTTGTCGGCGTCGTAGTGGTCGCGCCCGGCGTCGTAGCGGCCGACGCCGGCGTGGGCGGCCTTGGTCTGCTCGGTCGCGACGTCCGCCCGCTGGAGCAGCTCGCGGACGTCGGCGCCGTCCTCGCCGCTGACCACGTAGCCGACGCTGGCCTCGACCGACAGGCGCAGCTCCCCGGCGACGACCTCGTCGACGATGCACCCGCGGACCTGGCGCAGTGCCGCCTCGGGATCGATGCCGCCGGGCAGGAGGATGCCGAACTCGTCACCGCCGAGGTGGGCCAGCAGGGCCCCGGGCGGCAGGTTGGTCGCGAGCCGGTCGGCGATCTCGACGAGGACGAGGTCGCCGACGTGGTGGCCGACGCTGTCGTTGATCTCCTTGAAGCGGTCGAGGTCGACCACGGCGATGGTCGTGCGCCCCGCCGCCACCTCCCGCTCGGCGGTCCGGCGGAACACGCTGCGGTTGGCGAGGCGCGTGAGCGTGTCGTGCTCGGCCAGCCAGGCGTTGCGGGACGACTCGAGGCGCAGGCCGCGGCTGACCGAGGTCGAGATCACGAGCAGCGCGAGATAGAGCGCGGCGAGGCCGAGGGCGAGGTCGAGCTCGAGCTTGTTGATCCCGGAGTTGATGTCGCGGGCGATGGGTGCGTAGGGCAGGTACACCTCGAGGACGCCGACACGGTGCCCGGAGGCGCCGACGAGCGGGAGGTAGACCTCGACCGCGGCGTGCCCGATCGGGCCGCGGTCGTTGCTGTCGTCGTTGAGATGGGTGAGCTTGGCGACCGTGCGGCCGGCGGCGGCGTCGAGCACCTCCTCCTCGATGTCGTCGCCGAAGCCGCTGCCGTCGTCGCTGTAGACGACGTGGCCGGTGAGGTCGCGGATGCGCAGGCGGAGGACCGAGCCGGTGGAGATGGCCTGGCTGACGATGGTCTGCAGGCCCTGGCGCTCGGCGGCGGACATGTCGGCGGTGCGGAGGGGGCGGTCGGCGAGGAACGGCTCGATCGAGGTCTGGGCGATGAGCTGGGCCTCGGAGCGGCCCTCGGCGACGCCCCGGCGGCGGGCCTCCGAGCGGTAGCTCATGCCGAGCACCGCGCCGAGGATCACCACCGGCACGAGCGAGATCGCGGCGTGGGTGGCCCAGAGGCGCAGGAGGGAGTGACGCCCCGGCACGGCTGCGTCCACGACGGTTCCATCGGCCGCGCCGCCAGAGTTGTGAGACCCCCTGGCGGGGCGAACAGGTGTTCGATACGTTGGCCGGCGATGGGGTTCAACAACCCGCGGATGCCCTGGACCGAGTTCGAGCGGCGCCTGTCGGACGGGCGGACCCGCAACGCCGTCCCGGGTGCCGACGGCGGGGACAGCCCGGCGTGGTCGCGCAAGCGCCAGCCCTACCAGCCACCCGAACCCTCACCCGCGCGCCCGGCCGGCCCGACGGCCCTGCAGACCCCGGTCGCCGCCGTCCCCTACGCCGAGCTGCACTGCCACTCCAACTTCAGCTTCCTCGACGGGGCGTCACACCCCGAGGAGCTGGTGGAGGAGGCGGTCCGGCTCGGACTGGAGGCCCTGGCGCTCACCGACCACGACGGGTTCTACGGGGTGGTGCGCTTCGCCGAGGCGGCCCGGGCCGTCGGGCTGCCGACCGTGTTCGGCGCCGAGCTGACCCTCGGGCTGCGACGGACGCAGGGGGGCGTCGCCGACCCGGAGGGCACCCACCTCGTCGTCCTGGCCCGCGACCCGGAGGGCTACGCCCGCCTCGGCCGGGCGATCAGCGCCGGCCAGCGGGCGGGGGAGAAGGGCGCCCCCCGCCTCGACCTCGAGACCCTCGCCGGGATCGCGTCGACCCCGAGCCACCTGGCCGTCTCGACCGCCGACCGCGCCACCACCGGTCGCTGGTGCGTGCTGACCGGCTGTCGCAAGGGGGTGGTGCCCGCCGCCCTCGTCGCGCACGGCCCGGCCGCGGCCGCCCGGGAGCTCGCCCGGCTCGTCGACGCCTTCGGCCGCGACCACGTCGCCGTCGAGCTGTGGGACCACGGCGACCCGGTCGACTCGGCCCGCAACGACGCCCTCGCCGAGCTGGCGGTCCGGGCCGGCCTCGGCGTGGTCGCCACCAACAACGTGCACTACGCCGTCCCGGCCCGCCGCCCGCTGGCCACCGCCCTCGCCGCCGTCCGGGCCCGCCGCAGCCTCGACGAGCTCGACGGCTGGCTGCCGGCAGGGGCGACCGCGCACCTGCGCAGCGGGGCCGAGCAGGCCCGCCGCTTCGCCCGCTACCCCGGGGCGGTCGAGGCGGCCGGCGCCCTCGGCCGGGCCTGTGCGTTCGACCTGTCGCTCGTCGCCCCCCGCCTCCCGGACTGGCCGGTCCCGACCGGCCACACCGAGATGAGCTGGCTGCGCCAGCTCACCGAGGAGGGCGGCCGCGACCGCTACGGCCCGCGTGACGGCGAATGGGTCGCGGGCGCCTGGGCCCAGATCGACCGGGAGCTCGACGTGATCGAGCAGCTCGGCTTCCCCGGCTACTTCCTCGTCGTGTGGGACATCGTGCGCTTCTGCCGGGAGGCCGACATCTTCTGCCAGGGCCGGGGCTCGGCCGCCAACTCCGCCGTCTGCTACGCGCTCGGCATCACCAATGCCGACGCGGTCGGCCTCGGCCTGCTGTTCGAGCGCTTCCTTTCGCCCGAACGCGACGGGCCACCGGACATCGACGTCGACATCGAGTCCGGGCGGCGGGAGGAGGCGATCCAGTACGTGTACGAGCGCTACGGGCGCGACCGGGCCGCCCAGGTGGCCAACGTCATCACCTACCGGGCCCGGTCCGCGGTGCGTGACATGGGCCGGGCGCTCGGGCACGCCACCGGGCAGCTCGACGCCTGGGCCAAGCAGCTCGACGCCTGGGGGTCGGTGGCGACCACCGAGGCCCAGGGGGACCACGACATCCCCGCCGACGTGCTGGCCCTCGCCCGCCAGGTCGAGGACTTCCCCCGCCACCTCGGCATCCACTCCGGCGGGATGGTGATCTGCGACCGGCCGATCACCGAGGTGTGCCCGGTGGAGTGGGGCCGCATGGAGGGCCGCACCGTCCTGCAGTGGGACAAGGACGACTGCGCCGCCGCCGGGCTGGTCAAGTTCGACCTGCTCGGCCTGGGCATGCTGAGCGCCCTCCACCTCACCGTCGACCTGATCCGGTCCTCGAGCGGGGAGGTGGTCGACCTGGCCACCCTCCCCCAGGACCCCGAGGTGTACGAGATGCTCGGCCGGGCCGACTCCGTCGGCGTGTTCCAGGTCGAGAGCCGGGCCCAGATGGCGACCCTGCCCCGGCTACGGCCCCGCTGCTTCTACGACCTGGTCGTCGAGGTGGCGCTGATCCGGCCGGGCCCGATCCAGGGCGGGTCGGTCCATCCCTACATCCGGCGGCGCAACGGCACCGAGCCGGTGACGTTCCTGCACCCGCTGCTCGAGCCGGCGCTCGGCAAGACCCTGGGGGTGCCGCTGTTCCAGGAGCAGCTGATGCAGATGGCCATCGACGTGGCCGGCTTCAGCGGCGCCGAGGCCGACCAGCTCCGTCAGGCGATGGGGTCGAAGCGTAGCCAGCGACGGATGGAGCAGCTCCGGGCCCGCTTCTACGAGGGGATGGCGGCCAACGGCGTGACCGGCGAGGTGGCCGACCAGATCTTCGACAAGCTGGCCGCGTTCGCCAACTTCGGGTTCCCGGAGAGCCACTCGGTGAGCTTCGCCTACCTCGTGTACTCGTCGTCATGGCTGAAGCTGCACCACCCGGCCGCCTTCGCCGCCGGGCTGCTCAACGCCCAGCCGATGGGGTTCTGGTCGCCGCAGACGATCGTCGCCGACGCCCGCCGCCACGGCGTCGAGGTCCGGGGCGTGGACGTGAACGCCTCCGCGGCCGGGGCCACCCTCGAGCCCGGTCCCGCCGGGTGGGCGGTGCGCCTCGGGGTGTCCTCGGTGCGCACCATCGGCGACGAGGTCGCCGGGCGGATCGCGGCCGGGCGGCCGTACGTCTCGATGGAGGACGTCGCCCGCCGGGCCACCCTCACCCAGCCCCAGCTCGAGGCGCTGGCCACCGCCGGCGCGTGCGGCTTCGACGGCGACGACCGGCGGCGGGCGCTGTGGGCGGCCGGCGCCGTCGCCCAGGGCGGCCCCGGCCGGCTGCCGGGGGTGGTCGTCGGGCAGGCCGCCCCGCCGCTGCCGCCGATGGCCGCCGTCGAGGAGGTGGCCGCCGACCTGTGGGCGACCGGGCTGTCGCCCGCCCACCACCCGGTCGAGTTCGCCCGGGAGGCGCTGGCCGGGCGCGGGGTCCTCAGGGCCGTGGACCTGGCCGGGGCCGAGGCCGACCGCCGGGTGCTGGTCGCCGGGGTGGTCACCCACCGCCAGCGCCCGGCCACCGCCCAGGGCATCACCTTCCTCAACCTGGAGGACGAGACCGGCCTGGTCAACGTGATCTGCTCCCGCGAGGTGTGGGCGCATCACCGGCGGGTCGCCCGTTCCGCGCCGGCGCTGGTCGTGCGGGGCCGCCTCGAGCGCTCCGACGGCGTGGTCAACGTGGTCGCCGACCGGCTGGAGGCGCTCGCCCTCGCCGGCCGCACGACCAGCCGCGACTTCCGCTGAAGCCGCCCGGCCTTTCGCGCGAGGGTGCCTGCCGGGGTAGAACAGGCCCCGGAGGTGTGATGAAGATCTGGCCCGGCCAGCCCTATCCGCTCGGTGCGACCTACGACGGCTCTGGGACCAACTTCAGCATCTTCAGCGGGCTGGCCGAGCGGGTCCTGCTCTGCCTCTTCGGCGAGGGCGGCACCGAGACCCAGATAGAGCTGCCCGAGGTGACCGCCCTGGTCCACCACGGCTACCTGCCCAACATCGGCCCCGGTCAGCGCTACGGCTACCGGGTCGTCGGGCCGTACGACCCGGCGAACGGGTGCCGGTGCAACCCGGCCAAGCTGCTCGTCGACCCCTACGCGACGGCCGTCGAGGGGGAGATCCGGTGGGACCCGCGCGTCCTGCCGTACGTCGCGACCGGCGCGCCCGACGCCGACCTCGTCGCGAGTGACGCCGACAACGCCGATCTCGTCCCGCACAGCGTCGTGACCAACCCGTTCTTCGACTGGGACCACGACCGACCGCCGCGCACGCCGTGGGACCGCACCGTCGTCTACGAGACCCACGTGCGCGGCTACACCGAGCGCCATCCGGGGCTCGACCCGTCCGTGCGTGGGACCTACGCCGGCCTCGCCGACCCGGTGTCGATCGCGCATCTCACCGACCTCGGCGTGACCGCGATCGAGCTGCTGCCGGTCCACCAGTTCATCCACGACGGCTTCCTGGTCGCGCGCGGCCTCACCAACTACTGGGGTTACAACTCCATCGCCTACCTGGCGCCGCACAACGCGTACAGCTCGACCGGCCAGGGTGGCGAACAGGTCAACGAGTTCAAGCGCATGGTCAAGGCCCTCCACCAGGCCGGCATCGAGGTCATCCTCGACGTCGTCTACAACCACACGGGCGAGGGCAACCACCTCGGGCCGTCGCTGTGCATGCGGGGGATCGACAACTTCGCCTACTACCGGCTGATCGAGGACGACAAGCGTCTGTACCTCGACTACACCGGCACCGGCAACAGCATGAACATGCGCAACCCGTTCGTGCTGCAGCTCATCATGGATTCGCTGCGGTACTGGGTGACCGAGATGCACGTCGACGGGTTCCGCTTCGACCTCGCCGCCACGCTGGCCCGCGAGCTGCACGACGTCGACCGCCTCTCGAGCTTCTTCGACCTCGTGCAGCAGGACCCGGTGCTCCGGCGGGTCAAGCTCATCGCCGAGCCGTGGGACGTCGGCGAGGGTGGCTACCAGGTCGGCAACTTCCCCCCGCTGTGGTCGGAGTGGAACGGCAAGTACCGCGACGCGGTGCGCGACTACTGGCGCGGCGAGGACCGCACGCTGGCCGAGATGGCCTACCGCTTCACGGGCAGCTCGGACCTGTACGGCTCGCAGGGGCGCAGCCCGCACTCGAGCATCAACTTCGTCACGGCCCACGACGGGTTCACCCTCGCCGACCTCGTCGCGTACAACACCAAGCACAACGAGGCCAACGGCGACGACAACCGCGACGGCTCCGACGACAACCGCTCCTGGAACTGCGGCGTCGAGGGCCCGACCGACGACCCCGACATCCGCGCCCTGCGGCGGCGCCAGCAGCGCAACTTCCTCGCCACGCTCCTCCTCTCGCAGGGCGTGCCGATGCTGCTCGGTGGGGACGAGTTCGGCCGCAGCCACGGCGGCAACAACAACGCCTACTGCCAGGACAACGACATCTCGTGGTACGACTGGTCGCTGCTCGACGAGAACGCCGACCTGCTGGCGTTCACGCGGGCGCTGACGCGGTTGCGTCGGGACCATCCCGTGTTCCGGCGGCCGCGGTTCTTCGAGGGCCGGCCGTTGCACGGCGAGACGATCAAGGACATCGGCTGGTTCACCCCCGAGGGGACCGAGATGGACCAGGGGGACTGGGACGACGGCGTGGCCAAGTCGATCGCCGTGTACCTGAACGGCGACGCGATCGGCGCAGTCGACGCCCGCGGGGAGCCGGTGACCGACGACAGCTTCCTCCTCCTCATGAACGCGTGGCACGAGGAGATCGCCTTCACGCTCCCGCCGAGGGACTGGGCCGGCTCGTGGGAGGTCGTCGTCGACACCGCGACCGGCGCCGCCGCCACGGGGACGCCGCCTCAGGGGGCGGGGGAGGGACGGACTCCCTGGCGCTCCCTGCTGGTCGACACCGCGACCGGCGCGGCCGCGGGGCCGTCGGCCCCACTGGACGCAGGCGCCGGGGTCAGGGTCGCCGGCCGGTCACTGATGGTGCTGCGCCGGCTCGGCTGAACCGCCGCAGTCCGTCAGCCACGCCAATAGGCGCGGCAGCCAGCCCTCGAGCTCCTTGTACGTCGCGGTCGCGGGATCGAGGCCGGCCACGGTGGCCAGCACCCGCGCCGCCACCGCGGGCCGACCGGCGAGCTCGACCAGCGGCGCGACCGAGGTCTCGATCCCGAACGCCCACCACCCGCTGGCGGGAAGGGGCATCAGCGTCTGGCGCTCCGACCGCGCCCACACGCCTTCCGGCACCTGTGGAGCGGACGAGGCCGGGCCCGGGTCGGGCTGCCACAGCGCCGCGTCGGTGAGGATCGACCAGTTCCGGCGCCAGACGGGCGCGGGCCGCCCGGACGGGCCGAGGACCCGGTCGACGGCGGCGCCGAGGGCGCCCGGGTAGCCCGGCACCGGGCCGTGGACGGCGGCGAGCGGGAGCCCGAGCTTGGCCCCGAGTCGCCAGCGGTTCGGCGAACAGACCGCGCCGCCGGCGAGCCGTGGCGGGTCGGTCGGGGCGACGAGGCACCAGTCGGTCGCGCTGACCCGGGCGGCCGCAGCCAGCGGCGGTCCCGAGGTGAGGTCGAGCCGGACACGGCCGTCGACCTCGACCTGCCCGCCGCCGACGTCCCGGTAGCGCCCGGCATGGTCGGCGAGCAGGTGGGCCCGCAACCGGCCG
>Ga0209415_10011926_pt1 | contig 14561 bp, 14 predicted proteins | sample PeaSoiSIISIP2007_FD_187696 | JGI IMG/M metagenome (GOLD analysis project Ga0209415, IMG submission 187696) | Peat soil microbial communities from Weissenstadt, Germany - SII-SIP-2007 (SPAdes) (version 2) | ecosystem: Environmental > Terrestrial > Soil > Wetlands > Peat | place: Germany...
AGACGCCGCGCAGCCGGATCTCCTCGATCAGCTGGTCGTCGCTCTGGACGGCGGGGCCGGGGATGACCTCCTCAACGACATAGGGTTTGAGGGCCGGCTGTTCGGCGATCTTGCGGCTGATCCGGGTGCCGTAGATCAGCGCCTGGAAATCATAGTCGCTGGCGAGAAAGTTGAACTGGATCGCCGGCGGCGCGAGCGGGTCCGGGCTCTTGATCCGGACGGTGCCGCGGCCTTCCGGGCGCAGATGTACCGGGGAGAACGTAAAGGCGGAAAACGGGTGCGGCTTGATCCCGGTGCGCATCCGCTCGTAGGCGCTCCAGCCGAACATGTTGATCTGCAGGTCGGGCTCCTCAAGCCGCGGGTCGCTCTTAATGAGGGCGCCGGCATAGATCCCGGCATTCGACAGATGCCCGGAGCGGTTGACCGCGTATTGCACGCCGGCCTGCAGCTTGCGCATCGCGCTCATCGCCAGATCGTTGATCGTCACCGGCTGGGCGCAGCGCCATACCAGATAGGTGTTGAAATGGTCGTGCAGATCGGCGCCGACCCCGGGCATGTCGCGCACCACCGGGATGCCAAGCTCTTGAAGGAGAGCGGCCGGGCCCAGCCCCGACAATTGCAACAGTTGCGGCGACCCGTAGACCCCGCCCGAGACGACGATCTCGCGGCGGCAGCGCGCCGTCATCAGGCCCGCCGGTGTGCGGTATTCGACGCCGATCGCGCGGCCCTCCTCGATCAAGACGCGGGTCGCGTGGGCGTTGGTGGCGATCGTCAGGTTGGCACGGTTTTTCGCCGGGCGCAGATAGGCCTTTGCCGCGCTCCAGCGGCGGCGGTTGCCGGTCGTTGTCTGGTAATAGCCGACGCCCTCCTGGCGAGCGCCGTTGAAATCGTTGTTGGCCGGGATGCCGGCCTCGACCGCCGCCTGAACCATAGCGTCGCCCAACGGCGTCTTCACCGGGTTCGACACCTTGAGCGGCCCGCCCACCCCGTGGAATTCGTCGGCGCCGCGCTCCTGGTTCTCCGCCTTCTTGAAGAACGGCAGGACCGAATCATAGTCCCAGCCTTCGCAGCCGCGCTGGCGCCAGCCGTCATAGTCGCGAGGGGTCCCGCGCATGTAGACCATGCCGTTGATCGAGCTGGTGCCGCCCAAGACCTTGCCGCGCGGCTGGTAGAGCGTGCGCCCGTTGAGCTGCGCCTCGGGTTCGCTCTCGAACATCCAATTGACCCTGGGGTCGGTGTAGGTCTTGGTGTAGCCGAGCGGGATGTGGATCCAGGGGTTGCTGTCCGCGCCGCCGGCTTCGAGCAGCAGTACGCGGTATTTCCCGCTTTCGCTGAGCCTTGCGGCAACCGGGCACCCCGCCGAGCCGGCGCCGGTGACGATGAAGTCGAATGTCTCTGCCGCCTCTGCCACGGTGCGCTCCCGATCTGCGGTGATGTGCCTCGACCGGGCACGATAGTCAAAGCCCACGCGCTCGGGAAGGGCGCCGGCCAGCATGGTCCGGAAAGCCGTTGCGGTAGCCGCGATTTGGCGCTACCCCGTTCACGGCAGGGCAACTTCGGCGGCGACGGTCGGTTGGATGGCGGGCAACCTCGTTCAGGGCGCTCTGTTTACCGTGATGGTGGTCCGCGCCGGCATGTTGCGCGACCCCGCCTTTGCCCATGAGCTGGCGCAGCAGATCGAGCGCAGCCCGCGGTTTTTTCAGAACGCGCCGGTGGTGCTCGATTTGAGCGGCGCCGAGGGTTTCGCCGCCGCCGCGGATTTTACCCAGGCCGCAACAGAGTTGCGCGAGCACACCCTCGCGCTGGTCGGCGTTCAGAATGCCGAGCCGGCGCAGGTTGCCGCCGCCGCCGCGGCCGGGCTGGCGAGCTTTGCCCCTAGCCCCGGCCAATCGGGCCGCCGCCCCGCGCGGCCCGCCGCTGCCTCTGTGGCGGCACCGGCACCGGCGGCGCCCCCGCCAGCGCGCCCCGCGGCGCGTCTGGTCACCACACCGGTGCGTTCGGGGACGCAGATCTATGCCCGCGGCACCGATCTCATCGTCACCGCGTCGGTCAGCCCGGGCGCGGAACTGGTCGCCGACGGCAACATCCACGTTTACGGTCCTTTACGCGGCCGCGCTCTCGCTGGGGCGAGCGGCGATACGGCCGCGCGAATCTTCTGTTCGCGGCTCGAAGCCGAGCTCGTCAGCATCGCCGGGAATTATCTCGTCAGCGATCAACTGCCGCCGGAGCATCGGGGTTTTCCGGTGCAGATCGCGCTTGTCGATGATCGGTTGACCGTCACCCGAAATTAACGCCAGATCATTTGCGATCAGGGTTGCTGCGATTAAGGTTGCGCGCCGGTCTTCTCGCGCCGGAAAATGACCGGGCCGGGCAGCGGGCGCCGGTTGGACAAAAGCGAGGCGAGGGGAGAATTTTGGCCAAAGTCGTGGTCATCACATCGGGCAAGGGCGGGGTCGGCAAAACGACGACCGCAGCTGCCTTTGCCGCCGGCCTCGCGCTGCGCGGGCACAAGACCGTGGTCATCGATTTCGATGTGGGCTTGCGCAACCTCGACCTGATCATGGGGTGCGAGCGCCGCGTCGTGTTCGATTTCATCAATGTCATCAATGGTGATGCCAACCTCAACCAGGCGCTGATCAAGGACAAGCGCAACGACAACCTCTACATCTTTCCAACCTCGCAAACCCGCGACAAGGATGCGCTCCGGCGCGAGGGAGTGGACCGGGTGCTGGAGGAACTGAAGCAGCAGTTCGATTACATCATCTGCGACAGCCCGGCCGGGATCGAGCACGGCGCGATCACCGCGCTTTATTTCGCCGACAGCGCGATCATCGTGACCAACCCGGAAGTCTCCTCGGTGCGCGACAGCGACCGCATCATTGGCATCCTCGCCTCGCGCTCGCGCCGGGCCGAGCGCAACGAGCCGCCGGTCGAACTTAATCTCCTATTGACCCGCTATGACCCGGGGCGGGTCGTCAAGGGCGAAATGCTGACCGTCGAGGACGTCAAGGAGATCCTGTCGATCCCGCTCCTCGGCGTCATCCCCGAATCGGAATCGGTGCTGCGCGCCTCCAACACCGGAACCCCGGTCGCCTTCGACAACGATAGTCTCGCCGGCCGCGCCTATCTCGACGCGGTCGCGCGGTTTCTCGGCGAGCAGCGCGAGATGCGCTTCGTCAAACCCGAGCGCCGCAACTTTCTGCGCGTCTTGTTCGGTAGGGCGTGATGGGTCTGTTCAATCTGTTTTTCTCGCCGCACCGCCACAGCGCCGCGATCGCCAAGGAGCGCCTCAAGATAGTATTGGCGCACGAGCGGGCCGGAAGGCACGCGCCGGATTTCCTGCCGAAGCTGCAGAAAGAGCTGATCGACGTCGTGTGCCGCTACGTCGAGATCCGCGAGGACATGATCCGCGTCAATCTCGGCAAATCGGGCGAGACTTCGCTGTTGGAGATCAACATCGAGCTCAACGGCGCCAAGCCGATGCCGACCCCCTCGCGTGGTCCGCTCGCCGCCGTGGCGCCCCCTGCCAAATCGGGCTGAACCGATCCGCGAGTATTCTTCCCCGCGGAAGCCGAGACCATTCGTATCCCTGGATACGGGCTTTCGTCGGCGCCACCACCGGTTTGGAAATCGAAGTGCATCGAGTGAAGAGGTTGGAGCCATGCCTGGCACCCTGATCCAACACGTCTCGGAGATCGCGGCTTATTCGCCGCCGGCGCATTCCGGCACGGTCAACCGCCGCCTTGTTGGGCGCGAGTTCGGCGCCGGGTTCGAGATGATCCTCGGGCGGGTTGCACCGGGGGGCGAAGCCAGCCGGCATTATCATGTCGAGGAGGCTCAGATCGTCTATATCCTCAAGGGCGAGGCGGACATTGCGCTGGGTGAAGACGCGCCGCGGCGGGTCGGCCCCGGCACCGTCATCCGCATCCCGAAGGGGCTGGCGCACGAGGTGGTCACCGCGGGCGAGGAAACGCTCGAGTGCCTCGTCCTCTACGCCCCGCCCCTGGGGCCGCACGGCTTTGTCGAGGTGCCGCGCAAGTAGCCGTAATGCGCCTCACTGACGAAGAACAGGCGATGCGCGCCGGCGAACTCGGCGAACCGCGGCGTTGGGCATTGGAGCATCAGATCGCGGTCGGCGAGTTCTTCGACGCCGAGGGTCTCGTGCGTATATCGCAGGCCCATATCATGGCCGATACGGAGTCGCTCGGTGAAGCTGGGGTGGGCTTCCTCGAAAGCCTCGCGGCACGGCCCGAGGCCGAGCGGCGGGTGCGGGTCCCGACGCTCACCGATCCGCGCGGGCTCGATGTCGCGGTCTATAAGCGGCTCGGACAGAGCGAGGCGATGCGGGCGCTCGAAGCTCGGGCGATCGCGGCGCTGCGGGCTTTCGGCGTCCTGATGACCGACACCTGCATCAATTACCAGACGATCATGCCGCCCACTCGCGGCGAACATCTGGCGATGGGCGACACCGGCGTCGTCATCTATTCGAACAGCGTTTTCGGCGCGCGCAGCAATTTCGAGGGCGGACCATCCGCGCTCGCCGCCGCCCTGACCGGGCGCACCCCGCGCTACGGCTATCACCTCGACGAATGCCGCCGCCCGACCCGGCGCTTCCGCCTCGACCATCGACCGCGCGACCTCAGCGAATGGGGCGCGCTCGGCGGCATCGTCGGCCAGGCCTGCGGCTCCTATTGGGAGGTGCCGCTGATCGAGGGCATCGAGGAAATCCCCGGTTCCGACGCGCTGAAGCATTTCGGCGCGGCGATGGCGAGCTTTGGGTCGGTGGCGCTGTTCCACATGCCGGGGATCACCCCGGAGCCGGCAAAGGGGCGGCCGCAACGTCCGCACACGATCGGCCGCGACGCGATCGAGGCGTTTGTCGCGGCCTATGGCGCCACCGGCGACAAGGTCGATGTCGTCGTTTTCGCCGCGCCGCAGCTCTCGCTCGTCGAGATGGCGGCGCTTGCCGATGCGCTCGACGGCCGGCACGTGCATGAGGAGACGACGCTCCTCGTCGCAACTTCGCCCGAGATCAAATACGCCGCCGACCGCATGGGGTTGACCCGCCGCATCGAAGCGACCGGTGCCATCGTCGCCGCCGGCATCTGCTTCTACCAGAGCTATGCGGGGGAGCTGGCCGAAGCCAATGGCTGGAAGCGGCTGATGACCAATTCGGCGAAGCTCGTCAACATCATCGGCGGCTATGGTTACCGCCCGACCCTGGCGAGCCTGGAGCGCTGCATCGCCTCCGCGGTGGCCGGACGGGTCGTCTGATGCCGATCGTTCTCAAATGCCACAAGGGCATCGGTCCGGCGGTGACAGGCACCGCACTCGTCGCAACGGACAATTTCAGCGCGCGCTACGATCTCGACCGTAAAGCCGGGACCTTCTCGCGCCCGACCCACCACCTCGCCGGGCAGAGCTATGCCGGCCGCATCCTCGTGCTCAATGAGGCCAAGGGCGGGGTCGCCACCGCCTGGATGCTGCGCGACATGCAAGAACGCGGGATCGTCCCGCTGGCGCTTGTCTTCAACCGGGTCAACCCGATCCTCGCGCAAGGCGCCGCCTTCGCCAGGCTCGCGCTGGTCGACCGCTTTGAGGGCGACGTCACCAGCCTGGTCCGCAGCGGCGACCGCCTGCGCGTCGATCCCGGCGCCGGGGTCGTGGAGATTTTGGATCGTGACTGCTAAAGCCGCTATAGTCTGCGGCGGCGCATCGGAGAAAGAGGCACATGCCCGGCTTTACCACACGACCCGAGATCCGCGGCACCTTCGGGGTGGTCGCGACGACCCATTGGCTGGCGTCATCGGTGGCGATGGGCGTCCTCGAGAAGGGCGGCAACGCGTTTGATGCGGCCGTGGCGGCCGGGTTCACACTGCAGGTCGTCGAGCCGCATTTGAATGGCCCGCTGGGCGAAGCGCCGATCCTCGTCTACAGCGCGAAAAACCGCCGCTGCGAGATGATCTGCGGCCAGGGCGTGGCACCGCAAACGGCGACGATCGCCCGCTTCAAGAGCCTCGGGCTCGACCTGATCCCGGGCACCGGCCTCCTCGCCGCCACGGTGCCCGGCGCCTTCGACGGCTGGATGCGGCTGTTGCGCGATTATGGGACGCTGCCGCTGGTGGATTTGATCGCGCCGGCGCTGGGCTACGCCGAAGCGGGATACCCGCTGGTCGGGCGCATCCGCGATACGATCATGACCGTCGCCGACCTCTTTCGCCGCGAGTGGACGAGTTCCGCCGCGATCTATCTGCCCGGCGGCAATCCGCCGGTTCCCGGGCGTCTCTTCGCCAACAAGGCGCTGGCGGCGACCTATCGCCGCGTGCTCGCCGAGGCGGAAGCGGGCGGGGGGAACCGCGAGCGCCGGATCGAGCGCGCCCGCGACGCCTGGTACCGCGGCTTTGTCGCCGAGGCGATCGACCGTTTCTGCCGCACCCAAAAGGTGTTCGACGCCTCGGGCCGGCGCCATAGCGGGCTCCTCAGCGCCGACGACATGGCGCGCTGGCAAGCCCCGGTCGAGGCGCCGCTCAGCTACGATTATCGCGGCTACACCGTCGTCAAGGGCGGGCCGTGGAGCCAGGGACCGGTGCTGTTGCAACAACTCGCCCTGCTCGCGGGGTTCGACCTCGACGGCCTCGACCCGGTCGGGCCCGAGTTTGTCCATCTCGTCACCGAATGCGCCAAGCTCGCCTATGCCGACCGCGAGGCGTGGTACGGCGACCCGGATTTCGTCGATGTACCGATGGCGACGCTGCTCAGCCCCGCCTACAACGATGCTCGCCGCGAGCTCATCGGCGAGCGCGCCTCGCTCGAATTGCGCCCGGGGAGCCCGGATGGGCGGGAGCCCTATGTTCTCGTCGGCGGGCTGGAGGTCGCGCCCGGCGTCGGCATCGGCGAGCCGACGGTGGGGATGTATGACGGTATCGGCGAGCCGACGACGAGCGAACTGGGCACCGTCTCCGGCGACACCTGCCACCTCGACATCATCGACCGCTGGGGCAACATGGTCTCGGCGACCCCAAGCGGCGGCTGGCTGCAAAGTTCGCCGGCGATCCCGGAACTCGGCTTCTGTCTCGGCACGAGGCTGCAGATCGCCTGGCTCGACGACAAATCGGCATCGAGTCTCGCACCGGGCAAGCGCCCGCGCAGCACCTTGTCGCCGACGCTCGCGCTCAAGGATGGCGAGCCGGCACTTGCCTTCGGCACGCCCGGCGGCGACGGACAGGACCAATGGTCGGCGCAGTTCCTCCTGCATCACCTGCATCACGCGATGAATTTGCAGGAGGCGATCGACTGCCCGGAATTCAACAACGCGCACGCGCCCTCGTCATTCTACCCGCGCGCCGCCGATCCGGGCGCGCTGGTGCTCGAAGGCCGCTTCCCGGAAAAGACGCTACGCGCGCTGGAGGGGCGCGGCCACCGCGTGCGGGTCGGCGAGACCTGGTCGGGCGGCCGGCTGACCGCCTGCGCCCGCGAAGCGACGCCGGAAGGCACCGTCCTGAAGGCCGGCGCCAACCCGCGCGGGATGCAGACCTACGCGGTCGGGCGGTAATCCCAAGAAACCCCTTCTCCCTATTGAGGGGGAGGGGGAGGATTTTGGGGGATCGCGGCGCGGGCGAGCGCGTCGGCGCGCTCGTTTTCCGGGTGGCCGGCATGACCCTTCACCCAATGCCATTCAACTTCGTGCGGCGCGGCGGCCTTCTCCAGGAGTTGCCACAGATCGATGTTCTTGACCGGCTTCTTGTCGGCGGTGCGCCAGCCGCGCGCCTTCCAACCCGGCAGCCATAGGGTGATGCCGTCGCGCAGATAGCGGCTGTCGCTGTAGAGCCGCACCCGGCACGGCCGGGTCAGCGCCTCGAGCCCGGCAATCGCGGCCATCAGCTCCATGCGGTTGTTGGTGGTCGGGTTGTCGCCCCCGGCCAGCTCCTTTTCGACCGCGCCATAGCGCAGGATCGCGCCCCAGCCGCCGGGACCGGGATTGCCGCTGCACGCGCCGTCGGTGAAGATGTCGACCCCGGGTCGCGCGATTGAGCGCCCTTGGGCCCCGTCCTCAGACATCGATGCCATAGGCGGCCGGCCCGGTGACGCCGCGGTGAAAGCGCAGCTTTTTGAGATATTCGAGCGGGTCCTTCGGGCGCACCAGGGCGCCCTCGGTCTGGTTCAGCCAGTCGTAGAGCCGGGTCAACAGGAATCGCAGCGCACTGCCGCGCGCCAACAGCGGCAAGGCCGCCAGTTCCGCCGGGCCGAGCGGCCGGACCGCGCGGTAGCTGGCGACCAGCAGCCGCGCCTTGGTGACGTTGAAGCTGAGGTCCCCCTCAAAGCACCAGGCGTTGAGGCAGATCGCGAGATCGTAGGCGAGGAAATCGGTGCATGCGAAATAAAAATCGATGAGGCCGGACAGCGCGCGGTCGCGGAAGAAGACGTTGTCGGGAAACAGATCGGCGTGGATGATGCCGGGCACCAGCTCGCGCGGCCACGCCAGTTCGAGAAACGCCAGTTCGTCGCCCATTTCGGCGGCGAGGCCCGGCTGCAGTTCGCCGGCGCGGGCGCGGCAGGCCTCGTAGAGCCGGCGCCATCCGGCAACGCTGAGATCGTTGGGGCGCACCAGCGCAAACCCCTCGCCGGCGCGATGCAGCCGCGCCAGCGCCCCGCCCAACTGGGCGCAGTGGAACGGCTCGATGCGGCGCGGCCACATCCCGTTGAGAAAGGTGACGATCGCGGCCGGGCGGCCGCACAATTCGCGCAGCGCCTCGCCGTCACGTCCGCGCACCGGCGTCGGACAGGCGACGCCCTGATGCGCCAGATGGTCCATCAGCGCGATGAAGAACGGCAAATCGGCACGCGCCACCCGCTTTTCATAGAGCGTCAGGATGAAGTTGGCGCGTTCGGTAGTGAGGAGAAAGTTCGAGTTCTCAACGCCCTCGGCGATACCCTTGCACGATAAGACTTCGCCGATGTCGTAGAGCCGGGTGAAGGCGCGCAGTTCGTCGTCGCCGATTTCAGTGTAGACCGCCATAACCTGAGGCTACGCTGTCATTGCGGGCGAAGTGAAGCAATCCCGACAAATCCGCCGCCAAGTTCGCTTGTGCGGCGCGCGAGGCTCGCCTAAAGTCGCGCCCCGCCCGGTCCGAACGGGACGCTAGCAAGGGCGATGGCAGGGAGTATAGATGTCCGATCCGATCCCGGCGCAGAAGGCGCCCTATCAAACCACCGTCGAAGCCGGCCAGAGATATGTCTGGTGCGCTTGCGGGCGCAGCGCCAAGCAGCCGTTCTGCGACGGGTCACACAAGGCGGTCGGCCTCGCGCCCCTCGCCTTCGTCGCCGAGAAGAGCGGCACTGTCTATTTGTGCGGCTGCAAGGCGACCAGCGGCAAACCGTTCTGCGACGGCACGCATAAGTCCCTCTGATCGCTGGTTTCCGGCGTTGGGTTCAGGATCGAGCCGCAGGTGGCGGCATCGCGCGGTGACGCGTGCGCGCGCCGCACTGATGCTGTGCGGCCTCGCCCTGTTGTGCGGGTGCAGCACGGTCTCATCCTGGATGCCGTTCTCGTCGTCCGCCGCGCCGAGCGCGGCGGCGGCGTGCCCGAGCGCGGCCATTCTGCATTCCTTATCCCAAACCGCGGTGTTCCCGCCGGGTGGGTCGCACGAGCCGGTGGGTGTGGCGTTCTACGGCATTTTGAGCGAGGTCAACGCGAAATGCGACCAGGCGGCGGGTGCGATGCACGTCGCGTTCGATGTCATCGTGATCGGCGAGCGCGGACCGGCGATCGGGAAAGGTGACACCGTCGACTTGCAATATTTCGTCGCGGTGACCGGATCCGACCAGACGATCCTCAATAAACGTTCGTTTGCGGTTCGGATCGCGATCCCCGCCGGCGCCAAGCGGGCCGGGGTCACCGACCATATCGAGGAAACGATCCCGCTCGCCGGCCGCACGCCCGGCGATCTGAGCATCCTCCTCGGGTTTCAGCAGACTCCCGACGTCATCGATTTCTACAAGCACTTCCGCGGACGCTCGATGTGATCCCTCGGCAGGCCGAGGTGCGTCAGCCGGAACCTTCGACAAACTGCCCCCGGTGTTGGCCAAACCACCGCACGGTCGCTGCGATTCCGGCCTCGATCGCCCATTTTGGCGCCCAGCCCAGAAGGCGGCGCGCCTTGGCGATGCTGGCGAAATTCTGCGCCATGTCGCCCTGCAGCGGCGGCCCGAACGTGACCCGCGGCACGATCCCGAAATCCTCTTCGAACTGGCGCGCCAAGAGTTCAGCGAGTTGCCGCACCGAGGTCTCTCGCCCGGTCGCCACCTGAAAGATCTCGCCGCCGCCCTCGAACCCCGCCGCGGCGATGATGGCCTCGACGAGGTCGTCGATAAAGATGAAGTCGCGGGTCTGGGCGCCGTCGCCATTGAGGATCCAGGGTTCACCGGCGAACGCCTGCCGGATCAACAGCGCGACGACGCTGCCCTTATGCGTCGACCACGGACCGTAGACGTTGGAAAAGCGCAGCGACACCGTGCGCAGCCCGTAGGCCCAGAAATAGGCCGAGCAATACCCCTCGCCCGCCAGCTTGCTCGCGCCATAGGGTGAGAGCGGCCGGCACGGCACGTCTTCATGGATCGGCGGCGTAACGTTCCCGGTCGGCGCTCCCGACGAGGCGAATACGAAGCGCGCGGTGCCGGCGCGGCGCGCCGCTTCCAGCATATTGAACGTTCCGATGACGTTGGTTTCCAGATCCATGCGCGGCGCGCGGATCGACGGCTGGACCCCGGTATTGGCGGCGAGGTGGACGACGATATCGGCGCCCTCGACCCAACGTGCGACATCCCCGGTGATCGATGCTTCGACCAGTTCGACGCGGCCGTCCGCCATCGGCGTGGGCTCAAGCGGTCGCTCGACCGGTACGAAATTCCCGACGGTCTCGAGGTGCCCGGCGCTCAGATCGTCGAGGATCCGAATCCCGGCGGCGAGACCCCGTTCCCGCAGCACGCGGATCAGGTTGACTCCGATAAAGCCGCATCCACCGGTGATCAGCCACCGCTTCGCGCTAGTGTCCATTCTCGTTTCTGCGTGATGAATGCTGCGGCCGAACCTCCGGCGCCGCGGTCGTCTTTCTAATCCGGCGCAGCGCCCTCCGCCAGAGCGGAGGTCCGATCGGCGTCGGCGGCTGCGAAATCGTCGGGAACGTCTATCCAGGTCCCGATGTCGCCGCCGCCCGGCATAGTGGCCGCCAGCGACCCGATCCCGGATACCCGGATCCCCTGCTTTTGCAGCGTGCGGATCTGCCGCTGTATCCGCTGATTTCGCGTCGGGTTCTTGGTGGTGATGAACGTTACCGAGCGACACCCGGAGACCGCCTCGGCGAACCTCCCCTCCACCGTGCTCCAGCGCAGCGCGGATCGGGCGCGGTCCAGGCCCGGCAGGAAGGCGTCCCGCCGCTCGCAGATCGCCGCGATATCGTGGGCGAACGTTTCCGGGTCGCGATCCGGCACGATGAACCCCAAATCGTATTGTTCGATGAGTTGCGCGAACGCCGCATTTCGCGACGACAGCAGCGGCAGCCCCGCCGCGATCGCGTCGATGTACCGATTGTGCAGATTGGTGATGCAATTGACGTTTTCGTCGTCAAGCCAAACGAGCGCGGCATCGCAGGCCGCGATGGAGCCGATGTAATCCTCATACGGCACTGCCGGGAAAAAATGCACACGCGAGGTCAAACCAAGCTCCGATACCAAGCCGTCGATCTCGTTTTTCAGACTTTCTGGCCGGATGTCGCCCAAATTGACGAGGTGGTATGCCTCCTCGCACCGCGAAAGCGCCGTCAGCACTTCGTCAAAACGTGAGGCCGGGTAAATCGAGTTTATGTAGAGAACCAGGAAGTCCCGTTCGGAACAGCCGCATTCTTCCCTGATCCGGGAGGCGGACGGCGGCCGGGCCGGCGCGGAGAAATAATTCGGCAGCGTCACAAAGGGGACGCCGTAGCGCTCCTGCATGAAATCGGCGAGAGGCTGGCTCGTTGCGAACCTCGTTTGCGCCAGGAGCAGCGCCGGACGGCTGACCAGCTCGTAATAGGCCGAGGCCGCGCGCGCGATAGCGGCGTTGTACCCCCACGTCTTGTGATCGGCTTCGAACGGCTCGATCGCGTCGTAGATCAGGATGCCGCCGTGCCTGGCCGTCATATAGTCGGCGGCGATCAGAGCGACGTCGTCATGCGCGATATAGGCGTCCGCCTTGAGGGAGGCCGCGGCCTTGGCGCAGCCCCAGGCGAGGCGCAGCGCGTAGCTGAGCGGCGGGTAGAGCGAACGGTGGATCTGATCGCACGCGGCAACCCGTTCCCGGAGGTCGTTCAGCGGGCGCCTGTGCGCCGTCAGCCGGTCGTTCAGCTCGCTCGAAATCGACAAATATTGTTCGAACAGGTCGCCATGGATCCGGCGCTTCATCACCCAACGCTGGCTGCGATCGCTCACCGGCGAACCGTCCGATCCAATCCGACGGCGCGATCAGGACGCCGGCGTCGGCGGGCGCCGCCGTGCGGCGCGCTCGATCATCGGCTGCGCCTTGCGTATGAGGACGCGGAGCGCCGGCGGGACCAGCGCGCCGACCAGCGCGTCGTAGCGGTGGGCTTTCGCCCGCCAAACCGGAAATTCAGCCTTGATCTCGTCGAAGCGCCGCGCCTTGTAGCGGAGCTCCATGACTTCCCTTTTCAGCCGCTCCAACTGCACCCGTTCCGATCTCTCCGGATTGTCGGGCGCTGCCTCGACCGTCGGCGACCTGCGAGAAATCATCAGGTGTCCTCCACGCGCGCGCCTTTAGCCGCGCCCGCCGGGGGTGGGGAGGATGCCACATCTTCGTTCGCGCTCCCTTCGGGGAGAAAAAACGTTGCGTTGTGGCTGCATGTCCAGCTTGCCGGATGCAAGAGAGCGACAAAGCCGGCGCCGTGCGCAACCCGTCCGTAGTACCAGCGCCGTCGCGTTTCGGCAGGAGCGGTTTCCCACATCAGCTGCGGGAACGGCACCTTGTCGGCGCCGAATTTCGTCGCTTCGTAGTCAAAGCCGAAGCGCGCGACCCCGTATTTGGCCATATAGGGTACCGGCTCAAAGTAGGTCTGCAGCACCCTCAGTTCGGGATGCTGCTCGGCGGCCTTGGCAAATCCGCGGCTCAGAAAATTGCCGTGCCCGGAAATGCTCTTCCAATTGCCGAACGTTTCGCGGAACGACGCGGCGATGCGGGACAGCGTATCGTCGGTGCCCTCACGCAGCTTTTGGAGCTCGGGCGCGGCATCTCGGTCGCGGGAATAGGCGGCGCGCAGTTCGAGCAGCCAGGCAACAAACTCCTCACTCTCGATCGCGTCGGTTTGCTTGGTGTAATCGCCGCCGAGCTTCTCCGTCAGGTACCACGTTGCGGTCGGGGCCACGTGCAAGCCGAACTGCACAAACCGGTTATCGAACTCCAGGAGCTTGACGAAATACGGCTCAACCGATTCCTCATAGCGGGAGAATTTCCACACAATCTGGAACGAGCCGACAACCGCGAGGCGTTCGTGGAGGTCGGCCAGAACGTACGCGGCGAGCAGATCCTGGATATGGGTGTCATGCCGCAAGTAGGCCCGGCGTTCGCCAAACCGGGGAGGCCCGTTTTCAAACCCTCCGAACGAATAGCCCTCCGAGCGCAGCCAGGTGATGAAGCGCGGAAAGGAGCGGTCGACGCCACTGCCGATTTTCTCGCGCGCGATCGCCGCGAGCTGCCGGGTGTCGACCCTCTCGCAGCGCGGTCCAAACTGGATGAGATCGGTGAAATTGGTGAGGATCGGCCGGTCCGGCAGCGGCGCCGCGGCGCCGGGCGGAACCGGGTCCATGGCCGGGCGCGCCGCTGCGCTTCGCCGCGCCGCGGGGGGCCGCAGCAAGTCGGCATAACGATCGCTTCCCCAATGTCGCGCCGGAAAAATCGCAACAAACCCCCCGCCGCCGGCGATACGCGCCTCCATCAGGTCTTGGAGACGCGGCAGCTCGCCACCGCCGAACAGCACCGTCGGGCCAGGCCCGAGATCGCTGGCAAAGCGGGTCGCCTCGAACCGGTAGCCGAGCCGCGCCAATTCGACATCCCTCAGGTAGTCGATCGCATGAAACCACGCGGCGATCTCGGCCAGCTCCGGGCGGATTTGCCGGGCGCTGGAAAAACCGACCTCCAGCGGCGACCGGCGGCCGGAAATCGACGAGGATCTGCCGAGCGCCTGGCGAAAGGACCGATCGAGCTCTTCGAGGCCTGCCCAGGCGCCGTCGCGCAGCGCGCGCAAGGGCGCGGCATCGCGGCCCGCCGACCGCCATGCCGACAGCATCTCATCGAGGTACGGCGAAAACTGCGGCGATTGGACAAACCGGCTCAGCTTGCCGAGATCGCCGCCAAATCGCGCCGCGGCCAAACAGCGCGATATCGGGTCGCAATGCAGTCCCAGGTGAACGCAACCCGGGTCGAAATCGCGCAACCGCAGCGCAGCGTCCCGCAGCCGCGGATGGTCCTCGATCGCGTCCCACGCCAGATGGAACGCGGCGGGAACGCCGAGCCGCTC
>Ga0209415_10011927_pt1 | contig 14560 bp, 17 predicted proteins | sample PeaSoiSIISIP2007_FD_187696 | JGI IMG/M metagenome (GOLD analysis project Ga0209415, IMG submission 187696) | Peat soil microbial communities from Weissenstadt, Germany - SII-SIP-2007 (SPAdes) (version 2) | ecosystem: Environmental > Terrestrial > Soil > Wetlands > Peat | place: Germany...
AAGACCAAACTGCCCATCGGCTGGGTTTTGATCTTCGTCGGCCTGATCATCTTCACCATTTACTACTCCGCCGCCTTCAACCCGGCAGTCACGGGCTGGACCCAGGACAAAGAGTACAAGGATTCCCTGAAGCAGAAGTAGTCCGACTGGCCGCTCCCTCCTCCTGCGGGGAGGGAGCGGTTCCCTGCAGTTTGCCTCCCCAAAGCGGGAGGGGACGCAACAAGAAAACGCGAGGCAAAAGCAGTAATGAGCATACAAAAGATCAGGACATGGAGATGGATCGTCGAGGCGATCCAGGCCCTTTTGATCATCGGCCTGCCGTTTGTCGCTATCAAAGGGGAAAGCGTCCTGCGCTTCGACCTACCCTCGCTCAGGCTGCACGTCTTCGGCGCCAGCATCTGGATGCAGGAGTTCTTCCTGGTGCTGATCGCCATCATCGCTCTCACCATCCTGTTCCTGTTCGTGACGCACGTTTTCGGACGGATATGGTGCGGATGGCTTTGCCCGCAAACCGTGATCACCGACTTCACTTTTTTTGTGGAGAAGGCGGGTAAAAAAGGTCTTATATTTCGAATTTGCGCCTATCTCGGACTCTTCCTGGTCTGCGTCCTAGTGGCTGCATCTATCGAATGGTACTTCGTATCTCCCTACGAGTTCCTGCCGGCGCTGTTTGCAGGCAAACTCGGCACGGTAACGACCTGGATCTGGGGCTCGCTCAGCGTGATCCTGTTTCTGGACTTCGCCTTTTTAAGACACAAGTGGTGCAAGACGATCTGTCCTTACGCCATGCTGCAAAGCGTGATGTTCGACAAGAACACCATGATCATCGAGCTCGATCCGGATCGCGCCAGCGAGTGCATCAACTGCTCGGCCTGCGTGAAGGTCTGCCCGACCCGGATGGACATCAGAAACGGCTTCGACGCCGCTTGCATCAACTGCGCCGAGTGCATCGACGCCTGCACGAAGATCATGGGGCGCATGAAGAAGAAGGGGCTTATCCGCTACGCCTTCGGCGCCGGCAACCAGGGCGCGCTCGTGCGCAAGAACTCGGTGATCCTGGGCGGGCTCGCCCTTATCTTCCTGGTTTTCTTAGGCTACCTCTTCGGCTCGCGCACCGGCGTCACCATCGACGTGCTGCCGCACCGCATGGAGGCTAGGGTCACCAAGGACCAGATGATCCTCAACGCCTACGTGCTGTCGGTGAAAAACACGCTGAACGTGCCGCTCAACCTGGCGGTCAAGGTAACGGTGCCGGGGGCCCAGCCGATCCAGTCGCTAACCGCGCCGATCCACCTGGACGCCAACTACAAGGACGTGTTCCCGCTCTTCGTCAAAGTGAAGAAGGTGGCGGGCATGAAGACCACCAAGGTCAAAATCAACCTGACCGATACCTCCCAAAAGCTCGTCATCGACAAGGAGGCAAACTTCGTGGTGCCCGATGAACTATAAGTATCTGATTGCGGCCATAGCGATCGCGGCCTTTGGGATTGCCGGCACTTTAGTCTGGTTCGCTTACCAGTATCGTGAAGACACGGTGGTCGATCATCCGTACCAGGAAGCTTTGCAGTACGACCAAACCCAGAGGAAACGGGCGCAACTAGGCTGGCAAGTTTTGTCGCCCGAATCGCTTAAGCAAGGCGAACAGTTGTTTGTGCAGGTTGTGGATAAAAACGGCGCCCCGGTGGACCACGCCACCGTGGAGTTGGCCGCCAACCGCATCGACAAAACCGACACTAAAAAATACTCGGCCAAGCCGGCCGATCATGGCAGATACGGTGCCCTTGTGGAGTTCGACTCCCGGGGCACCTGGCAGATCAAGGTCAAGGTTACTCGCGGTACCGATTCGTTGAGTTTCGACAACCGGATATACATCGAAAAATAAGGAGGAGCAGTTATGGCAGATGAAGTTTCCAGACGTAAATTTCTGACCGCCGGCATCGGTGTCATCAGCGGCACCATCATCGCCGGCGTAGGCGGCGCCGCGTTGGTGAGCATCGGCGCCCCCGCGGTCACCAACAAGCTGGAGGGCAAATGGGTGCCGGCAGGCAACCCGGCAGAGCTCGCCCCGGGCGTCTTCAACCAGGTGAACGTGGCGTTCGACGCCAAGGACGGCTGGATGGACGGCAAGTTCAAGATGCTTGCCTACGTGAAGGTCGAGGGCGAAAACGTCACCGCCTTCTCGGCGACCTGCAGCCACCTGGGGTGCAACGTCAACATCGACGAGACCACCGGCGGCTTCAAGTGCCCCTGCCACACCGGACAGTACGACAAAAACGGCAAAAACGTGGGCGGTCCCCCTCCCAAACCGTTGAAGAAGCTCGACGCAAAAATCGAGGACGGGAAGCTCATGATCAACACGCTTCCGAAGGAGGCTTAAGGCATGTTCGCAAAAATCGGCAATCTGCTGGAAGAAAGATTCACCTACAAGAGATGGCTCAAGGAAGACGTGTTCGAGCACAAGGTCCCCAACAAGCTCAACTTCACCTACTGCTTCGGCGGCATCACCTTCCTGATGTTCCTTTTACTGGTCGCCACCGGCGTGATCATGCTGTTCTACTACGTCCCGACCGTCGACCATGCCTTCAGCTCGGTCGAGTACATCACCTTCGACCTGCCGGCCGGCGTTTACGTCCGCGGCATCCATCACTGGTGCGCCAACGGCATCATAGTTTTCACCGCGCTGCACATGCTGAGGGTGGTGGTGTACGGAGCCTACAAGAACCCGCGCGAGTTCCACTGGATCACCGGCGTGGTGCTTTTGGGCGTGGTGATGGGTTTCGACTTCACCGGCTACCTCCTCCCCTGGGACCAGAAGGCCTACTGGGCGACCAAGGTCGGCGTACTGATGCCGAAAGGGATGCCCTTCATCGGCGAGCACGTCACCGCAGTGCTCATGGGCGGCACCAACATCGGCGCCCTCACCCTTTCCCGCTTCTTCGCGCTGCACGTCGCCGTGCTGCCGCTTGTCACCGCCGTCTTCCTTCTGGGTCATTTCCTGATGATCCGCAAGACCGGCGTCGCCAAACCGCTCTAAGGAGGATCGTTAGATGCAACCCGAGGAAAACAACTCTGAAAAGCAGATGATCTTTTTTCCCAACTTCCTGTTCATCGAAGCCATCGCCGCGCTGGTCGTCTTTTGCGCCCTCGTCGCGCTGACCGTGTTCTACCCGGTCGGCATGGGCGACCCGGCCGACCCCTCGGCCTCAGCCTTCAAGCCGAAGCCGGAGTGGTACTTCATGGCCCCCTACTTCCTCTTGAAGCTGGTTCCCTCGAGCCTTGAGGTGTTGCCGGCGGTGATCGCCCCGGCCGTAGGCGGCCTCTTCCTGATGATCATGCCGTTTTTGGACAGCAACCCGGAAAGAAGCCCGAAGAAGCGCCCCATTACCATGATACTGACCATACTGACTACCCTTGGCCTGATCGGCTTCACCATCGCCGGTATCTATCTGGACTAGTAATCGTGCAGTTTAATCTGAACCACAACATCAAAAGGAGGATCACAGGAATGAAAAAGCTTGGAATTTTGAGCGCTCTGCTGGTCGTGGCTTGTGCCGGCAACGTGTACGCGGCCGGTGCCAATCTGGTTGTCGCCAAGAAGGTATCCAAAGACCCGGTCGACGTGACCAGCCCCGAATGGAGCTCCGCCAAAGAAGCGGTGCTGATCAACGACGGCGCCTCCGGCGGCCCGTTCGAAGGGAAGAAGCTCGAAGTGAAGGTGAAATCCGTCTACACCAAGGGCGGCAACGTGAGCGTGCTCGTCTCCTGGCCGGACGCCGATCAGAGCATGGCCAAGGATTCCTGGAAGTTCACCAAGGGTAAATGGGTCAAGCAAAACGGCGACGAAGACAAGCTCGCCTTCAACTGGGAAATCAAGCGCATCAAGAACTTCGCGACCAAAGGCTGCACCGTGGTCTGCCACTCCCAGTCCAAGAACAAGGAAGACTGGAAATACCACACCGAAACCGCCACCGAGCGCGGCGACATCTGGGAGTGGAAAGCTGAGACCTCCGGCCTGCAGGGCTATGCCGAGGACGGTTACGTAGACGACGACTCCAGGAAATCGGACGCCGGTTCCGGCAAGGCCAAGAAGAACGAGGCCGCCGACAAGAAGAGCCCGAAATTCGTAGCCGGTGCCAGGTCGTCGGTCCCGGGACAGCTCGTGGAAGGCGAAGCCGTCGACGCCAAGGGGAAGAAAGGCAAAGAAGGCGAAGTCGTTCCGGGTTGGGTGCTCTCCAAGTTCTCCGGCTCCATGGCCGACGTGAAAGCCAAGTCCAAGTGGGCCAACGGCCGCTGGACCGTCATGCTGCAGAGGAAAATGGAGACCGGCGACAAGGAGAACGACGTCCAGTTCGACCCGCGTCGCGAGTTTGCCTTCGGCCTGGCCGTGTTCAACAACTCCAGCCGCCACAACAGCTACAACTCCGGCCCGATGAAACTGAAGTTCGACTAGTAGCGCAACGTATGTAAATCGTGGTCTTTAAATGGTGCGGCTGCTATACTCAATAACAGCCGCACCATTTTTTTTACCTACGGAGGCTTTGAAACGTATGACCTACAGCGGTTGGATCAATTTTTTGAGCACCGTCCTTTTGTTTGCCGGTTTCGTAACGGCTGTAGTATATTACTACAACCCGAAACGGGAGGCCAAGGTAGAGTGCGCGAAATACAGGATGCTTGAAGACGACGACGAACCGAAGTCCGGCAAGGACGAGACCGGCAACGGCGGCGAGAAGAGTAAATAAGAAGCCGATCGGCGACCCCGGTGGCTGAACGGCGAAGTCCCCCTTTGAAATAGGGGGGTCTGCGAAGTGGAAAGGTGAACCCATGCGAAGTGTGAAGCTGCCGCTGCTCGGCTGCCTGTTCCTGGCGGCGCTGCCGTTTTCGGCGCAGGCTGCCGGAGTGAAGCTACCGGCCAGCCCCAATTGCGAGATCAACAAGGGAAGTTGCAGCCAGATCGCCGGTGGCGCGGCGGTTTCTTTGGACGTCCAGCCCAAGCCGGTGAAGGTCATGCAGGAATTGACCTTCACCGTCACCGTGAAGGGGAAGAAGGACTACGACCGGCTTATGCTCGATCTTACCATGGTCGGCATGAACATGGGGCCCAACCAGGTGACGCTTTTAAAGACCGGCCCGGGCAGGTACACGGGCAAGGGCATCATCCCCAGGTGCCACAGCGGCAAGAAGCTCTGGGCGGCCGTGATCGCCCTCCCCGACCGACAGACAGAGATCCCCTTCGCGTTTAATGTCCAATATTGAGTCGACATACCTCCTGATGTTCGTCTCCGGTTTCTTCGGCGGTTTCGGGCACTGCATCGGGATGTGCGGCCCGATCGTGACCGCGCACGCGCTCAACTGCGGCGGCAGACGTTTCCTTCCCCACCTTTTCTACAACCTCGGGCGCATCACCACCTACACCTTCGTCGGCGGTCTGCTCGGGCTCACCGGCTCCTTTGCGGGCGTCATCAGCCCCATCGAGAATTTCCAGAACTGGCTTATGGCCGCAATCGGCGTGGCCATGATGGTCATGGGGCTTCTGGTCGGCGGCTGGCTGCCGCTGCCTGCGGGACGTACCGGCTGCGGCTGGCAGAGGCTCGGTTCGCTGGTGAAGTTCGTGGCCGATGCCGGCGGCGTCGGCGGCTTTTTCCCGATCGGGCTGATACTGGGGCTCATCCCCTGCGGCATGTCCTATACCGCCTTCATCGCGGCGGCCGGCGCCGGGGTCAAGGCGTCGAGCCGGCTCCAGGGGTTCATGCAGGGGTCGGCGATGCTTCTTTGCTTCGGCCTGGGTACGGCCCCCGCCCTGCTCGTTTTGGGGAGCATCGTCTCCTCCATCGGGCAAAAGGCGCGGCTCAAACTGTACCGCCTGTCGTCTCTGGCCATGATCGTCGCCGGCGGTATCTTCTTCTACCGGGCGGTCTCGTAGGAGCGGGCTTCGCCCGCGAAAGATTATCGCGCCTAAAGGCGCTCCTACAGTTTTCCTGTCCCCCCCTTTCGTTAAGGATGCACCATGTCTGAATGTAGCCACTGCCTTTTGCACTTCCCGGAGCGCGAGGCGGTTCACGACGAAATCGACGGCAAAGAGCTCGCCTTCTGCTGCAACGGCTGCCGCGGCATCTATCGGCTGATCCACACCGAAGGGCTCGACCGGTTCTACGACAAAAGGAGCTGGGACGACTCGGCCGCCGGCCCCACCCTCCCCGCCGCCACGCCGGAGGCGAGCCTGTTCGAGGCGCTGATCAGGGAGATACCCGCCCACGAGCCGGGGGAGCCGCCCTTAAACGAGATCGAGATCTACGTCGGCAACATCCGCTGCGCCTCCTGCATCTGGCTCAACGAAAAGATCCTCTCCCGGACCGAGGGGGTCGTGGCCGCGCGCCTTAACTACGCCACCCACATGGCGCGCATCAAGTGGCAGCCGGCCAAGGTCGAACTTGCCACCCTCCTTGAGCGCATAAGTTCCATAGGCTACCTCCCCAAACCGTACACCGAAAGCGAGCGGCACCGCGCGCAGAGCGCGGAGGCCAAGGACCTCCTGATCCGCTTCGGCACCGCGGCCTTCCTCACCTCGAACCTGATGATCTACACCACGGCGCTTTACGCAGGCTACTTCCAGGGAGTCGACGCCGGGATGCGGCACGCGATGGAGATCATCTCCCTGTTCCTGACGCTGCCGGTCCTGGTCTACTCGGGCTACCCCTTCCTGCGCAACACGCTGATCGGGCTCCGCTCGCTGCACTTCACCATGGATTCGCTCATCACCGTCGGCGCCTGGTCGGCCTTCATCTACTCCGTCTACAGCCTTTTCACCGGCGGCGGCGTCTATTTCGACACCTCGGCTATGATCGTCACCCTGATCCTTTTGGGCCGCTACATCGAGGCGACCGCCAAGGGGAAGGCCTCGATGGCCATCCAGATGCTGACCGAACTGGTGCCCAAGGAGGCGCGCAGGCTGACAAGCGGCAGCGCCGAAGCGGTCGAGGGTGCCGAGACCGAACAGGTGGCCCTACCCTTGGTGAAGAAGGGGGACCTGCTTTTGGTGAAGCCGGGCGAGAGGATTCCCCTGGACGGCACCGTGGTGAGCGGCCAGTCGGAGGTGGACGAGTCGGTGATTACCGGCGAGTCGCGCGCGGTCGCGAAAAACCCCGGCAGCCTTGTTATCGGCGGCAGCATGAACATGTTCGGCTCGGTGGTGTTCGAGGCGGCGGGGACGGACAAGGAGACGCTTCTCTCCCGCATCATCCAGTCGGTCTTGGAGGCCCAGGCGAGCAAGCCGCGCATCCAGAACATGGCGGATCGCATCGTCGCCTGGTTCGTGCCGGGGATGATCCTGCTCGCCCTGTCTACCCTGGCCTTCTACCTCTTCCGGGGCGTGCCGCTCGAGACGGCGCTGATGACCGCCATCTCGGTAGTGGTGATCGCCTGCCCCTGCAGCCTGGGTCTCGCCACCCCGCTTGCCGTACTGATCTCCTCCACCGTGGCCTCCTCCCACGGCATCCTTTTGAAAAACGGCGAGGTGATCGAGAACGTCGCCAAGCTGACCGGCCTGGTGTTCGACAAGACCGGCACCGTCACCACCGGCAAGCCCGTACTGAAGGAGACCCTGGTAATCGACGACACCCTCTCCGCGGAGGAGCTCTTGAAGGTCGCGGCCTCGCTGGAAAAGTTCTCCGAGCACAGCGCCGGCCACGCCATCATGGAGGCGGCCAAGGGGCTTCACCCTTATCCGGTGAGCGGCTTCCATGCCGTACCCGGCAAGGGTATCGAGGGGACGCTGAAAGAGCGCTCCATCGTGGTCGGCAAGGCGTCCTTCCTGGAGGAGCGCGGCATCCGGGTAGCCGAGGAGATCAGGCGAAAGGTCGCAGCCTTCGAGGAAGAAGGGCACACCCCGGTATACCTCGGCTGGCAGGAGCGGCTCAGGGGGGTCTTCCTGGTGGCGGACAGCGTGCGCGAGGACGCGGCGCAGGCCATAGCCGCACTCAAGAAGCTCGGTCTTAAGACCGCCATAGTGAGCGGCGACACGGTCACCACCACGCGGGCCATCGCAGCCTTGGTGGGGGTGGACGAGCCGGTAGGGGGCGCCCTTCCTCACGAGAAGCGCGAGTTGGTGGCGCAGATGCAGAAAAGAGGCGAGCGCATCATGATGATCGGCGACGGCATCAACGACGCCCCGGCCCTCACCGAGGCGCTGGTCGGGGTCGGCATGGGGCGGGGGACCGAGATCGCCATGGAGAGCGCCGACGCCATCCTGGTGAGAAACCGCCTGGAGGCGGTGCCGTTTCTCGTGCGGCTGAGCAAGAGCACCTTTTCCATCATCAAGCAGAACATCTTCTGGGCCTTAGTCTACAACGTCGCCGCCATACCGCTCGCCATTTCCGGGGTGCTGCATCCCATCGTGGCGGCAGGCGCCATGTCCGTAAGTTCACTGTTCGTAGTATTCAACTCGTTGAGGATAAAAAAATGTGGACACTCTATCTCCTGATGGGGATCACAATCACAACCGGCACCTGCGCCTATCTTTTCTTTCTGTGGTCCGTAAAGCGCGGCCAGTACGAGGACCCGGAGGGTCCGAAATACCGCATGCTGGACGATGACGACGAGATAAAGAAAACCCCGCCGAAGAAACGCCACTGATCATCATTTCCCCGGAGGCGGCATAAGCGCTACCTCAGGGCGGCCCGCTCCGTCCCCTCCCCGCGTCCAAAACGTCTTGTAATCTGCAATCTAACAGGGTACGCTATCGCATGATCAAGAGCTTTCGTCGCATGCATAATCTGGCACATCCGGGAGCACAAATGACAAAGGAGTGATCCTATGGCAAAGGCCGCCAAAGACATCGAAGCGCAAGCCCTTACTTTGGATATTGAAGCCAGGGCAGAGTTGGCCGGTAGGCTGTTGTTAAGTCTGGACGAGCCGTCTGCAACTGAAATTGAGCAACTCTGGCTTGATGAAGCCGCAAAAAGGCTGCAAGATTACCGAACAGGAAAAACTAAAGGCGTCACTGCTGAGGCAGTTTTCGAAAAAGTACTCGCTGAACTAACGTGAGAGTAGAGTTCCTGCCGGAGGCTGAAGCAGAACTCCGAGAGGGCGCTCGCTACTATGAGAGCAAAGCTCCAGGAGTCGGTTTGGCTTTCATCGCAGAGTTGCACCGGACAACACAATTGGCAACCTTGCACCCACGATCCGGACAAGTTGTACGTGGCACAATCCGCAAAGCGGTATTACCTCATTTCCCCTATTCATTGTTGTACTCGATAGAAGCTGAAGTACTTTTGGTAGTGGCCGTTGCCCACCACAAACGGCGTCCAACGTACTGGTACCCGAGATTCAAATAAGAGCATCGCTCCGTTCAGCTCTACTCCCCTTCAGCGCCCTTTCCTCAATTTTCTCGTCTCGCTCAACTTTTAAAGCTCAAACTTCTTGTAATCTACTACGTAACACCGTATAAACCCAAAATCGGAAACAAAGATTAAAGGGGCACTCCTCTATGCTCGGCGCTCTCACCCTGATTTTGTTCTGCCAGCTCGTCGGCGAGGTCATCGCCAAGCTCGCCAACCTGCCGATCCCGGGTCCGGTGCTCGGCATGGTGCTTTTGTTCTGCCTGCTCCTGGTCTTCAAGGAGAAGATGCCCGAAGAGGTGGACCACACCGGCGGGTTTCTGCTGCGCTACCTTGCCCTGCTCTTCGTTCCTGCCGGGGTCGGGGTGATCTCCAACCTGGAATTGCTGGCCAAATCCTGGGCGCCGATCACAGGCGTCGTCCTGATCGGCACCTGCGTCACCATTGCCGTCTCCGGTTCGGTGATGCAGTTCGTCAACCGCCACAGCAAAAAGCCGCAAGGAAGCGAGGAGTAGCATGGACGTCAGGCAGCTTTGGATCTACCTCGCCGCAAGTCCCCTCTTGTGGCTCACCCTGACGCTGGTCGCCTATCAGGCCGGCGCCTATCTTTTCCGCCGGTGCGACTGCCACCCGCTCTTAAACCCGGTGCTGACCGCCATCGTCATACTGGTGGTGCTCTTGAAGATAAGCCACACCGACTACCAGACCTACTTCAAAGGGGCGCAGTTCATCCACTTCCTCTTAGGCCCCGCCACGGTGGCCCTGGCGATCCCGCTCTACCGGGAACTTCCCTACATCCGCAAGGCGTTCGTGCCCATCGCCGTCACCCTCACGTCAGGCTCGCTCACCGCCATCGGCTCCGCCGTCGGCATCGCCTGGCTCTTGGGGGGCTCCCAACAGCTCATGCTGACCGTCGCCCCCAAATCCATCACCACGCCGATTGCCATGGGTATCTCCGAAAAGCTCGGAGGACTTCCCTCACTTACCGCCGTGATCGTGGTACTGACCGGCGTGACCGGAGCGGTCTGCGGCGATACCATCCTCAACCTCTGCAGAATCAAGGACGAAACGGCCCGCGGCATGGGATTCGGCATCGCCTCCCACGGCATCGGCACCGCCCGCGCCATCCAGACCGGCCGGACCGCCGGGGCCTTCTCCGCACTGGCGATGGCCCTGAACGGCGTCTTCACCGCCGTGGTCCTGCCTCCGCTGATCGATCTCTTCAAGTAAAAGGCGCCCTCCTCCTCCCCTTGATCACTCCCCCCTCCCCTGGAGGGAGGGGGCCGGGGGGGTGGGGGAGACCGCCTGAGCGCCTTTTGTCACCGTATACAATTCCACTTTTATTGAAATTAAAGGCGCAGATGTTATATTCTGACCCTGGCTTCATCTTGAAGTGACGTACCCAGCGCAACAACCATCCAGTCGGAGACGTCTATGAAGAAGATCGGTGTATTGACCAGCGGCGGTGACTGTTCCGGCATGAACGCCGCCATCCGCTCCGTAACGCGCACGGCCATCGGGCACAACGTGGAGGTGGTCGGCTTTAGAAAGGGGTTCGCCGGTCTTTTGAAGGGGGATTACCTCGCCCTGGGGACCAGGGACGTGGCCGGCATCGTGCAGCGCGGGGGAACCTTCCTGCAATCGGCGCGCAGCGACGAGTTCCGGACCGCGCCCGGCCGGGAAAAGGCGCTCAGGCATCTTGAGGAACTGGGGGTGGAGGGGCTCGTGGTGATCGGGGGGGACGGCTCCTTGAACGGCGCGCTGGCGCTGCACCGCATGGGCTTTCCGGTGATCGGCATCCCGGCCAGCATCGACAACGACATCGCCTTTACCGACATGGCGCTCGGGGTCGACACGGCGCTCAACAACATCGTCTACGCCATCGACTGCATCAAGGACACGGCGAGCTCCCACGACCGCGCCTTCGTCATCGAGGTGATGGGGAGAAACTCCGGCTACCTGGCCAGCACGGCGGCGATAGCAACCGGTGCCGAGTACGCCATCGTGCCGGAGGTGGAGTGCGACATCACCGAGCTGTGCAACTCACTGCGCCGCCGCTACGAAGAGGGGCGCTCAAACGCCATCATCATCCTGGCCGAGGGCGCAGGCCACGCCCAGAGTATCGCGGACAACATCAAGGACGCCATCGGCTTCGAGACCAGGGTGACGGTACTCGGCCACTACCAGCGCGGCGGCGCCCCCACCGTCTTCGACCGCTTGCTGGGAAGCCGCTTCGGGTTTACCGCGGTGGAATTGCTCCTAAACGGCCAATCCGGGAAAATGGTAGGGCTTTGCTGCAGCACCGTCATTCCCACACTGCTGGAAACGGTGGTGGTAACGGAAAAGACACCTCAGGACGAGTTGTACGAGATGTCGTTGATACTGGAGATCTGATCAGCCGCGGCAGTAGGTGATGGCGGTGATCACCGCGCCGTGAGGATCCTCGATGACGCAGAACCTCCCCACCCTGGGGATGTTGGTCGGCGGGACCAGCACCTTGCCGCCGAGTTCCGGCACCATCCTGGCGGTGCCGTCCACGTCGGCGACGGTCACGTAGATACCCCAGCCTCCGGGCTTGGGGCCATCTTCGGCAACCGGCGTGGCGACGATGCCGCCGACTTCCTGGCCGTCCGCCTTGATCAGCGTGTAGTTCCCCTCCCCCGTCCACGGCTCCGTGCTCCAGCCGAAAAGCTTGGAGTAGAAGGCCTCCGCCCCGTGCACGTCCGAAGTGGTAAGTTCGAACCAGCTGAACGCACCCTGTTTTCTGAATCGCTCGGTCATCTCACACCTCCCACCCGGACACTCGCACTTTCCTAAGATCCGTCTATAATTATACGCTAAGGGTCCTGCCAACCGCCAGTATTATCGCCTCACGCCCGTTGCCACCAGACCCTTCAGGCGAAGTCTCCCTCCTCCGAACCCATCGGCTGTCGATTCCCCCGTTGATTTCCCGACAACAAAGATAATCTGCCCGCCTCAAGCCATCTCCTCGCCGGGTGATGCCGTCGCGTCGCCGGAACAAAGATGTCTGGGAAGGTTTGGGAAGCTTTATGCCTTGCTAGCGATAAAGCGGCGACTTCAAGGCATCTGCGGCGGGAAATAACGTTGATTTTCCTGGAGCGAGGCCAGGGCAAATCCAATCCTCGTGTCCCGCCACGACCTCAACGCAAGGGTAAAGGAATAAAACTCTCTCGGCTTCACCCGACAGGCGACAGCCATTTTGACGCGGCGGGGTCGACAACCAGAGTATTGTTCATTAATGTATTACTAGGCATACTAATGAAGCACCCGAGCCGGCTTGCACAATAAGGGGCTTGCAGCCGGCGGTTTCACACGCCTGGCCGGCACATCCAGAGCAACGTTCATGTTCTGATACTACCTGCGCAGAGAACCCGGATGATTACTCGGATAAGGAGAGTGACAGTGAGAAACCGACTGTTCTTACTTGGGATCGTCGGAGCTGCCGCCACACTGATATGCAGCCCGGCGGTTGCGCAGGATTCATTTGTCGCCAAGGCTCAGCGCTATGCCGCCCAAGTTTCCAGGCCGAATCGTCCCTGGGACGGGCCAACCTCCGGGCCGTGCGCCCAACGCAACAAGACCATTATTTATGTCTCCGCCGACCAGCGCAATGGGGGGGCCCGCGGTGTGGGCCAGGGTGCCGCGGAGGCGGCAAAGGTGATAGGGTGGCAGTTTCGCTTGATCGACGGTCAAGGCACCGTGTCCGGCAGAAGGGATGCCTTGCTGCAGGCGGCCGCCCTCAAGCCGGATGGCATCATACTCGGCACCGTCGACGCCCTGGAACAGGCGGTTGTGATCAGGGAGATAGCTGCCGGAGGGATCAAGATCGTAGGCTGGCATGCCCTGGGAAAGCCGGGGCCTGACCGCGAGCTGCCGATTTTCACCAATCTTGCCACTCAACCGGAAGATGTCGGCAAGGCCGCCGCGATGTATGCCGTGGCCGACTCCAATGGCACGGCGGGAGTGGTTGTCTTCAACGATCCCATCTACGCCATCGCCAACGTAAAGACGGGCGCCATGATCGGCGTTTTACGCAGTTGTGCGGGATGCAGCGTGCTTTTGGTCGACACGACCCCTCTGAAGGATACCTCGGCAGTCATGCCGCAACGCACGGCATTTCTGCTGCAACGCTATGGCAGGAAATGGACGTATTCAATTGCCGTCAACGATCTCTACTTCGATGCCATGCCCCCCACCTTTATTGCCGCCGCGATTCCCGGCAACGGTTATCCAAGGAACATATCCGCGGGGGATGGCAGCGAACCTGCGTTCGAGCGGATTCGCAAGAACCGCTACCAGATCGGGACGGTGGCCGAACCGCTGAGGCTTCATGGCTGGCAGGCCATCGACGAACTCAACCGCGCCTTTGCCGGCTGGAAGGATAGCGGCTATTCGGCCCCGGTTCACCTGGTGACGCCTGCCAATATCCGGTTCGACGGCGGAAGGCACAATGAGTTCGACCCGGATAACGGTTACCGGGAGAGATACAGGAAAATCTGGGGAGCGAAATAAGGGACTGCCATGCCCAATGACAGCGTGATCAATCATACCCGGCGCACGGTCTTTAGTTTCGGGTTCGTCAGTAGCGGTCTGCTGCAGATCCTTGTCTGGCCTCTCCTTAGCCTCGTTCTGGCAGCGTGGCTGTGGTACTGGACCCTGGCGAAGATCGAAGCGGAGCAGCGGGCCTGCGAGAAGAAGGTGCTCGCGGAAGCCACGGCGCTTTGCAACGACTACGAGAAATATCTCTCCCAGGCCATCGACCGGGCAAATCAGCTCACGCTGCAATTGCAGTACGCCTGGGAACATTCGCACGGAAATCTCAATCTGCAAGAGTTGTCGCAAGGCGGGCTTTTTCGCGATCCCCGGATCAACAATGTGATTCTCGTCAACCGGGAAGGGAGGCTGGTTACTGCTACCTTCGGCAACCTGCGGAACGTCTGGTTCACCGACAGGGAGTTTTATATCTACCATAAAAACGACGACTCCAAAGCGCTCCTGATAGGGAGGCCCGTGTTGTCGCGCACGACGGGCAAAATCGCCATCGCGTTTACCCGCAGGCTGAATACGCCGCGAGGAGCGTTTGACGGGGTTGCGCTGGCTGGCTTTGACCAGCATTACCTTACCGCCTTCTATGCCGGGTCCTTTCCGGGCAGGACGGGACTATTGATGGTGGCGGGGCTGGACGGGATACTGCGTTCCGCGAC
>Ga0209415_10011928_pt1 | contig 14560 bp, 13 predicted proteins | sample PeaSoiSIISIP2007_FD_187696 | JGI IMG/M metagenome (GOLD analysis project Ga0209415, IMG submission 187696) | Peat soil microbial communities from Weissenstadt, Germany - SII-SIP-2007 (SPAdes) (version 2) | ecosystem: Environmental > Terrestrial > Soil > Wetlands > Peat | place: Germany...
TGCACCCCGACGGCAAATAGAATCCGCCCGCCCGGCCGCCTCCGCCCCGCGCGGCATCGGCCGCGGCGCGGGAGCGTCATCTTCGCCGTGTCCGCCTTTGTTCAAGGAATCGGAGCCACGATCGCCGCCGCATCTTACGATCATCGTCACTCCTAGGTCCCCGCTTTGATGCTTTTCGAAGTGGCGCCGGCGGTCACCTCCATTCTGCTTCTGCCGCTCGGCCAATATCCCTATCCCGTGCACGGGCGCACGGCATCGACGCGGACGAAAGAGTTGCCGGCCTGAGCAGACCGTTTCGGATTCGCGTCGAAAATGGATGTTAACGGAGGAGGCGATGAAGATGATGCGCGTTGCACGCCTGCATCAAATCGGCGGACCGCTCCTGATCGAAGAGATGCCCGTGCCGGAGCCCCGGCCGACCGATGTCGTCGTTGCCGTCAAGGCGTGTGGCGTGGTGCCGAATCTGAAGAATGTGCTGACCAAGTGGCCGGAGTGGTTTCCCTACCTGCCCTTGCCGAAGCTGCCGGCGATCTTCGGCCTCGATCCAGCGGGCGTGGTGACGGCGGTCGGCGGCCAGGTCCTGTCGATCCGCCCGGGCGACCGCGTCTATGTCAATCCGGCGCGCGGCTGCGGCTCCTGCCGCGCTTGCCGGTGCGGCGAGATCGTCAATTGCCGCGGCTTCACCTTCCAGGGCTATTTCGGACGCGGGCCCTTATCCCAGCCGGTGTTCGAGGCCTACCCCTATGGCGGGCTTGCCGAATACGTAACGGCGCCGCAGAACGCGCTCGTCAAATTGCCGGACAATGTCAGCTTCGAGGCCGCGGCGCGTTTCGGCTATCTCGGTACGGCCTATGCGGCAATCCGCAAATCCGGCGCGGGGCCGGGCAGCACGATGCTGATCAATGGCATCGGCGGCACACTTGGTCTTTGCGCCGCGCTGGTCGGACTGACGATCGGCGTGACGCGCATCCTTGGCACCGGCCGCACCCAGGCTCTGTTGGATCGCGTCAAGGCCCTGGCACCCGGGCGGATCGAGGTGTTCGCGGTCGGGGGACGGCCGGTTCATGAATTCATGATGGAAGCGACCGGCGGTGAAGGCGTCGATGCGGTGATCGATACGCTGCCGCCGGGCGCACCGCCATTCGCCATGCTCGACGCATTGCGGGGGTTGCGGCGCGGTGGCCGCGCCGTGAACATCGGCGGCGTCGCCGAGACCTTGCCGTTAAGCGTGCACTGGTTGATGGGCATGAACATCCAGCTCATCGGCAATTGCTGGTTCAACACCGGCGAAGGACAGGCGCTCGCGGCAATGGCGGGTGCGGGAACGCTCGACCTGTCGTGTTTGCAGCACCGCCGCATCCCATTGGCGGACATCAACGAGAGATTGTCGGATCTGCAGGATGCCAATGCCGGCTTCAACAACTTCGTCGTGATTCCGTAACCCTGTCGGCACCACGATTTCGCAACCGAAATGGCTCTCCCTCGGGACGAATGCGAATCCGTTCGCTGCTATTTCGCCGCATTGGTATAGGGGTAAATCAGATCGCCGGTTTTGTACTCGGCGGGCCAGACGATCACCTGCTTCGACGTATCCTTGAACTGCTCGGCATCGTGTCCGGTGATGTTGCGGAACTGGCTGACCAACTGCCGGCCCTTGGTCCACTCGCCATCGGGCGTGAAGGAGAGGTTGCCGACGACGGTGCTCACCGCGTGCGAATGGAGCCAGCGCGCGATCTCGTCCTGATCCAGGCTCTTGGTCCCCTCGACCGCCGCGGCGATCACCTGCATCGCCGCATAGCCGTAAGGCGCGAAGGCATAGCCGTAAGGGTCGATGCCCTCGCGCGCCGCCACCTCGTGATATTTCGCCAGCATCTCGCGAACGCCGGGAAAGTCGAACGCGGGCGCCGGCAGGTAGCTGTCGGCGCCGCTGATGATGCCGTTGAGCATGGGACCTAGCTGCGTCTTGAAGGTGGTCGAAAGCAGGCCGATCATCGTGCCGCCGAACATTTTCGTGTTCAGTCCGATTTCGGCCGCGGCGCGGATCATGCCGATGGTGTCCGGCGGATAGCCGGCGTTGTAGACGATGTCGGGATTGGTCGCCTGAACCGCGCGAATGATCGGCGCGAAATCGGTGGTGGTCGGTGGATAAGCATGATCGTAGACGAGCTTCAGTCCGGCCTCCTTGATAATGTCTCGCGCACCTTCGGTCGAGATCTTGCCGAGTTCGGCATCGGCGACGACGATAGCGACGGTCTCGGGCTTCGGCCTTTGCTGCTCGGCGACGGCGAAGAATCCTTCGGCAAGGGCATGCCGCGGGTCGGGGCCGATCGCATTCATCGAGAAGTATTTGGGATAGTGAAACTGCAGATTGGCGCCTTGCGCGGTGATGCCGACGGTTCCAATTTTATGCTCGATCAGCACCGGAATCGCCGGCACGACCAGATTGGTCCCGTAAGGGCCCACGGTCAAATCTACCTTGTCGACCTCGATGAGCTTCGTATAGATGCTGGGAACTTGGGTCCCGGCGCTTTGATCGTCATAATAGATGAGTTCGACCGGGCGCCCGAGAAGTCCGCCCTTGGCATCGATATCGTCGCGCCAGATCTTCATCGCGGCCAAGATCTGCTTGCCATTGGCGGCCAAGCCGCCGGTCAGGGAGATGCTGAGACCGATTTTGATCGGGTCGGCCGCCCAGGCGGACGGGGCGCAAGCAACGAAGAGAAGAGCAACGACAATCAGGCTCGCGCCACGATGCCCCGCGCGTCGCCCGATCTTCGACATTGGCATGCCATCCTCCCTTTTCGTCGCGCTCTGCCGTCGCTTCCATCCGGCGTCTGCGCCGGTTACTTCGCCGAATCGGGCCGCTTGCGCCGGAAATTCCGTTCCATGTGACCTTTGCCCGCGAGGTCCCCCTGATCGAAGATCCAGGTATAGCCGTCCTGGGGATTCGAGAGGATCTCCCAATCGTTGCCGTCGGCATCGTTGAAGTGGAAGGAATAGGTGCCGTGGGCGGCAGCGGGCTTGGTGATTTTCGTCAGGCCCCATTTCTCCGCCTGCTCGTGGCAAATCCGCCAAGACTCGTCCACATCGGCGTCGCTATCGACATCGACGCCGTTGTGATTGATCCGATGCATCGACGGGGAATGCGCGTTTTCGACCACGGCATAGACGTGCTTGCCGCCCAGCCGAATGAATAGGGATACCGGGCTGGTCCGCACCACCTCGAAGCCCAAGAATTCCTCGTAAAAGCGTCGCGACGCTTCCAGATCACGCGACCCGAGCGTCCCGTGTGAAATGAATTTTGTTTTGAGCATAGCTTTGGGACGGTCGGACGAAATCGGGCCAGCCATATTTCTCGGTCCCCCGTGGTGCAGGAGATGTCGGGGATCTACGATCAGCCACGCGTTTGAGTCAAACGCCGGCGCCGGATTGCTCAGGCTGCGCTCGGTTACGCCGGGATCACCGGCAACAGCAAATGCGAGGGATGTGCGGCGTCGCGATAAATCTTGTGCGCCGTCGCGCGTCCGCTCGGCAGGTGATAGCTGTCCGGCGGCAGCAATTGCGCATGGGCCTCGCCGAGCGGCTCGTTGCAGGCGAGTTCGAGCTGGATGCGGTGGCCAGCCTTGAACACGTTGGAGAACGAATACAGCGTTATCGCGTATTCGATGATCTCGCCGGGCGGCACTTGCTGCGCATGCGTGTGGGCATGATGCGGCTTCCACGGCTTCGACTTCGCCGCATCGAGCGCGCGATGCGAGGCCTTCAGGTAGCCTGACGTGATCACCTGGCGATGACCCTGTGGGTCGACGTCGTAGAGCTTAGCGATCAGATTGGTGTCGTCGGTGTCGATGGCGACATGAACGTAGAGCGCGCCCGGCCCGGTCATTTCGGTGTCGCGCAGGAGCGGCGCGCTCGTCCACTTCACCGATGCCACCTCCGACGTCACCGTAAACGGCGCCTGGTAGAAGCCGTCGGGCGCGGCATGCTCGGCGCTCAAAGGCTCCGGCGTGGTGTCGAGGCGGTGGCGTGGCCGCAGGTAATATTCCGTCCATTGGGTCCGCGTCAGCGGCCATTCCTTTTCGCCGCGCCAGACTCGCGCACCTTCGACGAACATGTTGATCGGCGGCTCGGCGAGAATTCCGGTGTCGACGCCCTTGAGCCAGTAATCGTACCAGCGGAACATCTCGTCGTGGTTTTCATGGAACGGGCGCTCCTGCATCGGCGGCAGCGGTTGCAGGTCGAGCTTCTTAATGCCGCCCACTCTTTCGAAGCACTCGATGGTGCCGTCGACGGCCCAGCCGCGCCCCCACTTGACCTGGAAATAGGCGGGAATCCTGATCTTGTGCGCCTCGCTAATTGCCTGGCCGTCCTGCCAGAACGGGCCATTGAGGGGGTTGAGCAGGAAGTCCATCCACAATTCGTGCCGCTCGGGATATTTCAAGACGTGAACGAGATCCGGCCAGTGCTCGATGTCCGGGTCGTTGAGTCGCTCCTCGATGCGCCGCCTGACCTCCTCAGGCGAATAGACCTTCTGGCTCTTGCCCGTGACGTTGCGCACGGCGACCCCGCTGTCGCCGCCGCGTCCCTCGCGCGAGGCGCGCGGCATCATCCACATGATGCCGCCGTGAAAGCACAGTTCGTAGAGGTCGAAATGACCGCCATTGACGAAGATCGCCTTCAGATGCGGCGGGTTCTCGGCCGCTCCCATCACCTGCACGGTGGCGAAATAGGAGATGCCGATCATGCCGATATTGCCGTCGCACCAGGGTTGCCGTGCGATCCACTCGACCAGGTCGTAGACGTCTTTGCCCTCGCCATGGCCGCCGGTGTCGTAGTTGCCGCACATCTCGCCTTCGGACCCGCCGGTGCCGCGCACGTCGGCGATCACATGACCGTAGCCATGGCCGACCACGGCGCGAATATCGCCCGCCTCGATCGCGCCGTTCCACAGCACGCTCGGCCGCGCCTGCGGCGGCAGCGTCAGCGACAGCGCCTGCAGTTCCTTGCCGTAGGGGCTGAGCGCCAGCAGCGCCGGGACCTTCTTGTTGGTGTCGGGCCGGTAGATGTCGGCGGCGAGATGCACGCCGTCGCGCATCAGAATGCGGACGTTCTTCGTGATCTTCAAATTGACGGCTGCGGTCGCATCGACCGGGCTGGTGTGATCTTGCATCGGGCGCTCCTGTTTCTGGTCAGTGACGAGAGGGACGGTGTTGCGGTCAGGGTTGCTTTGTCATTCGTCGAGAAGGACACAACGCTCGCTCGGAATCGACACGGTGACATTGGCGCCGACCGGCGGCATTGTCGCAGACGTGGTCTGCACGGGGATTGCGGTATCGTTCACCATCACGGTGTAGTCGACCAGCCGCCCGGCGAAACGGCGCGCCATCACGATGCCGGGCCAGGCGTTCTCGCCCGCCGTCCCGTCATCGCGCAGCAGGATATGCTCGGGCCGAAACATCACGCTGCGGGCGCGCGCGGCGAGGTCGGCACCGACGGCGGCAACCACCAGGCCGATCGACGTCTCCAGCGCGTGGCCGTTGGCGCGGCTTGCTTTCGGCGTTCCCGAGAGAATGACGGTGCGGCCAAGGAATTCGGCGGTGAACCGTTTCCTCGGGCGGAGATAGAGATCCTCCGGCGACCCGGTCTCGACAATCTTACCGTCGCGCATCAGCGCAATTCGGTCCGACATCGCCAGAGCCTCGTCCTGGTCATGCGTGACATAGATTGTCGTGGTGCCGACCCGCCGCTGCAGGTCGCGCAGTTCGTCGCGCATCTGCTCGCGCAGCTTGGCGTCGAGATTGGACAAAGGCTCGTCGAGCAGCAGCAACTGAGCGTTCTTGACGAGCGCGCGGGCGAGCGCGACGCGCTGCTGCTGTCCGCCGGAGAGCAGAGGCGCCGGCCGGTCCGCGTGGCCGGCAAGACCAACCAGCTCCAACGCGCGGCGTACTCGCTCGCGGCGTTCGGCGCGCGATAGCGGCATGGTCTCGAGCGGAAACGCGACGTTCGCACCGACCGTCATGTGCGGCCAGATCGCATAGGACTGGAACACCATCGCGATGTCGCGGCGGTTCGGGGGCACGTTCAATCCCTGGTCCGCCGAGAAAACGACCTTACCGGCAATGCGGATGCCGCCGCCGGTCGGCGTCTCCAGCCCGGCGATGCTGCGCAGCGCCGTGGTCTTGCCGCAGCCTGACGGCCCGAGCAGGGTGAAGAACTCGCCGGCCGCCACCTCGAGGCTGATGCCCTGCAAGGCCGGCACGGTGCGGTTGCCGAGCGGGTAATCCATGCGAAGGTCGGCGAGCGCCAACATCAGCTCGCCCCGAGCCGGCCGACGCGCAGGGCGCGCCGGGCGGTCAAGCGCTGTCCCACCTGCCATGCCACCAGCGCCGCCAGCAGGCCGAGGGCCAGCCATACGCCCACGGCCGCCGCCTTGGCGGTTTCGCCGCCCGACCAGTAGGTGAACAGCAGCGCCGGCAAGGTCGCATTGTTGGCGCCCTGCAGCATCAACGCGGCGGTCAATTCGCGCAGGCAATGGGCAAACACCCATATCCAGACCGCGCCGAGCGCCGGCAGCGTAAGCGGCACGACGATGCGGCGCATGGTCCGCAGCCAACCGGCGCCGTTGATCCGCGCCGCCTCTTCAAGCTCGGGATGCAGCTGCGATACCACTGCGTTCATCGCGCGCGAGCCGAAGCTCAAGAAGATGGTGAGATAGGCGACGGCAATGATCCAGATTGTCCCGTAGATCGGAATGATCTTCACCCACAGGTACACGAAGATCAGTGCGGTCGCGATCAGCACGCCCGGCATGGCCAGCGGCAAAAAGGAAAGCACGTCGACGATCTTGCGTCCCGGCGCACGGCTCTTGAGGCTCACCCAGGCCGTGATCAGCGAGAGTGCGGCGACCGCGCTCGAGGCGACGACGGCGATGATGATCGAGTTGGCGGTAGCCGCTTCAATGAAGGGATTGGCAAAGAATTCGCGATGATTGCCGAGGGTCACGGCCTTTGCTGCGGCAAGCGAGACCGGTCCCTGGTATGGCATGAGGCTGGTCCAGACCAGAATGCTGAGTGGCAGCAGGACCGCACAGAAGAAGTAGGCGGCAACGCCGGCAATCGCGAGCCAGCGCCAGCGGCCGAGCTTGAAGGGGCGCGGCCGATAGCCCTTGCCGGTTACCGTGACAAACCTCGCCGATTGGCGCATCAGCCGTTGATAGGCGAAGGCGAGCGTCAGCAGCCCGGCAGCGAACAGCAATGCCATCGCGCTGACTTTGCCGTATTCCGGAATGCCCTGCGGGCTTTCGCTAACAAGGCTGTAGATCTGGCTCGACAGCACGAAGATGCGCGATGGCATTCCGATGGTGCCGGGAATATCGAAGACGACGAAGCTTACGATCATCAGAAAGATCGCCGTACCGAGCAGCGCCGGCAGCAGCAGCGGCAAGACGACCCGAAACATCAGCCGCGCCATGCCGGCACCGGAAACGAGCGCACTCTCTTCCAGGCTTGGGTCGATATTGCGGACGGCCGGGGAAATGATCAGGAATGCCGACGGAACCAGCGCCAGACCTTCGACGAAGGTCATGCCGGTCAGGGAATAGATGTTGAACGGCGGTGCGGAGAGCCCGAAAGCGCTCATCAACAGGTGATTGATCGCGCCGGTCCGCGGGCTCAGCAACATGATCCAGGCGATGGCCAGCAGAAACGGCGGCGTGGCCATCGGCAAAATCACCATCGCGCGGACCACTGCCGGCGCGGGCAGGTCGGTCCGTTCGACCACCCAGGCCAAGGTGCCGCCGAGGAGAAGCGCCACGACCGTCGCTCCGACGGCGAATTTCACCGTCATGGCGACGAGCCGCCAAAACTCGGCGCTACCGTAAGTCTCGGTGACGTGCCGCAACGTGAAACCGGGATCGAGCAGGAGGCCGGTCGGCTTGAACGCACTGACCACGAGAACGGCAAGCGGCAGCAGCACCAGCCAGCCGAGCAGCGCGCCCATCGACAGCACCGGCAGCATCCGCGCCAGCCGCGCCATCGGCGCGTGTAGTGCCGTAGGCGTCTCGCCGGAATGGAAGAACGTCGTGGTCACGACGTCAACGCGCTTGCCCTGCCGCCTCCAGCATTTTCGAGAGGTCTGCATCGAGGCGCTGTAGAGTATCCGATTCGTCAAAGCCGAACTCGACCAATGTTGTCGAACCAACGCGCTGTGCCGTCTCGGTCCCCTTGACCAACGGGTTTCCCCGGCCCACCGCCGCCTCGTAGGCCTTGGCGCCTTCTTCCGAGGCGAGCCATGCCAGCAGCACTTGTGCGCCTTCTGGATTGCCGCCCTTGGCGATGACCGCGCCATAGAGCGAGTTTACCGGCGTTGGATCGAGGAAAGTGATGGCGAGCGGCGCGCCGCTTTTGATCACCGGTTGCGCAGAATGGTAAAGGCCCATGCCGATATCGACCTCACCCGCGCCAACCTGCTGCGCAAGCTGGAATGTCGAGGGATAGATCATCGGCGTCAATTCGATCAGCTTCTGCACATAGTCGATCATGTGCTTCTCGCCATAGACCTTTGCCAAAGTGGCCAAGGTCGGAGCTCGGACCCACTCGCCGATCCGCCCTTTCCATTGCGCCTCGAGGAAGCCGTCCCAGGTCTTGGGCAGCTCGCTCTCCTTCACCTTGTTCTTGTTCCACACCACGACACCCAGCGCCGCCGTGGCGGTGACCGCATAGGGCGTGCGCACCAGCGCCGGATCGACGCCGAGCGCGTGCCAGTCGCGCGAGAGCAGCAAGCCGCGTTGCTGAAGCGGAGCCACCTGCTGGACGTCCGAGAGCATGAAGCTCGCCGTCGCCGCGCCGGCGCCGGACTCCTGGATCACTCGCGATGCGATGTCGCCGCCTCCGGTGATGCGCACGTATTGGATCTTAATGTCCGGATAGCGCGTGTTGAACGCATTAGCGACCTTGAGGATCTGCTCCGGCGGGGAGCTTTCATACCAGATCACCGGCCCTTTTTTGGCCGCGATCGCCGCGAGCTCCGGCACGGAATCGGCGTAGGCGGTTTGGCCGGCCAACAGCAAGCCCGCGGTTGTCGCCGTCGCGATGAGTGTGCCGATCGACTTTCGCATGATGTCCCCCCGATCTGTCTCGTTGGCGAACTCGGTCGGTCGCCGTGTCTTGCCAGTAAGTTTAGCATTATTATGCCCCAGCACGAAGCGCCAGTCTGGATTTCTCGATCGTCCGCGGATTCGATTGCGCGTCCTACAACCGGGGAGATTTACGCGAAACTGCGCGCTCGGTTCACGAGCGAGGACGCGCTGCTCGTGCTGTGCGGACAATGGGCGTGGCGAACGGCGCGGCCAGCGGATTCGAGCTTCCGGATATCGTCGCGAACCGCGACAAGGTGGGGGGAGCTTCGTCGAAAGCGCCCGCGAATTCATCCGGCTCGGCGCCGATGTGATCTTGCCGATGGGCGTCACCCAGTGTTCGGTGCACATCAAGCCCGACTGGCTGATGCGGGAACTCGGTGTCTCCGTCGTCGAAGGCATCGGCGCGCCGATCCGGTTCGCTGCGATGCTGGTCAGCCTGAAGCTCAATTACAGCCGCAAGTACTGGCCGAAATCGCCAGAGCGCGGGTCGCGGCGCACCAGGTCGCGGCGACGATCGCAATCGTCGATCCCGAGGGCCATCTGCTTTATTTGGACCGCCCGTATTCCCGATCGGCGAACAGCATGGAGATCGTTACGGCACGGCGCGTACTGCCGCGTTCTGAGAGCGCCCGAGCTCGGCGCTCCTGGCCCGCGTCAAGGGGCAGCCGGGGTGGCTGAGTTTTCCCAATGCGCTGCCGATGCCTGGAGGCGTGCCGCTTTTCTACAAGGGCGACCGTGTGGGCGGACGGGGCGTCTCGGCCATCGCCCAGAACGACGAGCCGGTCGCGCAAGCCGCGGGCGATGCCATGGAAAGCATTGCCCAGTAGGCCGAAGTTCGGACGCGATGAATCGAAGAAAATGGGGAATTGTCTTACGCAAGGCGGAGCGTCGAGGCACCGTCAGGCGGTGATTTCGCCGGCGAAGTTCGTCCGCATCAGCGACTTGACGTCGCCATTCTGCCCGAGCGCCCAGATCAGCTTGACCAGGGCCGTGTCGCTGTTCATGTCGCCCGCCGGAATGATATTGGGAATGTCGAGAATCTGCCGATCGACGTCATAGATGCCGAGACGCTCGCCGCCGTAGAGGGTTTGCGTGCCGATCACTGTCGGCTTGGCAAATTCGGCGATCGCCGGATGAAGATCGGTCTTCACATGGCCGATCCCGGTGCCCTCGATCACCGCCCCGGCGGCGCCCGTCAAATGCCGCGCGAGCATGTCCGGCGTTATCGCGGGAGTGAGTTTCACGAGCACGACATTCGGCTCGAGATTCGTGGCGAGAATCAGCCTCGACGAGCTGCGCCGGTTGGTTGTCAGCTCGGTGAGAATGATGGCCCCGTTCTCGACGTAGCCGATCGGTGGAATGTTGATGCTGTGGAACGAGTTAATCGCGCAGGAGTGGATCTTGCGCGCGCGATTGCCGCGAATGATGACGCCTCTCCTGCGTCGCAGATCGGCGGAAAAAACGATGCAGACTTCGGCAATATCGGAATAAGCGGCAACGCGAACGGCATCACGCAGATTGGGCAGGGCATCGCTTCCGGAATCGCCGCCGGGCAACATCGAACCCGTCAAGACGACCGGCAGGCTCAACCCCGTCAGCATGAAAGATAGGGCCGAGGCGGTGTAATGCATGGTGTCGGTGCCATGGAGCACGACGACGCCGCGCGCTTCGTCGCTGATCGCTTCGGCGATTGCGACCGCAATCGTCTTCCAGTCCTCGGGCATCATGTTCATGCTGCCCTTTCTCAGAACGTGCCGGAACTCGAGAGCGAGGTCGGGAAGACCAATCTCGGCTGCGAGCGCCTGCGGGTCGAAATCCATCACCGCGACGCCATTCTTGGAGCGGTGGCCGATGGTGCCGCCCGTCGCGAGAACACAAACTTTCGCCTTCCCGACGGATTCAATCATGGAAGAGACGGCTTCGCCAACCCGGCGGAGCCCAATCGTCCGCCGCAAATCCGGCAATGTCGGGCGTCCATGGAATGTTCCGGGACCGCAACTTCAAAAAGTCGGCTTCAGACTCAAGATCGGTTGCGTCAACTCCTCATGACCGCCCGGGGTCACGATCACGGTGCTGGCGCAGGTGAGCAGAACCGGATCGTCGACCAGCGTCTGGATCAGCAACGAGACGCCGGGATTGAGGACCTCGTGGCGTCCTTTGACGAGATCGAGGGTAAACACGGTCAGGCCCATGGAGCCGCCGCAGCGGCGGTAATAATCGCTCCCCCGCGCGGCACGGTAGACCGAACTGGCGGCGTCGAAGATGTCGCCCGCGGTGACCCCGGCGCGCACCGCGTTCTTCGCTTTCGCGTGCATATCGATGATCAGCTTGTGGGCATCGACGATGGGCTTCGGCGGAACGTCGCCGACATAGACGCAGGCCTGCGCGCCGGCCTTGTAGTGGTTGTCCACTCCCATCACTTCGACGGTGACGATGTCGCCGCGCTTCACCTTTTCGGTCGTCGATGTGTCGTGCATGCGCCCGCCTTGCGGGCCCGACCAGACCGCGACCAACGACATGTCGAAGTCCCGTTGGCCGGCCTGGTACATGGCGCTGTGAATTTGGCCGATGATCTCGTAGGGATAGACGCCCTCCTTGACGGCCCGTAGCCCCGTCTGCAGGCCGATATCGCTGATTCGCGCGGCCCCCCGCATGCAGGCGGATTCCGCTTGGGAAGGAGTGGCCGCCACACCCTCGATCATGCCGGCCATGTCGACAAACCGCGCGCCCGGCAGACAATGCTGCATCTTCTTGAGCTGACTGACCTTCAGAAAGCGCTCTTCGATGCCGATGGTTTTGGCTTCGTTGCCGGTTTCTGCGAGAATGCCGACGAGCACCGGGTAAGGATCCTCGTGATCCCGGTACAGCTTCGGCGATGGGGTCCACTGAATCTTCGTCGCTTCCCGCTCGAGGGAACGCGTCATCAAGCGCGGCGCACCGGCCGCCGGGATAATCGCGGCATGCAGCTCGCAGAGCCAACTCGCAAAATGCGACGCCTTGAACCCGGTCGCATAGAAAATGTTCTCGGCGCGGGTCAGGATCAGCGCATCCAACGCCGCGTCTCTCATGCGCAGGCGAATGCGACGGAGGCGGTCTTCGAACTCTTCAGCCGGAAACGCCATCCCGCTCATGTGAGGACCTCGCTGTGCCAGCGCTTCATCAGACTTGATGGCATCGTGCATTGGGGCATTCTCGCAAATCAGTTTGCCGCGGGAATCGGCAGACCGCAATGCGTGCTCTGACCGCCGATGCCGCTTGGGAAGCGTAGCGGCATCGCGCCAAAAGCATCGGAGCCTTTCGCCCGTCCGAGCTCAGCTCCTGCGTCGCCACTGGCAGCGATTCAAGAACCTGAACCGGTACTTCCTGCGAACCCATTTTTCACATCCGCCCGCAATCGGTCATCCGACAAGTAGTCGAGAGCCGTCATGGCCATCGCCTTCGCACCATCGATCATCGCACGTATGGCCGTTTCGGATGCAGCGTCCTTGGCAAATTCGACACTATGAAAGGCGACGCCAGGCCCGACTGCCGCAATCATCGGGTGAATGCTCGGCACACGATGACTCACATTGCCCATGTCGGTGCTCGCCGCTCGATTGGCCGGCAGATCCTCCAACGATTTGAACCGGCGGCCGAGAGCCTCGGCATTCGCCTGATACGCCCGCGCGAGCGGCCAATTGGTGATCAATTCGAGATACTCGACGTCATCCCAATCAATGACGACCTCGCAGCCAGCGGCGAGAGCGCCGGCTCGGAAGCAAGCGTCCAAGCGATTACGCAGTAATTTGAGGCCGCCTCGATTAGGCGCGCGGATCGCGAACGCACCCGCCGCGCGCTCCGGCACAACATTAGGGGCCTGTCCGCCATCGGTGATTATGCCGTGGATTCGATGTCCGGGCGGCATGTGCTGGCGCCACGCGGCAATCGCCTGATAAGCGGCGACCATGGCATCGAGTGCGTTTATTCCACTCTCCGGTTCGGCTGAAGCATGCGAGGCTCGGCCTCGGTACGTGACCGCGACGGCTGCGCGGGCCAGGATCGGATACGTCGGCAAATCCTCAGTGGCGGGATGAACCATCATCGCGCAGTCGACACCGTCGAACGCGCCATGCCGAGCCATGATCTCCTTGCCGCCACCTTGTTCCTCGGCCGGGGTACCGAGCAGGCGAATCCGGCCGGGAAGGCGATCGCGCAGGCTCGCAAGCGCCAGGGCCGCTCCCAATGCTGCAGTCCCGATAATGTTGTGGCCGCACGCGTGTCCGATGCCAGGCAGAGCGTCGTATTCGGCGACGATGGCGACGCACGGGACATTCGACGGCCCGAAGTCGGACGCCAGCGCGGTTTCGAGGCCGAAGGCGTGCGTGGTGACCGGCAGACCAGCCTGCGTGAGCTTCTTCGCGAGGAGCCGACTAGCCTTGACCTCCTGAAAAGAGAGTTCCGGATTGGCGTGTATCTCAGCCGATACGGCGATAAGGCTTTCTCTCATGCCGTCGACGGCATCGCACACTTCCTTCTTGAGGCCGTCGAGCGCCATGCTGGTCTCCTTCCATTCCCGGGCTTTTCTCGCGACCGCGCGGGGGCTCACCTCCGCGCGGCCAAGCGAGCTTGACAAAAATGCGCCAACCCGCGTACGCTGAATTATGTATAAAGTGCACATTTTGCGCAATCCACATTTCCACACCGCCGCACGGGCGCGGGTCAAATGTTTGGACAGCGAGCGCGCGGCCGCGGCCACGCCGGGTGAACGCGCGACGTACCGTGACTATGTCTCCTACCGCCTGGAGTGGGTGTCGGAACTGGTCCGCGCCGAAGCGGACAAAATCTATCGGAACAAATGCGGGCTTGATATTCGGCAGTTGCGCGTGCTGCGCATCGCGGCGGAACAGCCCGGCCGCACCGTATCGGAGATCGTCGAAAAGGCGATGTTCGACCGAACTCTGGTATCGCGGCTGATCTCCCAGCTCGTTGCCAAGAGGCTGCTTCTGCGACGAATCTGCGATGATGACGCGCGCCAATTCCGCATCGAGGTCACGAAGGAGGGGCGCGCGGCGGTCGCGTTCGCCGACGCGCTGGGCGATCAGCTCAATGAAGATCTGCTGTCGAGTTTGAACGCGGCGGAACGGAGGATCTTCGACCGCTGCCTTGAAAAACTTATGAGATGGCGTCCGCGAGAAGGCTCTCGAGAATCCGGCTGCGCGGATGAGCGCAAATCTAGAGCCGTTCGCAAACGCGCCGCAAAATGATATCGGACGGTGGAAATCGGCATCGTCTCCTTTGGGCAGTGGCGCGGCGCGTGCCGCCTCAATCGATTATGATCCGTCCGAGCGCGGGCGCCACCGCGAATGGCGCATTCGCAATGACAAGGGTGGAGTAGGACCATGCGCAAATTCCTGGCGGCGGAGATCCTCGCCGCGGCATCGCATA
>Ga0209415_10011929_pt1 | contig 14558 bp, 17 predicted proteins | sample PeaSoiSIISIP2007_FD_187696 | JGI IMG/M metagenome (GOLD analysis project Ga0209415, IMG submission 187696) | Peat soil microbial communities from Weissenstadt, Germany - SII-SIP-2007 (SPAdes) (version 2) | ecosystem: Environmental > Terrestrial > Soil > Wetlands > Peat | place: Germany...
TCCCGCATGGCCTCAGGGGTATTGGCCAAAGGAAGATGCGCCTGCACCGGCCTCGGACTGGGAAAAGACGGTCAAGAAGTTCCGTTCCGACCTCGCCGCAATGATCGCCCTGGTCATGGACACGAGGAACGACCTGCTTGCCCCCTTTCCTCATGGCCAGGGGCAGACCCTTCTCCGCGAGGCTCTTCTCGTCATGGACCACAACTCCTACCATGTCGGGCAGCTCATCGACGTGAGAAGAGGCCTGAAGGCCTGGCCGGAGAAGTAAGTGGCAACCAGCGACCTGCCGCCGAGCGAGCTCTCGCAGGAAACCCAGGAGCTCCTGGCAGAGGAGGGGCGGCTGGAGGAGCTGGCCCGCGACATGGATGCACGCCTGTCGGGCATGAAAGACATCGACCTGAGCCTGGCGCTCGCCAAGGTGAAGCTTCGCCTGTGCATCGTCCTTCTGAAAAAAACGCGGAGGGCAGGGGAAGGCTTCGAAGACGTCGGGGCCGCCATTGGCAGGAGGGCGTTGTCCGCCATACGCCTGGTAGACGGTCTGGTCTCGCAGAATATCTCCGAGGACCAGAGAGGGACGGTCCAGGACAGTCCGCTTTTCAGCGAGGTAAAGCGGCTCCTGGAAGAGTTCCTGGTGTCGGGCGGCGGCGGGCTCCTCGAGCCCCTGGAAATGGATGAGCGCAAAAGGCGCATTCTTTCCCGAACCGTCGTCACCTCAATCCGCAAGTACCTGGGGGAGGATGACCTGTATCCTCCCTTCGACGTCCAGCGCTATCCCGCTTTCGTGCAGCAGATCCTCCTCTCCCTCTTCCCCGTCATGATACGGCTCAGACCGCAGAAGCCTCCGTACGGCATCGAGGAAGGAGAAGAGATGACCTACAGCTCGCGCGCCATGCGGGTTCCCCTCTCCCAGGCAATCCACTACATGGAGAACGAGCTCCTTCCCCAGCTCGAGCGAAGGCTCGCTTCGCAGCCGGGGGACGCGGCCATCCAGGAACAGGCGCGCCGGGTCCGCGAGCAGCTGGAGGAGTACAGAAAGCTCCGCGTGTATCCGCGGGCCGCGCCGGTGCTCCCCCTGGAAAAAGGCTACCACACCCAGGGAATGATGGGGTTCACGCCGGACGGAGAGATCCTGGTTTCTCTCCCGCTCCCCGTCACCTTCAAGAGCGGGACAAACCTGGACAGGAAGATGGAGCTGGTGCGCATGGACGTCGTGCGCAGGATTGCCGGCAAAAGGGTGAGCAGGGAGATCGACAGGGAGTACCGCCGGCTTCGCAGCATCGAAAGCGGGCCACGCGGCAGCTCGCGGACGCCCAGCTTGAAGCTTGACCCGGGATGGGGCTTCTGGGTGCTCCGCCAGGATTTTCCGTTCCTTTCCCGACTCTCTGACAAGAAGCTCTTCCAGGAGCTGGCTGGAATGGTGAGGTCCGGCTCACTCGGCGCCGCGCAGAGAAGGGTTTCCGATCTGATTGCAGGAGATCAGGAGAGAAAGGCGGAGCGGCCGTCCATCAGATGAACCGTTCGAATCGCTCCTTCTTCGCCTTGCAGATGGGACAGACAGCGGGGGGCTGGGCCCGGGCGCAGAGATAGCCGCACACCCTGCAGCGCCACACGGGATAGCCGAGAGCTTCGAGGCCGGCCGCCGCAAGGCCCGCCGCGCGGAGCGGTCGTGCTTCTGCTGCGGCGGCTGCCGCTGCGGGAGCGGCGGCTGCCTGCTCCGCGCTGTCGGCGGGCGGGGAGGCCGAATCCCGCTCCGGCGGCCTGCGCTCCGGGATCCGCGTGGCCTTCTTCTTACCGTCAACGACGTCCTGGGAAACGTACAGCGCGCAGTAGCAGGTGTCGTATTCATCCAGGTCCGGGTCCCTGTAGTCGCAGGGGCAGATGATGTCCAGGTCCTGCTCCTTGGAGCCCGACGGGAGCCTGCACGGGCACGCCCAGTAGCCATGGCGCGCCTCGTTCACAAGGAGCCCTTCGATGAGCCCCTTGGTGAAATCCACGTTGGGGTTCAGATGGTACCCCGAGCTCTCAGCCTCGGTCTTCAGCCGCTCGAAGAGCTGCTGCACCTGCTCGGGAGTGATGACAGGGTTCTCCCCGCTGGCGCTCATCCGGCCTTCACTCCGATCTTCTCCTTGATCTCTGTCTCGTCAAAGCCGGAGACGCAGTCCGTGTCGTTGATCACGATGGTGGGATAGGAACCGTCCGGATTCCACTTGCGGATCTCTTTCTTGACCGCGTCCTTCTCCTCCACGGGCAGGAGATCAACGTCGACGTACTCATAGCCGACCCCAAGATCCTTCAGGAGGTTTTTTGCCATGCGGCACCACATGCAGGTGCTGAGGGCGTATACGAGGATCCTTCCCTTGTCCGCCCCGTCCACGCGCTGAAAAGCCACGATGTCCCCCTTGCTGGAATGATAATGCCGGAATCCTGACCGGATCAATCAGCCGGGGCCTCCTTCGGGAGACGCCGCGGGGCTCTCTTCACGGCACGCTTCACGACTGACAGGTAGTGCTTCACGAGCTGCGGATAGTCCTCCAACTCCCGTCTGCCGCGCGCGCTCAAGCCGTAGACCCCGCGCTCCACCCTTTCGAACCATCCATAGGGATTGTACTGGAGGATGGATTGCGTCTTGGATCCGGTGCCCAGCGCGCGCAGCGCCGCGGGCGCCATCCTTCCGAGGTGCGCCAGGCAACAGGCGATATGGATTGCGCTCTCGCGGTAGGCCGTCACGAGCTTCGTCCGGGAGCTTCCCGCAATGTTGAAGTCCGCAATCCTTCCCGAGATCTCGGCCAGCACGGCGCGGCGGGATGGCGCCCGCTTCCTGCGCGCAAGCGGCCGCGGAGGAAACACGACGTCCACCGGCGGTCCGCCGTTTGATGGAGAAACGAGGAGGAGACCAAGCTCCAGCCTGCGAAGGAGGTGGAAGACTCCCCTGCTCTCTTTCCACCACCTCCACTTGTTGGGAGGCCGGGGAACAGCGACATAGACCGTGTCCGTCATGCGCTGGCGCTGCACGGCCTGGACCACCACCGCGAGGTTCAACGCCTTTTTTATCTCGACAATGAGAAGATCATCCCCCCTGAGCGCCGCAATGTCGCAGTCCTTCACCTCGCTGCGCACCGTGTACCCCAGCCCGGCAAGCCAGTCGCACAGCGGCCGTGCGAGGTCCGTCTCCGCCCCGCTCCTGGCGCGTGCCCCCGCGGCTGCTGTCACGGAAGCCCATCCACTCTGTACGACGCCGGCCGCCTGTCCTGGAGCAGCGGCAGTCTCTTGCGGAAGGAGTCCACCGCTCCCTGGTCGAGCTCCGCGGCAATGACCCCCTCCTCACCCTCCGACGCGGCTGCCAGGATGGCGCCGTGCGGGTCGACAATGAGGCTTCCTCCGTGGAAAGCGGCGCCTTCGAAGCTGCCCTGCGCCGCCGCTCCCGCGACGAAGATGCCGTTGTCCAGCGCGCGCGCCCTGGCGACAAGCTCCCACTCCGCGGCGGGCCCGAACCATGCCGAGCCCACCAGGCCCAGGGTCGCGCCGTCCAGCGCAAGGGCGCGCGCGGCCTCCGGGAACCGGCAGTCGTAGCAGATCCACATGCCGCAGCGAATCCCGTCCAGGGCAAAGGAAACGAGCCGCTTCCCTTCTGTCGCCCATCCCTTCTCGGTCACCCACAGGTGAATCTTTCGATAGACGATGGGGAGGCCGCCGTCCCTGTCCACAAACGCCATGCTGTTGTACAGCGCCTCGGGAGCGCGTTCAGGAAACCCGAAGCACAGGGCCAACCCGGTCTTCTGCGCCACGGCGCCAAGGCGCCGCACTTCGGCCCCATCCGCGGGAACGGCTACACGGGCCGCATCATGAGGGGCAAGGTATCCGCTGAGGCAAAGCTCGGGAAAAACGAGCACCCGGGCGCCGCGGCGCGCAGCCTCGGCGGCCATTTCTTCCATGCGGGACATGTTTCGTTGGATGTCGCCCGGGGCGCAGGCAAGCTGCGCGCAGGCTATGACAACGCTCACCGGTCCCCTCCCGCTGAAATGGTACGCCGCGAGGCGGGAGGGGATCAAGACCGCAGGAGCGCTTCAGTGATGGGCCAGGGAAGGGCTCGCGTTGATGAACCCCAGGCCCATTGCGTCAAGTTTGTCGGGAATGGGGTAGATGATTTTGTTGTTCGTGAAATCGAAATACTCCCGCATGTCCCGACTGAAGACCTTGCCTTTCCCTTCGACCAGCCCGATCCAGGCGCCCTGGTAGGAGAAGAACACGATGTGGCGGACCTCCAGCTTGTCCAGGACTTTCCACAGCAGGTACACCAGCCAGTCATCGATGTCAATGAGCACGCTTCCGTCGGCAAGGGTCAGGTCGTAGACGGGCGTGTAGACCCGCGGATCAGCCGGGTCCGTGTAGGATGAGCGTATGACCCGGAAGTTCAGCCGTTCGGTTGAGCGCAAGGTCCCGGGATGATAGCCGAGGAACGAAAACGGGATGGGAATGATCACGTCACCGTTGAAGATCAGGGAAATGGTCCGCGCCCCGGTGTCCTCCTCGTTGTGCTGGACCACTCGGTCTACAAGGTCGAACGGGAACTTCAGCTTGCTTTGAAACTCGTGGAGGACGTTTCTCATCTCGGCGTTGTCGATGTCGACCTCCATGCCGGTCAGGACAATCCCGAGCACATAGGCGAAAAACGTGTCTTTGACCGGGGAGAGGCTCACCTGCCGCCCCGGGCGGCTCGGTGCATCCGCGGGATCGCTTTGCGCGAACGCGCTCCTCCCCGTGGCCGCAAGAAGGCAGAAGGCAAGCAGAGCGACGCGCGCCCTCAGGGTGCCCATCACCGTGGCCGCCGCGGACGCCACGTTTCCGTGCTCACTGAGCCGTCGTCCTGGATCCTGCAGACCTCGAATCGGACCCGTCCCTCCTCCACGGAACGGGCAATCCCGCGTTGGAAGGGAGAGAGCGCGGATTTCCCCTGCTTGACTTCAAGGAGGACTATCTCCAGCCCGTCCCCCGGGGACCCCCCGTCCCTCAGGCCGGTGTAGCCGTCGAAGACAACGTAGTCCACCGGGTCACCGAGAAAGCGCGCGTCTGCCGGCGCATAGGCAAAGCCCGGCAGGAGCGGCGCCATCTGCTCAGCGATCTGCCCCTTGAGCGAGCTTCTGGCCTTTTCCACGCTTTCCTTGCGGGCGGAGAGCAGGTCCCTGTCCCGGTCCCGAAGGAGCTCCTCCACGCGCGCGCCGGAGCGCCTGCGCTCCGATTGCCAGACAAGGATGACGACAATCAGGGCAAGGATGGCAACCAGCGTGAGCAGGGCGAGGTAGACGACTGCTTGCGGGTCGCTCTGCATGGCGGGAAGGGGCGCTAGGGCGTCCCCTTGTCGATGAGCTTCTCGAGCTTCTCTCGCAGCTCGTCGTAGGCGCGGGCAAGCGTTCTGTCGTCCGTGTGGTTCGATTCAGAGGCGAGGCCGCTGATGATCCCCTGGAGCTCCGCGGTGGAGAACTCGACGTGGTACCTGTTGCCGGTAATCCTGGTGGAGACCAGCTTCTTCTCGACCTCCGGGCTGACATGGAGGATGTTCAGCACGAGCTCCCTCTCGCTTCGTGAGAGCTCCACGGTGAGCGTCATATCCATGCCCGGATACTATCCGTTTCGCCCGGCGTGTGCAATCACAGGGCGAAGGGGTTGTCCATGAAGTAGTAGCACGTGCGTGACGACGGCACTGTGTCGAACCACGCAAACCGGTAGCCATGGCGAAACAGCCCATTGAAGACGCGGTACATCGTGAAGAGGAGCTCGGGGCTGCGGGCAGCCATGTCGGCCAGATCGTCATTCGACATCTCGGGGAGGGGCAGAAAGAGTGGTCCGGTGTAGACGATGCCGCGACGCGCCACCGGGACGCGGCCGTCCCAATCAACGGCGCTTCGGGCGGAGAGGTCTTTCTCATCGAGGTCCGGGGGCTTCACCAGGGGGTCATCCAGGTCCCACTCGCAGGAAACGTAGGGCCAGGGCTTCCCCTCCGGCGTCCTGATCCCCTCCTTCCAGGAGTAGCGCATCCCGAAGTGCCTCATGTACAGGCCGGCGTGCCACGTGAGCAGCGGGCTGGTGCCGAACTTCAGCCTCGCGGTCCTGTGCTCACGCATGTAGTCTCCGGCCTGGCTCATCAGCCCGGTGCCGATCCCCATGCAGCGCCACGCGGGAAGGACTTCGATGCCGGCAAGGGCAAAAAAGACGCCGCCTGCGTCCTTCTCTGGATAGAGGGAGATCCACCCGAGGAGCCGCTCGGTCTCGGGATCAACCGCGGCAATCTTTTCCCCGCGCTTCTCCCGCAGGCGGCGCAGGTCCTGCGGGGAAGCCCCCGGCCCCCGCCACAGGTCTTCCCGCCGCGCGGAGAGAAGGCGCACGTAGGCGACGTTCATGTGCGTACGCTCGTCACTCATAGTATCGGCAACCGGACGCCTGCTTGTTGACGTTCGCCGGGTTGGCTACAATTGGCGCAAATGCCGCGCAGAGAAACTCTTGCAAGCCGTGAACGGGTGGCTCTTGCCCTGCAGCATCGCACCACGGACCGAATCCCGGTGGGAATGGTCTGCGCCGGCATCAATCCGCCCGCCCGGAAGGCGCTCGCGGACTTCCTGGGGGCGCAGCGCGGCATTTCGGTGGAGGAGTATCTCGATCCAATTGTGGATATCGTCGAGGTGAGCCCGAGATACATTGGTCCCTCCCTGCCTCCTGACACCGACATCTGGGGCGTCCGCCGGCGGGAGGTGAGCTACGGCTCCGGCAGCTACAACGAGATCGCGCACTATCCGCTGGCGGCCTCCGGCGGCATCCCGGACCTGGAGGCGCACCGCTGGCCTGATCCTGCCTGGTTCGATTACGATGGCCTTCCTGACCTCATCCGCGCGGCGACCGCGGACGTAGACAAGTGTGTCATGGTCGGAAACGGCAACATCTTCGAGACTTCCTGGTACATGCGCGGCTTCGAGCAGATGCTGATGGACGTGATGACTGAAGAGGAGCTGGTGCGCGGGATCATGGATCGCGTCACACGGTTCTACGTGGAGTTTTTCACCAGGGTCCTGGAAGCGGCGCGCGGCCGTGTGGACCTCATATTCACGGCTGATGATATCGGAGACCAGCGTGGGCTCCTCATGCCAAAGGAGAAATGGCAAAAGCTCCTGGTGCCGTACCACCGGCGCCTGAACGAAGCAATCCACCGCTTCGGCGCAAAGGTCATCTATCATACCGACGGGTCCATTATGCCCGCGGTCGACGGGCTCATCGACATGGGCATTGATGTTCTCCAGGCCCTCCAGTTCAGCGCGGACAACATGGACCCGGCGTCCCTCAAGGGCATGGCTGCGGACCGCCTGTGCTTCGAAGGCGGGGTGAGCGTCCAGACCACACTTCCCTTCGGCAGCCCCGCGGATGTGGCCAACGAGGTTCGCGCTCGCATCGATGTCCTCGGCAAAGGCGGAGGGTACATCCTGGGTCCCTCCCATTGGATCCAGGCCGGGACCCCGCCTGCAAACATCACGGCAATGTTCGACACGGCACTCGAGTACTATCCCTTTGCGGGCGCCTGAAGGCATTGCCCCGAGCCTTTGGCGGGGACTTTTATTCCGTCATTATCGTTACTATACTCGTGGGGAGGGTCTCAACATCCTAATGAAAATTCGCAGGACCGGTACTCGATGAAAAAGGTCAAAGTGACGAATGGGGTCTACTGGGTGGAGATACCAGAGGCAGACCTCTACATCCAGTGCGGCTGCCCGGCGGACAGCGTCAAGCACCTCATGAAGTCGGGACAGATTGTAGACCGGGAGAGAGACGGCACGGCTGCCCAGACGGGCCCGAATGCAATCCTCCTGTCCGACACGACGATGCAGCACGGGAGCTTCTCGAACCTGGCAGAGTTCCCCGTGCTTCAGATGCTTTACCTCCAGGGGATGATCCTGCCCGGTCACCCCAACAACACCGGCCGCAAGCCCATGCTGATCGGGCTGGAAGACCAGGTGCGAAGCCAGAGCGACTACATCTACCGCGGCACCTACGGGCTGGCCTCTCTTGCCGAGATCAAGGAGGCCGGGGTCCCCGAAGATCTGGCCCACGACATGCTGAGGATCAAGAGGTGGTTCGCGTTCGACAACATCCGCCGCACGGAGGACCTGCTGGACCTGCGGATCGTCGACGCACCGGCCGTGGAGCTGCGGGACCGCGCCTTCGTGCGCAGGCGCGGGTTCAACCGCTACGAGTTCATCTACAAGGGCAGCGCGGTGAACGTGGACCTCAACCTGGCGGAGACGGAAGACTACCCGCCGACGTACCAGCTCGAGCAGAAGCGGGTGCAGAGGGAGCACTTTTCAATCATCCACGTGGGAGAAGGGGACGGGTGGGACGTCACCCGGCCCTGCATGGGAAGCATCATCTGCTTCCAGGGCAGGACCTACCTTGTTGATGCGGGGCCGGGAATCCAGCATTCCCTCGCCGCCCTCGGCATCAGCGCCAACGAGATTGCGGGAATCTTCCACACGCACGGCCATGACGACCACTTCGCCGGGCTGACGTCTCTGGGCCGGGCGGACCGCCGCGTGCCCTACTTCGCGGTTGCCCCCGTCAGGGCAAGCGTCGTGAAAAAGTACGCCGCGCTGACCGGACGCGCGGAGGACACTTTCTTTCGCTACTTCGAGCCGCGGGACCTCATGCTGGAGACATGGAACAGGCTGGAGGGGGGCCTTGAGGTCCTGCCGGTCTTCTCCCCGCACCCCGTGGAGACCACCGTGTTCTTTTTCCGCGTGCAGCACGGGAATGTCCATCGGTCCTATGCCCACCTTGCGGATATCAGCGCATTCGAGGTGCTTCGCAAGATGGTCACGGAGGATCCGACGAAGAACGGCATCTCCAGACAGTTCTACGATGCCTGCACAGCCAAGCTGCTGGTCCCGGTGGATGTCAAGAAAATCGATGTCGGCGGCGGGCTCATCCACGGAAAGGCGGAGGACTTCGCCTCAGAAGGGTCCAGAAAGCGCCTGCTCAGCCACACCTCATCGCCCCTGACGGAGGATCAGAAGAAGGTCGGGAGCGCGGCCTCATTCGGCCAGGAAGACGTGCTCATCGAAGCCCAATACGATGCGTTGCGCCTTGAAGCGCAGAGGATCGTCCTGTCCTATTTTCCCGGCATGGCCATGCGCGACGCGCAGACCCTGGCGGCGTTTCCGCTCATCCACTTCACGCCGGGCACCATCATGCAGACTCCCGACATCCCGGCCGCCAACGTGTTCCTGGTGGTGAGCGGCATTGTCAACAGGGGGGAATCCCGCGAAGGTCCTCATGCAACGCTTTCCGCCGGCTCGCTCCTCGGGGAGCTTGAGGCCCTTCACGATCAAAGCCCGAGCGGGATCTGCTGGGCGGCAAGCCATGTCGCGGCCCTTCGCATTCCGAGGGACGCCTGGATGGACCTCCTTCGCAGCCGCGGCCTCATCGAAGGGCTGCAGGAATCGCGGCCAAGGCGGGAGTTCCTCCAGAGCACGTGGCTCTTCGGAGAGGTCGCCTCCTTCCCCCTGCAGAACCGGATCGCCGGCCTCATGGAGCGCCGCGTGGTGAAAGAGGACACGGTGCTGCGCCCCGGAAAGCACGCGGAGGTTCTCCTCATTGCGGACGGGCTTCTGACGATCTTCCTGGGCAAGATCCCCATCGAAAATGCGACGCCGGGGGATTTCTTCGGAGAAGAGTCCATCCTGAGGGGGACACGGGAGTTGCCACGCGGTTGGAAAGAGCGTTTTGCCAGCCAGCAGATTCGCACCGCCTCGCAGGGCAGCCTTGTCAACCTTTTCGAGGCGCGCGCGCTGCTGGATTCGACGTTGTACGCCATACCGGGAAAGGCCCTGGAAGACATCCCCATCGTCCAGTGGAAGCTCATGGAGACATACGAGCGACGGTTGAAGAACTTCCGCTCCGAGGTGCGCTTCGAGTGGAACGATGCCTACGAGATGGGAGTCCAGCGGCTTGACCGGCAGCACAAGGAGATGTTCCAGATCCTGGACGAAATCTCCGCGATGGCGGAGGGAAGAGAGTCAGGGGATGGGGCGGCCGGCATGGTGGACAGGTTCATCAACCTGGCCAGATCCCACCTGAAATACGAAGAAACCCTTCTCAGCCGCGAGCCGGTGGCTGACTTCGAGGCAGTGGTCCGCGGGAACGACGAGTTCCTTCGCAAGCTGGAGGGCGTGCGCAAGTACCTTGAGAAAGCTCCGGCGGATGCCCTGCAGACGACCATTGCGTTCCTCAAGGACTGGGCAATCGACCACTCGCTGGTCGAAAACCGCCGGCTGAAAAGCGCCCTCAGCTGAGCGGTCTCAAGCAGAGCCGACTCAGCGGAGTCGACTCAGCAGAGCCCCGGGCTAGACCTCTTCCCTCTGCACGGATTCCACCCTGGCGACCTCGGGAATGGAGGCCCGCAGTCGGCTTTCGATGCCACGGCTCAGCGTTATCTGGGACATCGGACATCCGCCGCAGGCGCCGGTGAGGCGCACGCGCACCACGCCGTCTTCCGTCACTTCCACCAGCTCCACGTCTCCACCATCGGCCTGGAGCATGGGCCGTATCTCGTCGATCACTTCCTGCACTCGTTCGCGCACGACCTCTCTCCTTTCAGGACTGCATACTCATGAGCAGCTGGTCACCGCGATCCAGCCATCTGCCAGCTTCGCCACGCGCGGAGCAAGGTCCCCGATGGAAGTCTGGGCCAGCGATTCCGCCATTTTTTCCCGAGCCACCTCGAATGCCGAGGACACGGGGCAGGGGGTCTCACCGCAGCGCTTTTTTTCCTTCACGCAGCACCACGTGGGAAGGCTTCCGTCTACGGCTTCGACCACGTCCCGCAGCGTGATTGCATGCGCGTCACGCGCCAGGGAGAACCCGCCGTTCACTCCCCGGTGGGAGGCGACGAGCCCGGCTCTGGCAAGAAGCTGAAGGACTTTTCGAAGGTAGCTTTCAGGGACTTTGATTGCCGCGGCAATTTCGGCGACAAGGACCGTTTCCGGCGGCCTTTTCGCCATGAATATGAGGCCATGGACCGCGTATTCGATGCTCGTCGAGAATTGCATTGTACCTTGATTCCTGAAACAGGATAAACTTACTCCTGTTTATCCTGTATGTCAAGGCCCTGCATCGTCCGCATCGTGGAAATCAAAACAGCTTGATCATGGCGGTCAGGCCGATCCAGGGCTTCATGCCTGTCACGTTCTGGAGGTCCCAGATCGACTGAACGGGATAGAATGCCACGACGCCGACAGCCACTGGTCCGATGTTGATGTCTCCCGAGAGCTTCAGGTTCGCGGTGGACGTGGCGGTCACGGCAGGTCCACTCATCGGAATGAAGAAGTCAGGCCCCACCCCGGCGCCGAAGCGCAGGAAAAAGATGTCGACGGAGAGTCCGATGTCGGTCAGCGCATGGATGTACGATGCACCCCCGACGAACGACGGACTGTAGTACAAGCCCGTGAGGCCTGCCTGCAAAACGCTCAGGAACCTGAAGCGGGCCTCCAGACCGTAGGAGAAACTGGCGGAGGTGAGCTGCTGGGACCCCAGGGACGTGATGTCCCCGTTGTACATGCCGGTGCCGCCGAGCTGGAAATCAGCAAACGTCAGGGCTGGAGCCAAAGCCAGAACAAGAACGGCCAGCGCCTTCTTCATGCGTGGGGAGCTCCTTCGCGCGCGCGAACGAGGATCCGCACGCAGACTAGGAAAGTAGCGCGTCGGGGGTCGTATTTCAACGGTCCAGTCTTCAACCATCCAGAAGCGAGACGATTCTCTGCGCGGCCTTGCGGCACGCTTCCCCCAGGCGCGAGATGTCCTGCCGCGTATGAGCCGTCGAAACCGAGCCCAGCCCGTGCATCACAAAGACATCCTCCAGGAGAAGAGCGAGCTGAAGGACGGTGTCCGACAGGGTTACATCGCACACATCGGGGTTGCGAGTCTGCTCGGGCGTGTCGCAGGGACACGACTCGTCGAAGGGGAAGTGAACGGACGCCATGGAGCTGCCCGGCAGGGCGTCGTTGCCGTATCCCGTGCACCGGGCGGGAAGCCCTCCGGATCTGAGCGCTTCCTCCACGGTGCGGCGCGCATCATCCCCGAGGACTGCCAGCCCCGGGTAGATCTCCGCCTCATGGTCCACCAGGTGGCGCATCATGCTGATGGAGGCGAGCATGGAGGCGGGATGGCAGGAGTAGGTGCCCCCGGAGAACCTGACTCCTCCCCCCTTGCCGGCAAGGTTCATCACGTCGGCGCGGCCTGCGACTGCCGCAACGGGCATGCCTCCGCCGATGATCTTGGCAAACGTGGCGAGGTCAGGCTGGACAGCGAACAGCCGGGCAATGCTGCCCGCGCAGAAGCGGAAGCCGGAGATCACCTCATCGAATATCAGGAGAGCGCCGTTCTTCCGGGTGAGCTCCCGTGCTGCTTCGAGGAACGCCAGCTTCGCCGGCAGGCTGCCGGCAGACCCCATGAAAGGCTCCAGGATGAAGCAGGCGATCCGGGAGCCGTGCCTGCGAAACTGATCCTCCAGCATGCCCAGGTCGTTGAAGCCCGTGACGAGCACCTGGTCAGCCACCGCGTTGGGGAGACCGCGGCTTTCAGCGTGCTGAAAGCTGTGGCGGTTCTCGGGATGATAGTCCACGCCCACGAGCCCCCAGGGCTGGGCGCCGTGCCAGCCGCCACCGACCTTCAGGACCTTTTCCCGACCCGTTGCGGCGCGCGCCAGCATGATGGCATACATCGTCGCCAGCGAGCCGCTGGAAGTGAACCTGACTCTCTCCGCCCCCGTGCGACTGCAAAGCAGCTCAGCCACCTGGACCTGGAGAGAATCGGTGAAGCCTGACTGGAGCCCGAAGCCTTGCGCGAACGCGGCCGCCAGGGGCTCGGTGATCTCCTTCGGGTTGTGACCCAGGATGTTTGCGTGGTGTCCCTGCCAGAAGTCCAGGATCCTGTGGCCGTCTTCATCCGTTACGAAGGCCCCCTGCGCCAGGCGGATGCGGGGCGGGAAAGGCCGCAGGAGACGGATGGCGTGGCTGCCTCCGTCCACAAGAACCTTGAGCGCGTCCCGGTTGATTGCCGCGCTGCGCGGGGAACGACGTGTCCATTCCTCGGCAAGGACTTCGAGGACCCGGGAGTACTCCCTTTTCCTTATCATGAAGAACCCGCCCCTCGATCAATTCGCGCTGGGACGTGTTCTTCTTTGGCCCCCGTCCGGGTGGTCAGAAGAACGGCGCCAAGGATGAGAACGCCCCCCGCCACCCTGGCCGGGGTAATGGCTTCCCCAAGGAGCGCCGCCGCCAGCACTACCGCCACGGCGGGCTCAAAGGTGGAGAGAATGGAAGCGCTCGTTGGTCCGACACGCTCCAACCCGGCGAAGAACAGCGCGATGGCAGCTACCGTGGAGACCAGGGAGAGAGCGGCCACGGCGAGCCACCCCGAGATGGTTGCCGGCCAGACAGGCCCCTGCACCACGGTCATGCCGCCGTAGACACAGGCGGTGGAGCAGATCACGACAGCCGCCGCGGCCAGGGCCGGCACGTTTCTCATCACGCGCGTCCCCGCCAGGATGTAGACGGCGTAAATGGCGGCCGCAGCAACCGCCAGCGCAACACCGGCCGCAGTGCCGCCGCGGTCGAAGCCGATCATGAGGCCGGCGCCGCCGAGTGCCAGGGCAAGCGCAACGGCACGGGCCGCGGAGAACCGCTCCTTGTATGCGACCGCTGCCCCGACAGCGACCAGGACGGGATACAGGTACAGGATGAGGGCAACGAGGCTGGCCGGCGCCTGCGTCAGCGCCGTGAAGTAGCACAAAGCCTGCACGACGTAGATGACCCCGCCCAGGCCGATGAGGGCAAGGAGCGCCGCGCCGCGCGGCAGGCGGACGCGGCGGAGCGCAAGCAGGACGAGCATCACGGGCGCGGCAAATGCGAAGCGCAGGAAAAGGAGCGTGACAGGGCTCACCCCGGAGAGATAGGCGAGCCGGGCGAAGATGGGCATGGCGCCGTAACAGGCTGCCGATGCAACGACGAAAGCGACTCCTGCGTTTCGTGACATGGTACGGGTGAGTATATTATCCTTGCCATGAAAAAGCTCAATCCCCTGACGCCGGAAGAGACGCGCGTCATTGTTCACAAGGGCACCGAGAGGCCCTTCTCTGGAGAGTACGAGTCCCACTGTGAAAAAGGCGTCTATGTCTGCAGGCGCTGCGAAGCCCCGCTGTATCGTTCCGATGACAAGTTCGACGCCCAATGCGGATGGCCAAGCTTCGACGCGGAAATCCCGGGAGCGGTGAAGCGCACCACGGATGCGGACGGCATGCGGACAGAGATCACCTGCGTCGCCTGCGGCGCCCATCTCGGACACGTCTTTGAAGGCGAGGGCTTCACGCCCAGGAACACGCGCCACTGCGTGAACTCGATCTCCATGAAGTTCATAAAAAGTGTTTAAGATAAAGTCTCATTAGGAGGGAATCGACTGCATCCTCTTCATTTGGCTTTTTCGTTGAAAATAACAGATTTTTATCCGGCCCTGAGCTGCTGATCGTG
>Ga0209415_10011931_pt1 | contig 14556 bp, 12 predicted proteins | sample PeaSoiSIISIP2007_FD_187696 | JGI IMG/M metagenome (GOLD analysis project Ga0209415, IMG submission 187696) | Peat soil microbial communities from Weissenstadt, Germany - SII-SIP-2007 (SPAdes) (version 2) | ecosystem: Environmental > Terrestrial > Soil > Wetlands > Peat | place: Germany...
GGCGGGACCCTGATGCTCACCACGGTGCCTTCGGGCGCGTCCGTGCTGGTGGATGGAAAACCCATCCCGCAAACCACACCGGCGCAGATTCCGCTGCCGCTCGGGAGTCATAAGGTCACGGTGAAAAAGGACGGCCTGGAGAGCACGCAGACCGTCGAGATCCGGGCCGGGATCAGCACGTTGCGGATTTCCCTGGGGCAATAACTGTGCCGACCACTGTGTTGCTATTACTCGCGGCATTGCTTGCTACCGGGGCCGCTCCGCTGGCCGCCCAGACTCGCAGCGTGCGTCTGGAGAACCTGTCCTGGAAAGAAGCCGCGGACGTCCTGACGCCGAAGACCATCGTCATGATTCCGCTGGGGGCGGCCTCCAAGGAACACGGGCCGCACCTGAAGCTGGGCAACGACTTCTTCATGGCGGAATACCTGGCCAAAGAAGTCATGGCCCGGACCACCGTGGTGACGGCGCCTACCGTGAATTACCATTTCTATCCGGCCTTCGTGGAGTATCCGGGCGCGACTTCGTTACGCCTCGAGACGGCGCGCGACCTGATCGTCGACATCTGCCGCGGGCTGGCGCATTTCGGGCCGCGCAAGTTTTACGTTCTCAACACCGGCGTGTCTACCATTCGCCCGCTCACCGCGGCGGCCGAACAACTGGCACATGACGGGATCACGATGCGCTTCACCGACATTCTGAACGCGTCCGCCGAGGTGGAGAAGCGGATCGCGCAGCAACCGAAGGGCACCCACGCGGACGAGATCGAGACTTCGATGATGCTCTACATTGCGCCGCAGTCGGTGGACATGCGCAAAGCGCAAAAGGACTTTCCCAGCGGCGGTCCTTTCCAGTGGCGCGATCCGAAGGCGCCGAACTATTCGCCCAGCGGCATTTTCGGCGATGCCACGCTGGCGACGCGCGAGAAGGGCGAAAAGATCGTCCGCGCGCAGATCGATTTCATTGTGAGAGAGATCGAAGCTCTGCGGGGGCAGTAGCGGAAAGCCGGGGCAAAGGCAACACAGGCAGGCCCGGTAACGGGCCAAGAAATGCCTGTGCTACATCCCAGTTGCGGCGCTCCACAATGGTGCTGGGCTCGTAGGTCTGGCCTGCCGCGAGGCGGCGCTCCTCGCGCCGCGCGGACCACAGGAGCACCGGCCCCAGCGCGCGGCTCACCAGGCGGCTGACCAGGCCAAACTCGCGGCCCACGTCCTGCCGCAACGCGCGGATCTTGGCGCTGACGGCCTGGTTGGTCCGGCGGAGGTGCTTCTCCATGGCCCACAGGGCCGCGGCATAGCCATCCCGCAGGGCGCGGGCTTCCCAGGCGAAGCGTGCGCGCACCCGGGGATCGGGATCGTTTTTGTAGCGCAACCAGCCGTCGAAGGTGGTGCGGCAGATGCGATAGATGCTGGGACCGTTGCGCTCGAAGTCGCGGCGGAAGGCGAAATCCAGAAACCGCTTGGAGTCCTCGCGCGAGATGGCCGCGTGCTGAAAGTTGAACTGGTTTTGCCCATGGATATCGGCCAGGTCGACGCCATCCAGCATGCGGCCCTGCTCGGTCATTTGAGAGAAGAGCGGCGTGCCGGGCACGGGCGTGTACAGCATGAACTGGTGGAAGTCGGTATCGTGAGCCACCGCGTGCTCGATCTCCTCGTGGATGTTCTCGGGGGTGTGGTGCTCCAGGCCGACGATGGTGGAGCCGAGCAGCTTGATGCCGTGCCGGCGCAGCTCCGCGGTCAGCTTGCGGGTGTCTGCGCCCTGGAGCTTGGTGTAGGCGGAGTGGGGCGATTCCAGGCCCATCCAGACCCACGAAATCCCCAACTCCACCAGTTCCCGCATGGAATATTGGGAGATGGCATTGGCCGACGAAAATACATACAGCGCCCAGGGCTTGTTGGCGGCCTTCATGCGGTCGAGCAGTTGCATGGCGCGGCGTTTGTGGAGCAGGAAATTCTCGTCCATCATGAAGAACGAGCGCGCGTTCAGTTTCGCCTCCATTTCCGCCATGACGGTGAACAGCTCCTGGCCGGTGTCGTAGAAGTTGAGAAACTTGCCCTTGCCGCCGAAGAACGCCGAGGTGGTGCAGAAGTTGCAGCCCATGGGGCATCCGACCGAAGGGATGATGGTGGCGGCGGTGCTGCCTTTCAGTTGGGGAAGCTTCAGCCCCATGGTGCGGCCGTCGAAGCCCGAGACGATGGGGGGATGGCGGATGGGCGCGGTTTCATCCTCCCCGAGGTAGCGGCGCATCCAGGAGATGCCATCGCCGCGCACGATGTGGTCGGCATCGATGAGGGCTTCGAGTCCGGGAATGGCGGCCACGTGGCCACCCACCACGATCGCGGAGTGGGGCGAAAGGCGGCGCACCATGCGGCACATTTCGCGCACCTTGCCGACGTTGACGATGATGGAGGAGATGCCGACGATGTCGTATTGGTTGGCGAGCAATTCGGATTCGAAGGCCTGGCGCGTGGGGAAATCGAGGACCGTGGTGGGGGCCGAGACATTCTGCTGGATCATCAATATGCCCCAGGACCGGTGGAACATGCGGAGGGAGAAGGGGCCCTGCTCGCGGGTCACCTGGTTGTGGTAGAGCTCCATGGGGTTGATTTTGCGGCTGCCGAATTCGTCGTCCTGGGCGTACGGGCCGAAGACCGAACTGAGCAGTATGCGGGCTTGGGCGCCTTTCGGGTGGGTTTGCATTTTACGAGTTTGAGTGCCGAAAATATTAAATGCCGAAACCAGTATAACAGCGATAGGGCCGTTCCTTTGTAATATCTCTGTAAGGCGGGCCCATGGAGATCCCGGTTGAGGCGACGCATCGATGCGTCGCCTAGGAGGGCCGCTTTACTGAAAAGAAGAGACTTAACCAGGGCCAGGCGACGCATCGATGCGTCGCCACCCCCAAATGGGGGCAAGAGCAACGTTCCTGGGAAAATGACCTTAGAAGAGACTCAGTGGAGCGTAGTTCTCTTCCTAATTCTATAGTGATGGGTCAGTCAATAGGGAAGGGTAGTCAGTCGGCGGGTTTGCGGGAGGGCGGGTCTTTAGAATCAGTGAAAGAAGATTAAGAATTTTAATGGTTTCGGTTGTGACTGGGTTTTGGCGGGGTGGCGGAATAGTACTTTAGTTTGTCGCTCAGGCGCGCAACAGGCGGTCCAGGAAGACCCGCACCTGCTGGCGCTCGGGCGCTGGTAGAGGGCCCACAGCTCTGATGATTAGGCGATTATCAATGGTGAAGAACTTCATTCGGATGATGCACGGCTTTGTCAGCCCAAGTTGGTCTGAGGCCTCGCGATCGAGTGGAACATCCCCTGGCCAACTGGAGTGGTCGGCGGCCGTGATCATGGCCATAATGGTATGCCCGGAGGCTCGATTAAAGCCGGATGGGCTGATCACTAACGCCGGACGGCGCTTGGTTTCCGGGCCGTCCGTGAACGGGAATGGCACAATCACCACATCGCCGGCGTCACAGACCACTAAAGGCCTCGTCGTCTTGAGGACTGTTCCACTCCTCGAGCGTGCTGGGGATGGCCCCATGCCATGCAACGTTGAAGGGCTCGGCCTTGCGCAACCGGACAGTGTTGCCTTCCAACTCGTAGACCAGGCGGTCTCCGGCGGCCACGCCCAAACTCTTGCGTACCTCCTTGGGAAGTGTGACCTGCCCTTTGCTGGTGATCTTGCTCGTCATGGTCCCTACTATCTTACCTTCCTTACCGCCTTACGTCAAGGAAGCAAGTGTTCGGGTTGTGGGCGGGTGGGCATCGCTTGGACACACTACTCCTTAGGGGTGGTGTGAAAACTGGTTGCGGCCGGCCCCCCACCGGTACCTCATCGACTGCGGGAACACCGAGGACGTATATGCCAGGCTGAAGCAAACACACCGTCCCCGACAAGTCGGAGAGCCTACGTCGCCAAGCGTTGAACAGGAGTCTCAAGAGATCGAAATCACCGGAGGCGGCGAGATGAATCAGAGGGCGTACTATTCGCGATGATCTTCACCGGCCGGATCCCCTGGTTTCTGGCCCATCAGTTCTTCCATGACAGCCAGATCCTCCTGCAAGTCTTCGGCGGTGTAATGGGTCAGTGGGATATCCCTCCGCTGGCACAGTTCCATGAATTCGCGCCGGGTAATCCCGAGGAGCCTGGCAGCAAGGCCGGACGGAATCCTGCGTTCGTCGAAAAGACGAAGCACGATGTCCTCCCTTGCCAGATTCACCAACTCGCGCTCCAGTTCCTTGTCGATCGTCCCGGCGGGCAACTCCAGGTCGAGCTCGATCTTCATGTTTTCATTGTACGGAAAGAACACAGGCAGGAATGCCTGTGCCACGAAACACAGGCAGGAAAAGAACACAGGCAGGAATGCCTGTGCTACGCGACTACACGTAGTAAGGAATTCCGAGAGCGTCCATGGCGCCCTTCATATAACCGATGGCCAGGACTTTGCCTCCCATGGCATAGCCGGGCTTGTCGTTGGATTCGCCATCGAGGGTGGGGGCGTGGTCGGGGCGGATGGGACCTTCGAAGCCGCACTCGTGGTAAATGCGCAGCATCTGCGCCAGGTCCACGGGGCAGTTGTCGTGGAAGGTCTCGCGGAAGTGCTCGCGGGTGCCTTCGACATCGCGGAAGTGCACGAAGAAGATCTTCTTCTGGGCGCACCATTCGCGGGCCAGCGCCGCGATGTCCTCACCCATCAGTTTGAAGTTCGCCTGGCAGAAGGTGATGCCGTTGACGGGGCTGGGGACGATTCCGAGCACGCGGCGGTAGTTGGCGGCGCTGGTGAGAATACGGCCGATGCCGCGCAGGGGCGAGAGCGGCGGATCGTCGGGATGGAGGGCCATTTTGACGCCGGCTTTTTCCGCGACGGGAATCACGGCCTTGAGGAAATAGTCGAGGTTGCTCCAGATTTTTTCTTCGCTGACTTGCCCCCATTCGGTGAGGCCCTGGCGCTCGGCTTCGGCGCGGTCGAATTCGCTGAGCAGCGCGCCGCCGCGGCCGGGAATGTCGGTGCGGGTGCGGAACCAGGAGATGCCGGCCATCCAGTTGTAGCACACCAGGTGGACGCCCACCTCGGAGAGCGCGCGAATGGCGGCGATGTAGTTTTCGATTTCTTGGTCGCGGCCGGGGAGCCCGAGCTTGATCTTCTCCGCGGGGACGGGGTGGCTCTCGACGCCGGCAAATACGAGTCCCGCCGTTTCGAGCTGCTTTCGAATGCCCGAGAGCACCTCGACGTAGCGAGCGCGCGGCGCATCACCGAGAGGCTGCGACACGGTCACGATGCCGTGGGTGATGCCGATCTGGGCGGCGAGGCGGATCTTGTGGTCCTCGTCGGGAGTGAAGAGCTCGGCTAACTGCATGCCGCGGTGGGCGCGCGGCTTGCGAAGCGGGGTGGTGGACCGGGCGTCCGCCGGGACTGAGGCGGCACTGAGTGCGGCCACGGTCCCTTGAATATACCTTCTGCGGCTCATTTCGGACATCCGCTTACCCTTTCTTAGAACATCGATGATATTCGATGGCTTGGTTGGAAGCAATTCGCCGCGGGTGAGTCGTGGAGGGGAAGGGTCCGCTTTACCACGCCGGCAATTCCTACCGTCTTGACATCGGTTCGAGCTGGTGCTAGTTTTTTAGCAGGTACGAGGAGTTTGTCGTATGTGGAACCGATTTTTGGCAATTGCGTCGGCTTGCGCGATAAGCATGGCCGGCCTGGCATTGGCGGACGAGCGGGCGACGGCGACCGGTAAGGTCACCGGCGCCGATGGAAAACCCCTGGAACATGCCACCGTGCTGGTTTATGAGGCCCACGTGAAGAAGGGGTACAGCGTCTATTGCCCGACCTGCTGGGTGGACTGCGGCAAACGCGCCTTCACCGACGCGCAGGGTGAGTTCACCATCGGCGGTCTCAACCCGGACCTGCTGTTCAAGCTGTTAGTGGTGAAGGATGGATACAGCGCCTCTTTCGTCGACAAAGTGGACCCCGAGAAAGGTCCGGCCGAGACCGCCTCCCTAAAACCACGCCTGCCCATCGAGGATGCTTCTCAGGTGGTGCGCGGACGGGTGGTGGATGCCCACGGAGAGCCGGTGAAAGATGCCGTCGTGGAGCAGCAGGGCATAACCTACCAGGGTCCGGGCGGCGGGCTTGGCCGGCGGTTCGGCCCGATCGATTGGATTGACCAGGTGGCCGCGACCAATGAAAAGGGCGAATTCGAAATGGCGTATAGCAAGCCGGCAGTGGCGATGATCCTGAACGTCAGCCCCCGCGGCATGGCGCTCAAGCTGTTCACCGAGCCAACGGGGCCGGATCGCAAGACGATGACCGTCACCGAGGGCGCGACGGTCCGCGGCCGGCTGGTGGCCCCCGGCGGGAAACCTGTGGTTAACGCCGAGGTGGGGTTGAGCGCGCATAGCCGGATGTCAGGGACGACATTCCCCGAGGTCCGCATCGGAACCAGGGAGGATGGCACTTTTGCCATCACCAATATTCCCGCGGGACGCATCTGGTATGTCTACCCGAAGATGGAATCGCTGGCCGCGAGCGGGCTTGCGGGCGATGGGCTGCCGTGCGAGACCAAGGACGACGGCCAGGAGGTGAATGTAGGCGACATCCAACTGGCGCCGGCCTACACGTTGCGCGGCCGCGTGGTGCTGAGCGACGGCAAGCCCATTCCACCAGCGATGCGCGTGACACTCACGACGGACTGGGGTCTGGATACCCAGATGACCGCGTTGGCGGCGGACGGAACCTTCGAGTTCAAGGGACTGGCTAAGGGCATTTACATCCTGGCGCCCGGTGTTCGGGCTTACAAACAGCCGGAGGGTTCTACGGGTGAAGTGCTGCTGGATCGCGACCGCAACGACGTGGTACTTCGCATGGAGCCGGCGCCGCCGCGGCAATGAAGTGAAGCTCTCTTACTCGGGTCCGTAGTCCGCTGCCAGCCTCAGTTGCTCCCCGGGTTGCAGCACGCGGCTTACCGACCAGACCGTCAGCCCTACGCGATTCTCGTTTTTTGCCGACCAGGTCAGGGAGCAGCGGCCCACCTGCTCCTGCGGGAAGCGGTTGACCATGACCGGTCCGCCGCGCCGGTTCACCACGCGCCATTCGCCATCCGGCTGGTCCCCGCCGTTGTAGGACTCCGAGCCGGCGGGTACCTTCTCGGCCTCGATCAATGATTTCTCGACCGTGCCGCCATCCTGCTTCCGGTAGCGGACCACCACCGTTTGGAGGTCGCCGGGATCCACCTCCCATCGCGACTGCAGCGCCGCCGGCACGGGAGCGTCGGTCGGGTTCTCGAGGAGCGTCTCGGTGTGCAGAACGGCCCCATCGAGGCGCAGGTGCCGCTTGATGCGGAGTCCGTTCTCGCACGTTCCTGTGAGCGATGCCTCGCTCGCGGAGGCGCCGGAATCCAGCTCCCACGCGATGCTTCCCGTCATGCGGGTGACGTAATCTTCGTAAGGCGTCACCACGAGACCGTTCAGGTCGGGGTATTGCTTGGCGCCGGGTTCCGGCTCCAGCAGCAGGTTTTTGCCGCTGCGCAGGTCGAAGATGTGGGTGACTCGCCCGCCCAGCTCCGGCGCCAGGTGCACGCGCAGCCGGCTGTTTTCGAGCGTGACCACGCGATACGGCCGCACATACCTGGCGAAGTCCTCGTCATCGCGTGCCGCGGTGGTGGACTCACTGAGGTTGGTAACGCCCAACTGGCGCAGGCCGGACAGGAACGCGTTCCAGCGGTCCTTGAGCGCGTCGAGGTCTGCCGGGCGGTACCAGCCGTCCTCCACGGTGAACTTCTTGGCGCGGGTCAAGGCCACATAGTCGATGCCCAGCCGCGCCTTGCTGATTCGGGCGCGCACGGGATCGCTTTCGGCTGCCGCGTCGGACTGGCGGAAGATCTCGCGCGCAGCGGCCAGGAACTCGTCACTGAGGTACGTCGCGCTGGGCCGGTCGTAGATCCACAGGTGGTTCCCCAGGCCGCCGGGCGCCATCCGCACCTGGCGGTGCATGAGATCGAAGTAGGCGCGCATGGGTTTGGCCGCCTTGCCGTAGTAGCCATCGAAGAACTCATCGATGAGTTTGTTGGCATCCGCCCTGACGTCCCACAGCAGCTTGGCCATCACGTAGGAGCGCAACTCGGCATTTTCGGCGCCGCCGCCCTTGGTGACACCGCCCTCCATGAACAGGCCCACCACGCCGTGCTGCCGGTACATCGGAATATCCGCAATCAACTCGTCGAAATCCGGGAAGGGGAGCAGGTAGTGGGCGAAATTCGTGTTGTAGTGCCAGACGTAAAGCTGGCCGGTGATCTTCGACCACGCCTGCAGGTTCTTCATGAAGTAAGCGTCGTACGGGCATTGCCCGTACGGGTGCGCCTCGCAAGCGGCAATCGGGCAAAGGCGGATGCGCACGTTGGGCCGGGGGCGAACCTTGGCCGGCGGGTCCTCGGTGTACTGGTATGCGAGCGTGTCGATCAGCTTGTCCGGGTGTTTCTTTTCGATCTCCGCCGCCAGCGCGTTGACGAACCGCAGCAAGGGGCCGGAGTGCGCGCCGCCCTCCTCCTCTTCCACACGCCGGCACCGGTCGCACTCGCACCAGCCGTAGCGGTCGTTCTGCGACACCGAAACGATGGTGGCTTCGGGGTGCTGATCGATCCACTGCTCCACCGATTCGATGGCGATGCGCAACACGTCGGGATTCGTGAGGCAGAGTTGGCCGCCCCGCTCGCGGCGCTGGCCGTCGATCAGCGAGAAGTACTCGGGGTGCTCCTTGAAATACCGGCCGGGCGGCACCAGGCGGTCGAACGAATGGACGAACGGAAAATACTCCACCTTGCCGCCCACGGTGGCATCCAGCCGCTGAGACGAGCCGTTGGTCTTGTTGCGCGCCGCCCAATCGCGGTCGAGGGCCTCGCTGAAGTACGGTTCGCGATACTCAAAGGCCGGCTTTTGCAGCTCATCCAGCGTACCGACCGCGATGGTGCGAAGCTTGGGGATGCGGCTCACCTCCGGAGTAAGCCAGCGGCAGCCCAGCTTTTCCAGGAAGGTGTAGACGCCATACATGCTGCCGCGGAGCCGCCCTCCGGCGATGATTACGTGCTGCCCTGCCGTCTTGAGCACGAAGCCTTCCGGCCCCAGGTCCTGATAGGGAATCTTCAGGCTCAGCTTCTCCAGTGCCGGGCTGTTGCCAACCAGCACCATCCTGCTTCGCGATCCCGTGGTGATGGGCAGCCGCGCACCGGACATCTCTTCCAGAAACCGCTGCAACTCCTCGGCTCCGTGGCGCTCCGACGGCGTAGCGTCCTTAGCGATCACGATCGCGTAATTCGATTTGCCGTTCTCCACCAGCATGAGGTTGGCAGCCAGACACGGGACTGCCAACGCGAGGAACAGACCACCAGCCTTGCACATGATCTCCAATCATATCCCCGTGACGCCGTCATGGTTGCCCGGAGACGGTATACTTCAGGGCATGAGAAACATCGTTTTCGTTTTCAGCGCGATCGTGATGTTTGCGCTTCTGACCGCCGCCAACGCCGCCGACCTGAACGGCAAGTGGAAGGGCGACATGAAGACTGCCAACGGCGACAATCTGGAGATCAACTTCAACTTCCAGGTGAACGGCGAGAAGCTGACCGGCACGGTCGCCAATACTTACGGCGAAGAGCAGATTACCGACGGGACGGTGAAAGGAGACGCCATCTCGTTCGTCATCCTGGCCGGCGGAGGCCAATTCAAGATCACTTACAAAGGCACGGTTGCGGGTGAGGATATCAAGTTCCACGTGACGATCGGCGACATGGGCGAAGGGGATTTGACTGCCAAACGCGTGAAGTGAAACCGTGTCCTTGACGCGGAGGCGCGGAGCACGCGGAGGAAGACGCGGAGAAAACCAAGAGAAAGTCGAAACCTGAGACCGCCCGAGGCGGGTAAACTCCGGTAGCGGAGAGGCGCTGAGAAAACCGCGCTCTGGGCCTCAGGGATTTGGCGATTTCAGCAAGAATTCGCGTACCAAGCTCAGTGGATCTCCGGCTCCGGTGATTCCGCGGCGCCGGCCAGAAAATCGAAATCGCAGCCCTCATTCGCCTGGGTGACGCGCTCGGCGAAAAGGGCGAGATAGCCCCGGCGGTAGGGAAATTCGGCGCGCGTCCAGGCGGCGCGCCGGCGATCGATCTCCGCTTCGAGGACCAGCAGATCGAGGCGGCGGGCGGGCACGTCGAGCACGATCGGGTCGCCATCACGCACCATCGCCAGCGGGCCGCCGACGAACGCCTCGGGAGCGACGTGCAGCACGCACGTGCCGTAGGAGGTGCCGCTCATGCGGGCATCGGAGATGCGGACCATGTCGCGTACGCCGCGCTCGAGCAGTTTCCGGGGAATCGGCAGCATCCCCCACTCGGGCATTCCCGGCCCGCCCAGCGGCCCGGCGTTTTGCAGCACGAAGACGCTGTTCTCATCGGCTTCCAGATCGTCGCGGTGGATTCGCTGTTCCATATCGCGGTAATCGTGGAAGACCACCGCCGGGCCGGTATGGCGCAGCAAATTCGGGCTCGCGGCAGAGGTCTTGATGACCGCGCCATCCGGAGCTAACGAGCCGAAGAGGATGGCCGTGCCGCCCTCGGGCGACAGCGGATTTTCCGGCAGGCGGATCACGTCCGGGTTGATCACGCGGGCGCCGGCTATGTTCTCCCCGAGGGTCTTCCCGGTCACCGTGATGGCGTCCGTGTGGAGCGCGCCGCCCAGCAACCGCAACAGGGCGGGCAATCCGCCAGCATAGTAGAAGTCTTCCATGAGACAAGCACCCGAAGGGCGGATGTTCGCGAGAACCGGGACGCGCCGCGAGACCTGGTCGACCAGCCGCAAATCGAACTCGATTCCGCAACGGCGCGCAAGCGCGGCCAGATGGATGATGGCGTTGGTGGAGCCGCCGATTGCCATGTCGACCACAACGGCGTTCTCGAAAGCCGCGGGGGTGAGGATCGCGCGAGGCGTGAGGTCCTCCCACACCATTTCGACGACCCGCTTGCCGCACTCCGCCGACATGCGCGTGTGGTGGGAATCGGGAGCGGGAATCGATGACGCGCCGGGCAGGCTCAGGCCCATCGCTTCGGCCAGCGCTGTCATGGTGGACGCCGTCCCCATGGTCATGCACACGCCGGGCGATCGCGCGATGCCGTCTTCGATGGCCGTCCACTGGCCTGCCGTGATGCGCAGCGCTCGGTCCAGTATTTCCAGAGATCGGTTCCGCTGCCCAGCGCCTGGCCGTCCCAGTCGCCGCGCATCATCGGGCCGGCGGGGAGAAAAATGGCCGGCAGGTTGGCGCTGATGGCCCCCATCAGGAGCCCGGGCGTGGTCTTGTCGCAGCCGCCCATCAGCACCGCTCCGTCTACCGGAAGGCCGCGCAGCGCCTCCTCGGTTTCATGGCCAGCAGGTTGCGATAAAGCATGGGGCTCGGCTTCGGAGCGGGCATTTTCTTCGCTGGGTACCTTCTGCTGGAATTGCCCGGAACCCTCCTGGTGGAACGCTGGAGCGCGCGCAAATGGTTTGCGCGGATCATGGTGTCATGGGGGATGGTTGCGGCGCTTTCGGGACTGCTGGGGACGCCGCTCTTCAGATCGCTCCGGCTCCGCGCCCAGTTTTACGGCGCGCGTCTGCTGCTGGGGTTGGCGGAGGCCGGCTTCTTTTCTGGAAAGTGTCCGGCCCAGAGGGCACCCCGACACGCTGAGAGCGTGCGCCACGGAGCAGGCTGAAGCATGCCCAGCTCTGACTGGGCAAAAAGGATGGCAGGCGAAAGCGCCTGCCCCACCTCAGAAATAGAACTTCATCGCGAATTGCAGGATGCGCGGATCGTAGGCACCGGTGATTTGTCCGAAGGTCGAAGAATTCAGCCCGGTGCTGACGGTGCCGTAGGTTGCGCCGGCAGGCTGTCCGGCCGGGGCAAAGCCGCCCACATAATTCGTGTGATTCATGATATTGAACGCGTTGGCGATGACTTGCAGGCGGTAGCGCTCCTTGATCCGGAAGGTCCGGCTCAACTGAAGGTCGAACCCGAAGTAGCCGGGTCCGCGCAAGGCATTTCGTCCTTCGTCGCCGTAGGCGCCAATCGCATTTGGGGTGAAGGCAGCCGGATTGATCCACTGGACGCATATGGCACTCGAGGAACAGATGGAGTTAGTCGCACGATAGTTCGGCAGCACCTGGACCGGCCGGTCGGTGCCGAGGTCGGTGCGCGAGTTGTCCGTGCCCGTGGTAGCGGTCAAGGGCTGGCCGGTGCGGGCCCGGAACAGGGGCGCGAGCTCCCAATCGCTCAGCAGTGCCTTCATCACCTTGCTGCCGTTCCAGTAACTGGTGGCGACCAGGGAAGCGTTGAAGAGGCTGCGCGCGTCGGAGATGCACGGGCCCCAGTCGGCATGGCGATTGAAGATCTGCGAGTTGGTGGAACCGGCCAGGGCGGCGCCGAAATCGTAGTCCGACAGGCAGTAAGAGTCGGTGTAATTGGCGAGGAAGGTGAAGTGCTGGGCGAAATGATGCTGCACGGAGAGCAGCAGGCCCTGGTAACGGGCTACGGCGCCGTCATCCATCTCGTCGATGCTGGCATAGTAGTTGCCGGTGACTGGGTTGGCCATGCTCAGCAGGCGCCGGGCCTGGTAATTGGCGGCGGCGGTGGTGGAACAAGGACCCGCCGCAGTGAGTCCGTACTGACCCGCGCTGCAGTTCCCGGGAACATAGATATCGGGGTTCCGTTCCAAAGCGATCCAAAGGTGGGATGTCTTGTTGCCCAGGTAGCTGGCGGAAACCAACCAGTCATGCCCGAGCTGCCGCTGATAAGTGACATTCCAGGTGCCCACGTAGGTGGACTTGGGATGTATAGGCATGTCGATGTAAATGCCGGATGTGGGAAAGAAGAGATTCCCGTGTTGGGGGAATGGATTTCCACCGGCGAATCCGGCCCAGGGATTGGAGAGCGTGGCCGCGCCGACGTCGATATCGTTGCCGTACGGCGGGTTGGTGGTTTCGCGTTCGTTGAACCAGGTTTCGGCAGAGTCGTAGAGGAGCGCGGCGCCGATGCGCAGCGTATCCTTGCCTTCGCCGCTGGGATTCCAGACGAGGCCGACACGTGGGGCGAAATTGGCCTTTTGGCCGGCCCAGTTGGCGGCGGGAATTCCGGGATCGCCGGGGAAGAACAGCCCGGGGGGCGCGGAGGGATGCAGCGTACTGACTTGACCAGCCAGGAAAGCCGACTGAATGAAGGAATCGCCGCGCTTGTACTTATCGGGGTCGGAGAAGGTCGGCTCCCAGCGCAGGCCGAAGTTCAAAGTGAAGTGACTGTTGATGCGGAAGCTGTCCTGCGCGTAGTAGCTCATGATCCAGCTCCGCAGGTCGTCGGGGGTCGAATTGGTCTGCTGGAAGTCGCTCATCTTCCCGAGCATGAAATCGGCCATCCCCAAGCCGGTGACCGACCCATTCCAGGTAGGCGCGCCATTTTCGTCGAAGCCCGAGATGGTGTTGTTCTGGACGCGGATGACGTTGAACCCGAAGCCTATCTGATGTCTGCCTTTGACCCAGTTGAGGTCGTCGGCCACCTGGAAGGAGTTTACGTTGAAGTGTCCCGGCGCACAGGTGCCGCAGTAGGTGGTGAAGCCGCCGGTCATGCCGGAAATCAGCAGGAAGTTGGGCACAGCGCTGTACATATTGGATCCCAGATCAGTCCAATTGATGGGAAAAGCCGTCGGCCCGCGATTGTCGCGCCGACGGTTGAAACCGACGTGAAAGGTGTTGACCAGGGTTGGGCCGAAGGTATAGGAGTCACCGACGGTGGCCTCCTGCGCCAGCTCCAGGTTTCCGGGCGAGGTAGAGGTCAGCAGATTCTGGCCGACCAAGACCGGCGGATTGGTCCAATGATCGAAGAAATATCTTCCCCACACGGTCTGCTTGGAGCTGATCACCCAGTCAGTCCGCTCGATCCACTGCTGTTCATCTCCCGTCTGGGGGATGCCGTACGTGACCAGGCCGCACTGGTTGGCGGCGGCTGTCGGCAGGTAGCTGGACGCCAGCTTCAAGGCTACCGGATCCATCTGAGTCAGCGGAATCTGGTTACCGGGGAAGGGCGCGCCGCCGCTGGGGTTGGTGAGCGCCACGGCTTTTCCGCAGGCGGCGGAGGCGATGGTGCTGAAGTCGCCGCCGAGCATGGCGGCGGTGGGAATGTGAGTGGTGGACTGGGGAGGATTCTGGCGGTTCTCCACACCCTGAAACCCGCCGAAGAAAAACAGCTTGTCCTTGACGATGCGGCCGCCGATGGTTCCGCCGTAGGTGTTGCGCTTCAGCGTATCGGCCCCGGTGGTCGAAAAGAAGTTGCGGGCATCCAGATCGCCGTTGCGGATGTATTCGAACAGGTCGCCATGGAATCCGTTGGAGCCGGACTTGGTAACCACGTTGACGGTGGCGCCGGGATGCGTGCCGAATTGGGACGATACGGCGCTGGTCTCGATGCTGAATTCCTGGAGAGCGTCGGGGAAGGGGAAGGGCAGGTTGACGTTGGACATGGCGTCGGTGGCATCGGCGCCGTCCAGAAGATAG
>Ga0209415_10011932_pt1 | contig 14555 bp, 9 predicted proteins | sample PeaSoiSIISIP2007_FD_187696 | JGI IMG/M metagenome (GOLD analysis project Ga0209415, IMG submission 187696) | Peat soil microbial communities from Weissenstadt, Germany - SII-SIP-2007 (SPAdes) (version 2) | ecosystem: Environmental > Terrestrial > Soil > Wetlands > Peat | place: Germany...
GGGGACTTGAACCCCCACGTCCTTGCGGACACAGGAACCTGAATCCTGCGCGTCTGCCAATTCCGCCACTCGCCCGGTGCAGCGACGATAGCCGCCGAGGCGCGTGGTCAGCCCGGCTCAGCAGCCCAGACGCCAACGAGGCGCGTGGTCAGCCCGGCTCAGCAGCCCAGACGCCAACGAGGCGCGTGGTCAGCCCGGCTCGGCAGCCCAGACGCCGGGCCGACGATCTCGCGACATCAGGCCAGTTCACCTGCCCGGTAGTCTGTTTGCACATGGGACTGCAGCAGTTCGAGCGCCGGCTCGAGCGTCTGGTCGAAGGCGCGTTTGCGAAGGCGTTTCGAGGCCAGCTCCAGCCGGTCGAGCTTGGCCGGAGGCTCACGCGCGAGATGGATCTTCGCCGCGCGGTCGGCATCCACGGCTTCATCGTTCCCAACCAATTCAATATCTTCTTGGCTCCACAGGATTTTGAGCGTTTCGAGGCGTTCGGCGATTCGCTGGCACGTGAGTTGGTCGCTGCCGTTCGAGAGCACGCCGGTCGCGAGGGCTACCAGTTCGTCGGCCCCGTGGAGGTGGATCTGCACCTTGATCCGGAGCTGTCGGTCAGCACCTTTGCCATCGAGAGCGCGTTGCTCGAAGGCGACGATCGGCCGAGCGACTGGCTCGTCTTCCCCGACGGCCGCCGAGTCGGCATCGGCCCGCAAGTGCTCACGATCGGGCGCCTGCCCGAGTGCGCGGTCGTCCTCGACGACCCGAACGTCTCCCGACGTCACGCCCAAGTGCGCCGCGAAGGCGATGCGGTTTTCGTCGTGGATCTCGGCTCGACGAACGGGACCCGCGTCAACGGCGTTCCGGTGCGCGAGCATCGCCTCGTCGCGGGCGATGTGATCTCCGTAGGGACGACGGCTCTGAGGTTCGAGCCCTCCTAGGTGATCGCGACTTCATGCCTCACTCCCTCCTCGTGATTCTCCGGTACTTCCTGCTTGCGGCGATCTGGTTGTTCTTCGTGTACACGGCTCGCATGGTGTGGGTCGAGGTACGCCGCTCGCGCACCGAGCAAGCCGCTCAGGCGCCACCCGCGGCTCCTGTCGCTGCTGACAAGGCGCTCGCGCTGCGCTTGCGCGTCATCGATCCTCCCCAGCGGCGCGGTCGTGTGTTCGAGTTGGGCGACGAGGTAACCGTCGGGCGCTCGCCGGGCTGTGCGGTGCCGCTCGACGACGACACCTTTGCCAGCTCGATCCACGCCCGTGTCTTCAGGCGTAGCGGCGAGCTCTGGCTCGAGGACCTCGGCTCCACCAACGGCACCTGGCTGAATGACGAACGTCTCGAGGTGCCTGTCCGGCTCCGCCGCGGCGACCGGGTGAAGATCGGGAGCACGGTCCTCGAGGTCGCCCGATGAGCCGGCTGCGGACCGCAGCCGCGACTGATACCGGGTACCTGAGAGTCACCAATCAGGACCTGGCTCTCACGAGCAACGACCTGGCCGCGGTTGCCGACGGGATGGGAGGCCATCTCGGCGGCGAGGTCGCCGCCCGGATCGCGGTCGACCAGCTGCTCGAGACCTACCACCAGGACAGGACGACCGACGGTCTCGTGGCGGCCGTCCGTGCCGCCAACGACGCCGTCTACCGTCGCAGCAGGTCGGATCGCAACCTCCGCGGCATGGGCACGACGCTCACCGCAGCTGCACTCGTCGGTGACGAGCCGGACGGACGACTTCGCCTCGCGCTGGTGAACGTCGGCGACTCGCGGGCCTATCTCGTCGACGCGCAGGAGCACATGATCCACCAGCTGACCGAAGACCACAGCGTGGTCGAGGAGATGGTCCGAAACGGCGAGCTGACCCCCGACGAGGCTGCCGTGCACCCGCACCGGCACATCCTGACCCGAGCGCTCGGGATCGAGCCCGGGATCGAGCCCGACTGCTGGGAGCTCGACCTCGAGCCCGGCACCCGCCTGTTGCTCTGCAGCGACGGGCTCACGAACGAGCTCAGCGAGCAGGAGATTGCCCAAGTGCTGCTTGGCGAGGCCGACGCCGAGCGTGCGGCCAGTGAGCTCGTGCGGCTTGCGCTTCACCGGGGCGGGACCGACAACGTGACAGTCGTCGTCCTTGACGTCCTCGAAGGCGAGTCCTCGACGGATTACGACGATGTCGTCCTAATCCCTGCGACAGCTCCGGGCTCACCGGAGCCTGCGTCTCCGGCCGGGACGCTCGAGATCACCGAGGCGATCGCTGTCACACCCCCTCCGGTCGTCGGCGCGGGAAGCCGCACAGCCGAGGACGGCCCGGCGGCCGGCGGCCGAAGCCCGTCGCCGACCCCGATGACGACGACGCCTCTCGGCACGCCGAGGGTCCCATCGCCCGACGACGTGCCGAGAGCCGCACACGCCCGTCCGATGGTCCTCGTGCCCAAGGCGAAACGACCGAAGCCACAGCGCGACCGGATCGTCACGATCAGGGTCGTCCTCTTCGTGCTCGTGTTCGCGACGGTCCTCGGGGGAACCGCTGGCGTCGTGGTCTGGTTCGACAAGGCGTCGTTCTTCGTCGGGCTCGATCAGGGCCATGTGACGATCTTCCAAGGCCGCCCCGGCGGCTTGTTGTGGTTCAAGCCTTCGGTCGTGGAGCGGACGTCGCTCACGCCAGCCGACTTGCTCGCCTCGAGCGTCGTCTACCTGAAGGAAGGGATGGAAGAGAGCTCCTACCAGGCGGCTCGCAACCTCGTGCGTGGGCTCTCCCTCGAGCGCGCGAGAGTGAGGCCGAGTGAGTCAACCACGACGACAACCGCGGTGACGACGACGACGCTCGGCAACATCGTGACCCAACCCAGCGTCACGACGGCAACCCGGCCGGCCACCACCACGACGACCCGCCCGACGACCACCACAGCTCCGTCCACGACGACGACCACAGTTCCCGCCACCACGACGACCACACGACCGAAGGGGTGACGACCGGATGATGAACCGCCGTATTCGCTGGCTCGGGCTCGTGCTGCTGGCGTGTTTCGGTTTGCTGTTCCTGCAGCTGAACAACTTCCAAGTTCGCGAGGCTACGAAACTCCAGGCAGACAGCCGTCAACCGACGATCGACCCCTACACGCTCCCGCGGGGCGACATCCTCAGCTCCGACGGCTACGTGCTCGCCTATTCGACGCCCTCGCACGACGTTGACGGCTATCTCCGGATCTACCCGGCCCTCACGGCGACTCTGTTCGCCGGGGTCACGGGGTACGAGTCCGTTGCCGTGGGGAACGCGACAGGGCTCGAGCTCGAGTACAACCAGTTCCTCACCCAGCACAACTCACCCGTGTCGACCCTCGGGCAGATACTCACCCAGCACACCACGACGGACGACATCACCCTCACGATGTCCGTCGCGCTCCAGGAGGTTGCCAGGACCGCTCTCGACAACAGGACCGGGGCCGTCGTCGCGATCGACCCACGGACGGGGGCCATCCTGGCCATGTACGGGAACCCGACGTTCGATCCCAATGCCTTCTCGGTCCACAACTACACCGAGGTCATCAACAACTACAACAAGCTCTTGCGCTCGCCCGAAGGCGACGCGCTGATCAACTGGGCGACTGCTCAGGCGAAGGCCCCCGGGTCGACGTTCAAGGTCGTCGATACGTCCGCCATCTTCGACCAGGCGCCGAAGATCGCGACACAGACGTGGCCTACCAAGCAGCTCATCGTGCTGCCGGACACGAATGGCCAGACGCTGTCCAATTTTGGCGGCGAGCCTTGCCCAACCGTCGGTGACAACCTGGCGGCGATCCTTCTCCAGTCGTGCGACACCGCCTTCGCCCTCGTCGGCCAGCAGCTTGGTGCGGAGAAGCTCTACCTGGAGGCGGCGGCATTCGGGTTCGACAGCGTCCCGCCGATCGACCTACCCCAAGGTGAGGCCTCAGCCTCGAATTTCCCGCCGCCGCAGGACTTCGTCGGCGACACGCCAGGCCTGATGAAGTCGGCCATCGGACAGGAGAACGTGACGGCCACCGCGTTGCAGATGGCACTCGTCGCTGCCGGCATCGCCGACAACGGCGTCATCATGACGCCGCACCTGCTCGACAAGATCATCGACGACCAGGGCAGCCTCGTGAAGACTTATCAGCCTCATCCGTGGAGGCGAGCGACCTCGGCGAAAACGGCGACAATGGTGCGCCAGCTCATGTTGGGTGTGACCGAAAACCCCTACGGGACGGCGTACGGGGTGTTCCCGTCCAGCTTTTTCCCGCCCGTCGCGGCGAAGACGGGCACCGCTCAGATCAATGCGAGCGGCTGCGGAACCTACAACTGGCTGATCGCGATGGCGCCCGCCGGTCCCGGTGAGACCCCGACGGTCGCCGTCGCGGCGATCGTCCCGAACGCGCCGGGCGCCGGGTGCGTGGGCGACGCGACCGGCGCGAAGATCGCCGGCCCCGTGGTCCAGGCCGTCATGCAAAAGGCCCTGGAGCTGCAGAAGTGAGCACCGTGCCCCCCGACCGCGTACCCGGGCGAGCCGGGCCGACGAATAGGCTGCCCCCGACCATGTCCGACACACAACCTCCCGTCTACAACGGGCGTTACGAGCTCAGCCGTCAGATCGCCCGAGGCGGGACCGCTCAGGTCTACCTGGCCCACGACCTGCTGCTCGATCGCCCCGTCGCCTTGAAGATGCTCTTTCCGGAGCTGTCGTCGGACCATTCGTTCGTCGAGCGCTTCCGCCGGGAGGCCCAGGCCGCCGCGAACCTGTCGCACCCGAACATCGTCCCGGTCTTCGACTGGGGCGAGGCCGACCGTACCTACTACATCGTCATGGAGTACGTGGACGGCGAACCGCTGTCGGCGATCATCCGGACCCAGGCGCCGCTCTCGCCGACACGGGCGGCAGCGATCGCCGCAGATATCGCGAAGGCACTCAGCTACGCGCACCGCCACGGCGTCGTGCACCGCGACGTGAAGCCCGGCAATGTCCTTATCACCACCGATGGCCAGGTGAAGGTCGCCGACTTCGGCATCGCCCGGGCGATGGGCGCGAGCGAGAGCGTGACGCAGACGGGCTTGGTGATGGGCACGGCCACGTACTTCTCGCCCGAGCAGGCCCAGGGCCTCGGTGTGGACGGCCGCAGCGACGTCTACGCCCTTGGCGTGGTGCTCTACGAGATGGTCACCGGCCGCCCGCCGTTCACCGCTGACACACCGGTGGCGATCGCGTACAAGCACGTGTCGGAGAGCGCCGCCCTTCCGAGCGAGATCGAGCCCCGTGTGCCTCGCGATCTCGAGGCGATCATCATGCAGGCGATGGCCAAGCAGCCCCAGGCCCGGTACGCGACCGCGCAGGACTTCCACGACGATCTCGAGCGCTTCATGCGGGGCCAGCCCGTCTTCGCGCCACCGCCGTCGGTGAGCGATGCCGGCACCCAGACGCTCGGGATCGCGGCGAGCCCCACGTTGCTGATGTCGGAGGCCGGGGCGCAGATCGCGCCGACCGAGATCCAGGAGCAGGTCCCGCCCCCCAGTTCCGGTGGTGGCCAGCCCCAGCTCCCGAAACGACGCTTCGTACCCTGGGCGCTCGCTGCCCTCGTGCTCGCCGCGGCGCTCGGGGCGATCGTCTATGTCGGCGGCCGCTCCCTCGGGTATTTCGGCGGGTCTGCCTCGTTCCATCCGGGCGACGTGATCGGCAAGCCGTACCTCCAGGCCGAGTCGGAGCTGCGATCCGAGGGCCTCGTGCCCCAAGTCCTACCGTTCGTCCAAGATGCCGCCGTGAAGAAGGGCGTGGTCATCAACCAGGATCCGCTTGTGAATGCGCTCGTGAAGAAGGGCGACATCGTGACCCTGACCGTCTCGAGCGGTCCGAAGCCGCCCAAGCAGGTCTCCTTGGTGTACGTGGTTAGTGAAACGCTCGCCAAGGCCAGGTCGGAGCTGCAAGCCGCAGGGTTCGTGGTCCACGTGACGTTCACACCAAGCAGTCCGCCGATCGCACCAGGAACGGTGATCTCGCAGAGCCTGCCGCCGGGCACCTACCCCGTCGGCACGATCGTGACCCTCACGGTCGCCCAGGGGTCCAAGGCCGTGAAGATCCCCTCCAAGGGCGTCGTCGGCCAGACGGTTCCCCTCGCGCGCGATGCGCTCATCGCGCTCGGCTTCAACGTCGCACTCGGAACCCCCGCCTTCTCGAGCTTCGTGCCGGTCAACGACGTCATCACCACCGATCCAGCACCGGGAACGACTGCCACGCCAGGCACGACGATCTATCTGGTCGTCTCCGAAGGGCCGGGCGTGATTGTCCCGGACGTCATTCTCGATACGGAGTCCCAGGCGATCAAAGCGCTCACGGCCCTTCATCTCAAGGTTGACCCCATGATCGTGACGACCGCCGGTTACCTGCCGGGTTACGTGACGAGCCAGTCTCCGTCTGCTGGGACCCAGGTGACGCCCGAGAGCACCGTCATCATCTATGTCGAACAGACCCCCTCGACGACGACCACGACCTCCACGTCGTCGACGACGACCACGACCACTACTACGCCGCCGTCACCTCGAATCAGCGGATCGGCTGCCTCGCGAGGATCATCTCGCGGCCGAGCAGGCCGCAGCGAGGTCGAGGAAATTCCCGAGCAGGTCGTGACCGGCCGCGCCGGTGAGGATCGACTCAGGGTGGAATTGCACGCCTTCGATCGACAGGCTCCGGTGGCGCAGTCCCATCACGATGCCGTCGTTGGTCCAGGCGGTTACTTCGAGGCAATCGGGAACCGAGTCCGGGTCGACCACGAGTGAGTGGTACCTGGTCGCCTCGAACACCTCGGGAAGGCCGACGAAGACGCCCCGCCCGTCGTGATGGATCGTCGACGCTTTGCCGTGCACGATCTCGGGAGCTCGCACGATCTTGCCGCCGAAGACCTGGCCGATGCATTGATGCCCGAGGCAGACGCCCAGGACGGGAAAGCCATCGCCCCCGAGCTCGGCGATCGCTGCCGAGCTGACGCCCGCGTCCTCGGGCCGGCCTGGCCCGGGCGACACGAGCAGCGCAGCCGCCTCGAGCGCGCGGAGACCAGCCACGTCGACGGCATCATTGCGCACCACGACCGGCTCGGCACCCAGCTCGCCGAGGTACTGCACCAGGTTGTAGACGAAGCTGTCGTAGTTGTCGACGACGGCCACTCTCATGCCCACAGCTGGTGAGGCTAACGGTCGCGCGAATCCTGGGTATCCTCGAGGGTCGTGGCCAGGGCACGGGCAGGATCAGACGACAACGCCTCCTCGAAGGAGCGACCGCCGAAAGCCGGTCGCGTCACACCGCCGAAGAGCAAGCGGGAAGTCAACAAGCGCTACACGGCGCCGATCCCTAAGTCCGTCAGGCACAGCCCACGCTGGTTCGGTCCGATGCTGCTGATCCTGCTTGTCGCGGGCTTGCTCTTGATCGTGGGCAACTACGTGGGGATTCTCCCCGGTGGCACGAGCAACTGGTATCTCATCGGCGGCCTGGTCGGGATCGTGGTCGGGGCGATGATGGCCACCCAGTACCACTGACGATTCGCCCGGAGTTTGCCGGGCGGCCGCCGGGCCCGAGCGACGGGCCGTCCCGAGCGGCGCTCTCGGCGCGCCGCCGCCGGTTAGTCCTTGGCCGAGCTCTCAGCCGAACTCCGGGCGGTGCCAGCCGAGCTCCGGGCCGAGCGGGCGGAGCCCCGGGCGGTGCCAGCCGAGCTCCAAGCCGAGCGTGCGGAGCCAGCCGGGATCAGCCGAGGCGCTCAATGATCGTGGCGTTGGCGAGCCCACCGCCCTCGCACATCGTCTCGAGCCCGTAGCGACCACCCCTCCGGTCGAGCTCGCAGAGCAGTGTCGCCATGAGCTTCGCGCCGGAGGCGCCGAGTGGGTGCCCGAGAGCGATCGCGCCGCCGTTGACGTTGACGAGCTCCATGTCGGGGTGGTGCTCCTTCTCCCACGCGAGCACGACGGAGGCGAACGCCTCGTTGATCTCGACGAGATCGATGTCCCCGAGCTTCATCCCGGCGCGCTCGAGCACTTTGGCGGTCGCCGGAATCGGGCCTGTGAGCATCGTGACGGGGTCGACACCCACGACGGCGAATTCGACGAAACGCGCCCGTGGCGTCAATCCGAACTGCGCAGCCTTCTCCTCGCTCATGATGAGGACCCCCGAAGCCCCGTCGGTGATCTGCGACGAGTTGCCGGCCGTGATCTTGCCGCCGTCGGCCTTGAAGGCAGGCTTGAGCGTCGCCAGCGTCTCGGCCGTCGTCCCTGGCCGTATCCCCTCGTCGGCCTGCAGGATCTCGTCGGTCACCTGGCCTTCGGTGTCCTTGACCGCAACCGGGATCAGCTCGCGGTCGAAGCGGGCCTCAGCGGTCGCCGTCGCGGCGCGCTGTTGACTCCTGGCAGCGAAAGCGTCGAGCTCCTCCCGTGAGAGCTCCCACTTGTCTGCCACCATCTCCGCCGAGATGCCCTGGTTGACAAGACCGCCGACAGGCTCGTAGCGGGCGAACACGGTGGGACCGAAGGGGAAACCGACGTTGGATCCGATCGAGGCTCCCATCGGTACGCGGGTCATGCACTCCACGCCGGCAGCGATCGCGACGTCGTAGGCGCCAGCCATCACTCCTTGGGCGGCGAAGTGAATCGACTGCTGGGACGACCCGCATTGACGGTCGACCGTCGTAGCCGGGACCGACTCGGGGAAACCGGCGGCGAGGACCGCGTTTCGGCCGATGTTCAGCGCCTGGTCACCGACCTGCATGACACAGCCCATGATCACGTCGTCGACGAGCGCGGGGTCGAGGTCGTTGCGGGCGACGAGCGCCTTCAGTACCTCGGCAGCAAGGTCGGCGGGATGCCAACCCGAGAGTTTCCCGTTGCGCTTGCCACCGGGAGTGCGGACGGCGTCGATAATGACAGCGGTAGGCATGGTTCCACGATAACGGGGCCAATCCCACGGCTTGGCCGGCCCGCCGCTCTCGGCCGGCCCGCCGCTCTCGGCCGGCCCGCCGCTCTCGGCCGGCCCGCCGCTCTCGGCCGGCCAACCACTTTCGGCCGGCGCCGTTGATCAGACTTGAAGGGTCTCGATGTAGGTCACACGAGGCACGTAGTTCGGAACCAACACGCCACCGGGGCCCACGTAGATCTCTGCTTCCTCGATGCGGATCCGGAACGGCCGCGAGCCTCTGGCTGCGGGCAGCGTGACCTCGCCGGACCAGGTGATCACGTCGCCGGCGGTGACGACCGCGGCGAGCGAGACGGTCGACTTGGGCACGGCTGTCCATCTGAGGTCTGGGTCGGTCACGCCTGGGATCTCCGCCTCGACCGTCGCGGTCAACCTGGACGGGCCCTGCACAGGCCCGGTGAGGTAACCGACGCCGGCGACAGAGACACGGACCTTGGTCGGCGATGGGAACGTCAGCGTCGCCAGCCGGTCGGGTGCGATCTGGACGAAATCGGCCTGCACGACCCGGGAGACCTCGACACCTGTCAGAGAGGCCGGTTGATATCGGACGAGGCCGAGGCGCACGAACGGCCAGTAGGAGAACGAGGGTGACGGCCCCCCGATCGGCAGGTACGCAGACGTGTCGATCTCGATGTCGCTGTACCAAAGCTGATGGGTGGTATCGAAACCGACCTCGTGGCCGGCAATGTCGACGACGGCCGGAGGCGGCCCGGTCGAGGCCGCCTCGACAAGGTTGATGCCCGTTCCGGTCGCCTTCGCGAGCGCGAAGTCCCCGGTCGTCGGGAATCTCACGGGATTCGTCGTGCGCAAGGGGTCCCGGCCGTAGCGGGTGACGAAGGGCTCGAGGTTCTGCGGGTAGCCGTACGCGCCGACACCCGGCGGGATCTGGTAGACGACGACGCCGAGCAGCTCACCTTCGCCCGAGGACCACCACGGGCGCCCGAGATAGACCCGTACGGCGTTCCCCCGGCGAAGGCTCTCCACCTTCGACGAGGTCGACGTCGTGCTGAAGCCGAACAGGGGCAGGACGTAGCGGACATCGGGAGCCGCAGGCCGGGCGGAGCTGGGGACCGACAACGGATAGCCGCTGGACGTCGCGGGCGGCACGATCTTCTCGAGGCTGGAGCGGGTGACCGGCGGTGGCACGAAGCTCACCTCCACCTCCGCGGTCCCGTTCTTGAGCAAGATGGCGCTGGTCGGCGTCCGCGCGATCGTCCCCGTGGCGTCGTCCTCGACGTAGTCGACGGTCGGCTGGAAAGTGACGGCGGGGACGCCGAGGCTCTTCACGGTCGTCGCGCCGGTCGCGAGGCCGCCGGCGTGGACGAGCGCAGGTGCCGTGCCGTGCAGGGTGACCTTCTCGGTCTCTACGAAGTACTCGAGGAATCTCGTCGTCGCCTGGGCTTCGTAGAGGATCTCACGGTGCTTGGTGTCGCCGAAGTCGTGACGCAGCCCCGGAGGCGGCGTCACGACGGAGGTGGGAGGCGGCGTGTTCGTGCCGAGAGGGATCTCGCCGACGCGTGCGTTGTGCTTGAGGTAGACCGCGCCGACCGGGTTCACGCCGTCGTCGAAAGGCTCCTGCCAGGCCGAGAGGATGTCGAGCTTGATGCTGCTCGCCCAGTCGACCCTGATCGTGTCCGACAGCAAGGCGAAGGTCTTCCCGTAGTCCCGGGTGATCCGCGGATTGGTGAACTGCGGCGGCGTGAGTGGTTGGCGCACGGCGTGCACGATGACGAGCTCGCGATAGGGGGTGAACATGTAGTGCCGTCCCGACTGCGCGAGTGCCGCGAGCGTGGGGGTTGCGAGTCCCTGCTCCTCGAGCCATTCCCACAGGCCCATGCTCCGCAGGTCGGCGGCGTCGAGGTAAGACGAGAGCCGGACGGTTGCAAACGTCGCCTTCGGCGCGAACACGGTGAGCGTGTGCCCGTTGCCGACGGTCGGCTTGACGGGAGCACCGGATCCCCCCTTGATCACGAGCCGGAACGCACGGGCCGCCGGCCAGGGGTGTGTGCCGTCGGTGAACGAGACGTCGATCGGCACCGGGGTCCCCGGGAGCGACTGGAGTAACGCGCCACGGGCGAAGACGTCGGGCAGGTAGGGGACCTCGAGGTTGTCGACCGGGTAGTAGGGCTGGTCGAGCCCGTCGGGGTCCTTCTTGCCGCCGAGCGACGAGAGCACCGACGCCGTCGCATAGGTGAGCCCGGCTCGCGGCGCGACCACGCTGTACTTCGCCGGGTCGGGGCCGCCGCCCGCGAGGTCGAGGATCCCGTGAGCCTCCGCCATCTCCTCGGTCGTGGAGGGCGGGACGACGTGCCGGCTGGATGGGAGCACGGTCGCGTCGAGCGTGTTCCAGAAGTTGCTCCGGATCACCAGACGCTCGAGGTGCTCGCCCACGGTCCTCCCGTCGTGCGGGATGAGGGGCGGGCTCACGACCGGCTCGAGGCGGCCGTAGCGGAAGGGCTTGGTCCCCCATTTGAAGGAGAAGGCGGTCGGTGTGGCGGAGAAGGCGACGCTGTTGCCGGCGAGGTCCACGGCCCGGGCGCGGAAGCGGTAAGTGCGCCCGTACCGAAGCACGGGGAGCGTGCCTGGCGTCGCCGCGTAGGCGACCTGGAGCGGGAAGGTCCCGGTCGCGGGGTTCCCTTGATCCGACTCGAGCCCGTCGGCTGGAAGCTGTGAAAGGTGCTTGCCGGGCCGGGGCGCGACGAGGCTCCAGTTGGCCCATCGCAGCAGTGTCTCGGGCAGGTAGGAGTCGTTCGACCCGCCCTGTGGCCCGTCGCCGACGCTGAGGGCGACCCAGCCCTCGTCGCCAGTGGGCACCGGCACGATCTTGGTGTTCGGCTTCTTGCCGATCGCGTACCCGCCTGGTGCCGGCGAAGGCGCGGCGCTCCGGGCGCAGAGCTGGTGCCACTTGTTCGTCCGGTCGTCCCAGACGTCAATCCGAAAGCCACGCGTGACATCCTCGGCCGTGAGCGTGATCGGCGACTTCGACGCGACGGCCGCGTTCATGGCGTCGGTGTTCGCCATGGTCTGGCCGAACTCCAGGGCGTGGCCGGTGTGAGCGAGTGCCAGGCCGGCCGACCTGAGGGAAGGAAGCGCCCAGCCCTGCGGGGTGGTGACCGGCGACCGGTCGATCGTGCGGCCGACGCTTTGGGCAAAGCTCAGTGTCTTGAGCGTGGCTCCGTCCAGCTCGAGCTCGATCACCGGGAAGGCGGGTTGCCCGCCGGCCGCGCTGTCGCTCACCCGGAGCAGGCCCTGGTAGATCTCGGGACTCGGCGTCCTCGGTTCGGGGAGGAAGCTCGGAAGCGTCGCACCCGTGCTCGGCTCGACGTTGGTCGTTGCGGCCAGCTTCGGCGTCCAGGTCGGTTTGACGGTGACTTGGACCGCGGGCAGCAGGCCCGCCGGCAAGGGGACCTCGAGGTCGAACACGAAGCCGAACAGCCGGAGCAGGAGCGGGTATTCGCCGAGGGTGGAGACCATACGGTGGAAGTCGATCGTCGGCTTGGGCGTCGGCTTCAGATGGTCGTAGTTCGGGTCCTTCGGGACCGTGAGCGGCTGCAGGAACACCTTCGCCTGGGTGAGGTCGGTCAGCGGGTTCGGGGAGGGCGCGGGTGCGAGCGCGCCGAACTGGGCGTTGCCGTACATCGACTCGAGCTCGCTGAGCGCCAACTGTTCGAGGTCCTGAGTCCACGGGACCTTGCTGTACGGCGCGGGCCCCTTGTTCGGGCCCTGCCGAAACAGCGTCTCGACGGTCGGGTACTCCGTGCTCGCGTGGGCGTAGAGCGCATAGGTCGAGGCGTGGAAATCGCGTACGTACCATGCCGGATGGGAGTGGAACCGCCGCCCGCTGAGGCTGTTCGGAGCGTACGGCTCGACGAACGTCGTGGGCGGGAACAGCAACTTCCAGAGATCGGAGCGGCGCGCGGGGCTCGTCACCGTCACCGGGCCGGCATTCTTGCCACCGATCGTCACCTTCCAAGCAACGTGCGTAGCCGGCCAGTCGAGGAAGTCAGCGAACAAGTGCAGCTCGGGATTGGGCGTTCCCGGCGCGGGTGACAGGCGCGGCGTCACGAAGACGGAGAGGCGGAGCGTCTTCGCGTCCCCGACGGCGGTGCCGTTCGGAAGTGCCGTCCAGATGAGCGTCTGGGAAATGCCTGGCATGGTGCTTGATCTCCTGGCCTAGGCGAAGGCCGCGCAGTAGGTGTCCCAGCTGGCCTGGCTGATGGCTTCGGCGAACGTCGGGTCGCTGCCGCCACCGAAGGTCTTGGTGACCGTCATGCTCACCGAAGCCGAGAAGAACAGGACCTTCACCGACACGGTCACGGTCGCCGTGCCGTAGCACTTGCCCGGGTCCATGTAGGTGAAGCCGAGGTAGAAGACGATCGAGATGCTGATGATGCCGAGCACCTCGAGGTTCCCGCTGGCTTGCAGGAACCCCGTCAAGGTCACGACCTCTCCGGTCTTCGGCGCGGTGGCGGCTGCCAGCGAGAAGTAGATCCCGGCCATGATCGAGACACCGCCGCTGGCGACGCCGAGGTCGAGGGAGATCGACGCGCCGAATTCGAGGGAGACCTCGATGAGCTCGATGCCGTCCGCCCCGAGCGCGATACCGAAAAAACCCCCTCCCGTGAACAGGCTGATCGACAACAAGAACGGGTTGTCCCGTGTGCAGAAGTTGATCTTGAGGCTGATCGGAGTGCCATCGAAGGGGATCGTCAACATGCCACCGAGGGAGATGTTCTCGATCGCGAACACGCCGACGCCGATGCTCGGGAGCGGCAGGCTGTAGCTCGCCGTGACCCCCGTGGGCTCGAGGTCGATGCTCGGGCCGCCGAGAGAGGCGAAGAGGGACTCGAGCTCGTTGATGAAGGTGAGGGGGCCCGCGAACGTCACCTTGTCGACGTTCACGTCGACGTTGGCCTTGGCGCCGGTCTTGGCGGTGAAATGCACCTTCGTGAAGTGCACGGTGATGAACAGCGCGCTGTTGCCGAACAGGTTGAGATTGAAGTCGACGAGCTGTCCGTCGATGTCGTAGGTCGTCTGCGAGGGGTTGGCGATCGGCGTGTAGATCTTGACGTGGATGTCGAGCGTCTTGTCCTTGTTACCCGTCGGCTCGAAGATGTTGTCCGGGCCGTTTTGGACCGTCGGCGTCCAGTCGAACGTGGTTTGAAGCGCCGTCGGGGGCTTGGTGTGGTCGTTGTTCGGATACACCGGCGCGCTGTTGATCTTCGGGGCCTTGGAGGCGATGTCGGCGCCGGTAACGGCCTTGATGATGTCCGCGAGGCTGATCGCGCCCAGGATCTTGGCTTCGAGGGTCCCGAAGAACGATGTCGGGTCGAACTTCCCGAGGAGCATCTTGGCCGTGTCCGCGATCGGCCCGAGGTCCCGGGCGAGCCCGTCGATCGTGAAGTTCGGCGTCGCCATCCCGCCCGCGAGGTTGGGTGGGATGTTGAGCGGCACCGGCGGGTCCACGACCTGGAGGAAGACCTCGGGCAGACCCGCCTGGAACCCGTTCGTGTAGAACTGCGAAGGGTACGCGACCTGTGGCGGTGCCGGGAGGCCGCTGCCTCCGGCCCCCGAGATCTGCTCGGCTGCAGGGAGGGGGATGTTCGCCGTGCGGAGATAGGGG
>Ga0209415_10011933_pt1 | contig 14554 bp, 10 predicted proteins | sample PeaSoiSIISIP2007_FD_187696 | JGI IMG/M metagenome (GOLD analysis project Ga0209415, IMG submission 187696) | Peat soil microbial communities from Weissenstadt, Germany - SII-SIP-2007 (SPAdes) (version 2) | ecosystem: Environmental > Terrestrial > Soil > Wetlands > Peat | place: Germany...
CGTACCGGGGCGAAATCCTACTATGGCACTGCGGCAACTTGCAAGGGGTCAACAAAATATTTTTTACAATCTTTTGACAAAGTAAACACGACTCCTGGTCGCCTGCCGCTCCGCAGCCGCAAAAATGTGTGGGGTTGACACGACTGACCCGGAGTTGAGACTCTGTGCCAGCAGAGGACATTCTTGTGGGGAAGTCGAAGTCTCGGTTTCAAAGACTCCAAGGTTCCGGCAGCCGGTCAAGTGGTGCCTCGACCGTGCGGAAAATCGTTATCCTAATCAGCGCCATACTCATTTTCTTGTTGGCGGCACTACCTCTACCCGCGCGAGAAAAGGACACCGCCCAATATGGCGCGGGACTTATCGTGAACCTCCCCTTCCCCGAGAGCGAGGTCTCCCAAGTCATACAAGACGTGATTCAGAACGGAATCATCCGGGGAACCAAGGAGTACAACAAGGACGAATACATTTCCGGAGCCGTCCCAGAGACTGCCACACGGGTGTTTCCGCCGTGGACCGAGGGCGGCAAGGTTTTCTATAAAGTGCGGCTCAAGGCGCTGGACCCGCGAAATTTCAAGGACAGCGGCGATGTGGGCACGCTGGCGGTGCGCTATGTCGTCCAGCCCCAGGGCGACAAGAATACTGTGCTTCGCATCGACGCACGCTTTGTGGAGGATTTTCGACACGTTTCCCACGCCTCCAACGGTTCGGTCGAAAGCGCTGAGTACAAGGACATCCACGACCATCTTGACGCGATCGAGTCGATGAAAGCCCAGACCTCGGAGGCCGAGAAAGAAAAGCTGCAGCAGTCGGCCAAGATGCAACAAACTGACCCGGCGAAAGAGGCCGCAACGATTCCGCAGCCGGCCGCAGCCAATGCTAGCAGCGATGCTCCGCCCAATGACGCGAAGGCATCCTCTCCACAGACTCTCGAGCAACGCGTCCATGATCTACGACAGAAGGTTCAGCGGTTGGTGAAGGCGCCGGGAGCAGCACTGAGATCTGCTCCCTTCCACACCGCAACCACTTTGCAATCGTTGCCCACAGGTACGGAGGTTCTGATCGTGGTTACGACGACTTATTGGCTGGGCGTGGAAACGCACGAAGGCCAACACGGCTGGATACTGCGCGACGAGTTGGAGCAGGTGCCATGAAATCCGTCGTGAGGGCCCTGGCCCGAGTTGCATGGCGGACAGTTTCGTGGCGAATCCTATTTGCTTGTCTCATTGGCGGGCAGGCACTGGCGCAAGCGAACCCCAACGAACGCGCATTTCCGCAATCGAAGGCTGTGGTCGAAAAGGCGCTGGCCGCTCTGCAAGCGAGTTTGGCCGGCCACCTGCCAACGCTGGACGGATTCGCCAAGCCCGGCGAGCATCCGCTCGACCGCTACCAGCGCGGCTACTACCAAGCCACTGTCCACGTCAGTTCGAGCACGTCGGGCGGGGCGCTGGTGCAGATCAGCACCAAGGTCACGGCTTGGTACGCCGATCCGGTGGCGTCTCGCTCCGGATATCAGTTGCTGACCTCCAACGGTCGGATCGAAGCGGACCTGCTCGATCAACTGGCGGATCAACTGGCGACAAGCGCAGCCGAGAGCGGCGGCCGAACCGCTGCGGCAGTCACGCCCAAGCCCGCGGAACCGCCGCCAGCCGCTGTGGAACCGGCGATTTCTGCGCCTTCCCCTAACAAGTTCCCCGAGACTGATCGGACATTTTCCGCGTCGGTGAGCCAGGGTCTGGCGGCAGAGGCACGAACGAATGGAAAGCCTCCTGATTCACTGACCGAGAAATCGAACAGCGCACTCCAGTCGGAAGCCGACAGCCTGGAGGAAGTTCTCAAGAACCAGGGGCATCCGAAGAACCTGGTGGCCGTGAAGAAATCCGGCACGCCGGTGGTCGCGACGCCCAGCTTGAATGCGAAACCGGAATTTCTTGCCAGCATGCACGATGAATTCGAACTGCTCGATTTCAATGCGGACTGGGTGCATGTGCGCGTGTCTGGCTTGTCGCGGGGATGGATTTGGCGCAACAGCGTGGAGATGCCGGAAGGCCTTCCCGAGGGCAATGCGTCGACGGCAGCTGCGATGGCGCCGGCCGCAGACTTGTTTCACGTCGTCCGCGAAGAGACTTCGACGTTTCCGGGAGATTGGGAGCCGCTGAAGAACAAGAACGTCAAGATTTTCTCGGTACAGAACGTCGAAGGGGATACCAAGGGCGCCGGGCCGAAGGAACGACTCGAATATGCAAAATTTCTACTCGGAAAAAGTTTCCAGGAACCCGCCCAGAAACCACAGGAGTTGGCGGGCGTGGTTGTGATTTTTGATGCGGCCGACGGCGGCATGATCGCCGCAACCATGGCCGCGCTCCGGCAATGGAGGGCTGGAACGTTATCGGACGCCGCCCTCTGGCACAAGTGCTTCTTTGATCCTCCTGAAACGTTTGATGCTTCGGGCGCTTCCGCGAGCCAATGAAAGAACTGAGAGGACGTAAGTCACGTCCTCTCTGACACCGCGCCTCTAACCAAACACGCTATTGCTGCTGCGAGGAATCCGGCGCACCCTGTCCGCCCTGATGATGTCCTTGCCACTGTTCGTGCTTGCTCTGCATCACGTCCCATTTCTTCTGCTGGCCGGCATCTAGAAGAGCCCGGATCTGGTCGTTCGACGCCTTGTGGATTTCCATCATCTTCGACCGGCGATCGTCTTGCGAGAGAGAAGAATCCGATCGCAGGCCCTGCATTTGCGACTGGGCCGACTTCAAAATATCGAGCACTTTGGGCTGCTGGTCCGAGGTGAGCTTCAATTCCTTGGTCAGCATTTCGGTTCGCTTCTCAGGATCCATATGGCCGCCACGCCCGTGTTCGGGGGGCGCACCCTCAGGAGCAGATTGTGGGGCGTTGCCGCTGTCTTGTGCCAAGGCAGCGGGCACAAATGTGATGACGCTTGCCAACATGAGCGTGGGCAACCAATGTTTGAGCATGATGTTTCCTCCAGTGATCCTCTAGTTTTTTCGGGCTTGTCGGTATGAACCAGATTATGGACCGGAAGTTGTGAACGCGCCGCCCCTTTTACGAATCTTTACTCGTACTCAGGGAGAGGGGAAACTCCGCCGGCAACACAATCCAACACGCAGTTGGGATAACCACGAAGAGACAAAACTTTACCGCAGCGTCAGAGCGATCAGATTATCATCGCATCACAGACCGCAAGGCGCCGACCGTAGGGGACAACCTTTAATGATTGTTGCGGGCAGACTGAGGTACTTGATTCTGGGCTTGACGCTGTTGCTCGCCTTCGATCACGCCCGCGCCCAGAGTCAGCCGGCGCAAGATCAGCCCACGCAAAATCGGCCTACCCAACTTCCATCCACCACAAATGCGGGTGGAACGATTCACGGCACCGTTAAGTCCGGCAACATGCCGATTCCTGGCGCAGCCGTGTCGATATCTCTTGCATCGTCCGACCAGAGAATCTCCATTTGGACCGATGTAGATGGCAGCTATTCCGCGGCGGTCCCGGCGTATGGCTCTTACACCGTGCGGGTGCAGATGGTCGCGTTTGCCAACAGCACACAGCAAGTCGTCATCGATGCTTCTCACCAAAATGTGCCCGCGAATTTTGAGTTGACCCTTTTATCCCGTACGCACGAAGCGAGTCCTCAGCCGCGAACAGCGAGCGGAACAACCGCTGCTCAACGAGGGTTTCAAACCCTGGCTGCGCTGCAGACTGGACAGGATGCCGCCGCCGGCAATGCGATGAGCGACGTCGTGCCGTCGGGCATGCCGATCCCGGGGATCGATCCGAACAGCGCAACCGAGTCGATCGCCGTTTCCGGCAACAGTTCCAGTCCTCTCAATGCCATGAGTGGAGACGAACTTCAGCAACGTATCAACGATGCTCGCCAGAATGGGGGCGGGTTCGGAGGAGGCGGCTTTGGCGGAGCGGGATTTGGCGGCGGGGGGCCAGGACGAGCCATGACGATCACCGGACGCCGCGGTTTCGATATTAATCATCCGCATGGCTCGATTTACTATGCCGTGGGCGATGCGGCGCTGAATGCGGCTCCTTACGCCCTGGCCGGCGAACCGGCGACCAAGCCGGGGTACTTGCAGAACAACTTTGGCGGTTCGATTGGCGGGTCGCTCAACATTCCCAAAATCTATCACGGCGGCACCAAGACGTTTTTCTTCGTCAATTACAACAGCAAGCGTGGGGACAATCCTTTTGATCAGTTCTCCACCGTACCGACGCTGCAGGAGCGGCTAGGGAATTTTACCGGCGTTGACTATGCTTCCGGGCCCGCAAAGGGCCAGCAGGTGGAGATTTTCAATCCCGTTACCAACGCGCCGTTTCCTTGCAATCCGCCGACCCCGACTTGCAACACACTTCCGCAAATTAATCCAGTGGCGCAAGGCTTGCTGCGATATATACCGATGCCGAACCTGACTCCGCCGCCGGGCGAGTATCAGAATTTTCATTTCGTGACCACTACGACGTCCGACAGCGACGACCTGAACCTCCGGATCAATCACACGTTTGGCGCCGCGCCTGTGGGCGGACGGCGCGGCGGCGGTCGCGGTGCTCCGCGCAACAATCTGACGTTCGGCTTTCACTATCACGGATCGGACTCCAACATTACGAATCCATTTCCGAGCGTCGGCGGCAGCACCAATGTTCGCAGTTTTGATGTGCCCATCGGCTGGGTGAAGAGTGTGGGCAAGCTGACTAACAGCCTCCGCTTCGAATTCAATCGCAGCCGCACGCGTACGCAGAATCTTTATGCATTTAACGATGACATCGACAGCACGCTGGGCATCACAGGAGTCTCGATCAATCCGTTTGATTGGGGCTTGCCCAGTCTTTCATTCAGCAACTTCAACAGCCTCTCGGATGTGAATCCGCAACTTCTGCGCAACCAGACCTACACCTTCTCCGATAGCGTCGTCTGGACTCACGGCAAGCACAGTTGGCGTTGGGGTGCGGACTTCCGGCGCATCGAGCGCAATACCGAAACCAGCAGCAACGCGCGCGGCTCGTTCACTTTCACAGGCTACAACACATCGGAACTGGTCGCCGGTGCGCCTGGCCAGCCCCCCACGCAAATGCAGGGCACGGGATACGACTTTGCCGATTTCCTGCTCGGACTTCCTCAGACGACGTCAGCGCAGTTTGGCCAGGACAACTATCACTTCCACGGCAACTACTGGGACTTGTATTTGCAGGACGAATGGAAATTGCGCGGAAATCTGACGCTGAATCTCGGCGTGCGTTACGAGTACGTCTCGCCGCTTACTGAAGAGAATAATTTGATAGCAAACCTTGATCTCTCGCCGGGAGTGTTGAATCCCGCATTGGGCACGCCGTCGGTGGCTGTGGTCTTGCCCGGGCACACCGGGCCTAATAGTGGAAGCCTGCCCAACAGCCTGGTGCGGCCGGACCGTAGAGCCTTTGCCCCGCGCGTCGGATTTGCCTGGAAGCCGTTTTCCAAAACGGTGGTTCGCGGCGGATACGGAATCAACTACAACACCGGCGCTTATCAGACGATCGTGCAGCAACTGGCCTTCCAGCCTCCATTTTCGACGGCCGAGACTAACATCCAATCCGCGGCGGGAGATCTCACGCTGGCCAGCGGCTTTCCGACACCGGCTCCCGGCGTCACAACCAACAGCTACGCGGTGAATCCTGATTATCGATTTGGCTATGTCCAGCTTCGCAATCTGGATATCCAGCAGCAGCTACGTCCGACGTTGCTGCTCAATATCGACTACACGGGGACGAAGGGCACCAATCTCGATATTCTGGAGGCGCCCAACCGGACGATAGCGGCGTCCGGCATTCAGATTCGGATTCCGAACGTGCAGGCATTCACTTTTGAAAACTCCGTTGGTGACTCCGAGGCCAACGCGGGCTCGGTGCGTTTACGCAAGCGCTTGTCGAACGGATTTTCCATCGGCGGGATTTATACTTTTTCAAAGTCGATCGACGACGCGTCCTCCATTGGAGCGGGAGCCACCTCGGGGTCGGGCGGTGCGGGCCTGGGGGCTGGCGGCACGGGCGCTGCCGGTGGAGGTGCGACGGCCTCGGCGGGCAGCGGCGCCAACGGCGTGGCGCAGAATCCGTTTAACCTTTCCGCAGAACGCGGACTCTCCAGCTTCAACCAGACTCAGAAACTCACCGCTGACTATTTATGGGAACTGCCCTTCGGGCACGACAAACGCTGGCTCACCGCCAATACTCCGTTGCGCGCCATTTTTGGCGACTGGCAATGGAGCGGGGACTGGACGCTTGCGTCGGGGCTTCCGTTTACACCGCGGTTTGTGAACAGCGCCTGCGAGGTTAACGGTGGTACGAGTGGCACCCTGCGACCGGATTTGGTTCCGGGACAGTCGATTCAGCTATCGCATCCTTCGATTGCCGAGTGGTTCAACACCGCAGCCTTTGGCGGTGCATCGACCTGCCAGTATGGCGATGCCCGCCGCAACAGCATCATCGGTCCTCCGACGCACGTCTTCGATATGGCTCTCACCAAGGTCGTGCCCCTGAACGAGTCTCGCGTGCTGGAGTTTCGCGCACAGGCCACCAACATTTTCAACATACCGAATTACGCGTCGATTGATACGTCGGTGACCTCTCCGACGTTTGGCCGGGTCACGGCGGTTGGCGGCATGCGGCAAATTACGATGACGGCCCGGTTCCGTTTTTGAAGGGAGAATTCCTGAGGGAAGAGCAGAAATGATTTCCATTCCCAACCGATGGGCAAGCAAGACTGGGGCGATGTTGCTGGCGCTCGCTCTCTTGTGTTCTTCGCTGCCCGCGCAGCCAGCAGTGGACTACACATTTCGCGTGCAGAGTGATCTGGTGCTGGTGAATGTTACGGTCCGGGACAAGAATGGAAATTTTGTGCGCGGCCTCAAGCCGGGGGACTTCACGATTGTCGAGGACGGCAAGCCGCAGAAAGTGCTTTCCTTTGACGTGGAGGACGTCGACGCGGTGGCCACGCAGGATGTCGCGCAAGCGAAGCCGCTGTCGAGTCCGTTGTCTCCGCCGGCAAATCCTGCTACGGCGGTTCCCGCGGCAGGTGCGTCGAATCCATTTAAAGATCGCCGGCTCATTGTCTTGTTCTTCGATCTCTCGGCGATGGAACCTGACGAAATTGACCGCGCCATCACGTCGGCGGAGCATTATGTCGACTCGCAGATGGCACCGGCGGACATGGTCTCGATTGTTTCTCTGGGAAGCGCGCTGCTGGTCAACCAGGATTTTACTGGCGATCACGATTTACTCAAGAAGCAACTCAAGGCCTTCGGCGCTGGCAGCGGCCAGGGATTCGAAGAAGGCACCACGGGCACAACCGAAGGCACGCCTGACACTGGGCAAGCTTTTACTGCAGACGATACGGAATACAACATCTTCAATACCGACCGGCGGCTGGAAGCATTGCGTTCCGTGGCGGAAAAACTTTCACACCTCGACCAGAAGAAGTCGCTGATTTATTTCTCCAGCGGCATGGACCGGACCGGCATTGAGAACCAGTCAGAACTGCGGGCCGCCACCAACGCAGCGGTGCGGGCAAACCTGGCGATCTACACCATCGATCTGCACGGCCTGCAAGCGCTCGTCGCCGGTGGAGAGGCGCAGAACGCCAGCATGCGCGGCACTTCCGTGTATTCCGGCCAAGCTACGATCGGCGCTCTGAACTCCAACTTCACAACGCAAGAAACGCTGGTCACGCTGGCCAGCGATACCGGCGGACGCGCCTTCCTCGATTCCAATGATTTCGGCCAGGTCTTTAAAGGAGTGCAGCGGGATACCTCGACTTACTATTTGCTGGGCTATCGCAGCACCAATGCGGCCAGGGACGGGCATTACCGGCGCATTGCGGTAAAGGTGAATGTTCCCGGAGTGAAGGTCGACTTTCGTCGCGGCTATTACGCTCCCGCGGATTACCAGCACTCCACGAAGGAAGATAAGGAGCTTCAACTTCAGGAGGAACTTGCTTCGGATCTGCCGACCACAGACCTTCCTCTTTATCTCGCCGCCGCCTACTTTCGCATGGAGGCCAACAAGTTTTTCATTCCGATCTCGCTGGTGGTGCCGGGCTCGGAGATTCCGTTCACGCGCAGCAGCGACCAGGACAAGGCAACTCTGGATGTTATCGGAGTGGTGCTCGACCGCGAAAAACATCCAGTCACACAGATTCGCGACACGGTCAAACTGGCGGTCGATACCTCATCAGAGGTGCAGAAGAAAAATGTGCAGTACGACACCGGACTCAGCCTGCCTCCCGGCAAGTATCATCTCAAGGTCGTCGTGCGGGAAAATCAAACCGGACGCATGGGCTCATTCGAGACGGACCTCAACGTCCCGGACCTCAAGTCTCAGCCCCTGAAGATGAGTACGATTGTCCTGGCGAGTCAGCTGCAACCCGCAAAGAAAGGCGCAGCCGCCAGCCCGCTCATTCGCGACGGTTCGGAGATCATTCCGAACGTCACCCATGTCTTCTCTTCCGCGCAGCACTTGCGGCTCTACTATGAAGTGTATGACCCGGGGCGAACGACTCCTGCGGGTTCGGCAGAAGCCGGGGCCGCGAAGCCCGGCATTCACCTGCTCACCAACGTCGCATTCTTCCGCGGCAAAACCAGAGTATTTGAAACGTCGCTGGTCGAACTGACAGAACTGAATGCTCGCGACCGCAAGGCCGGAGTCTTCCAACTCGACCTGCTGCTTAGCTCCTTCGCGCCCGGGTTTTATACATGCCAGGTGAACGTCATCGATGACGCCGCCGGACTCTTTCTTTTTCCGCGACTCGCATTGTTGATTCGACCCGAAAAGACCGCAGACGCTCGCTAAAGATGCGCAGCGGGCGTAGGAACGCGCTGCCCGAAAGTGGAAACCCATGCCTCTCAAAAGCAAGCCCGCATTAAAGGGGCAACGGTACTCTTGGTGGCGACACGAAGCGCGTCCCGGCGATCACGGGCGGTATAGAAGATTGAGAATCGCATCGGAGATCGTCCCGAAATCAAAGTCGTTGCAATGGGCGGCGTCAAGAGTTGCTGCTGGGAAAGTTGCCGAAGCGTAAGTATCGATCCTCTTTCATCATGCCGGCAGTTTTCCGCAACCCGCACCCCGGCGCCAGCTCCGGATTTCACCGCGAGTCACTACTGTTCCGGTTACTGAAAGGCATCTCGCTTGCGGTATGGTAAGCTGCCAAGCCGTGGCTGATGTGCTCGTCGTCGTTACAGGTAGGAGACTCGGTTGAGGCGTCCCCATGCCAAGATGTCGGGGTTGCTGGCCGCTGCTGCCGGGGCAACCGCGGCAGGAATGTCGCTTTTCGAGTTGTCCAAACAGTTCCTCTATCCCCACATAACAATCTGGGTATCGCATTTCATCACGATTTCTTTTACCACGGTCCTGAGCGTTTTGGCGGCGTACTTTGTGGGGAGAAAACTCGCGGCCCTGAATGCCACACTCACGGCTGACATCGCGGAACAAACGCGGCTCGAGCAATTGCGAAGGCAGGCGGAACAGGAACTGAAGGTGTCGGAGGCGAACTTCCGTTCACTCGTGCAGAACGCTCCGTTTGGGATTTGCCGGTCCAACGCGGACACCGACCGATTCTTGATGGCGAACCCAGCGCTGGTGCGGATTCTGGGCTACGCCTCGGAACAGGACCTGCTGAACTTGCGTTTGTCCGAAGACGTCCAGCTCCAGGGTGGCAAGCACGGGCTTCTTGCCGAGGGAGCCAGCCAGTCGGATCCATTTGAAGTTGTCACCGATTGGAAACGCTCGGATGCAACGCCCATTAAAGTGCGGATCACCGGCCGCAAGGTGAGTGCACCTCAAAGCGGAGGAAATCTTCTCGAAGCGATCGTGGAGGAAATTACAGATCGGCTCACACTGGAAGACCAGCTTCGTCAGGCACAGAAGATGGAAGCGATCGGACGACTGGCTGGTGGCGTCGCTCATGACTTCAACAATCTGTTGGGCGTAATCCTGGGCCACACGGAACTGTTGGTGCCACTCGCGGAGCAGGAGAATCCGCAGTATCGGCATGCCAAGGCGATCCGACAGGCGGCGGAACATGCAGCCTCTCTCACTTCGCAATTGCTGGCTTTCGGCCGCCGCCAAATGTTGCAGGTGTCGGTTATCAACTTAAATGCTGTGGTTGAAAATGTCGGCGCGATGGTCCGGCGTCTTGTCGGAGAAGATATTGCAATCCGCACCCACTTAGGATCCGATCTCGGAAGGATAAAGGCGGATCCGGTCCAATTGCAGCAAGTGATTCTGAACCTTGCGGCCAATGCGCGCGATGCCATGCCTCAAGGTGGAACCATCACGATTGAAACGATCAACGTCGAATTGGAACCCGAATACACAAAACGCCACAAGGACGCTTCTTCCGGTCCCTGGGTGATGCTGGCAATCAGTGACACAGGCATGGGGATGGATCAGGAAACACAAGCGCGGATCTTCGAGCCATTTTTTACCACAAAGGGCCTGGGGCAGGGCACCGGATTGGGCTTGGCGAGCGTTTACGGGATCGTGAAGCAGGGTGGTGGACTTATCTACGTCTACAGCGAACCTGGAAAAGGAACGACATTCAAAATCTACTTGCCGCAAGTACACGAACCCACTGAGGAAGTGTCTGGACTTCAGCCGGTTCAGCCGGAATTTAACCTGGGCTCCGAGACAATTCTCCTGGTGGAGGATGCCATTGAGTTACGCAGCATTACGCGGCAGTTCCTGGAGCCATTCGGGTACACGGTGCTGGAGGCCGAGAATGCCGATCAGGCGGTTCAGAAGTCCGAATGTCACCAAGGAACGATTCACTTGCTGATTACCGACGTAGTTTTGCCAGGCGTGAGTGGCCCCAAGCTCGCGGCGTCGCTGGCTGGTACGCGACCTGAGATGAGAGTGCTCTATGTTTCGGGCTACACCGAGAACGCGATTGTTCACCATGGGCTGCTGGATCCTGGAATAAAACTGCTCCAGAAGCCGTATTCCCGTGATGCGTTGATCCGCAAAGTGCGAGATGCCCTTGTCTCCACAAAGGCCTGATCGATCAACTCGGGATGAGGCCGCCGGCCGAACCGAGGATACCGTAGTGTATCTGGGGAATTCCGTTGCGACGTGTTCAGCCCCCGACTCAGAGAGCGCCAGAGTAATCAAGATCGCTTCTGACTGCGCACCTATCCGTGCCCTTATAATGTCCACACCGCAAAGAGAGAACCATGCCTGCCACGTTCGTTAGCCGCAGAATTCTTCTGGTGGAGGATAACGATGAGCTGCGTCGCGCCTACGCCTCATATCTGACAGCGAACGGGTTCCTGGTCGAAGAAGCCAGGGATGTAGAAGCGGCGTACAAAATCTTTGCGACCGCTCGCCCAGACGTGGCAATCCTGGATTTTCAACTTCCGGACGGCACTGCGCTCAATCTTCTCGCCAGCTTCAAGGAACTCGAACCCAACGTCCCCATCGTCGTCCTGACCGGCTACGGCTCTATGGAGTTGGGGGTGACGCTGATTAAGAATGGCGCAGAACAATGCCTGGCCAAGCCAATCGAAGCATCCGCGTTGTTGATGATCGTGTACAAGTTGCTGGAAAACTCACGGAATCAGCAAAAACAGCTGGCCAACAGCACGCGGCGGCGCCGGATCGTGCTCAATCCGTTCCTAGGTGAGAGCACGCAAATCAAACGCCTTGCCGAGGCCGCGTCCAAGGTGGCGAACAGCCAAAGCCCCGTCCTCGTCCAGGGCGAGACCGGGACGGGAAAGGGAGTACTGGCAACGTGGCTTCACGAAAATGGCCCCCGCGCCGAGGAGTCTTTCGTCGATCTTAATTGTGCCGGCCTGACCAGAGAATTCTTGGAGTCCGAGTTGTTTGGTCACGAGAAGGGAGCTTTCACGGGAGCGGTCACCGCCAAGCCCGGTCTGCTTGAGGTCGGCCACCGGGGCACGATTTTTCTCGATGAGATCGGAGACATCGATCCCAATGTTCAGCCCAAGCTGTTGAAGGTGGTAGAGGAAAAGAAGTTTCGCCGAATGGGCGACGTTCGCGACCGTTTCGTCGATGTCCGCCTGATAGCTGCCACTCATCAGGATCTTCGGCATCTGATTGAGACCAAGATGTTTCGCAACGATCTTTACTTTAGAATCAGCACCGTGCCGCTCGCAATTCCTCCCTTGCGCGAGCGGCAGGATGACATTCCCGCGGTGGCTCAGGTGCTTCTGAACCGGATTTGCTCCGACATGGCACGCCCTCGGGCACAACTGTCAGAGAAAGCCGTCGAGCGGTTGCGCTCCTACTACTGGCCGGGAAATATTCGCGAACTGCGCAACGTTTTAGAACGGGCTCTCCTGTTTACGGATCGTTTGGTCCTGGAATCAGGCGACCTGTCCTTTGAACCAACTCCCGAGAATCGCTCAAACTCCTATAAGTCCGACTGGACGTTGGAGGAATTGGAACACTTCCATATCTCCACGGTTTTTGCCAGTGAAAATCAGAACGTCGACAAGACTGCCAAACGGTTGGGAATCGCCAAGAGCACGCTCTACCAGAAGCTCAAGACCCTTCATCTGATCTGAATTGTGGCATGTCTCTATTCTCGTCTTTCCCGCCGCGCCCACGTTCGGTTTTCGTACGCGCTTTCTGGAAATCGAACGGGACAATCTCCTGCAGTCCGCCAAGGCCTGTTCTCTAACTGACTCGCCATCACCGTCTTACCTCTGATGGTTGTCGGCGTGCGAAATGGACACGCGATTGCTCTATAGGAATTTGGGACCGAGAAATCGGTTCCTAGCCTTCCCCCCAATAAACAGTCAACGAAGGGTTACGCCGTGGCCAAGAAAGTCTTACTAGTGGACGATTCGACGACGATGCTGATGATGGAAGAAATGATCCTGAAACAGCGCACCAATTACGACTGCGTGACGGCGAAAGACGGTATGGACGCGATCTCGCGCGCTGTCGAGGTGTCGCCGGATCTGGTGCTGATGGATGTAGTCATGCCGCGTATGGATGGTTTCGAAGCGTGCAAACGCATGCGGATGGAGACTTCTCTGAGCGGGGTGCCCATCATCCTGGTGACCACGCGCGGAGAGGAAGAGAACGTCGAAGCGGGCTTCCAAAGCGGTTGTAGCGACTACGTCACCAAGCCGATCAACAGCGTGGAACTGGTCGCGCTGCTGCAAAGTTATCTCGGAGAGTAGGCAAACTCAAAGAAAAGGACTCTTAGCCAGGCGCAAGACCAACCTCGAAACTATGAATGTTGAGACAAAAACGCAAAGCCTCCCCCCGACACATGCTGGCTCTGGCCTGCGGCGAGTGGCGGATGCCCTCGAACACGCAGCGGATGGATTTCTTAAGCAATCTTTGGAACGAACGCCGAATGCGGGTGTGTGGGCCAAGCTCTACGCCGCCAGTCAGACGCTCTTGTCCGCGATGCCAGAAGCCCGAGTTGCCCCTGCGCTCTTCGAGATCTGCGCGACGCTGCTGGGATGCGAGGAGGTGGCGATTGTGGAAATCAAGGGCGAACCCGCGGCGGTTGAGTTCCTCGACGAGGAACGGTTATCCCCGGACAACCGCAGAGCCCTGATTCAAAACGGAAGATTTCTCCGACCGATGATCTCACCTGGCGAGGCGTGGATTCCTTGGGATCAGGAACGATGTTATTCCCCGCTAATCCCTCGCCGGATCAGCGCTCTGGTCCCGCTGTGGAAAGACGAGCAATCTGGCGGAGCCATGCTCTTATTTGAACTCCTCCCGCAGCGGAGTGGTTTTGATGCGGAAGACCGAGAAGTCCTGCAGTTGCTGGCTCTCTATGCCGGACCCTGTCTGAGGAGCGAAGCCCGTGATTGAGAATCGCCTGATGCAGAGTATGGGCTCCGCGGGAAAAGCGTTGCTGTCCAGCTTCAATGGTGTTCCCAATGCCGAGCCAACCGCGCTCCCCCAAGTCTACCTGCATCCGGGGCACACCCATGTTGCCAGCAGTCCGGCCGACCTCAAGATGATTCTGGGATCGTGCGCAGGAGTGTTTTTGTTTGATGCCGTCCTCAGGATCGGCGGCGCGACCCACTTCATGCTGCCCTGTCATGGTGAAGGACAGCCTGGCCTCCGCTATGGAGACGTTGCCGTCGTGGAGGTGCTGGAGAGATTCCGGGCCCTGGGCAGCCACCACCGCAACCTTCAAGCCAGGATTTTCGGCGGCGCGTGTGTCTTAGAGGCGCTGCAGAAGATCCAAGGTTCCCTCGGGCAGATCGGCCAAAAAAACGTGGGAGTCGCGGTCGACATTCTGGAACAACAAGGTGTGGAGATTATCGAGAAGAACGTTTTTGGCAATCGTGGGCGCAAGGTTTCCATGATTTCCCATACGGGTGAAATCAAACTCACGTTCTTGGGCAACGCCGATGGACATTGATCACGAGTTGCTAATGAAAAGTTTTGTGTCGGAGACCGGGGAAGGCCTCGTCAGGATGGAACAGGCGCTGCTCGAATTGGAGGCGCATCCGGACGACACCGATCTGGTGAACACCGTGTTCCGCATGGTCCACACGTTTAAAG
>Ga0209415_10011934_pt1 | contig 14554 bp, 14 predicted proteins | sample PeaSoiSIISIP2007_FD_187696 | JGI IMG/M metagenome (GOLD analysis project Ga0209415, IMG submission 187696) | Peat soil microbial communities from Weissenstadt, Germany - SII-SIP-2007 (SPAdes) (version 2) | ecosystem: Environmental > Terrestrial > Soil > Wetlands > Peat | place: Germany...
TCGGCCTCGTCAAGGGCCTCTACGCGCTGTGTCCCTACATCGCCGGCCGGTGGCCGCTGCCCGAAAGCCAGTCGTCCGTCGAGAACAACGGGATCTTGCTCGACCTGCACAACAACCGAGGTGCGATGGGCTACGGGATCGAGGCATTCAACGACCGCAACCCGCTCGCGTGGCCGTCGTTCGCCACCGTCGACGACGTCTCAGGGTTTCCCCCGACGGTGATCAACGTGAACGAGTGCGACCCGCTTCGCGATGAGGGCATCAACTTCTACCGTCTGCTGCTTCAAGCTGGGATCCCCGCTCGGTGCCGCCAGATGATGGGCACCATGCACGCCACCGAGATCTTCACGATCGCCTGCCCCGACGTCAGCCGTGACACGGCTCGGGACATCGCCGGCTTCGCAAGGGCCTAGCCCCTCGGCTCGGTATGCCTGCAGGGACACCGGGCGATTTCGGGTTCGAGAAGCACCGGCACGGCACCGGCTGTCTTCACCAACCGCAAGCTGCACTGAATCCAGCGCATTAGAACGAGACCGAGCACCTTGCGCGACGATGGCCGGGGCTAAGACTCAGGTTGACCCGTTTGCGGTCTGTCGCCGGTATCGACGAGGTCTTGGGCCACATCTCGGAGCTTGCGGTTTAGATGCTGGGACGCTCGGCGCAAGACGTCGAACGCGTGAGCGGCGGAGATCCGTTCACGCTCCATCAAGATCCCCTGGGCTTGTCCGATGACCTCGCGAGTGGCGAGGGCGGCGTGGAGGTGTTCCGACCGACGTTCCTCGTCCTCGTGGGATCGAGCGACCGAGATGGCGAGGCTGGCCAACGAAGCCAGGATCACCCCCTTGGCCCGGTCGACCACGCCGAACGCAGCGGGGCAGCGGGCGTAGAGATTGAGTGCTCCGAAGCTGGCGTTCGTGGCCAGGGGGAGCGCCAGGACGCTGCGTACTCCCGCAGCCGACACCTGCGGTCCGAAGCGGGGCCAACGGGGGTCGCTGGCCACGTCGTCGGCATAGAGCATCACTCGTTGGGCGATCGAATCGAGGCACGGAGCCTCACCGGTCTGGTGCTGCAGGGCGTGAATCTCGCCCACGATCGGGTCGGTCTGGATGGGCTTGGTGACCAGGTCCCCCTCGACCAGAAACAGGCCGGCGAAGTCACAGCCCTCGATGGTGGCCGTGGCCAACTCCACGACCCGGGCCAATGTGTCGGTGACCGTGCCGGCCGAGAACAGGATTCGGGCCGTCTCGGCGAAGTTGACGGCGAGCTCGGACGTCGCCGGATAGTCCCCGTCGATGGGGATCGGATGCTCGGTGGGATCCATGACCGCCTGCTCTCTCCTAGCCCATTATCGCGCCGCCGGGTCGGCATTCGCGGTGACGAATGGCAACGTCGCTGACGGCGGTGGTCGGCCGGCGTGCCTGAGTGTGCTCCGTGCGGATCCCGCTTCGGCTCAAAGCTTGTTCTGCGGCCCGGACGGGTCTCGGGACTCAGGTGGGTGGAATCGACCGGAGGCGCTCCCGTGACGGGGCGAAGAATTCGGTGTCCTCACACGGTCAACGAGGGGGCTATGGCCCTAAGCCGGGGAAGGGTGTAGCGTCGGTCTCGCTTTCGACAGTGAGAGTTTGGGTGTGTCGGCCCAGGCCCCGGAGGCACAATTTCGTGTGGAAGTTCTCGCTGTCGGCCAAGAGCAATCGTTCCGCCTCCTTTCCGAGCATGCCCAAGGAGCCGTTCGGCCTGGGCGTGAAGCGATGAACGTCGATGGGCGCCTCGCGGGCTTCGGTGTCGCCGCCCGCTTCGACGGCGATCAGGCCGCGCTCGATGTCCGGGGCGAAGTCGACGCGCTCGGCCTCCCGGTGCTCGGTGCCCTCTTCGACGCTGTGGTCGCCAGCGGGTACCCGTCGGTCGTGCTGGACCTGTCCGACATGGACTCCATTGACGCAGCCGGCCTGGCGGTGATTGCCGGTGCTGCGAGCACTCTCATCGCCTCGGGGGGCCGGCTCATGATTCGATCCTCATCGACCGTCGTCGCCCGGGTGCTCGACATCAACTGGCTGTCCGGACTGATCAGTTGGGAGTTCCCGGCGCCCGACCTGGACCGCCTTGGTCCAGAGCAGGTGGGCCCCGTTTCCGCGACACCTCTCGAGGCAATCCACCCCGACGTGGTTCACAACTTGAGGGCGGTCACCGCCATCCCGGCCAATCAGGATGTGGTCGACGGCGCCCTCCGGCTGGTGGTGGCGCTCGCGCGGGCCACCGTCGGCGGTGCCGACGGTGCAAGCGTGACCCTTCGGCGCCATGGTCGTCTCGCCACGGTCGCGGCCAGCGACCAGACCATCTTGGCCATGGACGCCGATCAGTACTCCACCGGGGAAGGCCCCTGCGTCGATGCGTCCATTGCCGGACGGTGGTTCCATGCTGGGTCGCTCGACCAAGAGACTCGGTGGCCAGCCTTTACGCCAAAGGCTCGAGCACTGGGTATCAGCGCGATTCTCTCGTCACCGCTCCTCTCGCGGGACCGCCCGGTGGGAGCGCTCAACATCTACTCGCGTACGGCGACCGCGTTCGCAGCCAAAGAGCAGGAGCTCGCGGCTGTGTTCGCCACCGAGGCTTCGAGCATCCTGACCCACGCCGAGGTGCACCTGACCGACGACCAACTGACCGGTCGGCTCCAAGGTGCTCTGCGGACTCGGGAGATCATCGCCGAGGCCCAAGGGGTCATCATGGAGCGCGACGAGGTCGGGGAGAAGGAAGCCTTTGACGTCATGTGTCGCTCCTCCCGGTCCTCGGGCAGATCCCTGCGCGAGGGGGCAATGGACGTGGTGGACTCCACCCGGCGACACCGACCGGACATCCATCCCGGACCTGGGGGAGAACGTCGTGGCTAGCCTTCCGGTGATCACGCTCGATGAGTACCGTCGAGACGCCCTGTTATCCCATGGCGAGCTGTGGTTGCGGTACTTCGAGTTGGGGGGCATGAGCACCGCGCTGGAAGTGGAGGCCTTCCTCTACGAGGCCCTGCTACCGAGCCCCCACGACCGTGATCTGATCGCCCACGCTCTCAACGAACGCTTTGTCGAGCTGGGCGGGAACCACCCCGTCCCCTATGCGGACGACCACGACGATGCATGAGGCGAAGGAGCCATGGCCACAACCTGGTCTCGGATTCTCTTGACCGCCCGTCGCGCAGGAATGCAGAAGATCATTGAAGAAGAAGGAGAGCCATGGAACTCGTTCCCGTGGTCGGTTCAGGTTTGGTGGCGGCCCTCGCTGCAGCGGTGGGTGTCCGGAGAGCGAAGCTCGGCCGACAGATGGACCGCTCGCTCGAAGTATTGAAATCGCGTCGCATCGCGGTGAGCCGCGTTGTACCGGTCCCGAGGCTGGTGTGGAGCCAGGCGGTCTCCCGCGGCCGGGAACCGCTGAGGAGCACCGCACGTATTCCGGCCGGGGTCATCCCGGTCGGCGCACAGGATCTTCAGAGGCCCGTACCGCGGGCGTCCTGATCTCGCCTTGCGCCGACTTGCCACACGAGGAGAAGCACGGCTGTGGACCGCAATACCGTCGGTTCCATGATGGATTGAGGCGACCGTCGTCGCGCGAGTCACGTCGGCAGGCGACGCCAGATTGGCTCGGGTAATAATCTGAGGAGGAAGAAAAGCGCGCGCAGCGTGCGCGGCGACCACACCACTTCGGCCCCGTCCTCCAAGCCCTTCACGATGTCTCGGGCCACCGCCTCGGGCGTCGTCGCCATTGGCGCCGCCGATCGACCCTCGGTCATCTTCGAGCGGACGAACCCGGGTCGGACGACCAGCACGGCCGCTCCCGATCCGGCGAGGGTCTGGTTGACCGTGCGGGCGTACGCGTCGAGCCCCGCCTTGGCGGATCCATAGACGAAGTTGGACCGCCGGACCCGCACCCCGGCAACCGACGACAGCACGACCGCACGACCCGTGCCCTGCTCACGGAAGTGATGGGCGACCCGGCTGAGCGCCGCCGCCGGCCAAGTGAAGTTGACCGTGACACACCTCGCGACGCGGACGGGGTCCCGCTCGTCCGCCGCGTCGTCGTAGAGGAGCCCGACCGCGATCAGGACGAGGTCAACTCGGCCGACGGCGGAGAACCCGGAGTCGACCACGGCACCGGCCTGGTCGACGTCGCTGGCGTCGAAGATCACGGTCGCGACGAATTCGGCCCCGGCCCCCTTGGCTTCGGTCGCCGCATCGGCGAGGCCGGTCGGGTCGCGACCGGCGAGCACGACCTTCTTGCACCCACCGGCCACGAGCTCTCGCACCAGGGCCCGCGCGATGTCCGAGGTGCCGCCGAGGACGAGAACCGAGTTGGGACGTCCGAACGCGTCGTTCACGCCGGGGAATCCTCGCAGATGCCGAGCCGGCGGGCGAGATCGGACTGCAGCACCCCGTCGGGGTCGACCCGCCTGCGTACTGAGTTGAACTCGCCCAACCGCGGGTACATGGCGGCAAACGTGTGGGGCTCGAGGCGCGCGTCCTTGGCCAGGTAGACCCGTCCGCCGACACCGGCCACGATGTCGTCGAGCCGCCGCAGGGCCGGGCGGAGACCCGGCGGCCCGACCGGGAGGTCGAGAGCGAACGTCCAACCGGGGATCGGGAAGCTGAGCGGCCCCGGGTCCCCGGGGCCGAAGCGCTTCAGGACCGAGAGCGTGCACGGCGCGCCGGCCTTTTGCAGGATGTCGATCGCTTGGGGAACGACGCCTTGGTGTGCGTCCCCGACCACGAACTGGTACTGCACGAACCCGCGCCGTCCGAACAGCAGGTTCCAGTTCGACACGGCGTCCAGCGGGTGGAAGAACCCGCCCAGGCGACGGAGCTGTCCGGTCCGTGACGCGCTCTTCCGGAACCACGCCTCGTTGAACGCGGAGACGGTGAGCGGCTTCACAATTCCGGGTGGCACCAGGTTGGGCATCTTCAGACCCCGTCGTCGCGGCGGGGAGAGGGGGTCGCCCCGGCGTTTCGCTGGGAGATCGGACGCGCCGGCGTGATCGCCGGCGTCGAGGATCCCCCGTCCCAGTCGCGATCCGACCGCCGCGCAGTCGACCCACGCCACCGAGTAGCGGTTGAGGCGGTCGACGCGCTCCAAACCCGCCATGAGCGAGTCGATGTTGTCGTGGCGCTCGGTGTCGACGCGCATCCACGACGTCTCGACCTTGCGCATGGTCACCAATGCTCGTGTGACGACCCCGGTCAGACCCATGCCTCCCGCGGTGGCCCAGAAGAGGTCGGGCTCGGTGTCCGGACCGACCTCGTGCACCCCGGTCGGCGTCGCCAGCGTGACCGAGGTCACGTGCCGGCAGAAACTGCCATCGGTGTGATGGTTCTTCCCGTGGATATCGGCTGCGATCGCGCCGCCGATCGTGACCTGGCGCGTGCCGGGGGACACTGGGATGAACCAACCCGACTGGAGGCCGACCCGAAGCAGCGTGTCGAGGCTCACCCCGGCCTCCACCTCGACCACGCCCGAATCGGGGTCGATCGGACCAATTCGGCCGAGGTTCCGGGTGTCGACGACCACACCGCCCGCGCACTGTGCTGCATCGCCATAACTGCGCCCGAGACCGCGGGCGATGACCCCCCGGCCCGGCGAGCCGTCGCGCGTCCCGGCAGCTCGGAGAACCGATCCGAAGATGTCGCCCGGGTCCTCGGGTGCGATCACCCGGGCATTGGAAGGCGAGGTTCGGCCCCACCCAGAGAGGGTGCGTTCCTCGGATTCGGCCGTCCCGCTGTCCGCGCCGGCGCCGGTCTCGGCGCTGGGGGGTTCAGGCATAGATGCCGACGAGGAAGAACAGGATCCACACCGCGCCGAGCACGTGCAGCCACCGGTCGCGCAGCGCCAGCTCCTCGGGGGCCGCGCCGCCACCGCCATCGAGCACCCGCAACACGTGCAGCACGGCGATGGCGAACGGGATCACGGTCAGCTGCGTCCACAACGCATGGTGGCCCGGCTGGGACGCCAGTCCGGTGCGGTCGAACGCCCACAGGCAGTATGCGGTCACGGCACCGGTGGCGGTCAGGGTGAGGGTGGACTGGAGGAAGGTCGGGGTGTAGTCCCGGAGCACCTGTCGATGGGCGTGACGGCTCTCGCCCAGATGGCGGTACTCGGCGAAGCGCTTCCCGGTCACGATGAACATGGCCACGAACGAGGTCACCGCAAGGAACCAATCGGACAGGGGCACGTGCGTGGCGATCCCACCGGCGATGGCCCGGAGCACGAAGCCCGACGCCACCGAAGCGAGCTCTACGACGGGGAGGTACTTCACCTTGATGCTGTAAGCGGTGCTGATCGCGACGTACACCGCCATCAGCACGGTCAACCGCCACCCGGCGACGAACCAAGTGGCGGCCAGACCGCCCACGACGAGGACCGATCCCATCGCCAGCGCCTCGGACAACCCGATCAGTCCGGCGGCCACGGGACGCTGGCTCTTCTCGGGGTGGTGACGGTCGGCCTCCGCGTCCAGCACGTCGTTCAAGAGGTACATCCCCGAAGCGACGACCGAGAAGATGGCGAATGCGGCGGCCGCATGCCCGATGGTGCCGGCGTGCCCGAGCTTCCCCGCGGCGGCGGGGGCGAAGAAGACGAGCAGGTTCTTCAGCCACTGGCGCGGCCGAAGCGACCGGATGGCGGCCCGCAACCCGTGGGACCAGGGCAGCCCAATCGGATCGGTCCCAAGCCCGTCGACTCGGTCGGGGCCCAGGCTCGACGGCCCGATCGGCTCGTCGGGTGACTCGGTATCGACGCGTCGGACCACGGTCAACAGGTTAGAAGCACCCAGCGTGGCCGGGTGAAGAAGCTGCCCGCCCCGCCGTCACGCCCGTGTCACCTGGCCTTCGGCTCGTTCGTGACCCGCGTGCCCGGGTCCCGCAACGAGGCGCCGGTGTGCTGCCTGCGCCCTCGGGGAACGTGGTGGACCTCTATCCTGAGCGTTCCATGACGCGAACTCGCGGGGCAAAAGTCCCGCGGACCGCGGACCCGGAACCTCCGGTGCCGCGCCCGGCCCGGCGCAGGACCGCGCGCGCGGTGCGCCGGCGCCGAGTCCTTCTTGGGGCCCTCGTCGTCGTCGTCGGGCTATTGATCCCGGTGGGGATCTCCTTCGGCTTCGCGCTCAACGACCCGGCGAACGGAACCTCGATCGGCGCGCGCGCCGCCGAGTGGTTCCGGGAGCACGGGGCTGCGAGCGCCGTCAATTGGATAGAGAACGTTTGGTACAGCCACCACCAACCGCCGGTTGGTGGCAAGCCGCCCAAGGGTGAGATCAGGATTCCGAGGAACACCGTCGCTCCACCCGTCGCGGTCGGCCCGCCGCACCTTGCACCACCACAGGCGATCACCCCGCTCGCCTCTCCCGCCCTGCCGGGGGAGGGACAGTGGTCGTTGGCCGGGCGGCTCGTGGAAGGTGTTCCGGCGGTCTATGAGACCGAGCTGCGCCCCGACCCCGTCCACACGAGCCAGGTCGTCGGTGTCGCGTGGATGGACACGATGCTGCTTCACGCCACGCTGTACTCGGGGAACATCATCCCGGGCGGCGGGCCCTTCCTGCACACGGCACCGATCACGTCCGATGCGGCGACCTCGCTCGTCGCGGTGTTCAACGCCGGGTTCTTGATGTCCAACGCGAATGGCGGCTACTACACCGACGGCCGGGCCGAGATCGCCCTTCGGGAGGGCGCAGCCTCCTTCGTCGTCTACGCAGACGGCACTGCGACCGTCGGACAGTGGGGTCGAGACGTGACGATGACGTCGGACATCGTGTCGGTCCGCCAGAACCTCGACCTGCTCGTCGACGGCGGCCAACCGGTGCCGGGGCTCGACGCCAACGACACGTCGCGCTGGGGGTTCACGCTCGGAAACCAGGTGTACGTCTGGCGCTCCGGCGTCGGGGTGACGGCCGATGGGGCCCTCGTGTATGTGGGTGGTCCGTCGCTCAACATCACCAGCCTGGCCAACGTGCTGGCGGCGGCCGGTTGCGTCCGCGCCATGGAGCTCGACATCAATACCGACTGGGTCAACATGGCCACCTACAGCCCGCCGGTCGACCAGCCGGCGTCACCTAGCAACGGGACCAACCTGCTTCCGACGATGAGCGGGGGCACCGGTCGCTACTTCCAGTCGTACTGGGAGCGGGACTTCGTCACCATGTCTTCCGCCTACGGCGCCGCGCAGACCCTCCCAGCGCCGACCACCACCACGGCCCCCACGGCGTCGATCAAATCCGGCTCCAAGACGAAATCGACCGCCGGGGGCTGAACGTCCGGCTGGGCGGGGGGACATCCCGGCCGAACGCCCGGCCCCGGGCGGTCGAAATCTGAGCCGGCCGGTTAGGCGAGCAAACTGGTCAGCTGGACGCGCCCGAGGTCGTCGTCTTCGGGGTGTTGACCCACTTGGCGACGCCTTCGTAGGCGAGGACGCCCACCTTGTCACCGGTGGCTAGCTGCTGCTCGGTCGTGTTGTGGAACTTCGTCTGGGCGTTGATCTTCGCGGTCAGCGACGTCCCATCCGGAGAGTCCACGGTGATCGAGTCGCTCGAGATTGCGCCCACGGTGCCTCGAGCGAGGTTGAGGGTCTCGTAGCCGTTCTTGGTCTTCACCGTGACCGTGGCGTCAACCGTGTGGCGGCGCAGGAACTTGCGCACGGCCTGAGCCTTGGTGTTGGGGCTGGCGGTGGCGGGGCTCGGCGCGGTCGCGGCCGAGGCGGTCCCGCCGCTCAGCAGGGCGAAGCCGGCCCCCCCGATCCCGAAGGATCCGAGGACCACGCTGGCCCCGATGGCTGTCTTCTTGGCCTTCGAGCTCAATCCGTTTCTCATTGTCCATTTCTCCTGTCTCGGGCCGAGCACCGTGCTGGGTGTCGGTCGGGCTTACTCGGCCCCGCCGGTCTGACCGGCCTGTCTTCCAGTAAGCCACCGCGTGGTCAGGGCTCCGTGTTGGAGATATGAGGATTCTGTGAGGGCACAAACGGACTGTCGAGGTCCGTGCCGGGAACGAAGAGAACGGACTGTCAGGTCTTTGCCGGGAACGAAGAGACCGAGGGCAGCCGAACGACCATGCGGGTCCCGCCTCCGGGTTGGATGGGGGACTCGGCCCGCACCGTGGCCCCCATCGCCGCCGAGAGCTCCGAAGCGATGGCCAGCCCGAGCCCAGAGCCCCGAGGCCGGCCCGGTCGTGCGTGGCGGTCGGCGCTGTAGTGGCGGTCGAAGATCAGGCCGATCTCTTGGGGCGGGATCCCCGGGCCGTCGTCCTCGACGATCAGGAGGGCATCGGTGCCGCTCTCGGTGCTGCCCAGGCTGATGCTGGTCCTGGCGTACTTGGCCGCGTTCTCGACGAGGTTGGCCAGTACCTGGTCGAGGCGGTCGGGGTCGACACGGGCAAAGAGCCGGTTCTCCGGAGGGTGGACCGTCAACTGCAGTCCGGCGTTGTCGACGACCGGCCGCAGCTCCTCGGCCACCTCCTCCACCACTTCGGCAACGTCGACCGTCCGGAAGTGGAACGAGAACGTCCGGGCGTCGAGCTTGGCCAGGTCCAGCAGGTCCCCGACCAGCCGCTCGAGTCGCCGGGCCTCGTTGCCGATCACCGCGGCGGCATGGCTCGGGTCGGCGGCGGCCCCGTCGAGAATCGCCTCCGCGTACCCCCGGATGGATGTCAACGGGGTCCGCAGCTCGTGGGAGACCGACAGGAGGAACTGGCGCTCGGCGCTTCTCAGACGACCCAGCCCCTCTGCCATCGCATCGATCGAGTTGGCGAGCGACGAGAGCTCGGGGAAGTCACCCCGCTGAGCACCGACGCGCGCGTCGAGATCGCCCCCGGCGATCCTCTGAGTCGTGGTCACGGCCCGGCGAAGGGGTCTCGTGATACGTCGGCTGAGGGCCAAACTCATCACGATGGCGAACGCAATCACCGCGCCGGCGAGAATCAGAAAGTCTCCCGAGAGCGTCGGGCTTCCTATCTTGCGCGTCAGGACAAGCAGATAGGGGTGAGTGACTGTCGCCTTCGCCCCTTGTCTGGTTATCTCCACCGCTTCGACCGCCCACGCCTCGGACCCGGTCGATCCTGCGACAGGGGAGGTCGCATCCGATTGTGCGACGCGGTTCAAGACGGCCCGGGGAACCACCAGGTTTCGCCGGGGGCTCGAGCCGACGACGGACACCGGAATGAAGTCGGCGCCGTCGAGTCGCGCCAGCGGGAGGACAAACTCTTGAATGAGGAACAACTCCCGCGGGCCGCCCGTGAGCCCGTGGGGAAACCGCTTTCCGAAGGCCTGCGCGCTCGAAAGGACTTGGCTGATCGCCCCTGTCCGGGTGGACTGGCGGGCCAGGATCCATGTGCCCGCACCCGCGATGAGGGTGATGACGACCACCGTCCCGACGATGACCAGCATCAGGCGCCGCCGCACACCCACCCCGGTCGACGACCATCCTTGGCGTGGCGATCAGCCGAGCCGGTAGCCAACGCCCCACACCGTGGACAGGGGAAGTGCCCCGCCCAACTTCTTCCGCAGTTGTCGGACGTGCACATCGACCGTCCTGTCGTCGCCGACCCAGTCGGCCCCCCAAACCCCGTCAAGAAGTTGGCGCCGGCTGAGGACGAGGCCTTCGTTCTCGGCCAGGTGGGCGAGGAGGTCGAACTCCCGGGCGGTCAGGGCAATCACCTCACCGCCCGAGCGGACCTCGTGGCGGTCGAGGTCCACCTCCACCTCGCCAACGCGCATTAGCGCACCGGGGCCGTTTCGCGCCGCCGGCTCCGACCGGCGCAGGATCGCTCGGATCCGGGCGACGAGCTCCCTCGGGGAGAAGGGCTTGGTGACGTAGTCGTCCGCCCCGAGCTCTAGGCCGAGGATGCGGTCGATCTCGCTGTCACGGGCGGTCAGGATCAACACCGGGACGTCGCTCGTCGATCGGAGCGTCCGGCAGACCTCGAGACCGTCCATCCGATCGGGCAGTCCTATGTCGACCACCACCAGCCGGGGGTGTTCGCGTGCCGCGGCCTCGAGCCCCGCCTCGCCCGAAGTCGCCTGGATCACTCGGTACCCGTCTCGACGGAGATACATGTCGACGAGGTCGGCGATGTTGGGGTCGTCCTCGATGACGACGATGGTCCCGGGGCCCTCCGGCATGGCGCAAGCTTGACATGGGCGCTACCCCAGGTCCGCGAGGTCGAAGGCAAGGTCCCGCGCCAGGTCGTTCCCACACACTTCGTGACTGCCGGTTACGGCGATTTGTGACCCGACACGGCGGTATGGACGTGAGACGAGCCGGCCCGTCTCCTACCGGTGACGATCCGTCCGACCGCCGTGGAGGGACCGGGCGGGCGCGCGGACGGCTGAGCATCACCGAGCGGTACCGCGACCGTTCTTCGGGTGATGGGCGGGGGGCGGGTCGTCGAGCGAGACGGACCATCGGGGTCGCGATGGCGGTCCTCGGGCGGGTGACCCATGAGCGCGCCCCGGTCGCCGAGCCGGGTCAAGAGATCGAGGTCGCGATCCTGGGACCGGCCGAGATTCGTGGGATCGGTGTTGGCTTCTCCCGCGCGTCGGCGCTCGAGCTCGTCGTCTACTTGGCCCTGCACCCGGCTGGCGTGACCAACGACGCCTGGGCCACGGCCCTTTGGCCAGATCGGCTCATGGCTCCGGCGACACTGCACTCCACCGCATCGGCGGCGCGACGGGCCCTCGGTCGTTCGTCGTCAGGCCTCGACCACCTGCCCCGCTCCCACGGCCGGCTCCAGCTGGCGCCGACCGTGACCACCGACTGGCGTAGGTTCGCCGTCCTCGCGGGGTCCGATGACCCGGTGCTCTGGTGGGCAGCGCTGGACCTGGTCCGGGGACGGCCGTTCGACCGCCTCCGCAGCGCCGAGTGGACCGTTCTCGAGGGGATCGCGGCCGAGGTCGAGGAGCATGTCGCCGAACTGGCCTGTCGGGCGGCCGACGAGCGCCTGGGTGCCGGGCGGCCCAGATCGGCCGCGGCCGCAGCCCGGCGGGGGCTGCTGGTCAGTCCCTACGACGAGCGCCTCTACCGTCGCCTCCTGGTCTGTGCCGACCAGGAGGGCCATCCGGCCGGGGTGGAGCGGGTGATGGCCGAGCTGCTCTCTCAGGTCGACGGGGCACCGTCACGGCGCCCGGGTGCCGCGTTCGACCTGGCTGCGGTGCATCCGAGGACCGCGTCGCTCTACGAGACGCTGAGCCGGCGGCGCCGACCCGAAGCGGGGGCCATGGCCACCAGGCAGTAGGGTTCCTTCCCGCAATGCCACGGAGTTCCAGCGGAAAATGGGTCAGCCGCGCCGCCGCGACCGGCGGCGGTCGGACCTATCGCGGCCAGGTGCCGGTCAACTGGTACGCGGGCCTGGTCGTGATCGTCGTCATCGGTCTCGCCTCCATCGTCTTTGCCCGCTACGAGTACCAGCACCACAAGGCCGCCGCCACGGTTCAGCCGGCCGTCGGCAGCACCCTGTACGCGGGCTTGGGCTTCAACATCTGCGGCAAGGAGCTGGCGACCCTCTCGGCGAGCACCAACGGGGCGACGGCCGGGCTCACCACGCCCGGGTCGGGCGTGATCCAGGTCTCGCCGAAGGTCGCTGCCGAAGCGGGGAACAAGGCCACCCTGGGCCTCTTCGTCAAGGAGTACCCGGGCATCGCACTCTCGGCGACCAGTTTGACCGTGCCCAAGCACAAGGCCTACAAGAATGGCCAGACGTGCCCGTCGGGGACGCCGGACGCCGGCAAGAAGGCCGTGGTGAGGGTCGAGACGTGGCCCAACGCAGTCACCAAGTCGGGCACGGTGCTGACCGGGGACCCCGGCGCCTACAAGATCGGATCGCGGGCCCTCATCACCATCGGTTTTGTGCCGGCCAACGCCACGTTGCCAAGGCCACCTCAGTCCACCATCAACACCATGCTCGAGTTCGCCGGCACCGTCGTCAACGGGACCACGACCACCACGACCACGCCCACGACGACGCCAACTTCGACGTCAACGCCGGCACCGACTTCTTCGACGACCACCACGGCGCCGACCGGATCGACGACCACATCGGGGTGAAAGCGGTCGTCCTGGTGGGGGGCGAGGGCACCCGCCTGCGGCCGCTCACCTTCAGCACCCCCAAGCAAATGCTCCCGATCGTCGAGCGACCGATGATCGAGCGGGTGCTCGAACACCTGGGTGCCTACGGCGTCGACGAAGCGGTGTTGTCCCTCCAGTACCTGCCCGACGCCTTCAAGGACGCCTACCCGGACAACGTGGCGGCCGGTGTCCGGCTCGCGTACGCGACCGAGCCCACCCCGCTGGACACCGCCGGTGCGGTCCGTTTCGCCGCCGAGGGCGCGGGGATCGACGACACCTTCATCGTGGTGAACGGTGACGTGCTCACCGATCTCGACCTGGGCGCGCTGTTGGAGTTCCACCGGTCCCACGGTGCAGAGGGCACCCTCCGGCTCTATCCGGTGCAGGACCCATCGCGCTTTGGTGTCGTCACGACCGACGAGGACGGCATGGTGCGGGAGTTCATCGAGAAACCCCCCGCCGAGGAAGCCCCGTCCAACCTCATCAACGCCGGGACCTACGTGTTCGAGCCGTCCTTCCTGGAGCGGGTGCCGTTGGGCGAGCGGGTGTCGATCGAGCGGGTCACGTTCCCCGAGATGGCCGCCGAAGGCCGGCTGTACGCCATGGCCGAGTCGTCATACTGGCTCGACACGGGGACGCCGGCCGCCTATCTCGAGGCCCACTTCGATCTGCTCGATGGCAAGAGGCCCGGACCGCCGTACCCCGGAGCGACCCTCGGCGCCGACGGGGTCTGGCGTGCCGAGGGGGCCCGGGTCGAAGGCGTGGTCCGTGGGCCGTCATTCGTCGGCCGAGACGCGGTCGTAGACGCCGACGCGGTGGTGGAGCGCTCGGTCCTCGGGGCCGGCTCGGTCGTTCGAGCGGGGTCTCACCTGCACGGCTCGGTCGTCATGGCAGGGGCGGTCGTCGAGGCGGGCGCCCGGGTGGAGGGGGCCATCCTCGGGGCGGGGGCGCGAATTGGAGCAGAGTGCGAGGTGCGACCCGGCTCGGTGATCGGTTTCGGCGTCGAGCTCGAGCCTGGTCGCCGGGTGAACGGGGGGAGGGTGCCGGGGTAGGACCCGGCACCGGACGCGTGGAGCGACGATGAGGGCGTTGGTGACAGGCGGGGCCGGGTTCATCGGGTCGGCGTTGGTGGACCGGCTGCTTGCCGAGGGCCACGAGGTCGATGTGGTCGACGATCTCTCCACCGGCTCGTTGTCCAACCTGGCCGAGGCACGGGCGGCCGGTGGGAAGGCGCTGCGCATCCACCAGCTGGACATCCGGCTCCCCGAGATGGTCGATCTCGCCACCCGGCGGCGTCCCGAGGTGGTGTTCCACCTCGCTGCCCAGTCGTCGGTGGCAGCGTCGGTCGAGCAACCCATGTTCGACGCCCACGTCAACGTGCTCGGGACCCTGAACGTGCTTGAGGGGGCCCGGGCGGCCGGTTCGGACCGCGTGGTGTTCGCCGCCAGTGGCGGGACCCTCTATGGCGACCCGGAC
>Ga0209415_10011937_pt1 | contig 14552 bp, 13 predicted proteins | sample PeaSoiSIISIP2007_FD_187696 | JGI IMG/M metagenome (GOLD analysis project Ga0209415, IMG submission 187696) | Peat soil microbial communities from Weissenstadt, Germany - SII-SIP-2007 (SPAdes) (version 2) | ecosystem: Environmental > Terrestrial > Soil > Wetlands > Peat | place: Germany...
CCAACGGCGGCGCCAGCGAGCACGCCTGCCGCAACAGCGGCAGGTCCCCAGCCGTAGCCGTAACCCCAGCCGTAGCCGCAGCGACCGTACCGGCACCAAGCAGATGCTGGCGTGACTGAAACCACGGTCGTGGCTGCGAGCGTGATGACTGCAACGGCGACAAAACCGAATTTCTTAACGGTCATGGGATTCTCACCTTTCCGAAGAAAAACCGAAACGTGCAACGCTAGCTCTTTAATCTGCGTTAAACCACACCGCGGCGACGCGGCTTGTGCAGGCGACCGGCAATCTCAAGATGGCTCAGAAGCTACTTCGCCACGAAGACATCAGCACCACAGCAAAATATGCGGCCGTTCTAGACGCCGATCTTCGTGATGCGCTCGACGCGATGGCAATGCAAGAAGTCCCAGGAAAAGCCCCAGAGAGCGATACTAAGCCATTGAAATAAAAGGTCGAGTAAAGAGCTTGGGAAGCTGCCGTTCTGCCATTGAACTACGCCCGCGCGGAAGCCCATGTCTTAGGACATGCCGAAAGCGCGATCAAGGACATGCGCTCACCACGCGCGCAGCGCAGTTCTTGGCAGAATAACCGGTCGCCTTCGACCGACCTCTAGAGCGCCCCTCGCCTGCTCGTTAAGGCGACGATGATCAGAATGATCAAGATCAGCCCGAGGCCGCCCGAAGGCGCATAGCCCCAGTCATGCGAATAGCCCCAGGTCGGCAGACCGCCGATCAAGGCGAGAACGAGAAGAATAATCAGGATAGTGTACAGCATGGCGTCAGCTCCGGTTGAGGCGGAGGAACGCCATGCTTGGGCTTCCGTTCCGTTTCGGCGGAACCACGCCCGATCCAGCTGCCACGTTACCAAAGCGACGGCAGCTCAGGCGCTCGGCCATGAGGTCGCCGCTTTCGCGCGTCTCAGCGCATGCGGAAGTGCTTCGAGAGTTTCAGCCCCTGGCCTTGATAGTTCGCGGCGCCGTCTGCGCCATAGAGCGCATGCGGCGCCTCGGCCATTTTCTCGTAGACGAGGCGGCCAATCACCTGCCCGTCTTCGAGGAAGAATGGTACTTCATGGCTGCGCACTTCGAGCACCGCGCGGCTGCCCGGGTGGCCGCTTTCGGTGAAGCCGAATCCCGGGTCGAAGAAGCCGGCGTAATGAACACGGAATTCGCCCATGGCGGGATCGATCGGCACCATTTCGGCGGCGAGATCGGGCGGGATATGCAGCTTCTCCTGCGAGGCGAGGATGTAGAATTCGTCCGGATCGAGGATCAGCCTCTTGTCTGGACGGGCGTAAATCGGCTCCCAAAAATCCGTCGCGTCATAGGCGGTGACATGATCGACATCGATGATGTCCGTATGCTTCTGCGCCCGATAGCCGATGATCTTATTCTCCAACGTCTCGTCGCTCAGAGCGACGCGAAGCACGAGGCCGCCGCGCAGGTTCAATTCTCCGTCAACGAGCGGCTTTTCATGGTGTCGCGCCGACAGTTCCCTGTCGTCCAATGCGAAGTCGGTACGTGACAATTGCTGCGAATTGAGCCGCCGAAAGCGGATTTGGTTCAATGTCGAGCCCTCGCGCACGCGCACGCTGAAGCTGCGCGGCGAGACCTCGGCATAGAGCTGGCCGTGATATCCGCGTTCGGTAACGTCGAAGATTTCGCTGTGGTCGGTGATGAGCCGCGTGAATATGTCGAGCCGTCCGGTCGAACTCTTCGGATTGGCGACCGCCGAAATGCTTTCCGGCAACTCAAGCGACTCAAGCAAGGGGATGACATAAACGCCACCGCGTTCGAGCACCGTCCCTCTGTCTTTGAGGCTGATCTCGTCGATTTTAAGAGCCTTAAGCTGTTCTTTGACCTTCCGATCCCTGCCGGGCAGGAAGCTCGCCCGTACCCGATAAGCATGCGAGCCGAGTCTCATGTCGAGACTTGCGGGTTGGAGCTGGGCGGGTTGGATCTCGATGAGGCCGCGGATCATCTTGCGGCGCAACATCAGCCCGATTTTTTCGCGCCCCAGAAGCCCGAACGCGTTGCCGAAAAGCCGTGCAGCTTTCTCGTCTTCGAGGGGAAGTGGACTCGGCGCCGGTTGCATTTCCAAGCTCAAAGTGAAGGATAGGCGCGAAACGCGCGAAGACCTACGCAACTTATGGCTTTGCCGGCGCCGGAACCAGCAGCATTTCCGCTTGAGCACGGCGCGCGCAGGGGTTATGCAGAACTTACGTGGTCATTTGGCCGGCCGGCTTGCCGCCACGCTAAACAAGGGACTAAAAGGGCCGTGGCTTCGTCGCGAAGCGATCCTCCGCCCTGTCGTTCCCGCCTGTCGCGTCGGCCTGCGGCCGAGCGTGGCCATGAGGAGATGAGGATGGCGAACAAAGCCTTCGATCCCGGAAGCTGGCGCGAAGCGACGAAGCTCGTCCACGGCGGCACGCTCCGCTCGCAATTCGGCGAGACCTCGGAAGCGCTCTTCCTCACCCAGGGCTTCGTCTACGATACCGCGGAGGCGGCCGAGGCGCGCTTCAAGGGCGAGGACCCGGGCTTCGTTTATTCGCGCTATTCCAATCCGACGATCGCGATGTTCGAGGAGCGCATGTGCCTGCTCGAAGGGGCGGAAGCTTCGCGCGCGACGGCGAGCGGGATGGCGGCGGTCACCGCGGCCTTGATGGGGCAGCTCAAGGCCGGCGATCATGTCGTCTCGGCGCGCGCCCTGTTCGGCTCCTGCCTTTATGTGGTCGAAGAGCTGCTGCCGCGTTTCGGCGTTGCTTCGACCTTGGTCGATGGCGCTGACCTCGATCAATGGCGCAGCGCGGTGCGGCCGCAGACCAAGGTCTTCTTTCTCGAAACCCCAACCAATCCCTGCCTCGAGGTTTACGATATGCAGGCGATTGCGGATGTTGCGCATCGCCATGGCGCGACGCTCGTGGTCGACAACGTCTTCGCCTCGCCGGTGCTGCAGAAGCCTTTGGAGCACGGCGCCGATTGCACCGTCTATTCGGCGACCAAACATATCGACGGGCAAGGCCGCTGTCTCGGCGGCGTCATCCTCGCAAGCCGCGAGTTCATCGACAAGCACATGCACAATCTGCTGCGCCAGACGGGTCCGGCGCTGTCTCCCTTCAATGCCTGGGTCCTGCTGAAATCGCTGGAGACGCTTCCGCTCCGGGTGGCGCAGCAGACGCGCAACGCACAAAAGATTGCCGACGCCCTCGCCGGCCATCCGAATATCAAGCGCCTCGTCTACCCCGGCCGTCCGGATCATCCGCAGGCGGAGCTCGTGCGCCGCCAGATGAAGGGCGGCGGCACGCTGATCGCGCTTACCGTGCACGGCGGCAAGCAAGCTGCCTTCGCCTTCGCCAACGCGCTGTCGATCATCAAGATTTCCAACAATCTCGGCGATGCCAAGAGCATCATCACCCATCCGGCGACGACAACCCATCAGCGGCTGGCGCCGGAAGCGCGCGCCGCGCTAGGCATCAGCGACGGGCTCATACGGCTTTCCGTCGGCCTCGAAGACGCCGACGACCTGATCGAGGATCTTTGCCGCGCCCTGACGGTCATCGATCGGACTGACCTTGCGGCAGAATGATGCGCGGCCGCCGCGAAGGGAAAGCTGAACCCGGCAAGCGCAAATCTCCGTCTTGAAGGGGAGACTGCTGCACGTTGACTGAGGCGGCCGCCGCCGCGATAGTCATATTCGTGTCATTCAACCGCGGCCGCGCAGCCAATCTCATCACCGATGTTCCCGGCATCAGGGTCGGGCATGCCGAGGATGCGCGGATCGCCTCCGGCGCTACAGTGGTTCTGTTCGACAAGCCGGCGACGGCTTCGATCGCCGTTCATGGCGGCGCGCCGGGCCTGCGCGACAGCGCTCTGCTCGAACCGGAAATGACGATCGACAAGGTCGACGGGCTGGTTCTCTCCGGCGGTTCGGTCTTCGGCCTCGATGCCATGGGAGGGGTAGCGGCATTCCTGCGCGAGCAGGGCCGCGGCTTTGCGGTCCGCGACACGAGGGTGCCGATCGTGCCGGGCGCAATCATTTTCGATCTCCTGAACGGCGGCGACAACGCCTGGGGCAACGTCCCCGTCTATTGGCATCTGGGCTATGCCGCGGCGACCGCGGCAAAGGCCGATTTCGGCCTCGGCAGCGTGGGCGTGGGTCTCGGCGCGACGCTCGCCGATCTCAAGGGCGGCCTCGGCTCGGCCAGCACGATCACCGCATCCGGCTTTTGCGTGGGCGCCCTCGTCGCGGTCAATGCCTTGGGACAGGCGACGATCGGCGAAGGACCGCATTTTTGGGCTGCGCCTTACGAACGAAATGGCGAGTTCGGCGGGCGCGGCTGGCCGCAATCCTGGCCGCACGACGTCTGCGCATTGCGCATGAAGGGCGACGCTGCGGAGAACACGACGCTCGGCATCGTCGCGACCGACGCCGCATTGACCAAAGCCGAAGCCAAGCGGCTCGCCGTCATGGCGCAGGGTGGCATCGCTCGGGCGCTGCGCCCAGCCCATGCGGCGCTCGACGGCGACACGGTCTTCGCGGCTTCGACCGGCACGGCGCTCGAACCGCCGTCGCTCAGAGATCTGACCGAGATCGGCACACTCGCCGCAGATTGTCTCGCGCGCGCCATCGCCCGCGCCGTATTCGAAGCCGAAGCCTTGTCGTTCGCCGGCGCTTTGCCGAGCTGGAAGGGCAAGTTCGCGTAAAACTTCGCAGCCTTGCCAATCGGCGACGAGCCGGCGACGAACCCTCGTTTGCAAGGAATCATCAAGGTCTCGACGCCACAATGCGCGGGTCGGAGACCGGAATGAATTGGAAGATCCGCAGTCTACTCGTTTGCGCGCTTCTGCCACTGTCGATTGCTGCTTCGGTCGCCGACATTGCGCCCTCCGGAAGCATCGCGTCTTTGCGAGACAAATATCTGCGTCCGGCGGAAATCCCCTATCCGGATGACGATCCTGACACGGCCGCGAAGGTCAAGCTCGGCCGCATTCTGTTTTTCGACCCTATTTTCTCCGCCTCGGAAACCGTTTCCTGCGCAAGCTGCCACAAGCCGGATCTGTCTTGGGAGGACGGATTGCCGTTGGCCGTGGGCGATGCCCGGCATCCCCTCGCGCTGAAGACCCCCACTCTGCTCAATGTCGCTTGGCTCGATCGCCTTGGGTGGGACGGAAGGTTCCACAGTCTGGAACAGGTCACCTTCGCCCCGGTCGTCGCGAGCGCAAACATGAACATGTCGGAATCGGGCGTGATCGCGCGTGTTGCCACGATCCCCGATTACGTGCGCGGCTTCGCCGCCGCCTTCGACGATGGCGCGATCACGCGCAAGAACATCGAAATGGCGATCGCGACCTATGAGCGGTCCATCGTCTCGGCCGACGCGCCCTTCGATCGCTGGATCAAAGGTGATGAAAGCGCGATCGATGCGGCCGCCAAACGCGGCTTTGAGATCTTCAACGGCAAAGGGCGCTGCGCCGAGTGCCACAGCGGCTGGGCCTTCACCGACGGCTCCTTCCACGACATAGGCGTCGCAAAGGACGACGATATCGGTCGGGGGCGATTGTTCCCGACGTCAGTCAAGCTTCGCCATGCCTTCAAGACGCCGACCTTGCGCGATGTCGCGCGGCGCGCGCCTTACATGCACGACGGCTCCGTGCCGACGCTGGAGGCCGTCATCGATCTTTACGACAAGGGCGGGATTGCGCGGCCGAGCCGTTCGGAATTGATCAGACCGCTCGGCCTCACGGCAGGAGAAAAGGCGGATCTTATCGCCTTCCTGCGCACCCTCACCAGCCCGCCGCAGCGGATCGAGCCGCCCACTCCGCCGCGATAGATCAGCAAAGCCGCGGCAGAGCCGCGCCGAGCAAGGTGAGACCGGAGATGAGCAACGTGCCGCCCCATTGCTCGAGCTTCACGCCATAGGAGGGCACGCGCGGCGCCGCGCAGGCGAAGCTCGTGCCGAGGATCAAGCTCATCAGGCTCAAGGCAACGATCATGGCATTCATCTCGCAATTATCTGCGAGAGCGTAGGGCGAGAAAAATTGCCAATTCCTTGCTCGATAGCGCCGGCCCGGCAAGCTTGCCCGCGTCATGCGCGAAAGGTTAATGGACGCCGATTTCGGATATCCAGTTAACCAAATATTAGGATTAGCAAACACCCTTAATTAATTTTGTACTAATTTCCCCCTGCGTAAGATGCGGGGTTAAAGATGTATCGTCGAAGCTGGCGGCGGCTGTCGACCGTGGCGGGATCTGCCTTAGGCCTGATCCTGATTTGCTCGCAAGAAGCGAGCGCTCACATCAAATGGTTCTGCGCCTTCAATGTCGCCGGACAGCCGCGCGGCTTGGAGAACGTGCTCTGCCCCGATTTCGAACTGTTGACCACGACGGCGGTTCTGATGCTGCTGTGCGGTTATCTCGTCGAATGGAGCTTCATCGGCGCCGCGCTGCTTGCCGCGCTCAACCAGGTGACGAGCGGGTTGCGCGCCGACACCGAGCTTCTGATGCGCGCCGCCTGCGGCTTCTTCTTCGTGGCGCTCTGGACTAAGGAAGGCATCATTCTGACCCCCGAACTGACGACCGCCTCGCCGGTCGTTCCCTGGGTGCAGCTCGCCATCGCGGCCGGTCTGCTTTGGAGGCAGACCCTGCCCTTCTCGGCGCTTGGAATCGTGGGTCTCTTCGCGCTCGCGATGTATCAATACGGCGTCTTCCATCTCATGGACTATCCGATCTTTTTGGGAGTCGCGGCCTATCTCGCACTGACCGGACTGCAACGCGACTTCTTTGGGGTGCGGCCGCTCGATATTCTTCGCTGGAGCGCGGCTATCACACTGATGTGGGCCTCGATCGAAAAATGGGCCTATCCGCAATGGACATTCCCCTTGTTCATCACCCACCCGGGGATGACGATGGGCTATAGTCCGGAATTCCTCATGCGCGCCGCAGGCATGGTCGAGTTTACTCTGTCTTTCGCGCTGCTCCTGACGTCGCTGGCTCGGCGCGCAGCCGCGTTGGTCCTCGCCGGGATGTTCGTCAGCGCCGTATTTGAATTCGGCAAGATCGACGCGATCGGCCATGCTCCGATCGTCGCGGTCCTATTGGCGATCATCGGCGACGACTATGTCGGCGTTCGCTTCACGCGGACTTGCTTGGGCGTCAAAGAAAGTCTGGCGAGATTCGATCTGAGGCTCTCGAAATGGGACTTCCTGCTTGTCCCCGCCGGCTATTGCGGCGCCCTCGCCGGTTTCCTCGCCATCTACTACGTTCTGCATGCGGTATTGTTTGGAACGAAGATCGCCTGACGGCCGGCGCGATCACTTCACTTCGACGACGAGCTTCATCTTCGGGTGGATTCCGCACAGAACGTTGAACGTCCCTGGAACGGAAAAGATGATGTTCGTCTTGCTGCCGGGCAACTGGTCGCCGGAATCGAAGTTGAACGTGTCGGATTCGACGTAAGCGTGGTGCAGCAGATCACCGTCGTCATTGACGATTTGCACCGTGTCGCCGCGATTGACGGTGAGGGTCCCGGGGTGGAACGCGCGTCCCTTCTGGGAGACCATGTAGCGCGGCGCCTGCTGTGCGGTCCAGGCGATGCCGCCGAGCAAGATCACGAGAGCGAACGAAAGAGCGGCGCCCAACCGCGCGCGCCGGAGCCGTGCATACATGCGCTCACGTTGCATCATTCCCGCCCGCAGCTGGATCAGATTCGCAGCTTGCAGGGGAAATTCGCGGCTTTTGGTTAAACAAGAGTTTAAGTTGAGATTTGTGAGGCATTAAAGACGAGCCTTAGGGGGGCCTTAACCTGAAAGGAGCCAATTCTACGAGAACCGTCGCAACGCAGCGAGTCTGTCTAAATGCCTGGAGTCGTTTTGCCGCTGCACGCCGCGATGCAGAAGGCGCGGCCGGCGATTGTGCGCTTAGCCTTGCTTCCGGGAACGATCCGGGGTCGGATTCTTTTCGCCTTTCTGGTCATGAGCATCATAACCGCGGCGCTGGGCGGCTATGCGGCTACGGACATCAAGCGGGCCGGCGTCCTGGTGGCCAAGACCTTCGATGAATCGTTGATGTCGATCAACTACGCTCGGGCGGCGGCGGTCGATTTTTCCGAGATGCAGGCTGCCTTCGCGCGGCGCTGGAGCGCCTCGAGCCCAGCCATGCAATCCAAGCTTGATGAGGACATTGCGACGCTCGAACAGACGCTCTCCGACGACCTTTCGATCGCCGTCGAACGGTCGCAATCGGTCCGCGCCGCACGCGCGGCCGGAGAGGTGCAGAGCGCCGTCAATGCTTGGATCGAAGCGCGCCGTCGGCTGCCGGCGGGCATCGCGCCCAATGCGGCCTGGGAGATGCTCGATCCCTATGCCACGACCGTCGCTCAGCAGATCGACCTGCTCATCAACTATACCGCCGGCGACGGTTTCACCTATCGGCAGAGCGCGCGCCGAGCCGTCGCCGTGGCGACCCAGCTCGATCTCGCCGCCACCGCCGGCGCACTGCTCATCTCTGCGCTTGTGGCATGGCTTTTGGCCCAGCGGATCACGGGCCCGGTCGCGGTCGCATCCGCGGTCGCCAAGCGCATCGCCAGCGGCGAGCTCGACGGCCCGATCCCACGCGGCGGACCCGATGAGCTTGGCGCCCTGCTCGCAGCCATGGAGGTCATGCGCGACAACATCAGGGCCATGATGGAACGCGAAGTTGCGCAGCGCCGCACCGCGCAGGTGCGGCTAGCCGATGCGCTCGAGAGCTCGCGCGAAGGCATCGTCGTCGTCGACGCCGATCGCCGGATCGCTTTGGCCAATTCCCAGGCGGCCGATTTCTTCGGCAGTACGACGGAGCGAATGGCATCCGGCGATCTGACGGAGGTGAGCGAAGCGAGCGAACTCGCCAGATCAGTGCTGGCCTTCGCCGGTAATTCGCCCACGACCGATGAGATGCGGCTTAAGGACGGCCGCTGGCTACGGGTCAGCCGCAGCGCGACGCAAGAGGGCGGCTTCATTGCCGTCTATAGCGACATCAGCGTGTTGAAGGACCAAGGGGCGAAGCTCAAGGCGACCAATCTTCTCCTCGATGCGGCCCTCGACAACATGTGCCAGGGGCTTTGTCTCTATGATAGCGGGCATCGTCTGAAGGTCGTCAACCGGCGCTTCTGCGAAATCTTCAATCTCTCGCCCGAACAGATAAAACCCGGCATCACGTTCCGCGAGGTGATTGAATTGAGTGTCGCCGCGGGCAATCACCCCGGAAGGACCGCGGCGGCCCTGCTGGCCCAAGAATTGCCGTTGATCAACCAGCGGATCATGACCACGCGCTTCCACGAGCTCAGCCACGATCGCATCGTGGCAATCGCCCGGCAGCCGACCGCCGACGGCGGCTGGGTCGCGACCTATGAGGACGTCACCGAGCGCCGGCGTGCCGAGGAACGCATCGTGTTCATGGCCCGCCATGATGCGCTCACTGGCCTGCCGAACCGGCTGCTTTTTGCCGAGCGGATCGACCAGGCCATCAGCCAGATCGGCCGCTCAACCAGTGGCTTTGCCGTGTTGAGCCTCGATCTTGATCATTTCAAGCAGGTCAACGATACGCTCGGCCATCCGCTCGGCGACGAACTGCTGCGCTCGGTTGCCGAGAGATTGATCTCCTGTGTTCGTGAAGTGGATACGGTGAGCCGATTGGGCGGCGACGAATTCGCGATCTTGCAATGCGGCCTGGAAAAGCCTGAGCAAGCGGCCGGCTTGGCGCGACGCATCGTCGAAACCTTGAGCGCTCCGTATGAGATCGAGGGCCAGCGTGTCACGACCAACGTCAGCATCGGCATCTCGGTTTCGCCGGGAGACGGGACGAGCTACGACACGCTTTTGAAAAATGCCGAAGTGGCGCTCTACCTCGCCAAGGCGGATGGGCGCGCCACTTGGCGGTTCTTCGAACCGGAGATGGACGTTCGGTTGCAAGTGCGCCGCGCTTTGGAGCTCGATCTGCGCGACGCGGTGGCGAACGAAGAGTTCGAAATCTTTTATCAGCCGCTCTACGACCTTGCCGAAAACCGCATCGGCAGCTTCGAAGCCTTGCTGCGCTGGCGCCATCCGACGCGCGGCTTGGTCTCGCCGGCCGACTTCATCGCTCTGGCCGAGGAAATCGGGCTCATCGTTCCGCTGGGCGAATGGGTTCTGCGCAACGCCTGTGCCGAGGCAAGCTCCTGGCCCAAACACATCAAGCTGGCGGTGAACGTCTCCGCCGTCCAATTCAAGACCGAACGTCTGGTGCAGATCGTGACCGAGGCCCTGGCCATGGCCGGGCTGTCGCCCCGCCGACTCGAGCTCGAAATCACCGAGTCCGTCCTGCTCGCCAATAATGTGACGACGCTCGCCACACTGCACGAGCTACGCAATTTCGGAGTCCGCATCTCGATGGACGATTTCGGAACCGGCTATTCCTCGCTCAGCTATCTGCGCAGTTTTCCTTTCGACAAGATCAAGATCGACCAATCCTTTGTCCGCATGATGTCGGCCAAGGACGGTTCCCGCGCCATCATCCGCGCCATGACGGCGCTTGGCAGCAGCCTCGGCATCCGCACCACGGCGGAGGGCGTGGAGACCGAGGAACAGCTGGCCTGGCTGCGCAGCGCCGGATGCGACGAGGCGCAAGGCTATTTGTTCAGCCCAGCCGTCCCGGCACGAGACATCCCCCGCCTGCTTGCGCAATGGAACGGAGTGAAGCGGGCCGCTGTATAGGGTTTAGCGCCGATCGCCCGCGACGCCCCGGCGGCGCGCCACCTCGCCTAGACTTGCGCTGCCGCCTCATGCTACAGCGCGCTCGGCAAACGTCGGAATGGTTTGAAAGCAAGCAGATCGATGCGCGCATACCTTCTCCCTGTGGGAGAAGGTGCCCCGTAGGGCGCGCTTTGCGCGCCCGTCAAATTGAAGGACGCCCGCTGCGAAGCGGCGGGCTATGGCGGGGCGGATGAGGGGTTACGATCGCGCCCATATTGCAGCATCGATAACCCCTCACACGGCTTGCCATAGCCCTGCGCTCGCGCAGGGCGTATAGAGCGACGGGCGCGCGGAGCGCGCCCTATGGCAAGCCACCCTCAGGGAGAGGGTTCGCGCTCACCCATATCATTTCTGAAAATGTGCACGGATCCATGCGCCCGCTGGCCATCCTACCTTCCGTACTCGCCGCCGATCTCGCCCATATGGGCGAGGCGGTGAAGGATGTGATGGCGGCCGGCGGCGATATCGTGCATGTCGATGTGATGGACGGCCATTTCGTGCCGAACATCAGCTTCGGCGCGGATATGGTGAAGGCGATCCGCAGGGTGACGGATCGGTTGCTCGACGTTCATCTGATGATCGCGCCGGTCGATCCCTATATCGAAGCCTTTGCCGCGGCGGGCTCGGATGTCATCACAATTCACCCCGAAGCCGGACCGCATCTTCACCGCTCGCTGGCGCTGATACGCCAACTCGGCAAGCGGGCGGGCGTCGCTCTGAACCCCGCGACACCCGTTGCGACGATCGAACATGTACTCGATGACATCGACCTCGTGCTCATCATGAGCGTCGATCCGGGCTTTGGCGGCCAAGCCTTCATTCCATCGAGTCTCGAGAAGCTCAACATCATCCGGGCCATGACCGCGGGCCGCGACATCGAGATCGAGGTTGACGGCGGGATAACCGCCGAGACCGCCGGCGCCGTCGCTGGCGCCGGCGCCAATTGGCTCGTCGCGGGTTCAGCCATATTCAAGGGCGGAGCCGCCGGTTACGCCGGCAATATCGCCGCGATCCGCAAGGCCGCGCAGCGCGCGCGCGGCGAATTCGTTTGAGATCGGGACAACCGATGATCCCCCGCTATTCCCGCCCTGAAATGGCCGCTCTCTGGGAGCCGCAGACACGTTTTCGAATCTGGTTCGAAATCGAGGCGCATGCCTGCGACGCGCTTGCCGAGATCGGCGCAATCCCTAAGGAAGCGGCGAAAGCGATTTGGGGGAAAGGCAATAGACTCACGTTTGATGTCGCCCGAATCGAGGAGATCGAGAACGAGACGAAGCACGACGTCATCGCCTTCCTGACCTATCTTTCCGAATCCATCGGGCCCGAGGCGCGTTTTCTGCATCAAGGCATGACCTCCTCCGATGTGCTCGACACCTGCCTCGCAGTTCAACTTTCCCGCGCCGCCGAGATTCTGATCAAAGACGTCGAGACCGTTCTCGCGGCGCTCAAGCGCCGCGCCTTCGAGCATAAATTCACGCCGATGATCGGCCGCTCGCATGGCATTCATGCGGAGCCCGTAACCTTCGGCCTAAAATTGGCCCAAGCCCATGCAGAATTTCGCCGCTGCCGGGCCCGGCTCGTGGCGGCAAAGAAAGAAATCGCAACCTGCGCCATCTCCGGCGCCGTCGGCACGTTCGCCAATATCGACCCGCGCGTCGAGGCCCATGTCGCAAAGAAGCTCGGGCTCAAGCCGGAGCCGGTCTCGACCCAAATCATCCCGCGCGACCGGCACGCGATGTATTTTGCAACACTCGCGGTCGTCGCCTCATCGATCGAGCGGCTCGCCGTCGAATTCAGGCATTTGCAGCGCACCGAAGTGCTCGAGGCCGAAGAATATTTCGCGGAAGGGCAGAAGGGCTCCTCCGCCATGCCGCACAAGCGCAACCCGGTGCTCAGCGAAAATCTCACCGGCCTTGCCCGTCTGGTGCGCGGCATGGCTCTGCCCGCCATGGAGGACGTGGCCCTTTGGCACGAGCGCGACATTTCGCATTCCTCGGTCGAACGGATGATCGGCCCCGACGCGACGATCACGCTCGACTTCGCCCTCGCCAGGTTGGCCGACATCATCGAGAACCTGCTGATCTATCCGGCCAATATGCAGAAGAATCTCAACGCGCTGGGCGGCCTCGTCCATTCCCAGCGGGTATTGCTCGCCTTGACCCACAAGGGGATGAGCCGCGAGGCGGCCTATGCGCTCGTCCAGCGCAACGCCATGTCGGTCTGGCGCGGCGAAGGCGATTTTCTTACCCTGTTGAGAAAGGACCCCGAAGTCGGAAAAAGACTGAGCGATGCCGAACTCGAAGCGCTGTTCGATCTCGACTATCACTTGAAACACGTCGATTTCATCTTCAATCGCGCATTCGCTGATCCTTCTGGTTCGAAAAGGGACATCGATGAAGACGAATGATCGCCTCGAAGCCATCATTGCCCGCGTGGTGAAGGACGATCATCTGCACGCGCGTTGGCTGAACACATTCTCCTTCCTCGAATACATCGGCTTCCGAAAGATCGTGAAGAGCCAGCGGGCCGAGGTTCTGGACCGTGCGCTGCTGATGCATGCGCTCGAGGAGGGTCGCCACGCCCTGCTGTTGAAGAAACTCGCGGTGAAGCTCGCCGGTCACGCCTTCGATTTCTACGAGCCTGAGACGATGCTCTGCCCCGACGCGGCCAAGACCTATTTTCGAGAACTCGATCACAGGTGCGACGAAAGGTTCGCGCATCTCGGCGATCTCGAACGCTCGAAACTGGTTTATCTCTATGTGACCTGGCTCATCGAGCGCCGCGCCCTCGACGTTTACGGGCTTTATAAGAAGGGGCTCGGCGACTCGGACGTTGCCTCGAAGCTCGACGCATTGCTGGCCGAGGAAGTCGGCCATTTGCGGCATGTCGAAGCGGGAATTGCGGCCGGCGATCCCGACCATGCGGCGCGGTCTGCAGAATTCGAGGCGCTCGAGTCCGGTCTCTACGAGGCTTTCGTTGGCGCGCTGGCCCGTGAGCTCGAACCGCTTGGGGTTAGAGCATAATCCAAAACGCTGCATAAGTTCGAATAAGATGCGGCGCATGCGTCATTGCGAGGAGCGAAGCGACGAAGCAATCCAGCAGCGCGTTGCTTTGCTTCGCTCGCAATGACGGAGGCGGGAATCAACGCGGATAACACAAGGCCCAAGATGCGCGCGAACGAAGCAGATATCCTGATCATTCCGGGCCTCGGCAATTCCGGCCCGGACCATTGGCAGAGCCGGTGGGAGGCCAAGCTTCCGACCGCGCGCCGCATCATCCAGAAAGACTGGGAACGGCCGCAGCTCGAAGACTGGCGCAAACGTATCGTTGCGGAAGTCGCGGCCGCCGAGAAACCTGTCGTTCTCGTCGCGCATAGTCTCGGGGCGGTTGCTGTCGCGCATGCGGCCGCGGAGCTTGAGGGAAAGGTCCGCGGGGCGTTCCTCGTCGCGCCGCCTTCGCCGCGGATCATAGCGGGCCTCGATCCGATCGATCCCGACTTTGCCGACATCCCAATGGCCCCGCTGCCCTTCCCCGCGGTCCTCGTCGCGAGCCACGACGACACTTACGCACATTATGCCGAAACCGAGGAGCTCGCCCGTGCCTGGCGCGCTGAGATTGCGGATGCCGGCGCGTCCGGTCATATCAATGCGGAGAGCGGCCATGGTCCCTGGCCGGAGGGGCTGATGCGCTTTGCCGGATTCCTGAAGAAGCTCTAGTACCTCGACACAGTGATTTTGACCGATTGACGCGACGTCAGAGTAGAACGGGCAACTGTTCCGGATCAATG
>Ga0209415_10011938_pt1 | contig 14550 bp, 14 predicted proteins | sample PeaSoiSIISIP2007_FD_187696 | JGI IMG/M metagenome (GOLD analysis project Ga0209415, IMG submission 187696) | Peat soil microbial communities from Weissenstadt, Germany - SII-SIP-2007 (SPAdes) (version 2) | ecosystem: Environmental > Terrestrial > Soil > Wetlands > Peat | place: Germany...
GCCTACTTGGCGATGTCCCGACGTGGAGATCGACCGTGCCGGCGAAGTCGTTCGATCCTGTCGGGGTCCCTCGGGTGATCACGTGAAGATTATCTGCCCACCGGCCGCCATCTCGTAGAACTCTCCCACCGTGATGATGTCCTTCACCTGGTCGATGAGGTCGTCCTTGGTCAGCTCGAACAGGTCGCACGAAGCCTGGCAGCCGTAGAGCCCGGCGCCGGTGTCGGAGATCATCTCGATGAACTCGGGAATCGACGGGATGTCGAGCTTCTCCATCTTGCGCTCGAGGTAGTGGGTCATGACCGACGACACCCCGGGGATGCCCCCGGCCAACGTGGCCAGATGGAGGCCGGGATTGCCGACCGTCGCCACCTTGATGTGGTCGTGGCGCTTCTTGTGGACGGCATCCAGTCCGAAGAAGGTGAAGAACAGGTTGGCCTCGATACCTTCGGCCCGTGCCCCGTTGGCCATGATCAGCGCCGGGTAGACACCCTCGAGGGAGCCCTTCGACACGATGATGGAGACCTTCTCGATGGTGTCACCCATGATGTGATTCCTTTCCTCTTGTCCTCTTGGCGTGGCGTGTGCGGGTCCGGGACCGGCGCGTCAGATGCAGCCACGGGGCTTGGGGATCCCGGCGATCTTGGCGGCCACCTTGGCCGGACCCTTGGGGAACAACTCGTAGAGCTCCTTCACCGACACCCCCGAGGTCTTCCCGAGGACGCGCACTGTCGGCCCGGTGCCTTTCTCGGCGTACTCGGCCCGCATGAACTTGATGACCCGCCAGTGCTGTTCGGTGAGCTCGTCGATACCCACAGTCCGGGCGATCGCCGGAGCCATCTCCTCGTTCCACTCGTCTGGATTCTCGAAGAAGCCCTCGTCGTTGACCGTGACGATCTGGCCGGCGTATGTGGCGGTGGTCATCTCAGCACCTCCGTGCGGATCTAAGCGACGCCCTGAGCGACGCCGTGAGCGCACCAAGGGTGGTCACGGGGAAGCTCTTTCCCTGTGCTTGCCGCGCTCGGGCATTGCGGATTGGATGCCGGGAACGTCCCGCCCCGGTAGGAGGCTGTGCCAGTAGAACCACTGGAACATGAGTTTGCCCAGATGGTTCATGTGCGACTCCTTGAGAAGCGGTAACCCGATGGATCCGGGGAAGTGGCCCGGGAGCGGTTCCGTGTCGTAGTTGAAGTCGATGAGCAGCGCCTTGTGGAAGCCGGTTTCGATGAAGCAGCTGGCGTGCCCGTCGTAAGTGGCGTCGAGCGCTTCGCCGGCCAGGAACCGGCGGACGTTCTCCACCAGCACCTCGCCCTCGAAGTGGGTGACCGACCCCGCCTTCGACGCCGGCACGTTGGCGGCGTCGCCGATGACGAAGACATTGGGCCGGGCCCTGGACTGCAAGGTGTGCTCGTCGGTGGGCACGAAGTTGAGCTCGTCGCCGAGGCCCGGTGAACGACCTACGTAGGGTGCGCCACTGTGCAGGGGGATGACGACGGCCAGATCGAACCCGACCTCCCGGCCGTCATAGGAGACGAGACGCCCACCGGATCCTTCCACCTCCCCGGCGTTGAATTCGGTGACCAATTCGACGCCCTTCTCCTCGAGAAGACCGGCCAGGGTGGCCGAGGCCACCGGCTTCGTGAAGGCCCCGTCGAGCGGGGTCACGTAGGTGAGCTCAACCCGGTCACGGATGCCTCTCTCACGCAGGTACCAGTCGGCCAAGAAACAGAACTCCAACGGTGCCACCGGGCATTTGATGGGCATGTCGACGACGTCGACAACGAGACGGCCGCCATCGAACCAATCGAGCGCGTCGCGCAGGCGCCCGGCGCCCTCGGGCGTATAGAAGGTGAACACTTTCTCCATCCACCCTGGGCCGGTCAGCCCTTCGGTCTCCTCGGGCACGAGGGTCGAACCGGTGGCGACGACGAGGACGTCGTATTCGAGGGCGGTGCCGTCGGCGAGCCACACCCGCTCAGTGTCCAGGTCCACCCGGTCGACAGCCGTCTGGCGGTACCCGATCCCGCGGTGAAGCTGTCGTTGGCGAGGGCGGATGATCTCGTCGAGGTGGGTCAGGCCGAACGGCACGAAGAGAAGGCCCGGTTGGTAGACGTGGCTGTCGTCCTGGTCCACCACCACGATCTGGACGTCGTCGTCGAGAACTCGCCGCAGCCTGTTGGCGGCGAGCGTCCCCCCGGTGCCCGCTCCGAGCACGACGATGCGATCGGCCACGGATTCAGCGTGTCAGTCGCCCGTCGGCCACGGTAGGGCCTTACGTCCCGACACCGAGGAAGGGTCCTTGTGCCCTTCCCGACCCCACACCCCCCTGACAGGCTGAGAATAAGTCGATCGGAGACATGAACCGTATGATCAGCCAAGGGTGCAGCTCGGGGGCTCGGAACCCACGATGACGCCGCGCCGCGTGGTGATCGTCGGTGGCGTGGCCGGCGGGATGTCGACGGCCACACGCCTTCGACGCATCGACGAGACGGCCGCCATCACGGTGGTCGAGCGGTCGGGCCATGTCTCGTACGCCAACTGTGGCCTGCCCTATTTCGTGGGCGGCGTGATCGAGGACGAGGACGACCTGCTACTCCAGACCCCCGAGCGCCTCTTCGACAGATTCCGGCTCGACGTCCGGGTCGACACCGAAGTCGTCGACATCGATGCCGCCAACCATGAGGTCACCACCCGTTCGGCCATCGACGGGCACATCGAGTCGATGGGATACGACACATTGGTGTTGAGTCCCGGTGCGGTGCCCGTTCGCCCCCCGATACCGGGCTTCGACCGGGTCCGCGTGCTCCGGACCGTCGAGGATGCCGAACGGCTCGCCGCCGACGTCACCGGACGACCCGCGACGGCAGTGGTCATCGGGGCCGGATTCGTCGGTCTCGAGACGGCCGAGAACCTCGTACGGCGGTCGATCACCGTCACCGTGGTGGAGGCGGTCGACCAGGTCCTCACCCCACTCGACCCCGAGCTCGCCATCCTGGTGGCCGCCGAGCTGGCGTGCCACGGCGTGCGCGTCGAAACAGGGGTGGCCGTTTCGGAGGTGACCACAGACGGCATCACCCTGGCCGACGGTCGGACCATCCCCGGTGAACTCGTCGTCGGGTCCATCGGTGTTCGTCCCGACGTCCGTCTGGCGGAGATGGCCGGCCTGGCCCTCTCATCCCACGGCGGTATCGCCGTGGACGAGGTGAACCGGACCAGCGACAACGACATCTACGCCGTGGGGGACGCCGTGGAGAAGCCGGACTGGGTGGGTGGGGGCCATTCCCTGATCGCATTGGCCAACGTCGCCAACCGTCAGGGACGACGCGTCGCCGACCACATCTGCGGGCTCCCCACGCGTGGGACCGCGTCGCTCGGGACCGCCATCGTGAAGGTGTTCGACCTCACCGCCGCAACCACAGGATGGAACGAGAAGCGGCTCATGGCCGCCGGACGTCGGTACCGGGTCATCCACTCGCATCCGATGAGCCACGCCGGCTACTACCCGGGCGCACAACCGATGGCGCTCAAGCTTCTCTTCGATCCCGGTGACGGGACCATCCTCGGTGCTCAGGCGGTGGGCAGGGACGGCGTCGACAAGCGGATCGACATCATCGCCACCGCCATCAGCGGCGGCATCACCGCCGACCAACTGGCCGACCTGGAGCTCGCCTACGCGCCCCCGTTCTCGTCGGCCAAGGACCCCGTCAACATGCTCGGCTACATGGCGGAGAATGTGCTCTCGGGGGCCTGCGACGTCGTGGAATACGACGAGCTCGCCGCCTTGTCCGGGTCGGGCTGGACTCTCGTCGACGTCCGGACGAGCCAGGAGCATGAAGGGGGAGCGATTCCCGGTTCGGTCAACCTCCCGCTCGACCAGCTACGTGAGGAGCTGAACGGTTCTAACGGTCCCTTCGTCGTCTACTGCGAGGTCGGCCAACGAGGGCACACGGCGACCTCCCTTCTCCACGAACTGGGGATGGAGGCGCGCAACCTCGACGGTGGCTATCGCACCTGGATCGCCGCTGACGCCGCCCGCCGGCAGGAACCGCTGTGCCTCGTCAAACGAGCCTTGTAGCGACGCTTCGTCGACCAGCCGTGGGCCGACGGCGGGAGGTCGCCCAGGACGGGCCGGCACGGACCTCCTGATCAACACGGACCTCCTGATCAAAGGGCCGGAACCGGACGGCGACACACAATTGGAGTAATCACTCCTAGAGTGGACCCGTGGAGTATCGGGTCGAGGCGTTGGCGGCAGCCGCCGGTGTGTCGGTGGACACGATCCGCTTCTACCAGGGACGGGGACTCCTGGGCCTGCCCCGGCGATCGGGACGGATCGCCCTCTACGACGACGAGCACCTCGAGCGCCTGCGGCGGGTGAAGTCCCTGCAGCAGCGCGGCTTCACCCTCGGGGTGATCGCCCGGATCCTGCGGGGCGAGCTCGACGCCGCTGACGAGGCGCTGGTGGAGGCCGTGGTCGCCGGCGACGACGACGTCGGGGGCGAGCCGGAGGAATTCTGGACGCTGGCCGAACTGGGGACCCGCGCCGGCGTGCCGGTGACGCTGCTCGAGGCGCTCGAGCGCGAGGGGGTGCTCGTCCCCCGCCACCAGCACGGCGAGGCCCGTTACACCGAGGCCGACCTGGTGGCGCTGCGGGCCGGGCTCAAGTTGCTCGAATTCGGCCTGCCCCTGGGCGAAGTGCTCGACCTGGCCCGCCGGCATCAGGAAGCGGCCCGGGAGGTGGCGGAGGGGGCGGTGAGCCTGTTCGATCGCCACATCCGTCAGGCCCGTCGCGGAGGCGACGAGGCGGCCGCCGAGCTCGTCGAGGCGTTCCACACCCTCCTGCCCGCCACCGTCTCCCTCGTGGCTCACCACTTCCGGCGCATTCTCCTGGCCGTGGCGCAGGAGCACATCGAGGCGGTGGGGGACGACGAGGAACTCGCCGCCGTGCGCTCCGAGTCCCTCCGGCGCCTCGAGCCCCCCATGGCGGTCGAGGGGTGAGCCGGACGCGCACGGAGGAAACACTGCAGGAGGCGCTGCCCGAAGGTTCGGACAAGGGGCGCGCCGTCCGGGTCATGTTCGACGCCGTGGCCCCCCGCTACGACCTGGTCAACGCGATCATGACGTTCGGTCTCGACCGGAGGTGGCGTCGGGCCACCGTGGCCGCGCTGGGGCTCCCGAGGGGGTCCCGCGTGGTCGATCTGGCCTGCGGCACCGGCGACCTGTGTGCCGATCTGGCCCGTGCCGGCCTCCGACCCATCGGCTTCGACGTGTCGGCCGGCATGCTGGCGGCGGCCCACACCACCGTCTCGTTGGTGCGGGCCGATGTCGCCTCGCTCCCCCTGCCCGACGGTTCGGTGGACGGGGCCACGTGCGGCTTCGCCCTGCGGAATCTGGTCGACCTGCCCGCCTTCCTGACCGAGGTGGCCCGGATCGTCCGCCCCGGCGGGCGCATCGGATTGCTCGAGGTGGCCGAGCCGTCGAACCGGGCCCTTCGTCTCGGGCACCGCCTCTACTTCACGCGCGTCGTGCCGCGGATCGGTGCCGCATTGTCGGACGGGGCCGCCTACCGGTACCTGCCCCGGTCGGTGGCCTATCTGCCCACGGTCGACGCCCTCGTCGGCGCCGTGGCCGCGGCCGGGTTTCCCGACGCGGACCGCCGGACGTTTTCCGGCGGCGTCGTGCAGCTTCTCGTCGGGACCCGGTCGTGATCCCCGCCGCGCGGCTGCGCCACTCCCACCTGACGGCTCTGACGGTGCCGGTCGACCCCGGCGTCGACCTGGCCCGGGTGGCCGGCGATCACGGGAGCCTGTGGGAGCGGGCCGACGGAGTGAGTCTGGCCGGCCGCGGTGTGGCGGCGCGGGTGGCGGTGGCGTGGTCCGGCGCCGCGGCTGACGAACCGGCGGGCGAGGAGGTGGCCGCCGTCCTCTGCTCCATCGGGTCCGACGGGCCCCACCCGCCGCTCGCCATGGGGGCGCTGCCCTTCCGGCGTTCCGAGCCCGCCCACGTGGTGGTGCCCGCCGTGCTCGTCCGCCGGCAGCCCGACGGGTCCTGCTGGCTGACGGTCACCGGCGCCGACCCCGACGCCACGGTGGACGAGATCCGTCGGGGGATCGAGGCCCCCGGGGCCGACGCCGACGCGGCCGGCCCCCGCGAGTACCGGCTCCGGTCGGACACCGAGCGCGGCGCCTGGTGCCGCCTGGTGGCCGACGCCGCCGCCGCCGTGGCCGCCGGCCACCTGGACAAGGTCGTTCTGGCTCGCGCCGTGACGGTGGCGGCCGACCAGCCGCTGCGGCCCGGCGAGGTGGCCCGGCGGCTCCGGTTGTCGCACCCCTCCTGCATGGTGTTCTCGGTCGACGGCTTCGTGGGCGCCAGCCCCGAGCTGCTGGTGGAGCGGACGGGGATGTCGGTCCGGTCCCGGCCCCTCGCCGGGACCACGGCCCGGCCCGGCTCCGGTGACGGCGACCGCCACCTGGCGCCGCGGTTGCTGTCGTCGTCCAAGGAGCGCGAGGAACACCGCCTGGTCGTCGAGGCCGTGTCCGCAGCCCTCGCCCCCTACTGCGACGAGCTGACCGTGCCCGAGATCCCCGGTGTCGTCCCGCTCGGGACCCTGGCCCATCTGGGCACCCTCGTCACCGGCCGTCTGCGGCCCCCCCTCCCCAGTGCCCTCGACCTGGTCGGCGCCATCCATCCGAGCCCCGCCGTGGGGGGAACCCCGACGGCCGCCGCGCTCGACTACATCGCCCAGGTGGAAGGCCTCGACCGGGGCCGCTACGCCGGGCCCGTCGGTTGGGTGGACGCCGAGGGCGACGGCTGTTGGGCGGTGGGGATCCGGTCGGCTCACATCGAGGGGCGACGGGCCCGGCTGATGGCCGGCGTCGGCATCGTGGCCGGGTCCGACCCGGAGACGGAGCTGGCCGAGACCGATCTCAAACTCCAACCCATGCTGGCGGCCATCGTCCGGCCCTGATCCGCTCGGTCTCGACGACCGGTCAGACTCCGAGCCCCGCCACAGCGGCGGCCACGGCCGCGTGGATCTCGTCGTGGACTCTCACGTTGGCCTGGCGGTCGGTACGGGCCACGATCACAGTGATGCCGCCCGACGCCAGGCCGGAGGTGACCGCCGGCGCCAGCTGGTCGGCGCGCCCGAGCTCGAGCGCCCGCAACCGGTGGACGCCGGCCAGGGCCACCAGGTTCACGTCGTGGGGGGTCCCGAACAGCCGCTCGGCCAGGGGGAAGGCGACCGAGGTGGCCTGGGGCAGGAACGAGAAGATGCCGCCGCCCTTGTTGTCGACCACCACGATGACGGCGTCGAGGCCCCGGCCCGCCGCTCCCACCAGGGCCCCGGCGTCGTGGAGGAAGGCCAGATCACCCACGAGGCCGACGGTGGGCCGCCCCGACGAGGCGGCGGCCGCCCCGAGGATGGTGGACACCGTTCCGTCGATGCCGTTGGCGCCCCGGTTGGCCATCACGTGGAGACCGGGTCGAGCGGGCGCATACCACTCGACGTCGCGGATCGGCATCGACGAGGCGACGACCAGGCCGGCGCCGGACGGCAGGCACGAAACGAGATCGCGGGCGATGCCCGGCTCGGTCGGCTCACCGTGGCCGGCCAGCGTCCGGACGATGGCCTCCTGGGCCGCCCGTTCGGCGTCGGCCCACACCTGCGCCCAGCTGTCGGGGGCGGGCTTCGGTTCCTGATCGACGAGGGCCGTGCACACGTCGTCGGGCTCGGCCACCAACAAGGTGGCGAGCGAGCGCTCGGCATCGAGCCATACCCCGTGCGGCTCCACCGCCACCTGCTCGGCCGGCGACGAGGCCAGCCACCCGGCCAGAACCCGCGACGCCGGGGTGGCACCGAGGCGCACGACGATCTCCGGGCGGATCCGGGTGGCGAACGGACCGTGGCGCAGGATGGCGTCGTAGGCGGCCACCGTGGCCGGACCCGGCACGCGCGCCGGGGAGCGGGCATCGGCGAGGACGGGCCACCCGAGCTGCCCGGCCAGCCGGTGCACGACGGCCGGGTCCCCCGTCCCGGCACCGGCCACGATCACCCCCGTCCGGCCCGAGAGGCGCCCGGCCATCTCGGCCATCTCGGCCATCTGGTGCGGCGACGCCGGGGTGGCCCGTGGAGCCACCGAGACCCGGTGCCACGCGGCACCACCGTCGCGCCCCGGGGGTAGCGGGCCGGGCCGCCCCACGAGCGGCTCCCGGAAGGCCAGATTGAGATGAACGGGGCCGGGACGGCCCCCGGCGCCGCGCGCCTCGGCCACCGCCCGCGAGGCGAGCGACCGCCAGCCCCGCCACGCGGCGGCATCGGGAACGCCGGGATCGGCCCGCCACCGGACCGCTCCCCCGTAGAGGTCACCCTGCTCGATGGTCTGGGGGGCGCCCACACCGTGGGCTTCGGGGGGCCGGTCGGCCGTGACGGCCAGGAGGGGAACGCCGGCGTGGTGGGCTTCGACCACGGCCGGATGGAGCTCGGCCGCCGCCGTGCCGCTCGTGGTGAGGACGAGCGCCGGTGCGCCGGTGCGCAGTCCGATCCCCAGGGCGAAGAACGCGGCCGAGCGTTCGTCGACGAAGACGTGCAGACGGATACGGGGCTCGGCGGCGAGGGCCAAGGCCATGGGCGTCGACCGCGACCCGGGGGCCACCACGGCATCGGTCAGTCCGGCCCGGGCCCACTCGTCGACCACGGTGGCACAGAACGTGGCGGCCACATCCACGGGCCCGTCCACGGGTGATCGTCTCCCGCCGCCCGGGCTCACGGGGAAGGCACGCCCATGGGCCGCGCCGGGGCCGGTGCCAGGATGGCGCCGTGCTCTACGTCGAGGCCGAGGGCCGGGGCCGCCGCCTGGTCCTCGTGCACGGATTCACCCAGACCGGTCGGTCGTGGGGTCCCGTGGCCGCCGAGCTGGCGCGCCACTACGAGGTGGTCCGGGTCGACGCCCCCGGCCATGGCCGCTCGGCCGCGTTGGCGTGCACCATGGTCGAGGGGGCCCGGCTGCTCGGCGATGCCGGGGGCGAGGCCACCTACATCGGCTACTCGATGGGGGCGCGGCTGTGCCTGCACCTGGCCCTGGCCCGCCCCGAGCTGGTGCCGGCCCTCGTCCTGCTCGGGGGGACGGCGGGCATCGAGGACCCCGACGAGCGCCGGGCCCGGCGGCTCGAGGACGAGGCCCTGGCCATGGAGCTCGAGCAGCGGGGCGTGGCCGAGTTCGTCCGCCGGTGGCTGGCCCGGCCACTCTTCGCCGGTTTGGACGACGCCGCCGCCGGAGTCGACGCCCGCCTCGAGAACACCGTCGTGGGCCTGGCCTCGAGCCTGCGGCTGGCGGGGACGGCGGCCCAGGAACCGTTGTGGGGTCGCTTGTCCGCACTGTCCATGCCGGTGCTGGCCGTGGCCGGGGAACGAGACGACGCCTTCGGGGCCCGGGCGCGGGCCATGGCGGCGGCCATCGGCCCGAACGCCGAGGTGGCCGTCGTGCCGGGGGCGGGCCACGCCGCCCACCTCGAAACGCCCGACGCGTTCCTCTCCGTGGTGCAGCGATTCCTGGCCCGCACCTAGGGGTCTCATCGTGCCCACAGGCCGGCCGAGAGGGCGATGGCGAAGGCGAGCTGGAGTTTTCCCGTCTCGCCGAGGACGGCCACCAGATCGGGACCGGCGGCACCCGAGAGGACGCGACGCACGGGGGCCACGGCCAGCGGGGTGACCACGAGGGCGAGCAGGGCCCAGGGGGTGGCGGCGACGGCCAGCCCCACCACGGACACGAGGGCGCCGACGACGAGAAGGGCGTAGGCCAGCCGGGTGGGCCGCTCCCCCAGCCGGACGGCCAGAGTGCGTTTGCCCGAGGCGGCGTCCCCGACACGGTCGCGCAGGTTGTTCACGACAAGGAGGGCGGTGGCGAGCAGGCCCACCGGCACCGAGGCGCCCAGGGCCAGGGCCGACAGGTGGCCCTGCTCGACGTAGGCCGAGCCGGTGACGGCCACGACGCCGAAGAAGAGGAAGACGAAGAGCTCCCCGAACCCGACGTAGCCGTAGGGGTGGGGACCGCCGGTGTAGGCCCAGGCGGCCACCATGCAGACCGCCCCGACGAGGATCAACCACGGTTGGACGGCCGCCGCCAAGGCGAGCCCGGCGACACCGGCGACGGCCGCACTGAGCAGTGCCGCCCGGCGCACGGACGCCGCGGTGGCCAGCCCGGTGGCCACCAGGCGGGTCGGCCCCACCCGGTCGGCGTCGGTCCCCCGCAGCCCGTCCTGATAGTCGTTGGCGTAGTTGACCGCCACCTGCAGGGCGAGGGCGACGACGAGCGCGGCGGCGGCCCGCCAGGCCCAGACGGCACCACCGCCGCCGGCCACCGCCGTGCCCACCAGGACCGGGGACAGCGCCGCGGGCAGGGTGCGGGGCCGTGCCCCCACCACCCAGCGGTTGGCGACCCAGCGGTGGGCGGCCCAGCGGTGAGCGTCCCGGTGGTCGGCGGTGGGGCCCAAGGCGTCAGGGTCGCTTGGGAAAGCGGGCGAAGTCCGGGGGGCGCTTCTCGAGATAAGCGTCCCGGCCCTCCTGGGCCTCGGCCGACATGTAATAGAGAAGGGTGGCGTCGCCCGCCAGTTGCTGGATACCGGCCAGTCCGTCGTCGGCCGCGTTGCAGCCCGCCTTGATCATGCGTAGGGCCAGGGGCGAGTGCTCGAGCATCTGCCGGCACCAGGCGACCGTCTCCTCCTCGAGGTGGTCGAGGGGGACGACGGTGTTCACGAGGCCCATGGCCAACGCCTCGTGCGCGTCGTACTGCCGGCACAGGAACCAGATCTCGCGTGCTTTCTTCTGGCCGACGATGCTGGCCAGGAGGCCCGACCCGTAACCGGCGTCGAACGACCCCACCCGGGGTCCGGTCTGCCCGAAGCGGGCGTTGTCGGCGGCGATGGTGAGATCGCAGACGACGTGGAGGACGTGACCGCCGCCGATGGCGTAGCCCGCCACCATGGCCACCACCGGCTTGGGCGTGCGGCGTATCTGGATCTGCAGATCGAGGACGTTCAGGCGGCCCACGCCGGACTCGTCGGTGTAGCCGTCCTCGCCCCGGATCCGCTGGTCCCCGCCCGAGCAGAAGGCGTCGGGGCCCTCACCGGTGAAGATGATCACCCCCACGTCGGGATCGTCCCTCGCCGCCGTGAACGCGTGGCCGAGCTCGGTCAGCGTGCGGGGCCGGAAAGCGTTTCTGACCTCGGGCCGGCAGATGGTGATCTTGGCCATGCCCTCGGCCGTCTCGTAGCGGATGTCGCCGTAGGCGCCGCCGCCCGTCCATGCCGGGATCCCCGGGCCGCTCATCGGCCGGCACCGCTCATCGACCGGCACCGCTCATCGACCGACGACTCCGAGAGTGATCACTCGCATCATTCCGCTACCGTAGCGGGCGTGCACCAGCTCGTGGCCGTCGCCGCCGCCGGTGGACCGGACTTCCCCGGTCGTCTGCGGCGGGCCTGGGACGACGGTGATGCCGTGCTCCCCGTCGACCCCCGGCTCCCGCGGCCCGCCGTCGACCGTCTCTTCGCCCGGCTGGCGCCGTCCGTCTTCGTCGACGCCGATGGCGGGCGGCACCCCCTCGTCGGCGGCCGGCCGGTGGAGGAGGGCGACGCCCTGGTGCTGGCCACGAGCGGTTCGACCGGCGAGGCCAAGGGGGTGGTGCTCACCCATGGCGCCGTGACCGCCTCGGCCCGGGCCACCTCGGCCCGGCTCGGGGTCGATCCCACGACCGACCACTGGCTCGCCTGCCTGCCCCTGGCCCATGTCGGGGGGCTGGCCGTCGTCACCCGGGCCCTCGCCACGGGCACGCCGCTGACCGTCCACGACCGCTTCGACGCCGCCGCCGTGGAGACCGAGGCGCGCCGGGGCGCCACCCTGGTCTCGCTCGTACCGACGGCGCTGCGCCGGATCGACGCCTCGCTGTTCCGCACCGTGGTACTCGGCGGAGGCCGCGTCCCCGACGCGCTGCCCGGCAACGTGATCACCACCTACGGGATGACCGAGACGGGCAGCGGCGTGGTCTACGACGGGGTGGCGCTCGACGGCGTCGAGCTTCGGATCGTGGACGGCGAGGTCCAGCTCCGGGGCCCCATGCTGCTGCGGTGCTACCGCCACGACGAGGCCCCGGTCTCGACAGACGGGTGGTTCGCCACCGGAGACGGCGGGGCCCTCGACGCCAACGGGCGGCTCACCGTCCACGGGCGGAAGGTCGAGATGATCATCACCGGGGGCGAGAATGTCTGGCCCCAGGCCGTGGAGGACGTGATCGGCGGCCACCCCGAGGTGGCCGAGGTGGCCGTGGCGGGGCGACCGGACGCCGAGTGGGGCGAGCGGGTCGCCGCCTGGGTCGTGCCCCGGCACCGGACACGGCCGCCCACGCTCGAGTCGCTGCGGGCCTTCGTCTCGGGGCAGCTCCCGTCCTACGCGGCGCCGCGGCAGGTGACGGTGGTGGCCGCCCTGCCCCGGACCGCCCTGGGCAAGCTGGCCCGGCACCGCCTGCCCGACTACGTCGAGTAGCGCTCCAGCAGGGTGACGTCGGGGACGACGGGGCGGACATCGAGCATCCCGTGGCGGGGGACCAACGGCTCGGTGGTCACGTCCGCCGCCAGCAGCGTGGCCGTGGCCAGCCCGCAGGCGAAGGGGAGCTCGGGCAGCGCCGCCGCCAGCGCCAGGCCCGCGGCCAGGCCCACCGACGTCTCGAGCATGGAGGTGACGATGGCCGGGAGACCGGCCGTCTCGACCACGGCCAGCGCGGCGCGCACGCCGCCCAGGGGCTGCACCTTCACCACCACGACGTCGGCGGCGCCCAGGCGGACGAGGCGCCGGGCGTCGGCCATGCCGCGCACGGCCTCGTCGGCGGCCAGGGGGACGTCGACGAGGCGACGGAGCCGGGCCATTTCCTCGAGCGAGGCCACCGGCTGCTCCGCCAACTCCAGGTCGTAGCGGGCGAGGGCACGCAGGCGCCGGCAGGCCGTGTCGAGATCCCAGGCCCCGTTGGCGTCGACGCGGATCTTCACGGCCGGGCCCACGGCGTTGCGGATCTCCGAGACGCGGCCCAGGTCGTCACCGGCGCCCACCTTGACCTTCAGGCAGACGATGCCCTGGCCGGTGGCCGCCCGCGCCTCGGCGGCGGCGGTGACGGGATCGAGGGCGGCGATGACGGCGTTGACCGGCACCTGATGGCGCCGGGGGGCCGGCCATCCCTCGTCGGCCGCCTCCTCGGCGCTTCGCCGCGCCCGAGCCGGATCGCAGTCGAAGCCGGGAAGAGGCGACGCCTCGCCGAAGCCGGCGGGTCCGTCGATGATGGTGGCGTCGCGGAAGGTCACCCCCGACCACGGGTGCCGCAGCGGCAGCCGGACGTTCCAGTGGCGCCGGCCCGCCGGCAAATGTGGCGCCATGGGCGGCGACGGTAGCGCCCGCCGCCGCGCCCTTCTAGCCGCCCATCTGCAGACCGGCGGCACGCGACTTGAAGATGTGGGCGTTGACCGCCGCGCCGATCTCGGCCGGGTTCCACTTGGCCGGGCCCTTCTTGGGCTCGATCGTCGGCCCTAAGGACCAGGGCTCGTAGTGGGTGATGGAGTGGCCCACGGCCCGGAAGACCTGACCGGTGACGTGCAGGGCCTCGTCCGAGGCCAGCCAGGCCACCATGGGGGCGGAGTTGCGCGGGTCCATGCGGTTGTACTCCGCCGCCTCTTCGAACTCGGGCTCGATGATGGTGGCGTCCTTCATGAGGGTGCCGGTGATGCGGGTCATGCCGCCGGGGGCCACGGCGTTGGCCCGGACGCCGTAGCGGGCGAGCTCGAGGCTCGAGATGACGGTAAGGGCGGCGATGCCCGCCTTGGCGGCGCCGTAGTTGGCCTGGCCGACGTTGCCCTGGAGGCCGGCCGAGGAGACGGTGTTGACGATGGCGGCCCGAGGCTGATCGCCCGCCTTGGAGGCGTCGCGCCAGTAGACGGAGGCATGGTGGGTGGTGGCGAAGGTGCCCTTCAGGTGGACCCGGACGACGGAGTCGAAATCCTCCTCCTTCATGGAGAAGATCATGGCGTCGCGGACGATGCCGGCGTTGTTGACCAGGATGTCGAGGCGGCCGAAGTCGTCGACGGCCTGCTGGACGAGGGCCTTGGCCCCCTCCCAGTCGGCCACGTCGGAATAGTTGGCCGAGGCCTGGCCGCCGTTCTTGCGGATGATCTCGGCCACCTCTTCGGCCGGTGCTTTGTCCTCGCCGCCGCCGTGGACCGAACCGCCGACGTCGTTGACCACGACGGTCGCCCCCTGGGAGGCCAGTTCGAGTGCCTCACCACGGCCGATGCCGTGGCCCGCCCCGGTGACGATCGCCACCTTGCCGTCGAGTATTCCCATCAGCCGAGCCGGTAGAGCCCGCGGGCGTTGTCGCAGCACATACGCTGACGCTCTTCGGCCGGGACACCGCCCATGGACTCCTCCACGATGCGACGCGAGTAGGGCCAGTCGTGGCGGTGGTGGGGGTAGTCGGTGGACCACATGAGGTTGTCGACGCCGATCCAGTGGCGGGT
>Ga0209415_10011941_pt1 | contig 14547 bp, 14 predicted proteins | sample PeaSoiSIISIP2007_FD_187696 | JGI IMG/M metagenome (GOLD analysis project Ga0209415, IMG submission 187696) | Peat soil microbial communities from Weissenstadt, Germany - SII-SIP-2007 (SPAdes) (version 2) | ecosystem: Environmental > Terrestrial > Soil > Wetlands > Peat | place: Germany...
TGCAATCTCGCCTGCGTCGGTTGCGGCAAGATCGATTATCCCGACGCCATCCTCAACAAGCGCCTGTCGGTGCAGGAGTGCCTGGACGCGGTCGATGAATGCGGCGCGCCGATGGTGGCCATTCCCGGCGGCGAGCCGCTGATCCACAAGGAGATCGGCGAAATCGTCAAGGGCATCGTCGCGCGCAAGAAGTTCGTGTCATTGTGCACCAATGCGCTGCTGCTGGAAAAGAAGCTGCATGTGTTCGAGCCGTCGCCGTATCTGTTCTTCTCCGTGCATCTCGACGGGTTGAAAGAGCATCACGACAAATCGGTATGCATGGCTGGCGGCTACGAAAAGGCCGTGTCCGCGATTAAGGCCGCGCAGGCCAAGGGTTTCGCCGTCAACGTTAACTGCACGATCTTCGACGGCCATCCGGCCGAGGACATCGCGGCGTTCCTCGATCTCACCGCGGAACTGGGCGTCGGCGTCTCGATCTCGCCCGGCTACGCCTATGAGCGGGCGCCCGATCAGGAGCACTTCCTTGGCCGCCGCAAGACCAAGGAACTGTTCCGCAACGTCTTTGCGCTCGGCAAGGGAAAGAACTGGAATCTTACGCATTCCAGCATGTTCCTCGATTTCCTCGCCGGCAACCAGGAATTCCATTGCACGCCGTGGGGCATGCCGACGCGCAATATCTTCGGCTGGCAGAAGCCCTGCTATCTGCTCGGCGAGGGCTACGCCAAGACATTCGCGGAATTGATGGAGACCACCGATTGGGACTCCTACGGCACCGGCCGCTATGAGAAGTGCGCGAACTGCATGGCGCATTGCGGCTACGAGCCGACCGCGACGGAAGCGATCATGCAGCACCCGCTGCAGGCGGCCATGATCGCCTGGCGAGGCGTGAAAACCGAAGGGCCGATGGCGCCGGAAATCTCCCTGAAAGACCAGCGCCCGGCGAAATACGTGTTCGACGGTCAGGTGCAGCTCTCGCTGACCGAGATGCGCGCCAACGAGGCGCGCGAGAAAGCCGCAAAAGAAGCTGCCAAGGAAACCGCCAAGACGTCGGCCAGCGCGGCGTAATTCTTCGCCACCTCTCCCCGCAACCCGGAGAGGCAGTTAGATCCCCCACGCCACCGCGCGCGTATTGCCGCTTCTGAGATTGCGGTAGCGCGCCAGCGCCCAGAGCGGAAAGAATTTCGCGTAGCCGTGGTAGCGCAGATAGAACACGCGCGGAAACCCGGTTGCGGTGTAGCGCGGTTCGTTCCAGAAGCCGTCGGCGCCTTGCGTCCGGCTAAGATATTCGATGCCGCGCGTGACCGCCGGATGATCGACCTCGCCCGCCGCCATCAAGCCAAGCAGCGCCCACGCCGTTTGTGACGCCGTCGAGGGCGCGCTTTCGTAGCCGTGGTACTCGAGCTTGTAGCTTGAGCCGTCCTCGCCCCAACCGCCATCCTTGTTCTGAATGGCGACGAGCCAGTCTACCGCCTTGCGCATCTCCGGCGCGCCATGATCGACGCCGACCGCGTTGAGCGCGCAGAGCACCGACCAGGTGCCGTAGATGTAGTTCATGCCCCAGCGGCCGAACCAGCTTCCTTCGGCGAGCTGCGTGCGCCGCAGATAGTCGACGCCACTGGCCACCGCCGCGCTGGTCGCGGCCGTTTCGCCGAATTGGGCGAGCATCGACAGGCAACGCGCGGTGACGTCTTCGGTCGGCGGATCGAGCAGCGCGCCGTGATCGGCGAAAGGAATGTTGTTGAGGTAATAATATTCGTTGTCGGCGTCGAACGCGCCCCAGGCGCCGTTCTCGCTTTGCATTCCCATGATCCACTCGCGCGCGCGTGAGAGACTGGCCTGATAGTTCCGATGACCGGACAGATTTTGCACGCGATCCATCGCCATGGCGACGACGGCGGTGTCGTCGACGTCGGGATAATGCGGGTTGGCATATTGGAAGGCCCAGCCGCCAGGGCGGATGTCGCCGCGCCGCGCGATCCAGTCGCCGCGGATGTCGAGCACTTGCTTGGGGAGGAGCCAATCGAGACCGCGTTTGACCTCGCCGACCGCGCGCTCGCCGCCGACTTCCAGCAGCGCGTGGCAGGTGAGCCCGGTGTCCCAAATCGGCGAGACGCAGGGCTGGCAATAAGCCTCGTTGTCGTGCACGGCGAGCAGCTTCTCGACCGACTTGCGGGCGATGGCGCGGTGCGGGTGATTTTCCGCATAGCCGAGCACGTCGAACATCATCACGCTATTGGCCATGGCAGGGAAAATCGCGCCCAGCCCATCCTCGCCGTTCAATCGTTCGACCACCCAGGCAACGGCGCGGTCGATAGCGCGCTGCCGCGTGGGCTTGGGAAAATATGGCTCGCTCGCTCGTAAAACGTTGTCGACCCCGCGGAAGAACCAGAACCACGACGCCTTCTGCTGCGGCGCCTTCGGCGTCGGCCCGATGCTGTCTGGGGGCTCGAGGAAAAGCTCGTCGATGCGAACGCCCTTGGCGTTGCGCGCCTGCGGCCTCTTCGCCATCAGCACCAGCAACGGCACGATGACGGTGCGGCTCCAGTAGGAAATTTTGTCGAGATGGAAGGGAAACCATGTCGGTAGCAGCATGATTTCGACCGGCAGCACCGGGACTGCCGGCCACGGAATGAAGCCGAACAACGCCAGCATGATCCGCGTGAACACGTTGGCGCGCTCGGCGCCGCCTCGCGCGCGCACCGCCTCGCGCGCGCGCCGCATATGATCGGCATCGACGGAATCGCCGATCATCTTCAGCGCGAAGTAGGCCTTCACCGTCGCGCTGACGTCGAGATCGCCGTCGCGGAACAACGGCCAACCGCCGTGCTCGCCCTGGATGCCGCGCAGATAGACCGCAATCTTGGCTTCGAGCGCGGCATCGACCGGTTCGCCGAGATAGTGCCGCAGCAGCACATACTCGGCGGGAATGGTGGCGTCGGCCTCGAGCTCGAATACCCAGTGACCGTCGGGGCGCTGCTCGTCCAACAGCGCCTGCGTAGCCTTCTGGATGCGCGCTTCGAGCGCCTCACCAAGCGGACGGGCGGACGGCGCTTGCCTGGCAGTGCGGCTCGCTTCGAGCGTGTCTTCGATCATGGGAGCTTCGCGATAATTTCAGCGGCGCGGTTGCCGGATCGGATCGCACCTTCAATGGTAGCTGGCAGGCCGGTATCTGTCCAATCGCCGGCGAGAACGAGATTGCGCCAATTGGTTGCCGGGCCCGGACGCTTTGCGTCCTGCGCGGGCGTGGCGGCAAACGTCGCGCGCCGCTCGCGCACGATCTGCCACGGGGGCAGCGTCGCCGGCAGGCCGGTGACGCGCGCGACTTCGTCCCAGATCGTTCTGGCGAGCTCCTCGCGCGGCGTGTCGATCAGCCGATCGCCGGCGCTGATCGTGACCGAAACCCGGCCGGGAAAGGAGAAGATCCATTGCACGGTGGCATTGAGCACGCCGAGGATCGCCGGCGCATCCGCCGGCAGCTCGCTGCGGAAATGCGCGTTGACGATGGCGCGGAACTCGGTCGGCGTCTCGAGGCCGGGAAGGAGCGATGCTGCGATGTAGGGCGGCACCGCGAGAATGATCGCGTCGTCCGGATCAAGCGCAATGGTCTCGCCGGCGAAGTCGAGCGCCTCGACGTGATCGGCGGCAAAGCGCACGGTGCGCAGCTGATGTTCCATATGCACCGTGGCGCCGAGCTCCTGCAGGCGGACCAACGCGGGCTCGATCAGCGTCGCGCCCAGACCCTCACGCGCAATCAAGGGCCGACAGGCGCTACCGCCGACGGCAAGGGTCTCGCGGACGATTGCCGCGGCGAGCCGCGCCGATCCTTGCGGCGGATCGATGTTCAACGCGCCGACGAGCAGCGGCTCGACCAGCCGCCGATAGAGGACGCCCTCGCAGGAAATCACCTCACCGACCGTCTTGCCCGCGGGCGCCCAAAGGAGCCACGCAAGGGGCAGATAATCGAGCGGGCGCGTTCCCGGCACGCGCCGGCCGGGATCGAAAATCCAGAACGGCAGCGGGCCGTCGTTGAAGCGCAACGTCCAGCGTTCGCCGCTGGCAAGATCGACGAAGGAGAATTCCGCCCCGGGCGGACCGACCAGCCAATGCTCGGCGCCGATGCGGCGCAGAAAGTCGAGGGCCGCACGATTGCCGGAGAGGAGTAGGTGATTGCCGTTGTCGATCGTCATGCCGACCGACGCGTCGTGATAGGAGCGGCAGCGGCCGCCGGCGAATGCCGTGGCCTCGTGCACGACGACAGCCTTGCCGCGCTCGGAAAGCGTCAGCGCGGCTGACAATCCCGCGAGGCCGGCGCCGATGACGTGAACCGTTTCGCTCATCGGGTCACACCAGATTCCGCAGCACGATGAAAAGGAGTTTTGCCCGCGGCAGCCGGATACGCGCCCGCGGCGGCGCGAAGCCGCGCGCGACCAGCGCCTCGAGAATGACGTGGTAGGCTTCGCCCATGATCCGCGGGGCGCGCACCACCCGGCGCGGATTCTGCGCCATGATCTTTCGCGCTTGGGAAAAGTGCTCCTCGGCACGTTCGACCATGAAGGCGCAAACCTTGCCGAACGCCGGGTGCGCCAGAACCTCCCTTGGATCGGTCGCGACGATGCCGTTGGCTTGCAGGGCTTCACGCGGCAAATAAAGTCGGCCAAGCGAAGCATCCTCGTCGAGGTCGCGCAAAATGTTGGTGAGCTGGAGCGCCAAGCCCAAATGGTGGGCGAGCGAGAGCCCCGCTTCGCGCTGCATGCCGAACACGCGCACCGAGAGACGGCCGACCGCGCAGGCCACGCGGTCGCAATAAAGGTCGAGCGTGGCGCGGTCGGGGGCACGGATGTCGGCGATCACGTCCATCTCCATGCCGTCGATTATGGCGAGGAAATCATCGCGTTGCAGATCGAATGCACGCACGGCGGACGCCAGGCCGGCGAGAACCGGCGGCGGCGCGCCGCGGTAGACCGCGTCGACGTCGGAACGCCAGCGCGCCAATTGTTCGCGTCGTCCCGCACGCGGTCCCGGATCGTCGGCGATGTCGTCGACGGCGCGGCAGAACGCATAGATTTCGAACATCGCCTCGCGCTGCGCACGCGGCAGAATGCGCATGCCAGTATAGAACGAGCTGCGGGAGGCGCGCTCGGCCGCCGGAGTGGGCTTCGTCACTCAGGCACCCCGCGGCTTCTGCGTCGTGGCGGCGGAGCGCCGGCCCACGCGCCGATAGGTTCCGCTCAAAATTCCGATCATGGTGCGGCCGAGGACGGCGAGTACGGACAGATGCACGCGATCACTCAACGGATCGCGGACCTTAAGCAGGCGCGTGAGCCGATGTGCCAACGTATTGATAACCGAGACTTCCAGAGACAGGCGCCGGTCGTTGATCAGGAGCGCAAACCCATCGCTCTCGCACAACAGCCGCTCGGTGCGTTCCGCCAGGCCGTGGAGCGCGTCGAGCAGCGCCGGCGAGGCCCGCGGCTCGCCCAACGCTTCCACGCCGGCCCCGCTCGCGGCAAGCGTGTCGAGCGGAATATAGACGCGATCGAGATTGCGATAATCGTCCTTGCAGTCCTGCAGATGATTAATGATCTGCAAGGCCGCGCATAGCGCGTCGTTGGCCGGCCAGATGCTGCGGCTTTCACCGTGCACGTCGAGCACAAAGCGGCCGACCGGCATCGCCGAATAGCTGCAATAGTGCAAAAGATCGTCCCAGTCGCGGTAGCGGAGCTTGGTCACGTCGAGCTTGAACGCGGCAAGGAGATCCTGCGCGTGGCGCGGCGACAGCGACCGTTCGGCCAGCGCCTGGCGCAAGTGGACGGCGACCGCGTCGGCGTCGCTTTTGCCGGCCAGGCCCGCCTCGAGGCGGTCGAGCAATGAAAGCTTCTCGTCCGGCGCCATTCCGGCGTGATCGGCGATGTCGTCGGCGGTGCGTACGAAATTATAGAACGCCAGGATCACGCCGCGGTGTCGCGAATGAATCAGAAAGGAAGCGACCGGGAAATTCTCATCCCGGTGTCCCTTTCCCGACCGCCAGTTCCCGGCGTCCGTGGCCGCATCGTTCATCGCAGTTCCGAAATGTTGCCTTGGATATTGTCTTGAATATTGCCTTGGGCGCGGCCTTTCCACATGCCGCCGCGCCCGCGGGCATGCTGATAAGCGGAATCAAGCGTGAAGGCCAGATAGACTGCGGCAATCGCCGGCAATGCCGGCCCCCACAGCATCGATAGGCGATAAAAGCGCAACGTCGGCTGGAAAGCCAACGCCATGGCGAGCCAGGCGACAACGCCGAGAAGCCGCGCCGTCCCGCCGGCAAACGCGGTGAGCCACACCGGGGCTAGATAGGTGATCGCTAGACCCAGTACCGTTCCCGCGAGCAGGAGCGGCGAATAATTGAGTTGCGCATAAGCGGTACGCGAGACCATGCGGCGGATGTCTTCCAGCGCCGGATAGGCACGGATGCTGGATACGCGCTCCGTCAAGCCGATCCAGATCGGGCCGCTTGCTTTAAGCTTCTTTGCCAGCGCGCAATCGTCGATCAGGGCGCTACGGATCGCGGCCATGCCGCCGGCCTCGCGCAACGCGTCGCGGCGCACCAACATGCAGCCACCCGCCGCCGCGGCGGTGGCCCGGCGCGAATCGTTCGCCCACGCGAACGGATAAAGCATCTGAAAAAAGAAGACGAAGGCCGGGATGAACATGCGCTCGGCGAGCGTGACGCAGCGGAGCTTCACCATCAGCGAGGTGAGCACATGGCCGCCCATCTGCGCCCGCGCGACCAGTCCCTTGAGAGCGTCCGGCCGATAGACGATATCGGCGTCGGTGAACAGCAGATAGACCGGCGGCGGCGACATGGCCTCGGCAGCTTCGACGCCCTGATGCTGCGCCCACAACTTTCCCGTCCAGCCCGCCGGCAATGCCCGCCCCGCCAACACGCTCAGGCGCATTCCCGCGCCCAGCGCCGCCGCGGCATCGCGCGCGACTTGCGCAGTGGCGTCGCGGCTCTGGTCGTCGACCAGGATCACGGTGAATTCGCCGGGGTAATCCTGCCGCAGCAGCGATGCCACGGTCTCGCCGACGCATTCGGCCTCATCGCGCGCCGGGATGATGGCGGTGATGCGGGGCCAGGGCCCCTGCCCCGGCGAGATCGCCTCATCGCGTTCCCGCGCCAACCAGAACGCCCCTCGCCCGCTCAGGAGATAGAGCCAGATCGCAAGCACCATTGACGCTATAAGCTCGTTGGTCACAGATAGTCCCTTGGCGGCTGGATTGGGGCCTGCCATTCACCGATGCCGAAATGGAAACGCCTTACAAGTGGGCGGATCCATTTGGCGATTATAGGACGAGATAGGACCTGTTGGGGACGCCGGAAGGCCGGGGCACCAAGCGAATGAACGGCAAAAACAGCCCTTTTCTCTCGCACCTCGATGCGACGGCCAAGGATGTCGACGAGTTGCTCGACCGGCTGCTGTCGCCGACGGCGGCAAGCGGCGAATTGAGCCGGCCCGCGCGACTCATCGAGGCCATGCGCTATTCGAGCCTGGGCGGCGGGAAGAGGTTCCGTCCCTTCCTGATCGTCGAAAGCGCGGCTTTGTTCCAGGTGCCGCGGCTGCACGGATTACTGGCGGGCGCGGCGCTTGAATGCGTCCATTGCTACTCGCTGGTGCATGACGACCTTCCAGCCATGGACAACGACGAGCTTCGACGCGGGCAACCCACGGCGCACCGGAAATTCGACGAAGCGACCGCCATCCTCGCCGGCGATGGGCTCCTGACTTTCGCCTTCGACATCCTGTCGCGGCGCGAGACCCATCCCGATCCGGCGATCCGCATCGAGCTCGTCGGCGCGCTGGCCCGCGCGGCCGGCCTCGGCGGCATGGTCGGCGGCCAGATGCTCGATCTCGCCGCCGAGGGCCGGTTTTCCGGAAACGGGCCGCAGCGGCTTGGCGAGAAGGAAGTGCGCATGTTGCAGGCGATGAAGACCGGCGCGCTGTTGCGCTTTGCCTGCGAAGCCGGCGGCATGCTCGGCGCAGCGACGCCGCAGCAGCGAAAAGCGCTCGAGCGCTACGGATCGGCCGTCGGGCAGGCGTTCCAGATCGCCGACGATCTTCTCGATCTCGAGGGCGATCCGGCGCTGGTCGGCAAATCGACCGGCAAGGATGCGGTGGCGGGCAAGGCGACAATGGTCGGCGTGCTTGGCGGCGCGGGCGCAAAAGCGCGTCTGAAAGAACTGGTTTCCGAAGCCGAACAGGCGCTGGCGCCGTTCGGCTCGGGCGCCGCCATCCTCATCGAGGGCGCACACTTCGTTGCCGACCGACATATGTAGGTGATCCACTGCTGTAGGTGATCCACTGCAGACGAATCTACGTAGAATTAACAGGGTCGCTGCGGGTGTCTGTTTAACCCCAATCGCAAGCGTGATTGAAGTTCTTCCCGGGCGACCCCATTTGTCCGCGGTATTGCAGTTCTGCGCGTCACCGGCCGGCGAACAAGCAAGGCCCTGGAATCCGGTTCAATTGGAACCCCGAATCCCATGATGAAACATACGGCACGGACACTCTGCGCGACTGCAACCCTGCTTTGGGCATTACTTATACCGGCCACAGCCCCGTTCCAGGCGGCACTGGCGCAAGGGCTCGGTAAGCCGACAGTAACCCTCGCCCGTCCTAAGTTGGTCACCCAAGCGCGCGCTAAGCAGCAACCGAGCACTTCCCCACCCCCGGTTGCATCGAAACAGAAAGAATTGCCGCCGCGCACGCCCTTCACGGCCGCGGAAGATGCGGCCTCGACCATTGCCGGCATTCCGGAGGCGCGTTTCTGGGCCGACTCCGAGAGCGACTTCCAGCGGGCATTGCCGGCACCTGGCCCGTGGCTCGTTCTCTCCAGCGGTGGAGAGGACGGCGCCTTCGGCGCCGGATTGCTCGCCGGTTTGACCGCGGCCGGGAATCGTCCCGATTACGCGGTGGTCACCGGCGTGAGCACCGGCGCGCTCATGGCGCCGTTTGCCTTTGCCGGACCGCGCTACGACGACGCGCTGCGCAAGGCCTATACCGAAGTCTCCGCCGCGGACATTTTCGAAGCTGGCAGCTCAACCGGCGAAAGCTTCGTCAATTCGTGGCCGCTCAAGGAGCTGATAGCCAAACAGATCACGCCGGAGCTGATGGCGGATATCGCCGCCGCGCACCGCAGCGGCCGGCGGCTGTTTGTGGTCACCACCAACCTTGATGCCGAACGCTCGGTCGTCTGGAACATGGGCGCGATTGCCGCGCATGGCGGCGAGGACGCGATCAAGCTGTTCCGGGACGTGCTGCTCGCCTCAGCCGCGGTTCCCGGCGCGTTCCCACCGGTGCTGATCGATGTCGAGGCCAACGGCAAGCGTTTCCAGGAGATGCACGCGGACGGCGGGATCGGCGGACAGTTCTTCGTGGCTCCGGCGGCGTTGATGGCGACCACCAGCGACTATCGGCTACCGGCGACGCAACTCTACATCGTGGTGAACACCGGCCTCGAACGGGACTTCAAGGTGGTCGATCGCTTCGCGCCGTCAATTCTCACCCAGGCGGTCGGCGCCGCGGTGAAGGTCGACACCCGCATGATGCTGTCTCTAAGCTACGCCGTGGCGAAACGCAGCGGCGTTGGATTCAATGCCGCCACCATCCCCGCAAGTTTCAATGCCCCGAGCCAGGGCGCTTTCGATCCCAAATACATGGGGCTGCTGTTTAGAACCGGCTACGAACAAGGCCGCGGCGCAACACCTTTCAGCGCCGAGCCACCGCCCTATCCGAGCGGGCCCTCCCGGCAGCCGAGTCACATTGAGAAAACCGGAGCGAACCAATGAGAAATTTGCTGCGCCCGATCTTTGCCGCGGCCGTCACCGCTTTGCTGCTGATGAGCGCCAACGTTTCCTCCGACGCGGTGGCTGCGGCGCGCCCCAGCGCCTTTGACGGGAAGTGGAGCGTGGTGATCTATACCCTGCAAGGCGACTGCGACCGCTCGTTGCGCTATTCCGTGCGCATTATCGATGGGCGCGTGCAAGCGGAAGATCAAAGCTACCAAGCCGCCGGGCTGGTGGCTTCCAATGGCGCGATCCGCGTGGTGGTCGCCGAAGGCGGCCGCATGGCAAGCGGTAGCGGCCGGCTGATCGGCAATAATGGCCGCGGAGAGTGGCGCACCTCGACCGGCGAGTGCGCCGGCCAATGGACAGCGGTGCGCCGCGCGGCCGACTACTGATCGGAGAGAGCCGGGTTATCCGGTCTTGCGCGCAGGGACGTTGGCGTTCCACCACGGGCAGACATCGCGGGCGCGCAAGTAATTGCCGTCCATGACGTTGAGCGGGACGCGGCCACCGGCCTCTGCCACGCTGATGCGCAGATCGCGCGCCTCTTCGCGTTTGTCCGGTGGCAGCCACAAGCGGTCGTGACCCCACAGGCTTGGCCCGTCGGCGCGCTCTTGCGGCGTCCAGGTCGCCGGATCGATGGAGCGGCCGCCCCAGCCATACTCGACCAAAAACTTCGACGGCGACCACGAATAGAACGAGGTCACCTCATCGTTAGTATGCCGGCCGAGCGTGGTGCCGATCGTCTCCGGCTTGCGCAGCGCCAAGTCGTAGCCTTGCCCGACATCGTCGAGAAAACAGAGCTCGACCATCAGGTGATGGATGCCGTTCTTGCCGCCAGCGGGCCGGTGCGGAAGCCGGAGATCGAACGTCCGGGCTTGAACGGCTCCGCAGCGGTCTCGGCGCCGTGGAAGGCTTCCAGCCGGTTGCCGATCGGATCGGAAAACACGATCAGGTCCCTGACGCGACGCTCGTCGGCCAGCGCGCGGGTGCCGCGGGCAACTTTCACACCGGATTTTTCCAGATGCGCCGCCAGCGCGTCGAGCGCGGCGGCATCGGTCACTTCCCAGCCGTAGAAGGAAGGCCCCTCGCCTTCGTCGGCCTGGACGATGACGCGCTGTTTGCGATCGTCCATGCGTAGCGCGAGTGTGCCCCGGCTTTTGTCGACGAGCTGCATGCCGAGGAAGCGCGTGCCGTAAGTCGCCCATTCCTCGAGGTCTCTGCTGCGGACGCCGAAATATCCGAGCGCTTGCAGTTGCATCGCCAACTCCGAAACGAAAATTGCTTTTATCACACTATAAGGCGACACGTCAGGCCTCCGATACGCGGCCTTACATGCTGCCGCCCGGCCCATATCAGGCGTGCAGTGACCGCGTCGTGTCGTCGAACAGTTCCTCGACCGTATAGCGCCGCGGAATAATCTTCATCTCCAGGGCATAGCTGCTCATGAGATCGAGCGCGGGTTTGACCGCGTCGAAGCCGAACGGAACCATGTCGATGGCACCGGCTTTGGGCAAGCCGGCTGCTTTCTTGCTTTCGAGCAGCAGGCGGAAAACCTCGCGCACAGCCCCGGGATCGGACTTCGCCAGGCTCTCCTTGACGACGACCATGTGGTTGACCGGCACGACGCCGTGCTTTTTGTACCAGTCCTTTCCCGCCGTTTCGGGATCGAGGATGACGCTTTGTAGTCGCGGATCGGACGGCATAGCGCCGCCGAAAATGGCGGCATCGAGTTCGCCGTCGATCAGCATCTTGGTGATGTCCTTGCCGGCGGCGGCGCGCTCGACGCCCGGCGGATCGCGGTACTCGGCGACGTGGGCGTCTTCGAAAGTGACCCATTTCACTTTGCCGAGATCGAGGCCGTAATCCTTCCAGAGAATGCCACGGATCCAGACGCCGGTGGTCTGCGAGAACGCACGCACGCCGACGCGGCGGCCGACTAAATCTTGCGGGCGCACCGTCCCGCGCTCGGAATTGTAGAGCAGCGCGCCGTGCTGGAACCGCCCCAGCATCGTCGCCGGCATAAGCATCAGCGGCTTGCCGTAGGCCTTGGCCTGCAAATAGGTAACGATCGCAATTTCGCACACGTCGAACTTTTGCTCGCGCGCCATCAACAGGAAAGCGCGGTTGACCGGATTGATTTCGGTGAAGTTGAGCGCCAGCCGGTCGAATTTGATGTCGCCATTTTTCAACGCCTTGGTGTGCGGATAGGTGCCTAGGCAGGCGCTCAAGGTCTCGATTTTCTCGGCAGCGATGGCGTTCATCCCGGTTCACCTCCAATAGTGCGCTTGATTTTATGACCTGGCGGCGTGCTAAGCCAGTGCAACGCGAATATCCGGCTGCGCGACGGCCCGGGGGAAAAGCAATGGCCGCCGTCATCAATGTAAACGATACTATCGACTGTCACCCGATCACCGCTTATCAGATCGGCGTTCTCGTATTGTGCATGGTTGCGGCGGCGATCGACGGCTACGACACGCAGGCGATCGGCTACACTGCGCCGGCGATTGGGCAAGCGTTCAATCTGCCGCGGGAAGTGTTCGGCCCGGTATTCTCGGCCGGGCTGGTCGGGGCCGCGCTCGGAGCGTTGAGCTTCGGGCCGTTGGCCGATCGATTCGGCCGCAAGCGCTTCATGGTCGCGGCGGTCGTCATATTCGGCATCTTCAGCCTGCTGACCGCTACGGCGACCACGCTGCCCGAATTTCTGGCGTTTCGTTTTTGCGCCGGCCTCGGGCTCGGCGGTGCGGTGCCAAGCTTTCTCGCTCTCGGCGGCGAATTCGCCCCCGCGAGCAAGCGCGGCGTGTTTGTCGCCATCGCCTTTGCGGCGTTTCCATTCGGCGGCCTGATCGGCGCGCTGACTTCTTCCTATGTCATTCCGCATTTCGGCTGGCAGTCCGTTTTCTATATCGGCGGCAGCGCACCGCTCCTCTTCGCGATCATCCTCATTGTCTGGCTGCCGGAAATCGCTGCGCTTCCTGATCGCACGCAACATTCGCCTCGACGAAGTGCGCAGCACGCTGACGCGTATCGCGCCGGGCGAAATTCCGCCCGACGCCGAACTCGTCGCCGCGCCTGAGCCCGAGCGCGAAGGTCTGCCGGTCAAACACCTGTTCACCGAAGGACGCGCGACGAAAACCATCCTTGTCTGGGTGGCGTTCTTTACCTGCTTCATGGTGCTAGTGACGGTGACCGCGTGGACGCCTACCGTGCTGCGCTCCGTCGGTTTTTCGATTTCCGCCGGCGCACTCATCATCGGCCTCAATAACGCCGGCAGCGTCTGCGCGAGCGCGATATCCGGCTTTCTTGTCGAGCGCTTCGGACCCTACAAGACGCTGGTGCCGGGTTTCCTCCTGGGTGGCATCTGCCTCGCCGCATTCGGGCAAGCCACTTCATCGGTGGCCATGCTGGCGGTGGCCTCGACCCTTGCCGGCTTTTTCGTCGGCGGCACCGGCACGGGCCTCATCGCGCTAACCGCCGGCCTTTATCCGACGACGGTGCGCTCCACCGGAATCGGCTGGGGCATGGGCATGGGGCGAATCGGTCAGGTCTTCGGCCCGCTCGGCGCCGGCTTGCTCGTGGGCTGGGGCGCCGGCCCGGGGGGCGTTTTTTACGCCGCCGCGATCCCCTGCTTCATCGGCGCGCTGTTTGTCGCGCTCCTGAAGTTCGCGCCCGGCGCGGTGAAACCCGCTTAGCTGCGAGCCCGCGCCTTCGCCATCACAACGTCGGTTCCGGCTGGCCGCGACGACGGCAAGCGGCGATGAGCGTGTTGCGAAGCAGGCACGCGATGGTCATCGGGCCGACCCCACCGGGAACCGGAGTGATCGCAGCGGCAACACCCTGTGCCCCGGCAAAAGCCACGTCGCCAACAAGCTTCGATTTGCCGTCCGCAGCCGCCACTCTGTTGATGCCGACATCGATGACGACGGCGCCGGGTTTGATCCAATCTCCCCGGACGAATTCGGGCCGCCCTACCGCTGCCACTAGAATATCCGCGCGGCGCAGAATCGCCGGAATGTCGCGGCTCTTCGAATGCGCCAAAGTGACCGTACAATTTTCGGCCAACAGCAGAGCCGCCATGGGCTTGCCGACGATGTTGGAGCGCCCGAGCACAACCGCTTCGGCGCCGGTCAGATCGGGCAGCACGTCGCGCAGCAGCAGCAAGCAGCCGTAAGGCGTGCAGGGTACCAATACCCGGCTCAGACCCCCGCTCCACAAATGTCCGACATTGTGCGCATGGAAGCCGTCAACATCCTTGCGCGGATCGATCGCGTCGATCACGCGTTGCGGATCGATATGCTTGGGCAGGGGCAGCTGCACCAGAATGCCGTCGACCCTGTCATCGGCATTGAGCTTGGCGATCAGCGCCAGAAGCTCGGCCTCGCCGATGCTCGCCGGCAAGCTCTCTTGAAAGCTCTGGATGCCGGCGGCGGTCGCGGCCTTGCCCTTGTTACGGACGTAAACCTGGCTTGCCGGATCGTCGCCGACAAGGACGGCGCAGAGTCCGGCCGCGATACCGGAGGCGGCCTTGAGTTTCGCCGCCGCCGCCGCGACATCGGCAACGAGGCGATCCGCGCGCGCCTTGCCGTCAATCCGTTTGGTAGCCAGCATGTGTCAGGGCCGAAGCGATTATGCCGCTGCGGAATTGACGTGCGAACATGGAGAAAATCAAGAGCAAAAGATTCTGAGTGGGACGCAATCCCGTCGGAGACGTTTGGCCCACG
>Ga0209415_10011942_pt1 | contig 14546 bp, 17 predicted proteins | sample PeaSoiSIISIP2007_FD_187696 | JGI IMG/M metagenome (GOLD analysis project Ga0209415, IMG submission 187696) | Peat soil microbial communities from Weissenstadt, Germany - SII-SIP-2007 (SPAdes) (version 2) | ecosystem: Environmental > Terrestrial > Soil > Wetlands > Peat | place: Germany...
CCGCCGCGCCCAATCCATGGGTCGGAATTATGACGCTCGCGCATGTTCCGGCGATAAGCCCGCCCCGGGACGCGATCCGGGGGTGCCCTGAGGGGCATAGCCGCCACCGACGACCGCGGCTCGAGGATTCGAGCACATCCCTGCCCGACCCGGACGGGACATCTCCGGCGGCGATCGCGGCGCGCGGGGGAGACGACCGGCCCGGGAAGTAGCTAAGCTAGCGGGACGACGTCCGTCGCACCACCGTCGCCATGCAGGTGGGCGGAAGCTTCCATGCCACGCGGGACGCGTCCGGCGGCATCCCGGCATAGCCCGGGTTGAGCATCGCCTGCGAGATGCGGAGCCCGAGCGGCCAGCGACGTTTGATGAAGGCGATCACGGCCAGGATGTCGGCGTCGGAAAGAACATCCTTGAAGGCGGGCATGTGCGACACCGCATCCGCAAGGGCGGAGGCGAACCGGCCATGCTTGGTCATTTGAAAAAGGGCCCGGTCGGAATGTTGCCAGGTGTGCCCGCTCTCGTCGTGCGCGGGGGCCCTCCTGCCGGCATCCTCGTCGTTGATCTGCCAGAGCGGCTGTCCCTGCAGGTAGCGGCCGTGACAGGATGCGCATTGCCGCCGGTAGATGCTCTTGCCGAGCTCGACGCTGGCGTTGTCCTCGGCATCCGCGAGGACGGGCGCCGGCGCCGACGCGGCGTGCACCGCCACAAGGACGCCGGCGGCGGTCGCACCGACGGCGCCGGCGACGCAGAGGCCAATGATCGCCCGTTTGACCTTCGTCAGCATGATGCGGGCCGCTCGGGCGACGGCACGCAGAGCCGGGATCGAGGCCGGTGCACCGCCCCGCTCATCTGATCAGCTGGCGCAACTCATCGGCCAGCTTGTGGCCCGGCAGGTCGCCGGTGAGGAGCTTCGCGAGGCCGCCCTGCGGGTCGACGACATAGATGTATGAGCTGTGATCGACCGCGTATGCGTCGTTGCCGAGCGTCCGCGCCGCATAGAAGACGTGATACGCGTCGGCGACCTCCTCGGTCTGCTTCGGCGTGCCGCGGAGAGCGATGAAACGCGGATCGAACGACCCGACGTAATCGTTCATGACCAGGGGTGTATCGCGCTCGGGATCGACCGTGATGAACAGCGGCTGGATCCGGTCGCACGAACCCCCAGCTGCTCGAGCGCGACGGTCATGTCGCTCAGCGCCGTCGGGCAGGCGTCCGGACATGACGTATAACCGAAATAGATGAACAGCCATTTGCCTGGAAAACTTCGATTGGTCACGGTGCGGCCGTCCGGCGCTGTCAGACTGAAGTGCCCGCCGACCTGCCATGCCGGCGCGGCGCCGGGGTCGCGGGAGATGCGGTTGGCCGCAACGAGCGACGCGACAGCGCCCCCGACGATGATCGCCGTTACCAGCATGACGGCGAGCAGGTAGCGAAATCGCGGCTCCATGGCGGCAATTCCACGCCGGTTCGGTCTTCACGAGCGCCGCTGCCGAGGCTCCGTCAGGCAGTCCGTCACCGATCAGCCAAATAACAAATGACGACCGTGATTTCTCACTTTGGAGCTGGAGTCGACGGTCGACACCCGTCCAAACAACAATGTCGATCATCCAGATCCAAATCAACTGCTATTTCTGACAGGTTTGCCGGGGCGCATGGTAGCGCACACTGCGACCTGCAGCTTCCTTTGTCTGCAGCTCGCGGCGCCGGCCGCCGCGCTGCTCCAATGAGAGCGCATGTTTGTTGCGGTGCACATTTAAATGAACCCGGCTCGGCTGCGGCGAGCGACAGACGCGCCGCAACACGCCAAGGCAGAAGGGAGGAGACGATGAGCGACCCGAGAATGAGCACCAGAGCCGCGATCTTCATGGGCCGGCAGCTTCGCAACGCCGTCGTCGGCATCGGTTGCGTGGCGCTCACGCCGCTGTGCGCCTTTGCGCAAACGCAGGCTCCAGCCCAGCCCGGCAGGCCGTGCCCGCGCCCCGCCGCCGGCAGCATCGTCACGCCACCCCCGAGTCTCTTCAGCAACAACGGATCGCTGAGCCTCGCCTTGAACTATTTCACGACCACGGACAGCGACGGCCGCACGTTGTTCTGCCTGGTGACGGCGGACGGCAACGCCTTCGAGTCGCCGACACTGCACGTCAAGCCGGGCGATGCTCTCTTGATCGCGGTCACCAACCGGAACCCGCCGCCGCCCCCGGGCTCGCCGACCGAGGTCGTGTCAAATCCGTCGAGCCGATGCGGCGATTCGACGATGACCATCACCTCGCTCAACCTGCATTACCACGGCACCAACACGTCGCCGGCCTGCCATGGCGATCAGGTCATCCACACGATCATCAATTCCGGCGAGACATTCAACTACAACCTCCAATTCCCGACCGACGAGCCCCCGGGGCTCTACTGGTACCACCCGCACGTCCACGGCATCGCCGAGGCCGCCGTGCAGGGCGGCGCGTCCGGTGCGCTCGTCGTCGAGGGGATCGAGAACATCCAGCCGGCGGTGGCCGGTCTGCCCGAGCGGATCCTGATCGTCCGCGACCAGACCGTTGCCGGCAACCCGACGCCGGGCGGCACCGTTCCGTCATGGGATGTCACGCTCAACTACGTTCCCATCGCGTTTCCCGCCGAGACCCCCGCCGTCATCCAGATGAAACCCGGCCAGAAGGAGTTCTGGCGCGTCGCCAACGCATCCGCCGACACCATCCTCGATATCCAGGTGGTCTATGACGGCGTGCCGCAGACGCTGCAGGTGGTGGGCCTCGACGGCGTGCCCACCGGCTCCCAGGATGGCACCGGGCAGGGCAAGCTCGTCCCCCAGACCCATATCCTGATCGCCCCCGCCGCGCGGGCGGAATTCATCGTGACCGGGCCTTCGCGGGCCGTTCACAATGCGAGCTTCATCACCCTCAATATCGACACCGGGCCGGACGGCGACAACGATCCGCAACGGACGCTGGCGACCATTCGGCCGACCGACTATCCGGTCCCGGTCCTTCCGCTCATTCCGGCAACGTCAGGACCCGCGAACCCCCAGCGCTTCGCCGGCCTGGCCGCCGCGACGCCGACGGCCCATCGCACGCTCTATTTCTCCGAGGTGCTGTCGGATCCGAACAATCCGGCCAGCCCGACCAACTTCTTCATCACCGTCGACGGAGCCACCCCAGTGCTGTTCGACGCCAACAACAAGCCCGCCATCATCACCCGTCAGGGAGCGGTGGAGGACTGGACCATCCAGAACCGGACCGGGGAAAACCACGAGTTCCACCAGCACCAGATCCATTTCCTGTGGCTCGAGCAGAACGGTGTGCCGGTGCCGACGAGCCAACAGCAGTTCCTCGACATGATCCAGGTTCCGTTCTGGAGCGGGACGGGTCCGTATCCGAGCGTCACCGTCCGCATGGACTTCCGCGGCATGGACATCGGCGACTTCGTCTATCACTGTCACATCCTCGGGCACGAGGATAACGGCATGATGGCGATCATCCGCGTGCTTCCGCCCTCTTGAGGTGTCCCGGGATGCCGGGCATTCCCGGATCCCGTGACGCTTTTGCTGCGGTTGGTGTCGGCGGCATCCGGTGATGCCGCCGAACCTGTTTGTGATCGTCGCGGTCGTGCGCGGCGGGCGGGGGAGGAACCGGTTGCGATCGTCGGCCCTTTCGGCCAAGGGTGCGCCAAGGCGATGGTTCGTCAGGCCCGTGCTTTCGTCGGCCCGGGCCCGGGATCGCCACCATGGAGGAGCCGGTGCGCGCCGTCTGGTACGAAGGAACCGGCCCGGCCGAACAGGTCCTGACGTTCGGCGAGCAGCCGACGCCGCGCGCCGGCGCCGGCCAGGTGCGGGTCAGGCTCGCCGCCTCGGGGGTCAATCCGGCCGACTGCGGTCGGCGCGCCGGAGCCGGCGGCACCGTGATGGAGGCGCCGCTCATCATCCCCAACAGCGATGGTGCCGGGGTGGTCGATGAGATCGGCGCGGGCGTTGCGGCGGATTGGCTGGGCAGGCGGGTCTGGCTGTACAACGGCCAGCGCGGTGGCCGTGCGCTCGGCACGGCGGCCGAATGGATTGCGCTGGACGCCGGCCTCGTCACCATCCTGCCCGACGAGGTGTCGTTCGCAGCCGGCGCCTGCCTTGGCATTCCATGCATGACGGCCCATTGCGCGGTGTTCGCCGGCGGACCGGTCGCCGGCAGGACGGTGCTCGTCACCGGCGGCGGCGGTGCGGTCGGCAACTACGCGGTCCAGCTCGCCGCCTGGGCGGGTGCCCGCGTCATCGCCACGGCCGGCGGAGACAAGGCGGACGATGCGCGCAGGGCCGGTGCCGAGGTGGTTCTCGACCACCGTGCCGATGACGTCCGTGGGGGCATCGCGGCGCAGACCGCCGGGCAGGGGGTCGATCACGTGGTCGATGTGGATTTCGGCGGCAACCTGTCGATTCTGCCCGACATCATCGGCAACAACGGCACGGTCGCGGCATACGCCTCGCGCGGCGATCAGCACCCCCGGTTCCCGTTCTACGAGCTGATGCGAAAGAACGTCGGCATCCGCCTCATCCTGCTCAACAACCTTGATCCGGAGATGCGTCGCCGGGCGCAGGCCGACATCACCCGGTGGCTTCGCGGCGGACAGCGCTTCCATCGCGTCGTCGGACCCTTCGGGCTTGCCGATACGGCGGTCGCGCACCGTACCGTGGAGGCGGGCGGGAAGCGTGGCACCGTGGTGGTGACGATCTGAGCGAGCCCGCCGGAATGCTCCGCCATTCAATGCAATGTCCGGTGATCGGAAAGCTCCTGCGAGCCGGCCTCGTCGTGCTGCTGGCGGCGGCCGCAACCCTCGCGCAGGCCGATGATACCAAGCGCAAGCTCGGTCCCGACGCGGTTCCCATCGGGACGTCGCACGACTATCTGCGCGCGCAGCCGGCACCGGATTTCTGGGCGCTCGGTCCCTACTACGAGGGCCAGTCGACCGACAGCGCCTGCTCGCTTGCCGCGATCGCCATGCTGGTCAACGCATTGCGCGGCCTGCCACCGCTCGGAACCGACCCTCTGGTGACCCAGAAGGGGCTGCTGACGGCGGCCGCCAGCGCGGACTGGACCGCGGCGACCGCCGAGGGCGGCAGCGGCGTCACCTGGCAGGCCTTCGTCGCATACGTCTCCCGCAGCCTCGAGGCCTACGGGATCGATGCCGAGATCGAGGTGTTGAAGCCGGCTGACAATTCGCCGGCGACGCTGAACGACGTGCGGCGGCTGCTCGCCGGCAACGAAGAGAGCGACCGCGACATCGTGCTCGTCTATTTCAACCAGGGGATCCTGACCGGCGACTGGGACGGGCCGCACATATCGCCGGTCGGCGCCTACGATGCGGCGCGTCGCAGCGTGCTGATCATGGATGTCGACCGGCAATGGTACGTGCCGTACTGGTCGAGCGACGAGAAGCTGGTCGAAGCCATGCTGCGGCCGGCGCCGAGGACATTCGGCGCACTCGCGGGCGAGACCGGCGGCCTCGTCCGGGTCCGCAGACGGTGACCCGACACTAAACCAACTAATTGAGCGGCTGCAGCGGCGGCTTTTCGCCGTCGGGCAGCGGGTAGCGGTCGACGTTCATCAGGATCGACATCACGTGATAGTAGCCGATCGTGCCCATCAGATCGACGGCGCCGCGCTCGCCGAACGCGTCGACCACGGCCTTGAAATGCGCGTCGCCGACCTGGTGGGTGTCCATCAGCTCCCTGGTGAAATCGTAGACGGCCGCCTCGTCGGGCTGCATGCCGGCCGGGCGCCTGCCCGCCGCGACGTCCTCGGCGACCGATTGGGCGAGCCCCGCCTTCATGGCGAGCTGATGGTGGGCGAGCCATTCATATTGGGCACTCCAGGCCCGGGCCGTGATCAGGATGGCGAATTCGTTGAGCCGCGGCGACAGTGATGACTTGAACCGGACGTACTCGCCGACCCTCTGCAGCCGGTCGCCGAGCTCCGGGCTGCGAAGCAGCACGTTGAACGGGCCGCTGAGACCGCCGCGCGGGCCCGCCAGCAGGTTTTCGACGAGCTGGCGCTGCTCCGGCGTCAGCTGCTCGGCCGTGAGCGGCTTGAAGCGATCGCCGCGGAGCGGCGGCAGGCTTTGTGCGAGCGCCGCGGAGAGAAGGAGCACGCCGACGGCGGCCGCACCGAGGATCTTTGCACGCATGGGGATTTCCTCCGGGTTCTCGAGCGTTTGTCGAGTCGGAAGACCTAATCACGCGTTGGCGCGGTTGACTATTGCAGGATGCGCGGCGCCGTACCCCTCCGGGAGACTTGCATCAGGATGCGTCCGCGCTGATCGTGACCGAACTCGGTCCCATGGCGCTGCAGGCCAAGTGACCCGCAACGGGCTGTTCGCGGCGCTCGCCGGTCAAGGCAATCGTGGACTTGCTATTCCGGATCGCACCCTGACCTGATCGCTCTCCTTTTCCGGTTCCCGCAGCTGGCGCTGTGGCTCCCCAGAGCACTATACGGATGACCATGAGCCTGAACGTCCTCGTCCTCGAAACCTACGCCGACGTCTATGCGCGGCACCTGCGGGAAGCATTCCCGGGTATCGTCGTCCATCCGATGACGGCGATCGCCGGTCCCGGCCTCGACCTCGCCGCCATCTTGGGCATGCGGGTCGTCGGCGCGAGCCGGACGCCGCGCCAGGCCAAGGGCTTCGACGCGATGGTGGAGACCGCGCGGCTGGTCGAGGCCGTGGGGGATGCCGACTACGTGATCAACATCCTGCCGGGCGGGCCGCAGAACGCCGGGATGATCGGCGCCGCCGTGTTCGCGGCGATGAAATCGACGGCCTTCTTCATCAATGTCGGCCGCGGCGAGACGGTCGACGAGCAGGCGCTGATCGCGGTGCTGCGCGACCGGCGCATCGCCGGCGCCGGCCTTGACGTGTTCAACACCGAGCCGCTGCCGGCCGAGAGCCCGTTGTGGGATCTGCCCAACGCGTTCATCTGTCCACACATCGGCGGCATGTTCGCCGAGTACGAGGACTGCGTAGTGCCGATCCTGACCGGGAATCTGCGCCTGTTCCTGGCGGGGCGGACAGCCGAGTTGCGCAATGTCGTGCCACATTGATAGCCCGGGGGTGGCCACCGCTGCCGCCCGCCGTACGACCGGAGCAATCATGATCGAGCCCCATGAGCGGATCCTCGCCCGCATCTCCGATCAGGAGCTGGAGCGGCGCTGGAGCGCGGTCCGGCACGAGATGCGCGCCCGCAGGCTCGATGCCCTCGTCATGCAAGAAGCACGGTCTGCCGCCCGAGCTTCGCCTCTACGCCCATGGCCAGGGCTACGACATCGTGGAGCGCCCGCTGATCCGCCGCGACGAGACCATGGCCATCGAGACCGGCATGAATCTCGCGGTTCACCCCGGCTACGAGACGGCGTCGATCTTCGCGGTGCTGCGACAACTATGTGGTCGGGACCGAGGGGCCCGGTCCGGGCCTGCACCGGACCGCCAAGCGGATCTTCGAGGTCTGACAACCTGGACGTGAACGTGCTCGACCTCGGCTTTACCGGTATGCTCTACGCCGGTCGGCCCGCGCTGACCGTCTCGTCTTACCTTATCCCCATGAGGCCGCGATGACCGACGCCAACCGACAGCCCGCCATCTTCATCTCCCACGGCGGCGGCCCGTGCTTCTGGATGAGCTGGCCGGAGCCGATCGGCCCGCATGGGTTCGACAAGCTGAAAACCTATCTCGCCGGACTGCTCGCCTCCCTGCCGGCGCGACCGACGGCCATCCTGGCGATTTCGGCGCACTGGGAGGCGCCGCTGCCGACCATCGGCACCGCCGCGGCTCCGCCGATGCTGTTCGACTATTACGGCTTTCCCGAGCACACCTACCGGCTCAGCTACCCGGCGCCGGGATCGCCCGAGCTCGCGGCGCGGGTGCGCCACATGCTGGATGCCGCGGGGATCGCCGCGGCGACCGACGGTGAACGCGGCTTCGACCACGGGGTCTTCGTGCCGTTCCTGATCATCGATCCGGAGGCCAGGATACCGATCGTGACGCTGTCGCTCCAACAGGATCTGGATCCGGCACACCACATCGCCATCGGCGCAGCGCTCGCGCCCCTGCGGGACGAAGGCATCCTGATCGTCGGCAGCGGCAACAGCTTCCACAATCTGCGCACCTTCGTCGACGGCAGCGCGCGCGAGGCGGCCGCATTCGACGCCTGGCTGACCGAAGCGGCGACTGCCCCGGATGCGGCGGTCCGCAACGCCGGCCTGGTCGCCTGGGAGCGGGCGCCCTGCGCCCGGGCCTGTCATCCCCGCGAGGAGCATCTGCTCCCGCTGATGGTCGCCGCCGGCGCCGGGGGCGACGACATCGGGCGCCGCGTGTTCGCCGACTCCATCGGCGGCAAGGCGATCTCGGGGTTCGCCTTCGGCGCATGACTTTCCCGGTGCAGGCCCGCCCCGAACCCGCCGCCAGGATGGAGTGCAGCCGGTCCCGAGGTGTGCTCGAGAGGACAGCTTATGGACTACCGCAAGACATTCGCGGTCGATCCCGGCGAAAAGGTCCGCCTGGCCAAGATCGACCCATCGTTCACGGGCAAGCACAAGTCGCATGAGAAGGTCGAAGCGGACATACGCCGGCACGTCGAGCGCATGGCCGAATTGCAGTACCTTGTCTATGCGGACCGCAAGCAGTCGATGCTCGTCGTGCTGCAGGGCCTCGACGCGGCCGGCAAGGATGGAGTGATTCGCCATCTGTTCAGCGGGATGAACCCGCAGGGGGTATCGGTTGCCTGCTTCAAGGAGCCCAGCAAGTCGGAGCTCGTGCATGACTTTCTCTGGCGCGAGCACATGCGGGCGCCGGCCAGGGGCGAGGTGGTGATCTTCAACCGTTCGCACTACGAGGACGTCCTGGTCGTGCGTGTGCACAAGCTGGTGCCGCGGTCGGTATGGTCGAAGCGCTACGGCCAGATCAATGATTTCGAGGCGATGCTCACGCAGAACGGCACCCGAATCCTGAAGTTCTATCTTCACATCGACCCGGAGGAGCAGCTCGAGCGTTTCAAGCAGAGACTGGACGACAAGTCGCGGCAATGGAAGATCAGCGAGAGCGACTATCTGGAGCGCGAGCTGTGGCCGCAATACATTGAAGCCTACGAGGAGGTTTTTGCACTGACGAGCACGAAACATGCGCCCTGGTACGTCATCCCGGCGAACCACAAGTGGTTTCGCAACCTTGCGATCTCGCACATCATCACCAAGACCATGGACGAGCTCGGACTGAAGCTGCCGCCGACGCACGTCGACATCGGCGAAATTCGCCGCAAATTTCACGCCGCCAAGCTGGAGGCACGAAAGGCCCAGGGCCACCAGGCAAAGGCTCGATGACGGACGTCCGGCCGCTGCCATGATGGGTCGTTCCGACGCACCGCCACGGCTCGATCGGACGGATGAGCAGAATGCTGGCGCCCAACCCGATAGTGTGCGCCCACCCGATCCGACGATCGTTCCAGGCTGCCCCTGCAGGGGCTTTGGCGGGCACATCGAGGGTCGCGAGGCCACCTGCCCTGAGTAGTTTCCGACCCTGCCTTTGCGGGCGCTCTGCCAGGTATGATAAGAATTATCGAGCAATGCGCTCGAGCGGCTGGTCCTCGCATGGGGCTTCCGAATGCTGATGGAGCAACGGGACAATTCATGGGTTCTGTCGCCTCGGCAGGTACAGTGGCGTCGGTTCGAGGCGCCGTCGTCGACGTGAGCTTCGATGGTGCGGACGCGCTGCCGCCGATCAACACCGCCCTCGTCGTCGAGTGGGACCGGCCCGAGCCGCTGGTGCTGGAAGTGCACAGCCACGTCGATCCCGTGACCGTGCGCGGTATCGCGCTCCAGGCGACGGCCGGCCTCGCCCGCAGCACGCCGGTACGCCCGACCGGCGCCCCGATTTCGATACCGGTCGGCGACGCGGTGCTGGGGCGCCTTCTCGATGTGGTCGGGACGGTCCGCGACCGCGGGCCCGCCCTGCCGGCCGACACCCCGCGGCGCGGCATCCACAATCCGCCGCCGGCGCTCAAGGACGAGACCTCGACCACCGCGATGTTCGAGACCGGCATCAAGGTGATCGACCTTCTGGCGCCGCTCGCCCAGGGCGGCAAGGCCGCGATGTTCGGCGGCGCCGGCGTCGGCAAGACCGTGCTGGTGATGGAGCTGATCCACGCCATGGTGGAGAAATACCAGGGGATCTCGGTCTTCGCAGGCGTCGGCGAGCGCTCGCGCGAAGGCCACGAGCTGCTGACCGACATGCAGGGGTCGGGGGTGCTGGCGCGCACCGTGCTGGTCTACGGGCAGATGAACGAGCCTCCCGGCGCGCGCTGGCGCGTGCCGCTGACGGCGCTGACGATCGCCGAGCATTTCCGCGACCAGAAGCATCAGAACGTGCTCCTGCTGATGGACAACGTGTTCCGCTTCGTGCAGGCCGGGAGCGAGCTGTCGAGCCTGCTCGGGCGGCTGCCGTCGCGCGTCGGCTACCAGCCCACGCTCGCCACCGAGGTGGCCTCGCTGCAGGAGCGCATCGCATCGGTCGCCGGCGCGGCGGTCACCGCCATCCAGGCCGTCTACGTCCCGGCCGACGACTTTACCGATCCGGCGGTGACGGCGATCTCGAGCCACATGGACAGCATCATCATGCTGTCGCGCACGCTCGCGGCCGAGGGGTTCTACCCGGCAATCGATCCGCTCGCCTCGTCGTCGGTGCTGCTCGATCCCCTCGTGGTGGGCGCCGAGCATTATCGTCTCGCCGAGCGCGCCCGCGAGGCGATCGCCCGCTTCAAGGACCTGCAGGACATCATCGCGCTCCTCGGGGTGGAGGAACTCGGCGCCAGCGACCGCCTGATCGTCAAGCGGGCGCGCCGGCTGCAGCGCTTCCTCAGCCAGCCCTTCGTGGTGACGGAGGCCTTCACCGGCACGCCGGGCCGCAGCGTCAGCCGCGCCGACACCCTTGCGGGCTGCCGTGCCATCCTCGACGGGGAGACCGACGGCTGGGCGGAGAGCTCGCTCTACATGATCGGAACCCTGGAGGAGGCGCGGCAGAAAGAGGCCGCAGCCGCGAAGACGGAGCGACCGTCATGAGGCTGCGCATCATCACGCCGCTCGCAGTGGTCGTCGACGAGGCCGGGGTGCTGGCGCTGCGCGCCGAGGACGCGACCGGCAGCTTCGGGATCCTGACCGGGCACGCGGACTTCCTGACCAGCCTCGCGATCTCCGTGGTGACGTGGGCCGGGAGAGATGGAAAACGGCACTACTGCGCGGTGCGCCACGGCGTCCTCTCCGTCACCGCCGGGCGGGACATCGCCATCGCGACGCGCGAGGCGGTCGCGGGCGACGACCTCGCGACCCTCGACCAGACCGTCGTCGGCCGCTTTCGCGCCGATGTCGAGTCCGAGCGGACGGAACATTTCGAGAGTGCCCGTCTGCAGCTGACCGCGATCCGCCAGATCGTCAACCACCTTCGGCCGGGCGCGCGCAGCGGCGCCGAGAGCTACGCATGAGCGAGCCGGAGAACGACGCGGCCGAGCGGGATTCGCTGGTGCAGGGGGTCCGACTGCACAAGACGCGCCATCAGCGCTGGCAGCGCGAGGGCGAGCCTTCGGTGGCGCGTCGTCTCGCCCAGATCGGCGTGCTCGGCTGGATCATCGTCGTGCCCATCCTGATCGGGGTCTTCGCCGGCCGTTGGCTCGACCAGAAATTCCACTCCGGACTGTTCTGGACGGCGCCCCTCCTCATGCTCGGAACCGTGCTCGGCTGCTGGTCGGCGTGGCGATGGATGCAGAGCGCATGAGCTTCATGCCATCCGATGGTCTGCCCGCCATGCTCCTCGGCCTGGGGGCGGATCTCGCCATCGGAATCGTTCTCGGCGTGCTCTACTTCCGCACACTGTGGTGGAACGCCCGGCGGATCGTCCTGGGTGGTCGCGCCATCACCAACGTCGCCCTGATGATCGGCCGCATCATGCTCCTGGGTGGCCTGCTGATCCTGGCGAGCCTGCAAGGCGCATTGCCGTTGCTGGTGATGGCCCTCGGCATCCTCATCGGTCGCTCCGTGGTCATGCGCCGGGTCCGGCGGTCTGCACCATGAAGTCGCCGCTGGAAAGCGTCGCACTGTTCCATCTCGGTCCGGTGCCGATCACCGAGGCCGTGATCGCGACTTGGGCGATCATGGCGGTACTGATCGCGGGCGGCATGCTCGTCGGCCGCCGACTGTCCCTCGTCCCGTCGGCGACCCAGTCGGCCTTTGAGCTGATCGTCGACACGGTGGACAGCCAGATCCGCGACACCATGCGGGTCGAGCCTGCGCCCTACCGAGCCTTCATCGGCACGCTGTTCGTCTTCATCTTCGCCGCCAACTGGTCCACGCTCGTTCCCGGCGTCGAGCCGCCGACCGCCCATCTGGAGACCGACGCGGCGCTGGCCCTCCTGGTGTTTCTCGCGGTGACCTGGTTCGGCATTCGCGCGGGTGGACTGCGCGGCTATCTCGCCACGTTCGCTTCGCCCAGCCCGATCATGATTCCGCTCAATTTCATCGAGAGCCTCACGCGCACCTTCTCGATGCTCGTCCGCCTGTTCGGCAACGTGATGAGCGGCGTGTTCATGATCGGCATCGTGCTGTCGCTGGCGGGCCTTCTGGTGCCGATCCCGCTGATTGCGCTCGATCTGCTGACCGGTGCGGTGCAGGCGTACATCTTCGCGGTCCTGGCGATGGTCTTCATAGCCGGCGCGGTCGGCGACGAAAGGCGCGCCGCCGACACCTCCAGCAACGGGACGGCCCCATGAACTGGTTGGCGCTCGTCAGCATCATCTCGGCCGCCATGGCGGTCTCCTTCGGCGCGATCGGGCCGGCGCTCGCCGAGGGACGCGCCGTGGCGGCGGCCATGGACGCGATCGCCCGTCAGCCGGAAGCCGCCGGCACGATCTCGCGCACGCTGTTCGTCGGGCTCGCGATGATCGAGACCATGGCGATCTATTGTCTGGTGATCGCGCTGCTTCTCCTGTTCGCCAACCCGCTGCTGAAATGATGTCATGACCATCGACTGGTGGACGCTCGGAATCCAGACCGTCAACGTCGTCGTCCTGGTCTGGCTGCTCGAGCGCTACTTCTGGCGCCCGATCGCCGCCATGATCGAGCAGCGCCGCACCACGGTGCAGCGCGCTCTCGCCGACGCCGAGGCGGCACGCCGCGCCGCCGCCGCCGCAATGGGCGAGATCGAGCAGACGCGCGCCGGCTTCGCCACGGAGCGCGAAGCGATTCTGGCCGCCGCCCACGAGGAATCCGAACACGCACGCGCCGCACGGCTCGAGGAGGCCGCCAAGGAGGCGGCATCCCTGGAGGCGGCCGCAAGGGTTTCGATCGAGAAGGAGCGGCAGGCCGCGGTCGCGGCCTGGGCCGAACGGTCGAGCCGCCTCGCGGTCGACATCGCAGGGCGCCTGGCCGCGCGGCTGGATGGCGCGGCGGTGCGCGCCGCCTTTCTCGAGTGGCTGATCCGGGAGATCCGGGCTCTCCCGAGCGCGGTGCGACAGGCCGAGGTCGCAAGCGGCGCGCCATTCGAGGCGATCAGCGCGACAGCGCTCGATCCGGCCGACCAGGAGCGCTGCCGGGCGCTGATCGGCGAGGCATTCGGAGCCCAGCCGCAGATCGCGTTCAGGACCGATCCCGGGCTCATTGCCGGCCTCGAGCTGCACGGTCCGCACCTGGTCGTGAGCAACAGCTGGCGCGCCGATCTCGCCAGGATCCTCGCGGACCTCGCGCATGACGACCGACGCTAGCGCCCCGGCGGACTCCTGGCTGGACGGGGCCCGCTCCAGGCTCGGCGCCGCCGCGCTCGGCCCGCAGTCCGAGCAGATCGGCCGGGTCGAGGAAGTCGGGGACGGCGTCGCGCTGGTCTCCGGGCTGCCCGACGTCCGGCTCGACGAGCTCCTGCGCTTTCACAAGGGCCAGTTCGGTTTCGCCCAGGTGCTCGAACGCGACCGCGTCGGCTGCGTCCTGTTGGACGGCGTGGACGGGGTCGAGGCCGGCGACACCGTTCGTGGCACCGGCGACGTAGTGCGCGTGCCGGTGGGCAGCGCCCTGCTCGGCCGCGTCGTCGATCCTCTCGGTCGCCCGCTCGATGGCAAAGGGCCGGTCGCGACCGACATGCTGGAACCGATCGAGCGGGCGGCGCCGGCGATCATCGACCGGGATCTGGTGACGCAGCCGGTGCAGACCGGGCTGGTCGTCGTCGACACGCTGTTCGCCCTCGGCCGCGGCCAGCGCGAGCTCATCATCGGCGACCGCGCGATCGGCAAGACCACGATCGGGATCGACACCATCATCAGTCAGAAGGAGAGCGACATCGTCTGCGTCTATGTCGCGGTCGGCCAGAAGAGCTCGAGCGTGCGGCGCGCCATCGACGCGATCCACGGCAGCGGGGCAGCCGAGCGCTGTATCATCGTCGTGGCCGGTGCCGCAAGCTCGCCCGGGCTGCAATGGATCGCGCCCTTCGCCGGCTTCACCATGGCGGATTATTTTCGCGATCGCGGCCAGCAT
>Ga0209415_10011943_pt1 | contig 14545 bp, 13 predicted proteins | sample PeaSoiSIISIP2007_FD_187696 | JGI IMG/M metagenome (GOLD analysis project Ga0209415, IMG submission 187696) | Peat soil microbial communities from Weissenstadt, Germany - SII-SIP-2007 (SPAdes) (version 2) | ecosystem: Environmental > Terrestrial > Soil > Wetlands > Peat | place: Germany...
CCTCTCAGCCGCTGCGTCGGCAGCGCGCGCGACGTCTTCTATGTGAACGTCGGAGGCCCGCAGGGCGCCATCCAGCTTGGCGAGCAGACGTACACCAACCTCGACGCGAACTGGTTCGTGCAGGAGGCGCCACTCGAGGTGATGGTGGAGACGGGCGGAGGCCCCGCAGGGAGCGTGGAGATCTATACGCCGGGCGGCGCTCCTCCCGCCCCCGGCACGTACGCGCAGGGGCCGTCGAGCAGCGGCCCTTCGATCAGCGTCGCCGTCGGCGACGAAGGCTGCACCGTCACCTCGGGCACGCTCACGATCGCGGACCTTTCGGCAAGCTCGCCGGACGGCGACATCGGCGGCGCCGTGGCTTCCCTGCTTTTCTCGTACGACATCGAATGCGGCACGACGACGCTCCAGGGATGCGTCCAGTACGCGCCGTCGACGGTTCCCGACGCGGGACCAACGTCCGACGCGGGGCCGGTGCTCGATGCGGGCGATCCCCTCGCCCCGTGCATCGGCAACCCGTACGCGATGGTCGTCACTGCGCACGGCTACGCGGGCCTCGAGGGGACGTACTCCATCACGGGCGCGACGGGCACATGGAGCGCAGGCCTCACCTCGGAATCGACCTTGACGGTGAACATCCAGGCCGCGCAGAACTGGGGAATCACGGCGACGTCCGATTTCGTAAACGGTTCTTTCATCGCGCCCGGGATGACCTATTCGTCTCAAGCTGGGAGCAACGTCCCGTACGTCCAGGTGGAGGTCGACGGGGGAGGGTGCACGGCCTTGCCGAAGGGAAGCTTCACCGTCGACCAGCTCACCGACACGGGGGGAGACCAAGCGACCGTCGAGTCTCTCCTGATGTCGTTCGACGTGAGCTGTAACGATGCCGGATCGCTCGTTGGGTGCGTCAGCTACGGCAACTGAGCCCCTCATGGCTTGCCGCGGCCGGCGCGGCTACCGTGAGCGTGTGAACAGGCACCGGAAAGCACCGAGGCTGGCCTCCGCAGGGAGCGTTGGGGTCTTTGCCGCCGCGATGGCCGTGGCGTTCGGGTGCGCCGGCAGCGGCGGAACGGGCGAGAACGGGCCCGGGGGCGATGCGAGCGCCGACGGCGGCGGGAGTGGCGATGCCGTCGGCGCGGATTCGGGAGGCGGAAATAGCCCGGACGCCGTGGCGACGGGCCCGAGCGATGCCGCTCCGGAGAGCGGGGGTGGGAATGCAGACGCGCCGCACAAGATGAGGTCTGACGGGGGAGCCGGCGGCGAGACCGGCACGGAGGGACCGGGCGCGACGTGCGCGGGGCCGGGCGACTGCCGGGCGTTCTCGGACTACTGCGGCGGGTGCAACTGCGTGGCCCTCGGGACCAGCGAGGCGGATCCCATGTGCGACGCGGAGATTGCGAGCTGCTTGGTGGACCCGTGTTCGAGCCACACGGCGGCATGCAGCGCGGGTGGGATGTGCATGCTGCAGTAGGAAGGCCGTTGCCAGCCTTCACCGCGGCGCGACGAAGAGCGTCTGCAGGGCGGTCCCGATGTACCCGGCCTCGTCGAACAGCTCGGCGTGGGTGTGGCCGATGCCGTCGGGATCGATCGTCGTCCGCGCGCTCATGCCGACCCACTCCGTGCGCGGGTGGCGCTTCACGCTGACGGTGAGCTCGACCGGGACGAAGGTGAAGCGTGAGAGGTCGAGCGCCGCGCTGATCCCGTTCGCCGAGTCGACCATGAGCAGCAGGCGGCCGAGGGAAGATGTGGCCTCGCCCGCGACGAGGGGGACCCGCGGGCGGGCGTACACTGCGGCTGGCCCGATGGAGCCGAACGATCCCTGGACGAAGCGCCACTCGAGGGCCTCCCCGTAGCCGAAGAAATCGAGGCCCGGGAAGGACGTCTGCGCTTGAGGGCCGGGTAGTTTCGGCGCCTCGCGCGGGTCGGCCACCTCGGGGACGCGCCCCGGCGCGGCCGCGATGCGCCACGCCGCGGCCTCCATAGCCACCTTGCCCCCCGTCGCGAGGCGGGCCCGAGAGAGCTCGATGCGCGCGCCCGGGCGCACCATTTCCGTCGTGAGCGTCACCTCGCCCACCGTTACCGGGCCGAAGAAGTCGAAGGCGACGCGAGCGACGCGCACGTCTTCGCGGGGATAGGCACGCTCGATCGCGTGGACGAGGAGGGCTGCGGGGGGGCTGCCGTGCGACAGGTGGGGCGCCCAGGGCCCCACCGTGGCGGCAGTCGCCCGGAAGCGCTCCGCGGAGAGCGCTTCGTAGAAAGCGTCGGCCATGGCGGGAACGTTAGGGCCGGACGTCGGGCGCGAGAAGGGACCCTGGCGGCCTTCGTCTCATCATGCATTCAGCGACCGGCGCAGCTCCTTGAGATCGAGGATCTCGACGCGGCCGTAGGCGAGCCTCACCCAGCCCTTGGCCTCGAGCGACCTCAGCACCTGGTTCACGGTCTGGCGGGACGTCGCCAGCATCATGGCGAGCGTCTCCTGGCTGACACCCACTTCGCGCCGCGTCCCCTGGGTCCACTCCCCGTAACCTTCCGCGATGAGGACGAGGCGCCGCGTCAGGCGCGCGGCAATGGGCAGGAGCTGGGCCTCCTCGATCGCCGCAAACGCGAGCCGCAGCTTGCTCGTCAGCAAGAGTGCCATGTCCCGCCAGTAGCGCGGCTCTCGCTCGAGGAAGGCCAGCAGCGGTTCGTGGGGGACTTGCATCACCAGGGCGTCGGTCTCGGCGCTGAGGTCGTGGCTGCGGGGAAGGTCGTCGAAGAGCGGGATCTCGCCGACCCAGTTGGGGGGCTCGACGAGCGCGAGCAGCGCCATCTTGCCGTCGTCGTCGGTGCCGCTCGCGCGGAGCTGCCCGTCGAGGACGCAGAACATGCCCGTGTTCGCTTCCCCGCGACGAAAGAGGGGAGCCCGCGCCGGGAGCTCGCGCAGCGCGCTCATGCCGACGAGCGCCTCCTGGAATGGCGCCGGCAAGGACCGGAACCAGCGGCCCGACCGAAGGAGCTCCAGGTAGTCAGCGACCTTTTTCCGCGGCATCGCGTTCCCCGTGATCGATTCGCATGGAGTGTCGCCCCAACGACAATCGCGCGCGAGACTTCGCACGGAGTGTCGCCTGAACGACAGTCGCGCGTCGAGACCCACGACCATAGTCCTCCACGAAAGCTGTTCGTACGAGGGAGAATGGTCATGCGTCACGTCGTCCCCGCCTCCAGGTCTCGGTGCGTCGTCGTTGCCGCATGTGCGCTCGTCGCGCAGGTATTCTCGCCGGGGATTGCGCTGGCCGAGGAGACCCGCGAGGACACCGACACGCGGAAGGGTAACGATTTCCTTTTTCCGGGCGATGGCAAGCTCTCCCTTACCGGAACCACGGGACTTCCGTATGCCGCGCTCGGCGAGGTCTCCGTGGGCATCGGGGACCGGTTTGCCGTCGGCGGGCTCGTTGCGGGCGGCCCCTTTGTCGGCGGGGTCGCGACCGGGGTGTACCCTCGACTCGACGCCGCACACCTCGGCCCCTTTCGCCTCGTCCTCGAGGTCCCGATCGTCTGGTACCCGGACCTGCAGAACACCGACAACTGGGTCGTCGTCCGTCCGGACGTGCGCATCGAGGCAAAGGCGGGAGCCTTCCGGGGGCACGGGAGCCTCGGCGCGCTGGCAGCGAAGATGATCGGGGCCAGTCCGGTATCCGGCCCGATCGCGCCGTACGGCGGCGCGGGGCTGCCCGCGGGCGTGCAGCAGGGGGCCGTCTGGAACACCGCGGGAACGGGCGTGGCCCTGTCCGTGTCGCCGGCGACGTCGGTCTTCGCCGAGGGGTTCGTCATCCTGCGCGGCGTCGAGTTGGCCGGGCCCGAGTGGTTCGCGCTGCCGTGCGGTGTGTTCCTGGGCGTCTCGACGACGCTGTGAGGCTGCCATGAACCGCCCGTTCTTGCTGAGCGCCCTGGCTTCTCTCGCGTTCGTGCCGGCCTGCACCGCGCCCACCCATTCCCTGCCGTCCCGGTGCGAGGCCATCGAGGTCGACCCGACCCGCGAGCTCGTCGTGACCGACGCTGGCGTTGTCGCCGATCCTGCGTTCGCCTTCGCCCGCGTCATGAGCGCGATCCTCGGCCCCGACGCAGGCGCGGGAGCCCGCCACTGGATCGACGCGTGGGCGACCATGCCAGGGGGCACCTCGATGGCCTCGGAGGTGACGGGACCCTGGTCGGAGGGGAGCACGGGCGCGCTCGATCTCACGCGAGCACCGTTCGAGCTCGTTGCGGTCGTCAATCGCGTCGACCTGTCGACGCTGGGGCCGGGGCGATCCGGGGAGATCCGCTTCCTTTATGGGCTCATCACGGCCGGAGCGCGTCGCCCGCTGACGGTCAACGCGGAGATCCGGCTGCCGCCGAGCCGGACGCCCAGCGAATGGGCCCAATCATGGCACGCGCTCGGGTCGCTCACGGGAGACGACCTCCGGTCGGCCCTCGAGAGCCTGGTCGGCGACGTGCTTGCGCAGACGCCGCATGGTCAGGTGCGGACGCAAGACGCGCTCAGCGCTCCGCCGGTCCTCCTCGAGTTCGACGTGAACGGCGGGGCACCGCTCGTTCCGAGCGCCCTCTTCAATCAGCCGGCAGGCGAGGTAGCTCCCGAGCAGCTCGCGAGCTTCGTCCTCGCCAACGAGGACCAGGTGCTCGCCGGAGCCGAGGAGCTCCCCGCCCCGATGCTGGCAGCATCGGCAGAGGCGACTCGGCGTGACCTCGCGCTTCCCGGCGTTTCGCCCGATCTCGCCGCCGCCTTCGCGAACACGACATGCGCCGGCTGTCACACCGACGAGCCGACGTTGGACGGGACATTCCACATCTCACCCCTTCGACGCGGGCAGGACGCCCTCTCGGGCTTCCTCGTCGGCGTGAACGGGTCGCCGGGGGAGCTCTCCCGCCGCGCCGAGGTCCTGCGCGGCTTCCTCTGCCAGTAGGGGCCCGGTTGCTATTCGCACCCGGTCGTCGGAACGAACGTGCAGCTCGTCGCCGGTGTCACCGTCTTCGCAGCGATGCACTGCAGGTAGCTCTGGTACGTCGGACCAATGCCCCCGGGGGTGAAGGTCGTCGTGTTCGCGAGCAAAAATGGGCTGTTCGAATCCGACCAGGACCACGCAAAGTAGCCCAGCCCCTGCGAGTCGGCCCAACTGAGGAAGAGCGGCCACCACGCTTCGCCGACGCTGGCCGAGCAAGAATAGTATCCGGTTTCGCCGATGATGATCGGATACCCCGCGTTCATCACCGCCTCGCCGCCGAGGCCGCCGGAGGTGCACAGCGTCGATACCGTGGAGGAGCCGACATCGGTGCACCCGCCCTGATCGTCGTAGACGTGCCAGCTGGCCGCGATGTTCGGAGGCGAGAGCGTGTCCGTCGGAACGTAGGTGGGCCACGGACCCAACACGGACGAATAACCGGTGCCGCCGAGCATGACGAGGTTGGTGGCGCCGGCCTGGCGCACGGTCGTCAAGAGCTCTTGCATGCCGGCCACCGCGAAGTTCACCATCGGGCAGTCGCCACCCATCGCCGTCGTGCTGCCATTCTTCCAACAAGTGAACTGCTGGGCCTGCGTCCCCGACGACATGACCGGCTCGTTGAAGAGATCGAAGATGACGGATCCATTGTCCTTGTACGCCGTGGCCACCTGCCGCCAGAAGGTCACGGTGTGGTCGAGGTCCGGCATGGCTCCTTGGCCGGTCGGCAGGGTGGTTCCCGGCGCGGACCAGTGAAGATCGAGGATGACGTACATGCCGTTGGTCTGCGTGATGAGGTTGACGGCGTCCGCGATCGGACTCTGATAATTTGCCCCTCCGACCGCCGAGGCGACTCCGTTGATGCCCAGCCAGCAGTCCTCGTTGAGCGGAATGCGAACCGCGTTGAGGCCCCACGCTTTCATGGCCGTGAGGCTGTCTTGTGTCAGGGGCGAGGGACCGCCCATGGGGGAAACGACGACCGCAGGCGGGCCCCACGTGGTGCAGAAGTTCTCGGTTCCGGATTCGTCCGCCCCGTGCAGCACCACGACGCGTCCGTTTTTGTCCACGATCTGCCCGGCTCGTCCGCCGGTCCCCATGACGGCGTGAAGGCCGATCGGAGCCGCACTCGCGTCGGACGTCGGCGACGCTCCGTCGGTTCCCGGCGCGCTTCCGTCCGTGCCGGACGAGCCGTCATCGGCCGGGAGTGCCGTGCCGGATTCGCTGCTGGACGTCGTGCCGCCGTCCGCCAACATCGTGGTCCCGCCGTCGAGGCTTGCCACGCTGCCACCGTCGCCGGGGGATGTCGCACCGCTTCCGCCGCAGGAGACGGTGATGCTTGCGATCGCCGCAACCAACGTGCTGTGACGTCTCATTCTTCCCCTCCTTGAGCCACGGCCGCCGAGGCCATCACCCTACCCCCTCTCCATAAAGGCCGAAAGCGTGAATGCTTGGCCGGGTGCGCCCGACGCGCGCGTCGTAGTTTCCTCGCGCCGCAGGCCCTTTCAACCAGAAAGGAAGGCATTTGCCATGCTCGACATCTTCAGGCCACTACCCCCCGAGGCGCGTCGTGAGAACCTCGCCGCGTATCAGAAGTTCCTGATAGACCGCGACGGCGCCCTGGATATCGAGAAGCAGCAGCTCGAGCGCAGGGAGGCCGGCATGCGACGTTACGAGAAGCCCCTCCCCCGGATGCGGGACGTCGACCTCGATCTCTTCAATGCCCAATATGCCTCGTTCGATGCGAACGTCGCGACCCCGCCGGAGCTGCTTCTTCTCCTCGCGCTGGTGAAGGTGAACGCAGCCGAAGCGTTCGGCGTGACTCAAGTCTTCGAGGCCATTCACCGGCGCGCCGTCAAGAACAACGACATGTGCGAGCTCACGCTCGTGGTCGAAGAGACGTACCACACGCGCATTCTCCTCAGCACCGCGCTGTCCTACGGCGTGGAAGTGACCGCCCCCTACAAGCCACCGGCCGCCTTGCGCACCCTCATCGCCGGCGTTGCTTACACCCCGGAGCTCGTGTCTCGTCCGCTCACGCTGGCCGCCGAGATCCTGGGGCTGTGCTCATTTCTGAATCTGCTCGAGAAGAGCCGCGAGGTGCTCCGGCACGACCCGGAGCTTCGCGACGGCGTGGAAGAGCGACTCTGCGAGGTCATCACCGACGAGCTCGGACACATGAGCTTCAACCGCGCGTGCCTGGGGCCGGCCGGGTTTGCCCAGGCCCGCGTGCTGCTCCCGATCGTCGCGAGGGGCATTTCGGGCGTGGTCCCTGAGATCCGGGCGCTCGGGGCCGGGACACTGGTGTCCGACGACGAAATCACGAGCCTCGCTTCGTGCAGGCGGCTTCCCGAGCAGGTCGTGAGGTCCGCGTTCCTGTCGTGAATCGAGACGAATAATACCCGGGCGGTATTGACAGCCATTTCACCCGGGCATTAATGTCGCCGTCATGGACACGGAGAGCCACTACACCGCCTTCGTCGGGCGTCGCCGCGTCGCATGGGGGGACCTGCGCACGGTGCTCCTCAGCGCCAAGGACCGTCATGACAAGGGGAACCACGCGCTGATGCTTGTCTTCGAGGATCGAACCGGCCAACAGGTCGACTTCGACCTGAGCGGATCGAAGGAGGCCGTCCTTGCGCGCGCCCTGCCCACGCGAAGTGGCCCGGGCCGTCCGAAGCTCGGCGTCGTGAGCCGCGAAGTCTCGCTCCTGCCGCGCCACTGGGAGTGGCTCGAGCAGCAGCCTCACGGACTGTCCGGCGCCCTCCGCCGGCTCGTCGACGAGGCGCGCAAGCACGCTCCCCTCGCCGAGCAGGCCCGCCTGGCGCGCGAGGCCGCGAGCAAGGTGATGTGGTCCATCGCGGGCGATCTTCCGAACTTCGAGGAAGCGTCGCGCGCCCTCTTCGCCCATGACCGCGAGCGCTTCAATGCCCTCGTTCAGCGCTGGCCGTCGCACGTGCGGGATTACGTCAAGGAGCGCGCCGCGCCGTCGTTCCTCGTCCCGGGGTCGCCCAGGCCGCGCGGGGCGCCCCGCGGCGATCGAGCTCGTTCGAGACGATCGTGATCGCGTCCTCGGCATGGAGACTCAGGGGACCGACGCTTATCGCGCGTCCGCCCGCCTCCGCGAGCGCGGCGCGTGTGTGAGGGTCGAAGCCAAGGTGGTCGCCGACGAAGAACGCGTCCTCCGGCCCTCCAAGAGACACGTCATCGCGCAAGTCGAGCGCGTTCTCTTCGAGCACGTAGAGCGGAGCACCGCGCATGTCGGCCAGGACGGCCGCGAGTCCACCGCTGAGGATCGATACGCCAGGGCGCACTTCGACGAAGGAGGTGTCGCTCGCGCGCTCTTCGGGAGTGAGCACCTTGTTGGCGAGGATCGCGAGGCTTCGTTCGTCCGGGCGGAGGAACTGGGCGCGGGGGTCGATCCGGAGCACGCGCGGAGCGCGAGGCCCCCCTCCGAGCACCAGGTACACGGTGACATCGCGACGGATGCCGTGCGAATAGAGAAGCGCGGCTCGAACGCAGCGAAGGAGAACGTCGAGGCGACCGCTCGTGCCGGGCAGGTCGTCGAAGAGAAAGTCGCCCGAAGCGGTGGCCTTCTGACCGAAGACGACGAAACGCCGCATCGCTGCCTCCTACCACGTCGGCTGGCCTCGCCCCCCGCCGATGAGACGCCTTACATTGTGCCGCGTGCGACGCTGGGGGGTACGATGCAGCTCTTGAGGGGGCGCGTCGACGCATGAGGCGAATCGCGTTCAGCGGCATCGGGGCACTGGCGGTCGTCTTGGGAGTCGTCGCATGCTCGGCAGGGGGGGCGAGCTCGCGTGAGGCGGACGCCTCGATGCCGAACGACGCCTCCCTCGTGCGGGCGGAAGGGGGTATCGATGCGTCGGCGACGACGGATGCGGGCTCGAGCGGCGACGTCAATGCATGCCCGCTCAGCCCCACGGACGATGCCGCGACCTGCAACCTGGTCGAACTGTATGGCTCCCCCATCGTCCCCACGTGCATCGGCTCCGAGCCGCCGGGCGGCCGGGGTGGGCCGGTCGAGTACGGCACGTATGTGCTCGACTCGATCGTCCTTTACGGCAGCCAGTGCCCACCTTTGGCAGCCGAAACCGGCCGCGCGACGTGGGCCATCTGCGGCAATCAATGGGAGTCGGTGAACGCCTTTCCGGCCATCGGAGTGGATGCCGCAGACTACGTCGAGCGCGTCAACGTGACGGCAACCCTCTCCGGCACTGGCCTCACCCTCGACATCCTTTGTCCGCCGAGCACGGCGCCGAACATGCCCATGTATCAGTACACGGCGACGCCGGGGCACCTCTCGCTCATCTATCCAAGCGGCTACGCGAGCACCACCTTCTACGAGGAGGACGACTTCGTCCTCCAGTGACCGCGGGTACAGAGCAGGCTTTCTTGTGAAACGCTCCGCGCTCCGTGCGCGTCACCCGACCGAGTCGGCGGACTCAAGGGGCCTCGGCACGGTGATTGGGACCCGCTGACCTGCGCGAACGCCCACCGTGGCAGCGTGCCTCATCGTGCACTTCGGCAATCGGATGTCTTCGGCCGCGGACGATCCGCGGCCTACGGTGCGGTCGTTGCACGCTGTGGGGTGATGCGACGGCTGCTCTCGGTCGCTTCGTTCGCCTTCCTGTGCTCGCTCGCCGGGTGTGCCGGGGTCGGAGCCGTCAACGCCTCTCGCCGAGCCGTTCCAGTCGTCGTCGACGAGAGCCTTCGTTCGTTCGAGCTCGACGCGAACCGAGAGCGACTTGCTCGTATCGTGTCGAGCCCCGAGATCCAGGGTATGGTTCGCCAGGCCGCGAAGGACTCCGTGCAAGGCCTGCTGGCCGGCGCGTCCGAGGACCAGGCGCACGACTTGGTCGTCGGACTCGTCGGAGCCATCACGGACGCTCTTGCGCGGGACCTCCGCGAGAAGCTCGTTCCGGCGGTGCGAGCCGAGTTGCTCGCGCCGATGCGCGCCGAGGACCGCGACGCCATGAAGGGCGCCGTCGACGATGCCGTCACGGAGGCCACGCGGACGAGCGTCCGGGCCGCCGCCGAGGAGCTCCCGACCTCCGTGGCGCCCGCGGTGGCTTCGTCGCTGGTCGCTACCCTCGGTGCCCCGGCGTTGCAAGAAGCGCTTGACCGGACCGTGTCCGATGCGACGCGTTCCGCCCTCGTCGCGTCGGCCGACGTCATGCGAGGGATGCGGGGGGCCGAGGGCCCGACGCTCGTTCAGCGGCTGACTCGCCTCCTGACGGTCAGTCTGATCGCGGCGTTTCTCATAGGAGCGGGCTTCCTCGCTCTGACGCTCTGGGCCGTGAATCTGACCAGGCAGGCAAGACGCGTCGAGGCACTGACGAGGCAATTGCTCGACGATGCCGCCAAGGCCGCCGAGGGCAAGCCGTGGGCCGACGAAATGCTCGCACTTTTGGCCGAGCGGATGAGTGTTGCGCAGTTGCGCGATCTCCGCTCGCTCTTGAGGCATTGATGCAAAGCTCGATGCACGCTCACCAGTCGAAGAAGTACGCGATGGCGGCCCCCACACCGAAGTTGAACGACAGAGAGCCGGGGTCGGTCGTCGGCTCGGTCTCCTTCGACAGCAGGGTCTGGTACCACGCCGAGATGGACGCGGACCTTCTCCGGTCGAGATAGAGGCCTGCGATTCCTTTGATCACCGGCAGCCAGGAGCCGTCGACGAAGTTCTTGCCGAGCTTGAAGTCGAGCGAGAGAAACGCCCGGCCGGGAAGATTCACTACGGCGATGGGCTCGAGCACCAGCAGATCGATCTGGGGATATCCGCTGCTCGCGAAGGAGCGCAACCAGGCCACCTGTCCGGTCAACGACAACCATCGAGCGAGGCCGACGGAGATCGCATAGCTAGGGATCACGGCCCATGCGGATCCCACGGGAGGCTGATCCGGCGAGATCCATTGCAGGCCTGTCGACAGGTACTGGTGGACGTGCGCACTCCCCTGGAATGCCCACGCGACCGAACTGGAGACGGCGCCCAGGCCGGTGACCGCCGGGACACCAGGCGCGTAGGGGTACACGGCGAGGACGGGCACTTTGAGCTGGACCGCCAGCTGTCGCCGTTCGCCGAAGACGACCTGCGGGTTGAAGAGCAACCGGTCGGCATTGGCGCGGCCACCGAGCCCCTCGTAGCTGTCGACCTGGAACAGGACCTGGCTGCGCGAGAAGGCGATCGACTCGATGCCTTGCAGGATCTGCAGAGCCTCTTGCGATCGGTCCTGCGTCTTCAGCGCGTTGATGGCGTCCACGACTTCCGCGGATGCGAGCGCCGTCTCCGGGTCTACCGAGCGGCACGTCTCGGAGAGATTGCTCCGGTTCGCCTGGAGGCACTCGACGAGCGCTCCTGCATCCGAGGGCACGCCCGCGCAGATACGCTCGGCATCGGCCCGGCACGCCGCGCGCATGGCCGAGACCTTGTCCGAGGCCGTATCGATTCGGTCGATCTCCGCGCGGCACGCGCTCGATGCGTCGTCCTGCTGCCGCATGAGGCAGGCGACGATGCGGCCGCCGCCCGGTTTCACTTCGCTGCACAGTCGATCCGCGTCACGCCGGCACGCTGCCGCGAACTCATCGGCGAGGCGCCGGAAGCGTTCGTCGGCGGCGGCACGCCGCCCCTTGCAGGCCGTCGACAGCCTGGCCTCGTTCTGGCGGAGGCACTCTACAACGCGGCCGGACCCGACCTCGACGTCCCCGCAGAACTGCTTCACATCCGCGGCACACGGATCCTCGGCTCGGACGGCCCTTGGTCCGACGAGTCCGGCGGCGACGATTGCGGCGGCGAGGCACCGACGCAGAGGAGACTCACGCGTTCGGATGCGTCAAGTCGAGCAAACTTCGATCCGCTCCGCGCATCTCGACGGCCCCGTGAGCCCGGCGGCCAGGGCCTCGGCGGGCGCAACGTCGTGGCACCTGGTGACGGTCGATGGGAGCCGGATACGCTCGGCGGGTGGCGGATGGCTCTGTTCCCGACGAGGTGCGGCAGATTGCGTCGGCGATCCTGGAGCTGATGGAGAGCACGCCCGGCCTGCCGGCCCACGTGAGGACGCCGGTTCGGACCGCGTGCGAGGCGGTGAGTCGCAGGCTGGCGGAGACGCGACTCACCATCGCGCTGGCCGGGGACGCGGGAGCCGGAAGGCGCACGCTCATGAACGCGCTGCTCGGCGACAAAGTGCTCCCGACGAGCACCCCCCGGCGAGGGTCGACGACGACGATCGTTCGATGCGCTCCGAACCTGGGCTTCTCCGCATACTCCCTCGACGGCCGCTTGGTCGCGCAGCTCTCGCGAGGCATGCCTGACCGCGAGGCCCTCTTCGAGAAGTCGACGGCGCAGATCGATCGCGAGATGGGCGCAACGGAGCAGCTCGCGGCACGCCTGCGAGCCGCACGAGAGCGCGTCGCGACCCTGGAGACTGAGATCGACCGTGCTCCGGAGCCGTCCCGGCCGACTGGAGCCCGTCGCACGGCATGGAGCGTGTGGCAAGTCGTGTGGGGCTGGATCCTGCGCTTGCTCCTCTGGTTCCCGTGGCTCAAGCGGCTGCCTGCGAACGCGACGAGCGGGAGCGAAGCGCGCGCGCCGCGAGATCGGCCCGCGGACAAGAGGCCGCTCGAAGAGGAGCGCGCTACGGTCGTCGCTCTCGAGCGCGAGGTGGCCGGGGCGCGCAGCGTCGAGCAGATCGCCGCGCACGCAGAGCGGTTGCACCGGGAGCGAGAGAAATACGAGGCGGAGCGGCGCGCCGTGTTTCTCTCGCAGGTGCGCGACTTCGATGGCACGGACATCGGAGAACGGATCGTGGAGTACCCGGCGGCATACCTTCCCGAGGGGTTGACGCTGGTCGACTTGCCCTGCCCTCCGCTCCCGAGCGCCCCCGTCGTCGAACACATCAAGAGCCGAGTCGCGCGCGACGTGGATGCACTCGTCGTCGTCGCGGACGTCGCGCAGCCGCCGCGCGCGGAGACCGCATCGCTCGTGCGCCAACTGAGGGACGTCGTTCCCGTGGTGCTCGTGGTGCTCACCAAGGTGGACGGTCGGCTGGGCCTCGCCGCGAAAGGGGCGAGCGATGACGTTGCCTCCACGATCGGGCCGGTGCGCCGCGCTGCATTCGATCGTGTCGCCCGCGCTCTGGGCCCTGGCCTCGGACCGGCGCCCTGCATTGCCATCGCGGCTGAAGCAGCGCTCGAGACCGGACGCGGATCCTCCCGCCTCGCGAAGCATTTCCGCGCGACGATTCGCGCGCTCTCCGCCCGGCTCGACCGGGATCGTCCCATCATCCTGGCGTGGCGCGAGGCCATGCGGATGCGAATCGGTGTCACCGAGCTCCTGCGCGCGCAGACGAAAGAGGAGGCCTCGTGCCGCACGCGCCTCTCCGCGCTCGAGGGCAAACGCATCCCGGAGCCGGAGGAGTTTCGAGGACGGCTCCTCGGGCGCGTGGACGGCGCCATCGAGAAGGGCGCTGACGACGTGCTGGCGGCGGCGACTCGTGCCCTGCACGAGCGAATCGAAGGCCTCCGCGCGGAGTGGCGCGAGAAGATCTCGTCCTCTACGGCGCGAAGCGACGTGGATGCATGCGTCGCGTCCATCAACGAAAGCGCGGCTCGTCGGATCGAGGACGCGCTCGAGCAGACGGCCGAGCTGGTTGCTCGCGAGCTGCACGACGTAACCGAGACGCTCGAGACATGGGCCATCGAGGAGATCCATACCCACTACAGGCTCGTGCGCCGGCTCGGAGCCGAGGTCCTCGCGCCGGTCGCGAGCGAGCTGACGCGCGAAGACCTGGAGCGAGAGCTTCGCGCCGTGCAGCCGGTCGGTGGCGCACTGGACGCCTTCGAGAAGGAGCGCGTCGGCTATGGGCTGGGCGGGGTCGCCGCCGGTGCGGCGCTGGGCACGCTCATCTTGCCGGGCGTCGGAACGGCCGTCGGCGCAGTCCTCGGCGTGCTGGCCGGCCTGCTCAAGGGCACCGATTCGCTCAAACAGGATTGCCTCACGAGGGTCGACGCTTTTCTCAGCGACACGGAGAACCATGCCCGCGCGCAGCTCCAGGACAGGAGGCCCGACCTGTCGCGGGTCATCCGCGTCACTCTGGACGAGGCGCTTCGGGAGGCCCTCGGGCGACTCAACGAGGCCATCGCGCGGCTCATGGCCGTCGAGCGCAGGACCATCGACGGCGAGCGGGCCAAGCTCGAGCAGCTCACGGCGGCGCACCGCACGCTCGAAGACTGCGATGTGCGCCTGGCGGCTCTGGTCGACGCTGCGCAGTAGCGAACGAGCTACGGAGCCCCAGGCGGCGAAGAGCTAGTTCTTGCACGGCTCGCGCTCGACGCCTTGGGCATCACGCCGGAGGCCGTCGCTGGCGGCTCCGAGCGAATGGCGGCACGGGTCCCGCAGATGCCGAGCTGCCTGGCTTCGCTCGACAGTGTTGGCATGAGGTACTCGATATCCGCCATCGAGTTGCAGAGCGACAGGGTGAACCTGATTCCAGAGCGGTTGTAGGGGACCGCGGGAAAGACACTGATCGAAAGGTAGATTCCGCGCCGCCGCATCGCTCGCG
>Ga0209415_10011944_pt1 | contig 14544 bp, 8 predicted proteins | sample PeaSoiSIISIP2007_FD_187696 | JGI IMG/M metagenome (GOLD analysis project Ga0209415, IMG submission 187696) | Peat soil microbial communities from Weissenstadt, Germany - SII-SIP-2007 (SPAdes) (version 2) | ecosystem: Environmental > Terrestrial > Soil > Wetlands > Peat | place: Germany...
AAGCAGCGCTTCCAGGAAGCGTTTGCGGCGCAGATGGAGGGCGACTACGACCGCGCCGTCGAGCTTTACCTCGGATCGCTGGCGCTGCATCCCACCGCCGAGGCTTACACGTTTCTCGGCTGGACGTATCATTTCCAGGGAAAAATTTCTGAAGCGATCGCGGAATGCAAGCGCGCCATCGAGATCGACCCTGACTTCGGCAATCCGTACAACGATATCGGCGCCTACCTGATCGACCTCAACCGCTATGACGAAGCCATACCGTGGCTCGAGCAGGCCATGACGGCAACGCGCTATGAACCGCGGCACTTTCCCTATTTCAACTTGGGACGCATCTATCTCGCCAAAGGCATGATCAACCGCGCGCGCGAACTTTTTCAGAAATCGCTGGCCATCGAGCCGCGTTACACGCTCGCGCGCCAGGCGCTCGAAAGCGTTCGCCGCATGGTGAATTGACAACGTTCCACAAGGAATCCCGTCCAATAGAATTACAAAAGTCTTACAGTCGGATTCCACGCGCTGTGACAAAATTCGGGGCATGAGTAATTATCCGACGATCATTCAGGGCGGCATGGGCGCGGGCGTCTCGAATTGGCGGCTTGCGCGAGCCGTCTCCCAACTCGGCCATCTGGGAGTTGTTTCGGGTACCGCGCTGGACCAGATCCTAGTTAGGCGCTTGCAGGATGGCGATCCCGGCGGACACATGCGCCGCGGTCTTGCTCATTTCCCCTTCCTCGAAATGGCGGAACGCGTCCAGCGGGAATATTATATTCCGGGCGGCAAGCACGAGAGAGCGCCATATAGGACTTTGCCCTTGCATGAGAAAGACGGCCCGCGGGAGCGGGAAGAGCTATGCATCGTAGCGAACTTTGTCGAAGTGTTTCTTGCGCGTGAAGGCCATGAGAATCCGGTAGGCATCAATTACCTGGAAAAGATCCAGATCCCGCACCTCCCTTCCTTGTACGGAGCAATGCTCGCTGGAGTGGGTTACGTCCTGATGGGCGCGGGCATCCCCGTGAAGATCCCTGGCGTACTTGACTGCTTTGTCCATCACCAGCCCGCAACCTATCCATTGCATGTGGCAGGAGGGCAAGAGGGCGAGGAAGCGAAATTGGAGTTCGATCCCGCAGAGTTCATGGCGGGAAATCTTCCGCCGCTTGCCCGTCCTCGGTTCCTTGCAATCATTTCCTCAAATGTGCTCGCTGCGGCGATGCTCAAGAAAGCCAATGGCAGCGTGGAGGGATTCATCATCGAGGGGCACACCGCTGGGGGCCACAACGCACCACCTCGCGGGAAATTGCAGGTGGACGACACCGGCGAAGTGATCTATGGAGAGCGCGACCGGGTCGATATCGATAAGATTCGCCAATTGGGTCGGCCATTCTGGCTTGCCGGCGGTTATGGTTCGCCGGACAAATTGCGCGAAGCAAAGAGTGTTGGCGCTGCTGGCATCCAAGTAGGAACTGCATTCGCATTTTGTGATGAGTCAGGCTTGAGAAGGGATTACAAGCAGGCGATCCTCGAAAAAGTCGCCTCCTCGCAAGCACGAGTAGCGACCGATTCATCGGCTTCTCCCACAAATTTCCCTTTCAAGGTCGTTCAGCTGGAAGGCACCTTGTCAGAAATGGAAGTCTATTTGGCAAGGCCTCGCGTCTGCGACCTCGGATATTTGCGCGAAGCTTACCGGACGCCCGAAGGCACGATTGGCTATCGCTGTTCCGCGGAGCCACTGACGGTGTATGTCAGTAAGGGCGGGAAATTGGAAGATACAGCGGGAAAGAGATGCCTCTGCAACGCGCTGCTTGCAACGATCGGCCATCCCCAGGTGCGAAACGGGGATTTAACCGAGATGGGTGTGGTTACCTCGGGCAACGACCTAACGACGCTGGACCGCTTTCTGCCACCTAACGGGCTAACTTACCACGCTGCGGACGTGGTCGCGAAACTCCTCAACGATTGAAATATCCCCAGACTTCCCGCAATCGGATTCCTGTGCATCCGGGGAATTTCAAGTGACCGATTAGCGCACTATCCGTCAGTGGTTCTCGCCCGTCCGGCCCTCTCGGAAAGATTCACAAGCAATTCCATGCCACAAAGTTAGAGCACAATGCTGTACACTACGCGCGGTATCACAGCAACGAGACGGAAAGGCGCAACGAATATGAACATGATGCTTGTAGCGTTGCTTTTCCTTCAAGCCGTTCAGACGAGTCCACTTCTCGAAAATGATTTCGTTCGAGTGTTCAAGAATAGCGCGCCGTGCGCGGCGGCTGCGGCTCCCTGCGGAGAGCGCGTCGTCGTGGCCCTCGGCTCTGTCGAAGTGAACGGTCAGAAGATGGAGCGAGGCGACATCAAAGTGTTCGAGGCAGGTGAACGCTATTCTCCCCCCAAAAGTGGGGACTATCTCGAAGTGGCAATCAAACCGGCGCATCCCAAAGTGATGCCGCAAGGAGCTGGAACACCGCCCCCTCCGGGCAACAAGATCTTGTACGACGGGAAAGATTTCACCGTGTTTGCCGAAAAAATGAAGCCCGGCGAGTACGCCGCGCCCCACAGCCACAACCTGCGCCTGGCAATTTTTCTGAACGACACGATGGTGCAGCAATGGACGGACGGAAAAGAAGAAACCCGGGAACTTGTGCCGGACGTTGTGATGTGGCGGCCGGCGGTCGTCCACGCTTCCAAGGACGTGGGCAAAGTTCCAATCAGCAATCTCCTGATCGAATTCAAACCCTAAGGTCCCTTCCAAATGAAACGCAGCTCGAAACGCATTTTGACTACTCACGTTGGCAGCCTGATCCGTCCGCCCCGGCTTCTCGAACTTGTGCGCGCGAAGGAAAGTGGCGACGCTGGAAGCGCGCAGGCCTACGAGCAATGCCTGAGAGACTCAGTCGCCGAAGTCGTGCGGCGGCAAGCCCAGGCGGGCATTGACATCGTCAACGACGGGGAATTCGGCAAGTCCACCAGTTGGTCTCTTTACGCTTTGAAGCGTGTGAGCGGCTTCGAGATGCGACCGGTGAAGCCGGGAGCGAACCCGTTTGCACGAGGCGCGGACAGGGAGCGCTTCAAGGAGTTTTACGCGGAGCTCGAAGGTGGAAACGATCGCACCTGGTCCAACGTAACCAGGCAAGAAGCGATTTGCGTCGCACCGGTGAAATACACCGGCCTCGCCGAACTTCAGCATGACATCGACAACCTGAAGGCAGGGCTCCAGGGCGTGAAGGTGGAGGAAGCATTCCTCCCGGTGGCAGCTCCCTCCAGCGCCATCCCGGACAGGAAGAACGAATACTACCGCAACGACGAAGAACTCGTTGTGGCCTTGGCAGAAGCATTGAGGACGGAATACCGCGCCATAGTTGACGCCGGCTTCCTGCTGCAACTGGATGACGCCCGCGCCGCCGTGACGTACGACAGGATGGTGCCACCGGCAAGCTTCGAGGACTACTACCGATGGGTGGGCCGCCACGTCGATGTCCTGAACCATGCATTGGAAGGAATCCCGGAAGATCGCGTGCGCTACCACGTTTGCTGGGGAAGCTGGCCGGGGCCGCACACAACCGACGTTCCGTTACGGAAGATCGTAGATCTCATTCTCAAAGTCCGCGCCGGCGCCTATCTCATCGAGGCCGCCAATCCCCGGCACGAACACGAATGGCGCGTCTGGAAGGACGTCAAGCTGCCGGAAGGCAAGATTCTGGCTCCCGGCGTCGTCAGCCACGGCACGATCGTCGTGGAGCATCCAGAACTAGTGGCCGAACGCATCCTGAGGTTCGCGGGCGTCGTCGGCCGCGAAAATGTAATTGCTAGCACCGATTGCGGTTTCGCGCAGGAGCAATTCAACCGACGCGTCCATCCGACGATCATGTGGGCGAAGCTGGAAGCGATGGCCGAGGGCGCGCGGATCGCCAGCGAAGATCTTTGGGGCCGAACAAAAGCCGAGCATAGCCAAGCTCCTCAATAACTGGCTTGGATGCAAAGAATGGCGGCTAATTCGGTCCCTGGGAACGCCAATCTCCCGATTGGCGGTTTGTGTAACGCCAATCGGGAGATTGGCGTTCCCGGGATTCAACTCGTTCAATTCGCGCTAATTATCCGTAGTTATCATTTCTGACTAAAATGGTTTGAAGAAACAATGGAGCCGAAGTCCGGACTTGAACCGGAGACCTGTCGATTACGAATCGACTGCTCTACCAACTGAGCTACTTCGGCCCTTAGTCGAATCGAATAATTCACTCTAGCATTGCGTGGAAAATAGTTCAAACGCCGCCTGAGGCCCACGATACAAAGTCGCCAAATCCGGGCCACCCCGAAAACTGGAACTAGGGAGATATTACTGATAATATAGCTACCGTCCCCTAGTTCATGGTCAGTATTGGCCGGCAACTTTCTCTCGAAGCGTTTCGGACCTTGAGATTGAAGCTATGACCCACTATCAAACGCTGGGCGTTTCTCCGACTGCGTCCACAAACGAGATCAGGAGAGCCCACCGAAGACTTGCCAAACAGTACCACCCTGACAAGCTGAGAAATGCTCCCCTTGCGGAGGTATTGCGGGCGGAGGAAAAGTTCAAGGAAATTCAAGAAGCATATGAAATTCTGAGCAAGCACCGCGTCGCATATGACAATCAATTGCGAGCCGAAGCCGCATCTGCCGCTCAACCATCGGATACACGGCCTCAGACGAACGCCGACACAGCTCATGCTCCAATTCCTAACCCGCCCCCTGCGCCGTATTCGCCTGCAAGACGCAAGAGCCCCTTCTGGTCCGCATTGGGATGGCTGGTTAGCTCGAACGCAGCCTTGGTCCTCCTCGGATATGGCGCCTTAATGGCTTATCAAGCGATCGCATTCCGAGACGCACCAGCATATTTCCAATGGCCTCTCTACTCTGGAAATATGAAGTTTCGGGTTGAAGAGTTTGAAGGAACTATTCGCAATCAGTCTTCAAACGTTTCTGGTGAGTTCAGAATCACCGTTCTCGAGGCGAATGGGTCTCTATCGGGTTGCATGGCCGTCGAACAGCCCCTTTCCGGAAGCGGTCCTGTAAGGGGTCACTACGCAGGCGATAATTTTGGATTTTCCGTGACCAGCGCGGTCGGAAAGACCACCTTTACCGGCAAACGGCGCGACGGCGACCTCGGAGGAACATACCGCTTCGAGCCCAAGAAAGGCCCCTCAGAATCCGGAACATATACGCTAGGAAAACTTGAGTCCATACCGGATGACGAGCCTCTCGCAATCCAGGACTGTCCAACGGATGCAGAAGTTCAACAGCAATAGTCAACGTTTGGGATATAGTTCAAATGCCTGAAGCGGAATGTAGTCGCCCGCCCGTCAATGCCGCAACGATTTGCTTGCCGTGAAAGCGGCCATTTTCAATGAATATCTCGCTGGTATGATTTCCGCCGATCACCACTCCGGCGACGAAAATTCCGGCGACATTGCTCTCGTGGGTTTGCGGGTCCATGGTGGGCTTATTGGTTTCCGGGTCGAGCGAAATTCCCAGCGAACGCATAAATTGGAAGTCCGGATGGTATCCCGTCAACGCGAAGACCTGATCCGCCGGCAGTGACGTTTCGCCCGTGTGATTGGAAACCACCACGCGGCCCTCTTCAATTCGCTTTACTTGCGTTTCAAAAAGCGCGCGAACCTGCCCGGCCTTGACGCGGTTCTCGATGTCCGGCCGAACCCAATATTTAATGGTCGAGCCAAGTTCCGCACGCCGGTGAACCAAAGTGACTTTCGCGCCATTGCGGTAAAGATCCAGGGCAGCTTCCGCAGCCGAGTTTTTTCCGCCGATCACAACAACATTCATGCGCCAGAACGGGTGCGGCTCCGTGTAGTAATGCGAAACGTGCGGCAAATCTTCACCGGGAATGCCCATGCGATTCGGAAGGTCGTAGTAGCCGGTGGCGACCGCAATTTTCCTGGCGGCGAATTGCGCGGGAATTCCCTGCTCGTCCCGCGTGTGCACGCTGAATTTTCCGTTCGCACCATCGACCCGCTCCACGCGATGGCCGAGCCGCAAATCCAGATCGTAATGCTCGGCGCACTTTCGATAATATTTGAGCGCCTCGCTGCGCGTCGGCTTCTCCGCGGCGCTCGTGAGCGGCAGATCGCCGATTTCCAGAAGTTCAGGCGTCGTGAAAAACACCATATTGACGGGGTAATGGTAGAGAGAATTGCAAAGACACCCTTTGTCAATCACCAGCGGACGCATGCCGGCGCGCTTGGCTTCGATGGCGCACGCCAGCCCCGTGGGCCCCGCTCCAATACAAATCAGGTCGTATGTGCTCATGAAGAAAGTGTGCCCCGGGAAGAAATGTTTTGCAACCGCCTCGGCGCACGCCTTTTGGAAGCCGAACGGGAATTGCTGTAGCCCGCCTCTTCAGAGGCGGGGATTTCTTCCAGGACGAAGTAGAGCGCGAATGGTGGCAGGCAGCTACTTGATGGACGCCGGGTGAGGAGTTGTTTGGCCCGCGAAGGTCCTCGCCTCTTTGTGACCACGAATTCGCAATTGCAAGCGGTTCATATATAAATAAATCACCGGAGTCGTGTAAAGAGTGAGGGCTTGACTCACCAGCAAGCCACCTACAATGCTGATCCCGAGGGGGCGGCGCATTTCCGAACCGGTACCGGTCATCAACGCTAGCGGCAACCCTCCGAAAAGCGCCGCGACCGTCGTCATCATGATCGGACGGAATCTCAGCAGACACGCCTGATAAATCGATTCCTCGGGAGACTTGCCGGTCCGTTCTGTTTCAATGGCAAAATCAATCATCATGATCGCGTTCTTGATGACAATCCCGATCAACAGAACAATTGCAATGAGCGCGATTACGGTCAATTCGTTGTGAGATATCAACAAAGCCAAAAGAGCTCCAACCCCTGCCGAGGGCAGGGTCGAGAGAATCGTCACCGGGTGGATGTAACTTTCGTACAACATCCCCAATACAATGTATACGGTGACGAGCGCGGCCAGAATGAGCCACGGCTGGCTCGACAGCGAAGATTGGAATGCCTGCGCGTTTCCCTGGAACGTCGGATGAATATCGGCAGGAAGTCCCATGTGGAAGACTGCCTCCTGGATTTTCGTCACTGCATCGCCCAGAGCGACCCCCTCCGCAAGATTGAACGAAATCGTAACCGCGGGAAATTGGCCCTGATGGTTGACGGAGAGGGCCGTATTCCGCGTGTCAAAGTGGGTAAAGGCGCTTAGAGGTATTTGGCTCCCGTTTGAAGATCTCACATATAGGCTGCGGATTGCGTCCGTGCTGTCCCGAAACGCCGAATCAACTTCCATCACCACATGATACTGATTCAACTGCGTATAGATCGTGGAGACCTGCCGCTGTCCGAATGCGTCGTAGAGCGTATTGTCGATCGCCTGCGGTGAAATTCCCAATCGCGATGCCGTATCGCGGTCGATCACCAGTGACGCCTGCAATCCGCGTGTTTGTTGATCGCTGGCGATGTCGCGCAATTCGGGCAACTGCGTCATCGCGGTCTCCACTCGGGGCGCCCATTCCAGCAGGTCATTCAGATTTTCACTCGATAGCGTGTATTGATATTGCGAACTGCTGATCCGCCCGCCGACCGTGATGTCTTGATACGCCCGCAGGAAAAGTGTGGCTCCTGGAACCTCCGCAAGTTTGGGCCGGAGGCGCTCAATTACCTGGTACACACTGACTTTTCGCTCGCCGACCGGCTTCAATTCAATCTCCATCCCTCCCGTATTTTCCGCTCCGCCTCCGGTTTGGCCGATCATGCTCTTGACCGCGGGGTCGCTCATGACGATGTCTGTATATTGTTTCAGTTTCTGTTGCATCGCGGGAAAGGAGGTATCCTGGGCTCCGATGATATTTCCTGCCATCAGACCGGTATCCTGCGCCGGGAAAAAGCCCTTGGGGATGACAAAATACAAATACGCGCTTAGACAGATGGTCGCGCCAGTCAGGACGAGCATCAGGGGTTGATGGCGCAGAACCCACCGCAGCGCTCCCGCATAAGTCTTCACACTCCACAAGAACACCCGCTCGCACGCCTGATACATTTTTCCGTGCTGCATTTCCTTTTCCGACCTTAGAAATCGAGCGCACATCATGGGCGTGGTGGTGAGCGAAACACATAGGGAAACAACAATGGCCACGCTCAACGTGACGGCAAATTCCCGGAATAACCTGCCGATGACGCCGCCCATCAGCAAGAGCGGAATGAATACCGCGATCAGCGAACTGCTCATCGACAGGACCGTAAACCCGATCTCACGGGAACCCCGCATGGCCGCTTGCATCGGAGTATCGCCCGCTTCCAGATAGCGAGAGATGTTCTCGATCACCACAATCGCGTCGTCCACCACAAACCCGGTGCAGATCGCCATCGCCATAAGCGAAAGATTGTCGAGACTATAGTGCAACAGCGACATCACCCCGAACGTCCCGACGATAGAAAGCGGCACCGCAATGCTGGGAATAATCGTGGCCCACGCGTTGCGCAAGAATAAAAAAATAACCATGATCACCAGCATTACGCTCAACAACATCGTGATTTCGATATCCTTGACGGACGCGCGGATCGTAGTCGTGCGATTAAAATTGGTGTCGAGAGTAACCGTCGGAGGGATCGAAGCACTCAATTCTGGAAGCAACGCCATGATGCGGTCCACGGTCTCTATTACGTTGGCGCCAGGTTCCCGGCCAATCCCCATAGACACAGAGGTCCTGCCATTTGCGTACGCCGAGTTGCGCAGATCTTCGATTCCCTCGGTCACTTTCGCAATATCGCTTATCCGGACCGGGGCGCCATTCCTGTAAGCAACGATCAGCGGAAAGTACTGGTCAGGTTTAAGAAGCTGGTCGGTGTCGCTCAGGGTCCACCGATTGGATTCGTTTTCCAGAGTTCCCTTCGGAGAATTCGCATTGGCGGACCGGAGCGCGGCCCGCACTTCTTCCAAACCAATCCCATAATGAGCAAGAGCGTTAGGATTCAAGTCCACGCGAACCGCGGGCTTCGCTCCCCCGGAGATGCGAACCAGACCTACGCCTGGGACTTGAGATATCTTTTGGGCCAGGAAGGAATCGCACAGATCGTAAAGACGGCCCCTTGGAACCGTGTCCGACGAGATATCGATATCTAAGATGTCCACTTCGGCGGGATTAATCCTGCGGTAGTTCGGCAAGGCCGGCAGTCCAGCCGGCAGTTGTCCAGCGGCGCCATTGATGGCTGCCTGCACGTCCCGGGAAGCTGCGTTAATGTCCCGATCCAAATCGAACTGAAGAACGATCCCCGAAGCGCCAAGTTGGCTGCTGGAGGTCATCTGCGTGACGCCCGCGATCCGCCCGAATTGGCGTTCCAGTGGCGTTGCCACGGATGAGGCCATCGTTTCCGGACTTGCCCCAGGCAAGTTGGCCCGAACAAAAAGCGTCGGAAAATCCACTCGAGGTAAAGCCGCCACCGGCAGAAAGTAAAAACCCACTCCGCCTGCGAGCAGGATCGCGATGCTCAGCAGCGACGTAGCGATGGGCCGTTTTATGAATGGCGCCGAGAAATGCATCGTTGTTCCTTCAGCCCGTACGCGAGGTCAAGGATTATGCGCCAACACTGGTTCCGCCCAGGTTTCCCGTAAAAGTATACTAATGCAACGAACTGAAAATTTCCTGAATGCGGTGACGGCCTAGTTTCCGAGAATGTAACTTCGAGGAGTTTAACCCAAAAGCCGGGCTGTTACCTTAACTGGGGCCTGACCCTGAACAACTCAGCCTGGCTAGATATGTTTGCTTAGCTTGCCGAAGCATGCAGGCCCAATGCCTGACCGATTACGTCCGTATATTTGAGCCCACCGCCGGTATTAAACAATACGACGCGATCCTTGGCAGAGAGGAATCCCGTCGCGAGCAAGTGATCGTACGCGGCTGTCGCGGTGGCGCCTTCCGGCGACAGAAAAACACCTTCGTGTTTTCCCCAGTCCTTGAGCGACGCCAGAATCTGCTCGTCGGAGAGAGCCAGGGCCACACCGCCGGACTCCTTCAGGATTTCCAGCATGATGGAATCCCCATAGGGTTTCGGCACGCGCAGGCCGGCCGCAAACGTAGCGGCATTTTCCCACATCTGGCTCACTTTCGCGCCCTGCTCAAACGCGCGGACCACCGGCGCACACCCGGAGGACTGCACCGCAATCATGCGAGGCCGTTTCCCGGGGCGCACCCAGCCGAGGTCTTCCAACTCCAAAAAAGCTTTCCACATGCCGATCAATCCCACTCCGCCGCCCGTGGGGTAAAAAACCGCGTCGGGATATTCCCAGCCCAGCTGCTCGACCAGTTCATAGCCCATGGTTTTCTTGCCTTCGACGCGGAAGGGCTCTTTGAGAGTGGAGATGTCGAACCAGCCTTCTTTCTCTTTGCGTTCCGCCACCATGCGCCCGCAGTCGGAGATGAGCCCGTCGACCAGAGTGACTTTGGCTCCATATACCTTCGCCTCGACGAGGTTGGCAAGAGGCACGTCCTTCGGCATGAAAATATACGCTTCGATGCCTGCGGCGGCGGCATAAGCAGCGAGCGCGCCTGCGGCATTCCCTGCCGATGGCACAGCCAGCTTCTTCAAGCCGTAGTGGCGCGCCATAGTCACCGCAAGGGCGAGTCCGCGCGCCTTGAACGTGGAGGTGGGGTTGGCGCCCTCCTCCTTAAGATAAACATTCGAGAAGCGGCGGCTTCGCAGCATCGGTGTCCAACCCTCGCCAAGCGTGACCGGCTTGGCATCGGGCAGTACCGATCTGTAGCGCCACATGCCGGCCCAGGGCACTGAGGATGCATCCTGAGCGATCTTTTCGCGCGCCGCTACGCCGCGCAGGGGACTCAAGTCGTACCGGACATAAAGCGAACCGGAACAATCCGGGCAAAGCGTCTGCGGCGTTTGCGCGGAAATAGATTTTCGGCAACGGGAGCACTCTAACTTCGCGATGTTTGGCATGCGCAAAAGATACCAGACGGCGCGAACAACAGCCAACCTTCAAGGAGGAATGACCGTCGGGGGAATCCTTGAGGTACTATCTGGACTCGCAAGAAGGCCGGTTCACAACATCTTGTGGAAGTGCTGCCAGGACTGGAATGGTTCTGATGACGGCGGACACGAACAAAACTTCGGGCAAGAAGGCAAAGCCCGGCGCATATTTCGGGATTCCACTGGCGTTTTGTGTAATTGCGTTCCTGGCCGGCGGCTTGCTCATCGGCGTTCTGTTTCGCGGGAATCGAGTGGCGGCCGCGATCTATACGAGCGGCACCTATTTCCCCAAGTTGATTGTGACGTTTGCCACGCTCATTATTTTTGCGCTCCTTTCCGGAGCCACCGCAAAGCTGGTGCTATTCAACAGGCAGGGCGCCGGACGCCTGTTTGGGTCGATCCTGGCAGCCTACGTCGTGCTGGGATTTGCTTCCCTGGTCTACGTCACGATTTGGATCCCGGTTCTCACCAAGCTGCCGTTTGCCGCTCCGGGAGCGCCCATCCTGGGCGTGGGCCAGTGGATTCAACAATTAGCAAAATCCCTCTCCACGCTGCTCACCGAACAGCCTCTGGTCCAAGCGCTGGTCATCGCAGTATTAACCGGCTACGTAGCAGCCGTCATTCCGGGTCTGCGTTCCGTTGCGCGTGGCCTGATCATGTGCAGCCAAGCCGTGCTTTGGTCGTTCCAGAAGCTTCTGTGGTATTACCCGCTAATGATCGGCTGCCTGGCGATCGGCATTCCCATGAAATTCGGTCTGCAGGGCATGTCCGCGTATGGCCGGACGACCCTCTGGGTGGGCCTGGTAACCGTGAGCTGGTCAATCATCCTGGCTACAATCGTGAAGCTCGCGTCGAAGCGCTCCTGGAAGCAGATCGTTTCGTACTACGCGGCCGTGTGGCCCACGGGATTTGGCACGGGGGGATCCTACGAAACCCTGGCGATGAATCTTGTATCGGCGGAATCCGAGTTGGGCTTGCCTCGCGAAATGGCGGAAGTTTCCATCGTTTTCGGCACGGTGATGAACAAGAGTTGCGCCACTATTTCCGTCATGCTCGTTACGATATCCGTGGCTCGTCTCCTCAATTTCCCCATTTCTCTTGCGGAGATCGTGACGCTGGTTCCGCCGGTGCTCGTTCTGGGCTTGGAATCTCCCGGAATCCCGGGGGGCGCAGCATTTTTTATGGCGCCGATTGTAGCCGTGCTGCTCCATGTGCGGGACATCGATGGATTCGTCGCGACGTTTGTGACTATGTATACGGGTCTGATTCCAATGTTCTCCACGGCCGGCAACACCACCAACAATGGCCTGGTCGGCGCGTTGCTGAACGATCGATTTTGCAAATATCCGGGGCCGGTGGATCCCGCGGCAGCCAAAATTCAGAACCCTCCCGCGTCGTTTGTAAAGCAAGGTAATCCACTAAGCCCGTCCAGACTGGCCGGCTGGATTCTGATGGCAATGGGCGCCTGGATGATTGTTTCGCCTCAGGCGGTGTTGGGGCTCGACCAACTGAAGTGGATGTACAAATACGCCTTCCCGGGAGAAGTCCTGCTGGGCGCATTGCTGATGACTGGTTCGCTTCAACTATTGGCACCCAATGGTGTTGCCAATCAAATTAGCCCTGTTGTTCAAAAAATCCCGCCAGGACCGGAGTCTTCGAGTACGACCACGAACGAAACCTAGGCGAAGCCGCATTCGGCAGGCCTCATCATTGATTCCCAGAGACAGCACGCGTATCATGGAAGATTAATGCATGTAAATAGATCAGGCCGCCCGGCACGCCTCTTCTCTTCTTGCAAGCGTATCCTGCTTGCCGCGCTCTTTGTGTCCCTGCTCGCGCCGGCGCTGTTTGCCGCGGATCCTGAAATTTTTCCGCTCTCGCAAGTCCAGGCCGGAATGAAGGGCGAGGCGTACACGATTTTTGCCGGCGACCAGATCGAAAAGTTCGATTTGGTGGTGATCGGCGTGATGCCGAATTTTCTGGCGCCCAAGGAATCGATCATCCTCGTGCAACTCCTGGGCCCAAAATTGGAGCACACAGGTGTGGTCGCGGGAATGAGCGGCAGCCCGGTTTATATCGACGGGAAACTCGCCGGGGCGCTCTCCCTCAAGCTCGGCCAGTTCAGCAAGGAACCACTGGCCGGAGTCACGCCGATTGAAAATATTTTTAGCCTGCCGAAGGGCCAGCCCGGGGCGATTCGCGCCGAGGCGATGCCAGCCTCGGCGGCGCCTGCACAGCAATTGGAAGCGCGATTTGAGATTCCCACGGATTGGGCCTCGCGGGCCGGCGTTTCCGGCGGAAGTTTTCTGACGCCGATTGATTCCCCGCTCGTCTTTTCGGGATTCAGCGCCGTGGCCATTCGGCAATTCGAGAAGGAATTTGCAGCATACGGCATGGCGGCGACGCAGGGCGGCAGCACCGACGCGCGGCCCGACGATGCAAACATTCGTCCTGGAGACATGGTCAGCGCCGTGCTCCTCGAAGGCGACTTGTCGCTGAATGCATCGTGCACGGTCACGGCGATTGTGGACGGGCGCGTGTATGTGTGCGGGCATCCGCTGTTCGGATTCGGCTCCGTTCAGATGCCCATGGCTCGGGCCCGCGTCCTGACCACGCTTAGCTCCGATCTGGAATCGACAAAAATTGTGAACGTCGGCGGAACGATCGGATCGTTCAGCCAGGATCGCGTGACCGCTGTTGTGGGCAGTCTGGGAGCCTCACCAAAATTGATCCCGATCGACATGACCGTGGCTTCGCCGGACGGTGACAAAAAGCTTTCCTTCCGCATGATGTCGAATCCGAAGCTCACGCCGATTCTGATGGGCATTGCGGCGCTGAACGGCTTGATCCAGAGCAGCGTGTACGGCGAAGGAACCACGCTGCATTTGACCGGGGGAATCGACATCGCCGGCCACTCCAGCGTGACCCTGGATAATCTTTTCCCGCCGATCGATTCTTTCATTCCCGACGGCTTGCCCGTCTCGACCTCGGTGCAAAATATTTTCCAGAGAATTTTCTCGAACCAGTTTGAAACGGCGGACATCGAGCGTGTGACGCTCCGCATGGAGTCCATGCCGGAGCGCCGCCAGGCGACGATCGAAGGCGCGTGGCTGGATAAATCCGAAGCAGAGCCGGGCGACACGGTCACCGTGCGCGTGCAGTTGCGCCCGTACCGCGGATCGCCGGTGATTCGCGATGTGCGGATCGCGATTCCGCCGCAAGCGGTGCGTGGCGCGAACATGCAAATTCTGGCCAGCGATTCGGCCACGTTGAACCGCATGAGCGTCGTATCCGGATCGCAGGCGCGCCTGGACAGCCTCGAGCAGCTCATCTCGGTTTTGAACCGGGAACGGAGAAACAACCGGCTGTACGTGACGCTGCTCGGATCTTCGCCGACCATGGTGGTCCAGGATAAAGTGATGCCGAATGTCCCCGCGTCCCAGATCAATCTTCTCGACCAGCGCGGCGGCCCGGCGAGCTCTCTTGTCGTTCGGCAATCGGCGGCGGGAGAATGGTCGCTGCCGCTCGATCAGATCGTTCAGGGATCCAC
>Ga0209415_10011946_pt1 | contig 14544 bp, 11 predicted proteins | sample PeaSoiSIISIP2007_FD_187696 | JGI IMG/M metagenome (GOLD analysis project Ga0209415, IMG submission 187696) | Peat soil microbial communities from Weissenstadt, Germany - SII-SIP-2007 (SPAdes) (version 2) | ecosystem: Environmental > Terrestrial > Soil > Wetlands > Peat | place: Germany...
TCGACCACGACCCCGACCCCGACCCCGACCCCGCCTCCGGTGGGCCATTGCGCGCCCCCGCCCCCCTTGCTATGTGCCGCGACCCCCCATCCGCGCGAGTCATCTCGCGCACCCCCCGGAAAGAAGAGGCTCCCATGCCCAGCAAGACTCCGCTCGCGCTCGTGAATGAAAAGTTCGGCGACAAGGCCAAGCTCGTCGAGGCGCTCGAGAAGCTCACCGGTGAGGACCTCTGGGTCGCGCGGGTCAACAAGGCCAAGGGCCTCGCGCACGTCTCGAACGCCAAGCTCCTAAGGCTGCACGCGACGTTCGCCGAGGTCAAAGAGAAGTTCGGGACGCGGGAGAAGCTCGTCCTTGCCCTCCTCGACCTCGAGAAGCGCGCCAAGGATACCGGCCTCCGGCAGAAGCTCTCCGAGTGGCCGGTCCCGCGCCTGTTCGATGCGTACAAGTCCGCCTTGAAGCGGTCAGCGGCCGCCGCCGCTCCCGCGGAGCGCAAGGCCAAGGCAGTCGCGACGGAGAAGAAGCCAGCCGCGAGCAAGGCGCCCGCCAAGAAGGCGCCTGCGAAGAAGGCCAAGGCGAAGGCGTGACCGCCGAGGCTGCGCGCGGCTTTTTTCCCTCGAACGGTGGACAGTACCGAGTAGTCTGGCGCACGGGCACGCGCTCGTGGGGCGCACCCAGTTCCGTTGGCTACGTGGGCTTACGTTGGCGACGCCGCTCAGGTCGGCGCGGAGGCATCGCAGGGCGATGAGCAAGAAGGACAGATACCAGAGCAGGATCGTCCTCGGGGACAGCGGCTTCCCGATCATCCACGAGATGTTCGTGCCGAAGGCGATCTTCTTCACGAACGGGGTCGGCGTTCACAAGGACCGCCTCTCGTCGTTCGAGCTTGCGCTGCGCGACGCAGGCATCGAGAAGGCCAACCTCGTGACGGTGAGCTCGATCTTTCCGCCCCACTGCCAGGAGATGAGCCGCAAGGAGGGCGAGCGCCTCATCATGCCGGGCCAGATCGTCCACTGCGTCATGGCCCGGCAGGACACGAACGAGCCCAACCGGCTCATCGCGGCGGCGATCGGCCTCGCCCGCCCGGCGGACAAGTCCAAGTACGGATACCTTTCCGAGCACCACACCTACGGAGAGACCGCGAAGAAGTCCGGCGACTACGCCGAGGACCTCGCGGCCACGATGCTGGCGACGACGCTCGGGGTCGAGTTCGACGCCGAGAAGGCGTGGAACGAGCGCGAGCAGGTGTTCCGCCTGGAGAAGACGATCCTGAAGACGCGCAACATCGTCCAGAGCGCCGAGGGCCACCCCAAGGGTCTGTGGTCCACGGTCATCGCGTGCGGCGTGTTCATCTTTTAGTCCGCGTTCCGGGTCGCGAGACCTCACCCCCTGCCCCCTCTCCGCCAGGCGGAGAGGGGGTAATGAGCGCCGGAGAAGGGACAGGGCGTTTGCTTCTCGGTTCTCGCACCCCTCTCCGCCTGGCGGAGAGGGGCCGGGGGTGAGGTTTGCAGTCCGCGGCAAAAGGATACCGTTTACGGAACTTTACCCCCCGGAGGGGAGCGCCGGAGGGGGGCCGCGCGTCATACTGGGCAGGAGGTCAACGCCAATGCTCGGTCGAACTGCCATTCGTTTTGCTCTTCCGGTAACGCTCGCGCTCGCTGCGCCCGCCCTCGGGTGCGGAGGGGCCACGTCGAGCCAGGCCATCTCGGTCCCCGGCGGGACTCGCGCACCCGTCGCCCAGGCGGCGCACGGCAGGGTCAAGCTGCTCGGCGAGGCGCTGGCCGATGTGCCGCTCACCCCGGAGCAACGCGGGGACATCGAGAAGCTCGCGGCCGACGCAGACGCGCGCCACGAAAGCACGCGCACCGTGAGGCAGCAACTGATGCTGGCGGTCGCCGATCAGGTGCAGGCAGGGACGATCGATCGGGCCGCGCTCCAGCCGAAGATCGACGCGCTCGTCGCCGCCGAGGGGCAGACGCAGCCGGCGGACAGGGCCGCGTTCGAGCGGCTCCACGCGATCCTCGGACCGGACCAGCGTACTGCGTTCGTCGACGCGCTCGAGGCGCGCGTGAGCGAGCACATGGGACGGCTCCACGAGCGGCACCCGTTGAAGGCGTGGGCGGCGGAGCTCAACCTCTCCGATGCCCAGAAGTCGCAGATCGAGGCCGTCCTCAAGCAGTCATTCCAGGGCTGGCGGGGGAAGGACCATGACGGCGGGCCCTGGTCGGGCGAGGGCAGGCACCGCGGCGCCAAGGTGCTCCACGCGTTCGAGCAGGACCGCTTCGTCATCGACGAGGTCGCTCCCCCGGTGGACGTGGGCAAGAAGGCCGGCGTCGCGAGCGATCGGTTCCTCGGCGTCGTCGCCCAGGTGCTCCCGATCCTGACGCCCGAGCAGCGCGCGGTCGCGGCGCAGAAGATCCGGACGCACGCCGGGTCCGATGCCGCCGGTCAGTCGCTCTTTCCGTAGACCTCTTCGATGACGCGGCGCAGGCGGACGCCGTAGACGATGGCGAATGTCTCCTGGCTGCCGGGGAACAGGTCCTCGGCGCGGGACGCGACGGCGTCGATGATCGACTCGGCGTCGTCGCGTGACACGTCTCCGGCGCGGATGGTGATCTCGGCCCAGTCGACCGCTCGCCGCAGGAGGTAGACGCGCTTCGTCTCCTCGCGGCCCTCCGGGCTGCGAAGGATGCGGATGGCCTCTTCGAGGGTCATCTCCCCCGGATTATAGCGAGCCCTGCCCTCCCGAACGAGCGGCGGCCGGCTCCTCGCTCGCCCGCCGACGCAGCGCGTAGCGCACCAGCAGCCCGACGAGGGCGCCGTAGTCGATGCCGACGGCGGCCGCGGCGCGCGCCATTCCGGCGTTCGGGGAGAGGTCGCAGTTGGGATTGACGTCGACGACGTACGGGATGCCTGTGCTGGCCAGGCGAACGTCCACCCGGCCGTAGTCGCGCACACCCACCGCACGGAAGGCCTCGCCCGCGACGCGCCTGACCCGTGCGGCGATGGCGCCCGGCAGCGCGGGATGCAGCACGGGCACCGTGCCGAGGTCGTCCACGGAGCCGATGTTCCACTTGGCGTCGTACGAGACGATGCGGGGCGCCTCCGCCGGGAGCCCCGTGAAGTCGATCTCGCTCAGCGGCAGGACGCGCGGCGTCGGATGCCCGAGCAGGGCGACGTTGAACTCCCGGCCATCGATGAACTGCTCGACGAGGCAAGGTTGCCTCAGCGACGTCACGACGGCCTCGACCGCGCGCCGCAGCGAATCGGCGTCCCCGACGACGCTCGTCGCCCAGATGCCGACGGACCCGTCCTCGCGCACCGGCTTCACGATGAGCGGGAAGGGCAGATCGCACGGCTCGTCCGGGTGGGCGAGGACGCGCCCCGCGGGCGTGGGAATGCCGGCGGCCTCGAGGCGCTGCTTCACGCGGTCCTTGCGGAGGCCGAAGCTCAGCACCTCCGGCGGCGACCCTGTGAACGGGATCCCGAGCAGCTCGAGGACGAGCGGCACCGCGCTCTCGAGACGTGCGTCCCCCGCCATCGATTCGCAGAGGTTGAACGCGCACTCGGCGTCCATCTCGGCCAGCGTGTCCCGCAGGCTCGTGAGGTCCCCGTCGATCGAGACGAGGTGCGCCTCGTGTCCGGCTTCGGTGAGCGCCGCCGCCACGGTCGCGGCGACGCGCCCCACCTCCGCCCGCGCGGCCCAGGCAGGGTCGCTCTCGGGCAGCAGATCCTCGTAGTCGACGTTGTGAAGGACGGCGATGCGCTTCGACGATCGGCCCCGGCGAGTCGAGGGTGGCCGTCGGCCCGAGGACGCCGCGGCCGCGGTCGTCAGAATCGATTCTTGCGTCGAAGGAGGGTCTGGCGGTGCGTCGACCGTCATGTGCTCGGGGGTCCTTGGGGGCCTTGCGGGATGGTTCGCGCCGGTGATGGCAAACAACCCGCCTTCTTGCGAATCTACAGACGCCGCGATCAGGGTCAAGATGTGATCGCGAACAATCGCCGTTGCCTACCACCTGCCCACCACCGTGCCCTCCGCCCCCGCCCCCGCCTCCGCTCCCGCTGCAGGCGCCACCCCCGCACCCCCTCCCGCCTTCGCCCGGGCCGCCGCGCTCGTCTTCTGGAAGGATGTCCGCATCGAGCTCTCCACGCGCGAGATCGTCACGACGGCCGGCTTTTTCGCGGTCATGGTCGCGGTGCTCGCGAGCGTCGCCTTCACCACCGGGCCACAGACGACGACCCGCGTCGCGCCGGGGGCGCTCTGGCTTGCGGTCCTCTTCTCGTCGGTCCTGGCGCTGGGCCGGAGCTGGCAGCGCGAGCGGGAGCAGTCGGCGCTCGTCGGCCTGCTCGTCTCGCCGGTTCAGCGCTCGGCCATCTGGTGCGGGAAGGCTCTGGGCGTGCTGGTCTTCGTGCTGGCGGTCGAGGCGATCCTCGTCCCCGTGGTCGCATTGCTCTTCCACGTCGACCTGCCGCCGATCGCGGGCCCGCTGGCGCTGGTCATGGTCGCCGGGACCATCGGGGTCGCGGCCACCGGGACGCTCTTCGGCGCGATGACGGTGCGCACGGGGGCTCGCGAGCTCTTGCTGGCCGCCGTCCTTTTCCCGCTCCTGTCGCCCGCCCTCGTCTCGAGCGTCGCGGCGACGCGGGAGATCTTCTACGCGGCCGTGAGCGGGCAGGCCGTGGATCTGTCCGAGGTGCACGACTGGCTCGTCCTGCTCGGGATCTTCGACCTTGTGGCGATCGCCGGGGGGGCGGCGATGTTCGGGGCGCTGGTCGAGGAGTGATGTCGCGAGACCTCACCCCTCTCCGCCTGGCAGAGAGGGGCCGGGGGTGAGGTCTCGTCAGTCCGGCCACGTCCAGGCGGTGATCTCGGGCCGATCCCTGCCGTGCTCGTGCGCGTACGACACGTTGTCGATGATCGCGTTTCGCATCTCCTCCTTCAGGTGCGCGGCCTTGTCGTGCAACTTGGGCACCCGGTCGATCACGTCGATGACGAGGTTGAACCGGGACGCGTCGTTCAGGATCGCCAGCTCGAGCGGCGTGTCGATGCTGCCCTTCTCCCTGTAGCCGTGCACGTGCAGGTTCTCGTGGCCCTTGAAGCGGTAGGCCAGCTTGTGAATGAGCCACGGGTACCCGTGGAAGTTGAAGATGATGGGCTTGTCCGTCGTGAAGAGCCCGTCGAAGTCGCGGTCGCTCGAGCCGTGCGGGTGGTCCGAGGCGGGCTGGAGCTTGAAGAGGTCGACGACGTTCACGAAGCGCAGCTTCAGGTCGGGGAGGCGCTGGCGCAGGATCGACGCCGCGGCCAGGGCCTCGAGCGTCGCCACGTCGCCGCAGCACGCGAGCACCACGTCCGGCTCCGCGTCCACGTCGGTGCTCGCCCGCTTCCAGATCCCCATGCCCTTGCTAGAGTGGACGATGGCCTCGTCCATCGTCGTGAACTGCAGGTGCTTTTGCTTGTCCGCGACGATGACGTTCACGTAGCCCAGGCTGCGCAGGCAGTGGTCGGCGACCGCCAGCAACGTGTTCGCGTCGGGCGGCAGGTAGATGCGGGTGACGGCCGCGCCCTTGTTGGTCACCACGTCGATGAAGCCCGGATCCTGGTGCGAGAAGCCGTTGTGGTCCTGCCGCCACACGGTCGACGAGAGCAAGATGTTCTCCGACGCGATGGGAGCCCGCCAGACGATCCGGCGGGACGTCTGGAGCCACTTCGCGTGCTGGTTGAACATCGAGTCGACCACGTGCGCGAACGCTTCGTACGTGTGGAAGAACCCGTAGCGCCCCGTGAGCAGGTACCCCTCGAGCCAGCCGAGCAGCGTGTGCTCCGAGAGCATCTCCATCACGCGCCCGTCGCGGGCCAGCTCGCCGCCGTCGGCGTCCTCGGGATAGAGATCGGCCATCCAGACCTTCTTGGTCGCCTGGTAGATGGCCTGCAGGCGGTTGGACGCCGTCTCGTCGGGGCCCATGACCCGGAAGGTCGATGGGTTGTTGCGCATCACGTCGCGCAGGAATTCGCCGAGGGGCTTGGTGTTCTCGTAGAGCGACGTGCCACGGGCCTCGATGGGCACGGCGTACGCGCGGAAGTCGGGGAGCTTGAGCTCCTTGCGCAGAACACCGCCGTTGGCGTGCGGGTTCGCGCTCATCCTCCGCTGGCCCTTGGGCGGCAGCGCGCGAAGCTCCGGGACGAGCGTCCCGTGCGCGTCGAAGAGCTCTTCGGGCCGGTAGCTGCGCATCCACTTCTGGAGGACCTCGAGGTGCTCCGGGTTCTCGCGCACGTCGGCAAAGGGGACCTGGTGGGACCTCCAGAAGCCTTCCACCTTGTGTCCGTCGAGCTCCTTGGGCCCCGTCCACCCCTTTGGTGCGCGCAGCAGGATGACCGGCCAGCGGGGTCGCGACGGGTCGTTCGACTCTCGCGCGGCCCGCTGCGCGGAGCGGATGGCGTCGATCGCGCGCTCCAGCGTCTCGGCCATCTTCTGGTGCATCTCCGCCGGATCGCTGCCCTCCACCACGTACGGCGTGTAGCCGTAGCCGACGAAGAGGGACTCCAGCTCCTCGCGGCTGATGCGGGCGAGCAGGGTCGGGTTCGCGATCTTGTACCCGTTCAGGTTCAGGATCGGCAGCACCGCGCCGTCGCGGATGGGGTTCAGGAACTTGTTCGAGTGCCATGCCGTCGCGAGCGGGCCGGTCTCGGCCTCTCCGTCGCCCACGACGCAGGCCACGATGAGGTCGGGGTTGTCGAGGGCCGCGCCGTACGCGTGAGAGAGGCTGTACCCGAGCTCGCCGCCTTCGTGGATCGAGCCGGGGGTCTCGGGAGTGACGTGGCTGCCGATGTGACCGGGGAAGGAGAACTGCTTGAAGAACTTCTGCAGCCCCTGCTCGTCCATGCTCTCGTCCGGGTAGATCTCCGAGTACGTCCCCTCGAGATACGCTGGCCCGAGCACGCCCGGAGCGCCGTGGCCGGGACCGGCGATGAAGATGACGTCCAGGTCGTGGCGGACGATCTGCCGGTTCAGGTGAACCCACACGAATGACAGGGCCGGGCTCGCGCCCCAGTGGCCGAGCAGCCGATGCTTGATGTCGTCGACCGCGAGGGGCCTGCGGAGCAGCGGGTTATCCTTGAGGTAGATCATCCCCACCGACAGGTAATTGCACGCGCGCCAGTACGCGTGCATGAGCTCGAGCTCCTTGGCGGACAGCGGTCCGGTCGCAGGGTGCTCCTCGCCATTCGAGGCCGACACGGACACGCCGTGCACGCCGTGACTATGGCCCTTGGCCGTCGCCGGCGCTCCCTTGAGTCTCGATTCTCTGGTCGTCGCTTGATGTGCCACGGCGCGCCTCCGGTCCGGTGGTTCGTTGGTCTCGGCGTCACGCGCTGCCGCCGTCTAGGCGGATGGCGCCTCGCTCTCCATGTCCCTGCGGTACCGCCCGAGGGCCGCCGCCCGATCGCACTTGGCGCGGTGATAGAACGCGCGCTGCCCCGCAGCGACGTTCTCTTTCTTGCCCTGCCAGATCCGGAGCGCCTCGTCCTGCAGCGCGCGGGCGTACGAGAAGCTGAGTTTCCACGGCCTCGGCGCGTCGGTCTGGTTGATCGCGCTGAGGTGCTCCGTCGCCAGCACCTGGTCCTGCCCTCCCGAGAGGAAGACGATGGCCGGCACGGCGGGCGGGACGTGGCGCGCGAGCGTGCGCAGCGTGGCGGCGGCCACCTCCTGGACCGAAGCTTGCCTCACACAGTCGTGACCGGCGGTGACCATGTTGGGTTTGAGCAGCATCCCCTCGAGCTCGACGTGCTGATCGAAGAGCGCGTCGAAGACTGCGTGCAGCACGTGGCCGGTCACTGCCTCGCAGCGCTCGACCGTGTGCCTCCCGGCCATCAGCACCTCTGGCTCGACGACGGGCACCAGGCCCACCTCCTGGCAGAGCGCGGCGTAGCGGGCAAGCGCGTCGGCGTTGACGTGCAGGCAGCGTCGCGTCGGGACCGCTTCGCCCACGACGAACACGGCACGCCACTTGGCGAAGCGTGCGCCCATCTGGCGGTACTCGGCGAGGCGACCGCGGAGGCCGTCGAGTCCCTCCGTGACGAGCTCCCCCGGTGCCCCTGCGAGCGGTTTTGCTCCCGCGTCGACTTTGATCCCGGGAAGGACGCCCCGGTCCGCCAGGAGCGCGACCAGCGGCACGCCCGTCGAGCTCTCCTGTCGAATCGTCTCGTCTTGCAGGATGACGCCACCGATGAACGCGGCAATGCCTGGCGTCGAGAAGAACATCTCCCGGTAGTCGCGGCGGCTATCCGCGGTCGAGTCGATCGCGTGCGCGGCCAGGCGCTTGGTGAGGGTGGCGACGGTCTCGTCCGCGGCGAGGATTCCTCTTCCGTCATCGACGACCGCGCGCGCAATCTCGCCGAGGTGGTCCATCGTCCTCCAACCTAAGGCCCGTTGATCTGATCGCAATCTCCGGCATCGAAAGTCGAAAGGACGAGGCAGCGTGACCCATGACGAAGTTGAAGAACAAGGAATACGAGAAAGACCTCCGCAAGCTTCAGGCCGAGCTTTGCAAGCTCCAGGAGTGGGTGAAGGCCAAGGGCCACCGGATGATCATCGTGTTCGAGGGTCGAGACACCGCAGGCAAGGGCGGGACCATCCGCGCGCTCACCGAGCGCGTCAGCCCGCGCGTGTTTCGCGTCGTGGCGCTCCCCGCGCCCTCCGACCGCGAGAAGACGCAGATGTACCTCCAGCGCTACGTGCAGCACTTCCCGGCGGCGGGCGAGATCGTCGTGTTCGATCGCAGCTGGTACAACCGCGCGGGCGTCGAGCACGTGATGGGGTTCGTCGACGAGGAGCAGTACAAGGGTTTCCTCGCCCTCTGCCCGTTCGTCGAGGAGCTCATCGTCGGCAACGGGATCCAGCTCGTCAAGATATGGCTCGAGGTCGGGCCTGACGAGCAGGAGCGGCGCATGAAGGCGCGCATCGACGACCCCCTCCGGCAATGGAAGCTCTCGCCGATGGACCTCGAGTCCTATCCCCGCTGGTACGAGTACTCCCTGGCCCGCGATCGGATGCTGTCCGCCACCGACACGAAGCATGCGCCGTGGCACGTGCTGCGATCGGATGACAAGCGCCGCGCTCGCCTCAACTGCATCGCTCACATCCTCGGGCTCGTCCCGTACAAGAGCTTGCGGCGAGAAAAGGTGAAGCTGCCGAAGCGTTCGAAGAAGAACGCGTACGACGATCAGGCGAGCCTGGCCGGCAGGAAGTTCGTCGCCGACCGGTACTGAGCCGGAAACGCGCGCGCGCTCGCTTGCCTGCCGGCGCCCGGCCGCGCAAGAGATCGAGCCACTATGCTCGACGAGTACGGACCAAGTGCTCGAGGCGGGATAGCTCCACTGCTGGGTGCGTTGCTGGTGCTCGGCGGGTGCGAGGTCGGTCCTGACTACAAGAGGCCCGAGGTCGCGCTCGCCGCGACCTGGAGCGCGAGCGGCGACCCGAACGTCACGACCCAAGTGCTTGCCGACAGCCTCTGGTGGCGCGCGTTCAACGACGGCGTCTTGAACCAGCTGGTGGAGCTCGCCTACCGGCAGAACCTGCCGCTGCAGGTGGCCGGCCTCAAGATCGTGCAGGCCCGCGCGCAGCTGGCGGTGGCGACGGGGCTCCAGTTCCCCCAGACGCAAGCGCTCTTCGCCAGCGCCACCGCCATCGGCCTCAGCGAGAACGTCCCGGTACCGCCGACCTTCCCCCGCAACTTCGTCAACTACGCGGCCGGCTTCGACGCGGCATGGGAGCCGGACTTCTGGGGCAAGTACCGGCGTGGCGTGCAGGCGGGGGCCGCGGGAATGCTCGCGTCGATCGCCGACTACTACGCCGCCCTGGTCTCGCTCACCGCCGAGGTCGCGCGCACGTACGTGACGATCAGGACCTACGAGGTCCTCGTGGACCTGGCGCGCGACAACGCGCGCATCCAGGAGGACGCGCTCAAGATCGCGGAGTCGCGCTTCCGGAGGGGCGAGACCTCGGAGCTCGACCCGACGCAGGCGACGACCCTGCTCGAGAGCACCCGCGCCAACATCCCCGTCCTGCAGGGCCAGCTGCAGCAGGCACGGAACGCGCTAAGCACCCTCTTGTCCCAGGCGCCCGGCACCGTCGAGCCGATGCTCGTCGGTCCCAAGGACATCCCCAGGGCGTTCACCAAAGTGGCGGTGGGCGTGCCGGCGGAGATGCTCCGGCGGCGCCCCGACATCCGCAGCGCGGAGCTGAACGCGGCGGCGCAGTGCGCGCGCATCGGCATCGCCAAGGCGGACCTCTACCCGAGCTTCTCGCTCGTGGGGACGATCGGGCTGCAGACGGCCACGACGGGCGCAGGCACGCCCAACTTCTTCTCGACGAACAGCATCTTCTACTCGGCGGGCCCCCAGATAACCTTGCCGTTCTTCAACTACGGCCGCCTGACGAACGCGGTGAGGGTCCAGGACGCCCTCTTCGAGCAGCTGCTCGTGACCTACCGTGACACGGTGATCCGAGCGGCGCGGGAAGTGGAAGACGCGCTCGCGGGGTACGTCGAGGTGCAGCGAGCCGCCGCGTTCCAGCAGAACGCCGTGACCTCCGCCAAGCGTTCCGTGGACCTCTCTCTGTCGGCGTACCGCGAGGGCGCCACGGACTACGAGCGCGTCCTGGATGCCGAGCGCTCGCTCTTGCAACAACAGAACAGCCTCGCGCAGGCGAACTCGTCGATCGCGACCTACCTCATCGCCATCTACAAGGCGCTCGGGGGAGGGTGGGAGTGGCGCCAGGGTCAGCCCTTCGTGCCCGAGCCCATGCAGCGAGAGATGAACGAGCGCACCAACTGGGGCGACATGCTGCCCTACCCGCCGGCGCGTGAGAGCGCGACGAACGCAACGAAACCCGACGGAGCCCGGTAGGGAGGCTTTGCCATGCTGAAGAAGGTCTCCGACAAGCTCAAGATCTCGCAGCGGGCCATCCGCTGGATCCTTGCCTCGGCGGCCGTCGTGGTCGTCGCGCTGGTCGCCCTCGGGTACTGGACGAGCAGGCGGAACGCGCTGCCGGAGGGGATCATCTCCGGCAACGGGCGGATCGAGGGCAAGCTCGTCGACGTTGCGGCCAAAGAGCCGCTGCGCGTCAAGGAGCTGCTGGCGCAGGAGGGTGACCTGGTCAAGGCCGGGCAGGTCCTCGTGCAGATGGACACTGAGACGCTCCAGGCGCAGCTCGCCCAGGCCAACGCCGCCATCGCCGCGGCCGAGGAGAAGCTCGCCGTCGCCGGAGCCACGATCGTCAAGCAGAAGAGCGAGATCGGTCTCGCCGGGATCGAGACGAACCGCGCGCAGAAGCTGGTCGAGGACGGTGCGGGCTCCCAGCGGGACCTCGACGTGCGCAAGACCCGGCTCCAGACGACGCAGGCGACCCTCGGAGAGGCGACCGCCACGCTCAAGGCCTCCGAGCAGGAGGTCGAAGTCGCACGGGCGAACGCGGCGACGGTCCAGACGCGCATCGACGACGCGACGCTGAGGTCGCCCGTCAACGGCAGGGTCCTCTACCGCCTCGCCGAGCCGGGCGAGGTGCTGGGCGCGGGCGGGAAGGCTCTCACTCTAGTGAACCTCGAGGACATCTACATGGAGATCTTCGTCCCGTCCCAGTACGCGGCGAGCGTGAATATCGGCGCCGAGGGGCGCATCACCGTCGACTTCGATCCGAAGCGCGCGGTCGCCGGATACGTGAGCTTCGTGTCCCCGGAGGCTCAGTTCACGCCGAAGTTCGTCGAGACGGAGACCGAGCGCGAGAAGCTGATGTTCCGCGTCAAGATCCAGGTGCCCAAGGAGGTGGCGTACCAGTACGTGGAGAGCATCAAGACCGGCGTGCGCGGCATGGGGTACATCAAGGTGAAACCATCGGCGGCGTGGCCGGCTCGCCTGCAGAACCTCGTGACGGCCCAGCCCCAGGCCCACCTGTGAACGACGCCGTCGTCTCCGTGCGGGACGTAACGCACCGCTACGGACAGGTCGTGGCCCTCGACGGCATCTTCCTCGATGTCCCCCGCGGGATCCGGGTCGGGCTGGTGGGCCCCGACGGCGTCGGGAAGTCGACGCTCATGGCCCTCGTCGCGGGGTCCAAGAAGCTGCAGCAGGGAAGCGTGATGGTCCTCGGCGGGGAGATGGGCGAGGCCCGGCACCGGCGCGATGTGGGGCCGCGGATCGCGTACATGCCGCAGGGCCTGGGCAAGAATCTTTATCTCGAGCTCAGCGTCTACGACAACGTCGACTTCATGGCGCGGCTCTTCGGGCTCTCGCGCGCCGAGCGCCCCGCGCGCATCCGGGAGCTTCTCGACGCGACCGGTCTCGGCCCGTTCGCCGACCGCCCCGCGGGCAAGCTCTCCGGGGGGATGAAGCAGAAGGTGGGCCTGTGCGGAGCGCTCGTCCACGAGCCGGACCTGCTCATCCTCGACGAACCGACGACGGGCGTCGATCCGCTCTCGCGGCGGCAGTTCTGGGCCCTCGTCGACGACATCCGCGCGAGCCGTCAGGGCATGAGCGTGATCATCTCGACCGCATACATGGACGAGGCCGCGAAGTGGGATTGGATCGTCGCCATGGACGAAGGCCGCGTGCTCGCGACCGGAAGCCCGAAGGAGCTGATGGATCGGACCGGCTCGCAGGACCTCGAGCAGTGCTTCATCGCCCTCTTGCCCGAGGCCAAGCGCATGGGCCACGCCGCGTTGACGATTCCACCACGCGCGGCGGGTAAATCCGAGGTCGCGATCGAGGCCCACGGGCTGACGTGCCGCTTCGGCACGTTCACCGCCGTCGACAGCGTGACGCTCTCGATCGAGCGGGGGGAGATCTTCGGTTTCCTCGGGTCGAACGGCTGCGGCAAGTCGACGACCATGAAGATGCTGACGGGCCTCCTTCCTCCGACGGAGGGTACGGCCACCATCTTCGGCAGCTCGGCCGAAGCGGGGAGCATGGAGGTCCGCAAGAACCTCGGGTACATGACGCAAGCTTTCTCGCTCTACGGAGAGCTGAGCGTGGCGCAGAACCTGGCGCTGCACGCGCGGCTCTATCACCTTCCCGACGAGAAGGCGAAGGCGCGGGTCGATGAGCTCGTCGAGAGGTTCGGCCTGCGCGCTCACGTCGACGCGCTCGCCGAGTCCCTGCCCATGGGGCTTCGTCAGCGCCTGTCTCTGGCCGTCGCGGTGCTGCACGGACCGGAGATCCTGATCCTCGACGAGCCGACGTCGGGCGTCGACCCCGTCGCCCGGGACAGCTTCTGGGAGCTTCTCATCGGCCTCTCCCGAAAACAGGGCGTCACGATCTTCGTGACGACGCACTTCATGAACGAGGGGATGCGCTGCGACCGCATCTCTCTCATGAACGCTGGCAAGGTGCTGGCGTGCGACGCGCCGCAGGAGCTGATCGAACGGCGCGGCGCGTCGAACCTGGAGGACGCGTTCATCGGATACATGGAGGACTCGATCGCCGAGGCCGCGTCGCGCGCGCCGAAGAAGGAGGAGAGGCCCGCCGCCGACGCCGCCGCCGAGGCGCCCCCCTCCCGCGACGAGCCCGCGACGCAGTCCCCCCTCGACCTGAAGCTCGGCCGGCTGCTCGCCTACGCGCGCAACGAGACGATGCAGATCCTCCACGACCCCGTCCGACTTGCCTTCGCCTTCGTCGGATCGGCCATGCTCATGCTCGTCTTCGGCTTCGGCATCACGACCGACGTCGAGCACGTCCGCTTCGCAGCGCTGGACCTCGACCAGTCGCCGGACAGCGAGACCTATCTCGATCGGTTCTCCGGGTCTCCCCGGTACTTCCTCCGGACTCCGCCGGCGCTCTCGGCCGACGAGGCGCTCGCGCGGCTGCAGTCGGACGACGTCTCCGTCGTCCTCGAGATCCCTCCGGGCTTCGGCCGCAACCTCCGCAAGGGCCTCGGGCCTCAGGTCCTCGCGCAGGTGGACGGCGCCATGACGTTCCGGGGCGACACCGTCGCGCAGTACGTCAACGGCGTGCACACCACGACCCTGCGGGATCCGGCGCTCGGCCTGCCGACGTCGGTCTCCCGCCCGGACACGGCCGACGTCGAAGACCGGTACATGTACAACCCGACCTTCGAGAGCGTCTACTCGATGGTGCCCAGCATCCCCGCACTGCTGCTCCTGCTCATCCCGGCGATCCTCATGGCGGTCAGCATCGTCCGCGAGAAGGAGCTGGGGTCGATGATCAACTTCTACGTCACCCCGACGGGGAGGATCGAGTACTTGCTCGGCAAGCAGCTGCCGTACGTCGTCATCGGCGTGATCAACTTCGTCATCCTGACCGTCCTGGCCCTGACCGTCTTCGCGGTCCCCATCAAAGGCAGCTTCCTCACGCTGGCGCTCTGCACCGTGCTCTACGTCATCGCGACCACGGGGATCGGGATGGTGACGTCGATCTTCACGGGGAGCCAGGTGGCGGCCGTCTTCGTCACGGCCATCGTCACGATCGTTCCCACGATCCAGTTCTCGGGCCTCCTGCAGCCGGTCTCGACGCTCACGGGGAGCGCGGCGCGTGCGGCT
>Ga0209415_10011948_pt1 | contig 14542 bp, 12 predicted proteins | sample PeaSoiSIISIP2007_FD_187696 | JGI IMG/M metagenome (GOLD analysis project Ga0209415, IMG submission 187696) | Peat soil microbial communities from Weissenstadt, Germany - SII-SIP-2007 (SPAdes) (version 2) | ecosystem: Environmental > Terrestrial > Soil > Wetlands > Peat | place: Germany...
TACCCGGACGGGACTCTCACCCGCAGGGCTGGTCCAGTTTTCAGGACGCACCATGGCTCGCATGCTAGGGCCATCGAGCGGGTCTGGCCGTACATCGCTGCAGCGGGCGCTAGGAAGGTGGTGGGGACGCCATGATCCGCCTCGCCTCCTCCAGAGCGCCGGTGAGCGAGCTCAGCTCGGAGGAAAGGGTGGACAGGTCGGCGCCGGCGGCGCCCGCGCTCGCCACCAGCTCTCCGGCAGATGCGACCACGCCCTCCAGCTGGGCGCTCAGCTCGGACAGATGGTTCGATATCTGCCCGCTCACAGACTCCAGGTGCCGGAAGGAGCGCAGCTGGGAGGCAAGTTCCGCCTCGCGGCTTTCGAGCCGGGCACGGTTCGCGCCGCCAGCCTGCAAGAGTTCGGCCTGGACCTCCTCGAGTGACTTGGCCGCCCTTTCGGTGCGGCCCGGCGGGTCGACCAGCCCGGCGCCGCTCTTGGCGAGCGCCCAGTGCTCTTCGGTTGCCGCGTCCACCTTGGCGACCGAGTTGGCGAGGTAGTCCGCCACCGGCCCGGGCGGGCAGTCTGCAGCCAACTGGCGGTAACGCTTACGGGCTTCGAGAGCCCTCGTCGTGTAGCTCCTCCACGGCTCGGGCACTGACCAGGGGTCAATCCGGGCGAGCCGGCGGCGGGCCCGGCCCTGGAGAGCCAAGCGCCTGTGGACGGCGGCGTAGCCGACTCGCGCCCCGTAGGCGACCCCTCCGAAGACGATCGCCACGATTAGGCCGAGGTGCGCCAGCTCACCGACAGCTACGCCGGCACCCGCGAGCACGATCGCCGTCGGCGACGCTGCCGCCTGAGCGACGGTCGGCAATCTTGTCTCACGCCTCTTTTCGAGCACGCCTAAAGGGTACGTCCCCGCCAGGCACTGTCCCGCCACTGACCCGGCAGGGACCACCCGAGCGGCATCGAGGGACCAGATGGAATATTGCGCCTCCCTGTCCTGGTTGCAGCAGGCATGCCAAGCGCCGTAGTGGCGACCGCCTTTGGCGGTCCCGAAGTCCTGTCGCTCATCGAGGTGCCGGTGGCCCCGCCCGGCCCGGGCGAAGTGCAGATCCAAGTGCGAGCTGCCGGTGTCAACCCGGTGGACTACAAGAGTTACACCGTCACCGCCGGGCGGGGCCCCTCCAAACTGCCCATACGGCTCGGTTATGAGGCATCCGGAGTGGTGCTGGCCGTCGGCGCCGACGCCGAGGGGCCGGCGGGTGCGGTCCGCCCCGGCGACGCGGTCATTGCGTACCCGGTCCCAGGGGCGTACGCGACCGAGCTGGTGACAAAGGCGTCGAACGTGCTGCCCAAACCGGCCGGACTTTCTTTCGAGCAAGCCGGCGGCTTGTTGCTCACCGGTATTACCGCTTACCAGGCACTCCACGTCACCAACGTCGCTGCGGGCGAAACTGTCTTGGTGCACGGTGCCGCGGGCGGTGTCGGCTCGATGGTGGTCCAGCTAGCAGTCGCCGCGGGGGCCCGCGTAATAGGCACGGCAAGTGAAAGCGGCCACGCCGAGCTCCGCAAGCTTGGAGCCGACCCGGTGCCCTACGGGAGCGGGCTCGCCGAAAGGATCCGTTCCCTGGCGCCAATGGGGGTCGACGTGGCGATCGACACGGTCGGTACCGACGAGGCGATCGGCACTTCGCTCGCAGTCGTCGCCGATCGTGAACGGATCGCGACGATTGCTGCGTGGCAACGAGGAACGGAGCTTGGCATTCAAGTCGTCACCGACCCCGGCCCGGAGGGACGCGCGACCGCCGGCTTGGAGCTCCTCCGGCTCGTGGGCGAAGGCAAGCTCCGGGTCCTCGTCGCGGCCACCTACCACCTCTCTGAGGCGACCGAGGCCCACAAGGCGTTGGGTTCGGGCCATACGCACGGCAAGATCATCCTGGTGCCATAGGCCCTGTCAGAATGGCTCGATGCGGATCCACGTCCTCGGGACCAGAGGGTCGACCCCGGCACCAGGAGGCGATTTCGCGCGCTACGGCGGGCACACGTCTTGCCTGGCTCTCGCCCATGACGGGGAACTACCGAGCCTCATCGTTGACGCCGGCACCGGGGTACGAGCGGTCAGCGCCTTGCTAGGGGGGCAGCCGTTCAAAGGTTCCATAGTTCTCGGGCACCTTCACTGGGACCATACACAGGGTTTGCCGTTCTTTTCGTCAGGCGACATGCCAGGGTCGATGGTGATGCTCTGTGCTCCGGCGCAAGGCGACGGAGGCGATGGGACGGACCTGGTGACAGTGCTCGCCAGGGCAATGTCACCGCCGCATTTCCCAATAACTCCCTTGGATCTCCGTGGTAATTGGCAGTTCCGGGCGCTCGCACCGGGGGATTACGAGCTCGAAGGTTTCAGCGTCCTCGCCCTCGAGGTACCCCACAAGGGCGGCCGGACATTCGGTTACCGGATCTCCGACGGGCGCGTGACGCTCGCCTACATATCCGATCACTGCCCAACCGGTCTCGGCCCGGGGCCAGATGGGCTCGGCGAGTACCACGAGGCAGCGCTGAGCCTCGTCAAAGGCTGCGACATCTTGTTCCACGACGCCCAGTACACCGACGAGGAACTACCAGCGAGGGCCTATTTCGGCCATTCGTCGGCTGGGTACGCCGTCCGCTTGGCGGAAATGGCGGGGGTAAAACGTCTGGTGCTTTACCACCATGACCCCCAGCGCACGGACGACCAAATCGACCGGATCCTCTCGCTTTATCAGTCCGCCGCAGTGCCGGTCGAAGCTGCAATTGGCGGATCGGTCATCGACTTGGCCACCACGTAGACAAGCTCATCAGGCGGACCGGGGCCGGCCCCCGGCCGATGCGGGGTGCCACCACGAGCCCGTTACGCAGGCTGACTACCTTGGCCGGCGTCGCCTCCTGAGCCAGACTTCGCCGAGGAGGTGGCCTTGGGAGCTCTGGGCATGGTCTTTGCCGCCGAAGTGCGCCGGCGTTGGCGTTCGTGGTTGGTAATGGCGGCGCTGATAGCGCTCGTCGGCGGGTTGGTCCTGTCTGCTGCGGCAGCTGGCCGCCGCACCGCTTCCGCTTTCCCAAATTTTGTGGCAGCACATGGGTTTGACGCGGCTGTCTACGCCAATCAACCGTTACCCGCGCTGTCCAAGCTGTTCCCCGCGGTCGTTTCGTCCACGGAGCTGGTCTTCCTGAACGACACCGGTCAACCGGTGTGCGCCTGTCCCCATCAGATCAGCAGCAACGCGGCTTTCCAAGTGGTCATCGCAGGGCCAAACGGGCCGAAGCCTTTCAAGCTCCTCTCAGGCCATTTGCCCGACCCGTCGGCTCCTGACCAGGTCCTGGCGTCGTTCACGCTCCGGCAGGACGATGGCGTCCGCCTGGGAACCGTGATCCGTGTGCCCTTCTACTCGACGTCACAAGCCTCGGCTTTGAACAACGCCACGGGGGCGCTACCGCCGCCGGAAGGCCCGACGCTCGACTTCCACGTGGTCGGGTTCGAAGCCAGCGAGGTCGAGTTCCCCAACGGGTCCGGGACCACTTACGACCTGTGGGGTACCCAGGCGCTGGCGCGCAGCCTGGTCCCGCGGACAGCACCCGGCTATACGTACTACGTGCGTTTGCGCCGCGGGGCCGCCGACCTCAACCGGTTCGACAGGGAAGCTTCACAGGGGCTTGCAAAGTCGGTACCCGCCTACATGGGCGCATCCAGTCTGGACGCTGTCGCGGCGTCCGTCGAGGCATCGGTCCACCCTCAAGCGATGGGGTGGTGGGCGCTGGCTGCTCTGGCGGCATTGGTCGGCCTGGCGGTCATAGGCCAGGCACTCTTCCGGCAGAGCAACGTCGAAAAGGAGGACTTCCCCACCATGGCGGCGATTGGCGCCGACCGCCGTCTGCTGGTGAGCCTCGGCTTGGCCCGCGCCCTCACCGTCGGGCTAGTAGGTGCCGCGGGCACCGTTGGCCTTGCCACCGCTCTGTCCGGCTTCGCGCCGCTCGGGGAAGCCCGCACCGCCGAGGTCTCCACGGGCGTCCATTTCGATGTCCTCGTCCTGCCGTTGGGCGCTCTCATTACGGTCCTGGCCGTCCTTGCCCTCGGCGTCTGGCCCGCTGTGCGCGCCTCGCACAACCTGTGGTCGGGCGACCTCGACAGCACCTCTCGCCCGTCGCTGACGGTGGCTCGGCTCGCGGCTGCGGGCGCTCCGCCAAGCGCTGTCATCGGGGTCAGCCACGCGCTGGGGAACAAGACCGGCGGATCGCCCGTACCGGTGCGCAGTGCCCTGCTTGGAACGGTGCTCGCAGTGACCGCACTTTGCGGCACGACCGTGTTCGGGGCCAGCCTTTCCCACCTCACCGCCACACCCAGGTTGTACGGCGACGACTTCCAGCTCAACTTCCCCCTGAACGAAGGGCAGCGAGGGTTTGAACCCGCGCTCGTCAAACAGCTCCTGGGCGACAAGCTGGTCTCTGGCATCACCCAGGCCGTCGCCGGCTTCCCTGACATCGACAACGAGGCGGTGGGGGCGGTCGTGGCGACCGCCATGCGGGGCCAGCTCCTGTTTTCGACCGTCAGCGGTCACCTTCCCACAGGCGCCGGCCAGATCGGCCTCGGCGCTACGACGATGCGCCAGATAGGTGCCCGTATGGGCTCTGTCGTTGACTTCGCAACAAGGTTCGGGGCCGTACCCATGCGGGTGGTCGCCGAGGTCTCGTTCCCGGTGCTTCTCGCCGGGTCGGTCAGCCTTGGCAACGGTGCGCTACTCACCACTGCCGGGTTCCTGGCTGCAGTGTGCCCTCCCGGCCGACTGCACACGCTTTGCCTCCAGAAGGAGAACGAAGGGCTCAACACTGGTGGTGGAGCGCTCATGGTAAGCGTCGTGCCGGGGCCGGCCGGCCAGCTTGACGTAAACCGGTACCTCACGAACGACCAATCAATTTCCACCGGTCCTTCAACTCCGATATCACTGATTAATTTTGGCGAAGCCGTTGACTTCCCGCTCATTTTCGGGTTGATCTTGGCCGCGTCCGGTGCTGCCACGCTGGCTCACATGCTGGTTGTAAGCGTGGCGCGCCGGCGTCGCGAGATCGGCCTGCTGAAAGTACTCGGTTTCGCCAACAGCCAGGTCGGCTCCGTCGTGGCGTGGCAGGCAACTACGTTGGCAGGGATAGGGATAATCATCGGCACCCCGCTGGGGGTAGTAATCGGACGGGCGGTCTGGGCGGCATTCGCAAGGAACTTGGGGGCCGTGCCCGTCTCAATCGTACCGATCTGGTTCCTGGGCGTACTTCTGGCAGGCGTGGTCATCGTCGCCAACCTCATCGCGATCGTGCCCGCATTGGTGGCAACGCGGTCGAAGCCAAAGGAGCTCTTGCGAGCGCAGTGAGCGACCGCTACGGTTTGCCGGCGCGGACGAGCTCGTCCAGCATCGGGTCGAGTGCCCCGATCCCCACCGAAAGATGGCCTTCTCCCTGTTCGAGGTGGACCGTTGCGCCAGGCAGGTGCGCCGCGAACCACTCGCCGTGCGCAAACGGCACCATGAGGTCGGCCGAACCTTGCCAGATCGCGGTAGGGACCGAGATCTCTTTGATCTCGAACCCCCAGCTACGGGTGAACGCAAGGTCGTCGTCGACCCACCCGTCCACGCCGGTCCTCAGGGCTTCGTGGAAGTTGGCAACCATGTCCTCACCAAACTCGTCGGTCAACACCGCCTGGTCGACATCCGGCAGCAACGTCCGGAGCGAGGAGATGATCATCTCGACTGTCGGTTCCTTCAGATGGTCGCGCCATTCGGAAATCAGACGCCGCAACTGGTCCTCGCCTTGCAGCGCAGTCCCGAACTCGGTCACGTTTTCCTGCCCCATGCCGGCGGTCCACTCGAGGTCGTCAGCCCCGTAGGGGGCGACCCCGGCGATCACCAGCACGGCTGCGGCTGCCTCTAGACGTGCGGCGCAAGCGAGGGCATGAGGGCCCCCACCGGACCATCCGGCCACCAGGCAACTCTCAGCACCGATCGAAGCCAGCACGGCCGCAGTGTCGCCGACCACGTCGACTACGCTGCGGCCGGGCTGGCGGGTTGAGCTTCCGTACCCGGGCCGCGACGACGTAACGAAGCGCAAATCTCGCTCGTGAGCGGCTCGTTCCATGGCCCGGAAGGGCACGGCGGCACCGGGTGTCCCATGATGGAAGACGAGAGGGACGCCTCTTGCGGGCCCGGTCACCCTGACGTCGAGGAGCCGCCCGTCCGGCAGGACCAGAGGTTCAAAGGAAGTATTCGTCATCTTGGCTATCCTGCCACTCGCGCCGAAGACGCGGGCGGGCTATCCGGCACCTATTAGGCTCTCTACGTGGCTCTGCGTGTCGTGCTTGCCGAGGACAACTACCTGGTCCGAGAAGGCGTGGGCAAGCTCATCGACTTGGAGGACGACCTCGAAGTGGTGGCTGTCTGCGCCGACTACCCCTCGCTGGTGAAGGCGGTCGACCGAGAGGTCCCAGATGTCGTCGTCACTGATATCCGCATGCCCCCAACGGGGACCGACGAGGGGATCCGTGCTGCCAACGAATTGCGCGGCCGCTACCCCGACATGGGAGTGGTGGTGTTGAGCCAGTACTCAGAGCCCGCATACGCCCTCCAGTTCCTGGAAAGCGGCTCCAAGGGCCGGGCCTACTTGCTCAAGGAGCGGATATCGGACATCGGCCAGCTCGCGTCCGCCATCCGCGAAGTAGCACGGGGCGGCTCCGTTATCGACCCCGAGGTGGTCGACAAATTGGTCACGGCCCGCTCCAGGGGTGCCCGCTCACCGCTGCGAGCACTTACTCCGCGCGAGGTGGAGGTCCTCGGCGAGATGGCGCAGGGCAAGAACAACGCCGCGGTCGCTGCCTCACTTGTCCTGTCGGAACGGGCGGTTGAAAAGCACATCAACTCGATTTTCTTCAAGCTCGGGCTCACCGAGGAACCCGACGTGCACCGTCGTGTGAAGGCCGTGCTCCTGTTCCTCGCAGCGCAAAACTGAGCCTCATGGTGGTGCTGCCACCACAGCGCGGGTGGTGCTGGCCAAGTGGGCGAGGCCAGCCTGCTCTGTCAGGATCCTCCTAATGGCTGCGGGACCAGTAAGCGTCCTGGTCGTTGACGACCAGGCACCCTTTCGCAGCGCGGCGCGACTTGTCGTCCGAGCTACCCGCGGGTTCGAGGTAATCGCGGAGGCCCAGTCCGGCGAAGAGGCCCTCGAAAAGGTTGAACTTCTCAGGCCCGACCTCGTCCTCATGGACATCAACATGCCGGGTATCGGGGGTATCGCAGCAACTCGCCGCATAAGCAGCGAGTACCCAGACGTCCGCGTGGTACTGCTCTCTACATACGACAAGGACGACCTACCCGCCGACGCCCGCACGGCCGGTGCGCTCGCCTACGTCCACAAGGAGAGCTTCGGCCCGGACATCCTGGAAGAAACCTGGTCCAAGCGCCTCGCCGATCAGTCGTAGCGGCCCGCTCGCCCAGTCGCAACGCCCGCTCTGTCAGTCGCAACGCCGTTCGCCGGCGGGGGCCGGATTAATTGAGAGGGATCCGGCCAGTGATCGAGGTGCCCTTGCCGAGTGCGGAGCGGACCTTCAAGCTTCCTCCCATAGCCCCCACCCGGTCGCCCATATTTACAAAGCCGGCGCCTTTGCCCTTGCTGCCGTTGGACTCGAAGCCCGCGCCGTCATCGGATACCTCGAAGAAGAGCGCGCTGGTTTCCTCCCAGACGTGGATCTTGACCGTGGCTTCCGCGCCGGCGTGCTTGCCGGCGTTCTGGAGCGCCTCGAGACAGCAGAAGTAAACCGCCGCCTCCACCTCGGGTGAATGGCGGGCGAGCGAAACCGCATCCACCTCGGTAGGCAGCGCGGCGCGACCAGCAGCGGAGCGCAGGGCCTCTTCGATGCCCCGGTCGGCCAACAAGGGCGGGTAGATGCCGTGAGCAAGCGCCCGAAGTTCCTGGACCGCGCTCTGCAGGCCTTCACCGAGCTGGTCCAGGATCTCCAGTGACGCCTCGGGGTCGCTTTCGGCCAGCCTACGCGCCAGGCGGACATTGACAGCCAGCGCGACCAAATGCTGCTGGGCGCCGTCGTGCAGGTTGCGTTCTATCTGGCGGCGGGCCGCGTCCGACGCAGCAACGATGCGCGCCCGGGACTCTTGAAGCTCCTCAGCCTTCTCACGCAGCTCCTCGAGCGACTTTTGCAGGGCAGAGTCCAGCTCGACGTTGTGCAGTGCGAGGGCAACCTGGCGGGCGAGCTCGGTCAACATCGTGTCGTCGTCGTTGGTGAACTGGTCCGAACCGGCAGGGCGCACCGCTACTATCAACCCGAGCACGCGGCCCGAGTGGGTCGTGGGTGCCACCCGCAATAGGGCCCCTTCCCGTCCGGCGACGATGGCCGGCATCCACACGCTGAGCCAGGCCGTCCCGGTCACGCCGGCGCGCGCGACCACAGATTCCTCTTCGGGTTTGAGAACGAAGCTCGTCGCGGCGGAGTCCGGCGACGAGACCGAGCGCTGGAGATGTCCCTCGGATCCTGTCCAGACCTCTGCGACGCTGAGCGCCAGGGTCTTTCGCAGGGACTCGGCCACCTGGAGGAGCAGTTCGTCCATGGGTATGGCACGGGAGAGGCGGCTCCCGAAAGTGCGCAGGACGGCGTCGGGCGCTTCGCGTTCCCCGTAGACGAGACGGTTGGAATAGAGGCTGAGGCGCTGGCGCGCCGGGCCGTACAAAAGGGCGGCGACCGCCGCCGAGACCATCGAAAGCACCAGCAACGACCGTTCCGAGCGGGTCGGGGTATTGCCGAGACCGGCGACCACAACCAGGTAGACGCCGGCCACCACCCCGGTGAGGCCGGCGATCGAGACGGTATGAGCGAGGATCCGGTCGATCCTGGCGGCGAAACGCCTGGTGCTGCACATTGCGACGGCTACGGCAAAGGGGAGCAGGGCCACCGTCAGGACCAAGCCGGCGCGCGTTGGCCATCCGAGCAACACCCGCAGTGCGAGCGCCACGAGCAGCGCCTCCACCGCCACGGCCCCGGCCCACCCGAACCATTGCATGCGCTGGCGCTCGAGGCCTGACGACCGCGAGTACCGGCGCTGAGAGACACCCGCACCGATCGCGATAGCCAAGACAGCCTCGGTCCCGACCGGCCAAAGCGGCAACGACGGCCGCTGCGCCCATAGGGCGAGCCCGAGCGCCACGCCCACGACGTAGCCGCCGGCGACCACGAGCCGGCTGAGGCGGCAGCTCCCGTCCGGGATCCCGAAAAGAACGTGCATGGCAACGATCGGGAGGAGCGCAAGGGCCAAGGGCTCGCCGAACCGCGCCAGCGAAAGGAGCGTTGCGCTGACGGCCGTGCCGTGCGCGTGCGCATCGACCAGGGAGCCGCTTACAGCGACGATCCCCCCGAGGGCCGCACCGAGCAGGACCACGAGGGGTTGGCGTTCGGACGGGCGCCTGGAGAGGGCGGTCACCCCGGCGAGGGCAAAGGCAACGACCACAGCCGCCCGCACCACCTGGGTAGCCAGGTCCCCGTTCGAGTCTGCAATAGGCGCCACCACTCCCCCCACGACAGCCACCAACGCAAGCCCGACGGAGAGCACCGCAGGGAGCGGCCGGGGCCCGGCTGTGCGCGGTAGCCCCTGCCTCTTCTCCTTCTCCCGAGCGCTCTCCCGGACATCGCCCAGTTGGCTGACGATGATCGGGGCGCTCATTGTGCTGTTGTCGCTACCGCTCCGCTTGCGGCCGAGGCGCCGGCGCCAGGCTCGGTTCCTTCAATACGGCCGTCGCGCATGCGCACTATCCGGGTGGCAGGCTCCGCAACTGACTCATCATGGGTGACGAGGAGGATCGACTGGCCCCCGGCATGGAGCCTGCGGAACAGTTCGAGGACCTCATGACCACCCTCGGAGTCGAGCGCCCCGGTCGGCTCGTCGGCCAGCAACAGCGTCGGGGCGTTCGCCAAGGCGCGGGCGATGGCCAGGCGCTGACGCTGCCCACCCGACAGGACCCCGGGCGCCGCCTTGGCCTTGTCCGCCAAACCGAGCAGGTCGAGCAGGTCACGCGCGCGGCTCTCTGCCTTCTTGCGCCCGGTGCCCGCAATAACGGCCGGCAACGTTACGTTTTCCAGGACGCTCATCCCCTCTAGGAGGTTGAAGAACTGGAACACGATCCCGATGTGGCGCCTCCGCATCCTCGCCAGCGCGCTCTCGTCCATATCGCTAAGCGGTTCGCCCGCCACGAATATCTCTCCCTCGCTCGGCACGTCGAGGCCGGCGACGAGGTTCAACAACGTGGACTTGCCACATCCGGACGGGCCCATGATGGCAACGAACTCTCCTTGTTCCATGGTCATGTCGACGCCCCGCAGAGCCCGCACCGGCGCTCCCTCAGCTTCGTAGGTCTTTCTCAGGCCCCTGGCCTCCATAACTGTCATTGGTCCTCCGGCTCCTTGTTCAACTTCACTGTTCGTCCGTGACGGCGCTGAGCCGCCACGCTCCTACAGGTGTGTCCCGGCCCTTCACGAGCGCGGGCGGTAGCTCCTCGGCAGGGGGCGGGTCAGCCAGCGACTCGTAGGTGGTCACAGACAGGACCGTTTGGCCCGGCGACGCCCACTGCTGAAGGCGCTGCGCCAGGTTGACCGTGTCGCCGACGAGCGTGTACTCGAGGTGCTCGTCCGAGCCGAGTAGCGCCGCCGCCACCGGGCCTGTGGTTATACCGATCCCGAGCTCGAAGAAAGGGAGGCCCTCGTCGCGCCAACGCGCGTTCACTCTTCGCTGGGCCGCGTGCATGGCGACGGCCGCTTCCACGGCCCTCCCGGCGTGGTCGTCCAGCGCAACTGGCGCACCGAATACCGCCATCACGGCATCCCCGACGAACTGCATGACGGTGCCCCGGGCGGCGACGATCGATTTGTTCATCTCGGCCCGATGGACGTTCAACTGCCTGGCGAGCACGCTCGGGTCGGCTTTCTCGGCGATGGTCGTATACCCGCGGATGTCTGACATAAGAACGCTGACAACTAGCTCCTTCGTCTCGCCCGGCTGCGCTCCCTGCTCGCGCATCATTTCGGCCACGCCGCTCGGCAAGAGCCTGCTGAGGGACTCTCCTTGCTCCTCTCGGTTGACGATTGCCTCGTACAGGCTGCGCAGGCGGCGCAGGGAGCTCTGGCCGCCGCTGCTTGCGTCAGCGGCCATCCGCAGGAACAGCTTTTCGACTGCGTCGGCAGCTGCAGAGGGCGTGATCCCCTGGGCGACCGCTATGGCCTTTATGGTGCGGCCTTCGGCAACCAGGTGCAGCAGGTCCTCCTCGGCGCGGGTGAGCTCGCCCTTGCCGGTGACCGGGTTGACCATTGCGTCGACGATGCTCGGGTCGAGCACCGACCCGCCGCTCGCGACCGTCCGGACCGCCCGGGCGAGCTGGTCACCCTCAGCGATCCTGTCTTTCAGGAGGTAGGCGTAGCCGGCGGAGCCCTCACCCAGCAATGAGATGGCATACTCCGGGTCGTCGAACTGCGACAGGACGACGATCCCAGTGCCAGGGTGGCGCTTGCGGATCTCGTGGGCCGCCTGGATGCCTTCCTGGTGGAACGTCGGAGGCATCCTGATGTCCGTCACAACCACCTGAGGGTTGAGCTCGGAGGCCCGGGTCACGAGCTCGTCGTAGTCAGCAGCGGTACCGACAACGCTGAAATCCTCCTCGAGCGCGAGCAAAGCGCGGACCCCTTCTCGCACGATCAAGTTGTCGTCCGCGAGGAACACACTGATCGTCGAAGACTGGAGGCCCTGGCCCTGTTGCACTTCAGTTCTGCTCCTCCCGGCGGTGGCCGGCGCTCAATTGCTGCAGTGCCTCCCGGTCGACCTGGTCTGCCTTGGCGACGGCAAGCTTGCACTTGGTTACGGCCCGCACGGTCGAGGTGCGAAGGCCTCCCTCTAGTACAGCACGCTCGCCGTGCATCGAGCCCGGCCCGTACTCGGCGATGCGCTCACCGTCCACTTCCACGCGCACGACGCCGTCAAGCACCAAGAACAGCTCCTCCCCGGGGTCGCCCTGCTCGACGATCGCGGTGCCTGCTGCCACCTTGATCACCCGTGGCTTGGCGTCTCCCCGCATCAAGTCGGCGGACAGCTGGCGCTCCAGGGCGGTCTCGACCTCCGTAGCAAGCGCCGGCGAGTCCTGGTCGCCCCAGGGGCTGTGCTTGCCGAAGGCACTGCGGTACCAGGTCGAAAAGTCGATCAGGCCGCTCTTTTTCACCAACTTCCCGCTGGTGTCGTACACCCAGTGGCGCGGGAAGGGGCTGGCCCCGATCAGATGGTGCTCGCAGGTGCCGTCTGCATGCATTTCCAGGGCGAGCGTCGTCCAGGCAAGCGGGGCGGAGAACTGCACGAAGGGTGCCCTTCGAACACGGCGCGGCGCAGGCACCCCGGTACGGCCCCCACAGGTTTGAAAGAACGTCACCGTGGTCTCGGTCACCTCTGGTGCCGGCTGCAGGTCGGGCAGCGCCACGGCCTGGAACACGGCTTTCTTCGGGCCAACCTGCAGTGTGGTCGAGCCGATCAGGCCTTTACCCGACTGGCCGTAGCCGACGATGCGCCCGTCTTTTACCTCGACCCAGCCATGCAGTTCGTTGGCGAAGCGGAACCGGTCACCCCGGCGCAGCTCCTCCAGGTCCTCGATGACGTCGGGCGGTGGCGGGTCGTAGTGGGCGACGCCGGTCTCGAAGGGAAGCTTCGTAGCGCCGGCGATCGCCTCCGAAGGGATCCATGAGATAGATGTGACAGCCCCTCTTATGTTCATGAGCCATACGGTAGGTCCGGGGGCAGGCCGTCACCAAGGGTGAGAGCCGGTGTCCCGAACGGGTGGTTACTCGTGGCCGTCGGGGGGGGCTGGCACCACCAGGAGAACCCGCTCAGGCATTTTTGCCCAAACCCCTCAGCACACTTCTGGCGGCCCAATAGCCGCACATGCCGTGGACGCCGCCGCCGGGGGGCGTCGAGGCGGAGCAAAGGTACAAGCCAGGTGCGGAGGTCTTGTAATTGTCCCAGCGCAGGGTCGGCCGGAAGAGGGTTTGGCGCAAAGTGGCCATGCCCCCCGTGATATCGCCGCCGACGTAATTGGGGTTTGCCTCCTCCGCCTGTGCCGCCGTCTTGGTCGCCCGGGCCAGGATGAGATCCCGAAATCCAGGCGCAAAACGTTCGATTTGCGCCTCGATCCGCTCGGTCATGTCCACTGTCGATCCCGAGGGCACGTGGCAGTAGGCCCACAGGGTTTGACTGCCCTCAGGAGCGCGCGTGCCGTCGACGACACCGGGCTGGGCGACGAGACAGAAGGGCCGTTCGGCGTGGCGGCCCGCCGCCACCTCAGACTCGCTGGTGGCCACCTCTTCCAGCGTCCCGCCGACGTGGACTGTTCCAGCGCTGCGGCAAGCGGGGGCTTCCCAGGGGACTGGGCCACTGAGCGCCCAGTCGACCTTGCATACACCGGGGCCATATCGGAAACGCCCCAGCGCCTTCTTGAACGAAGGGCTCAGCCGGTCCGCACCGAGGGACGCGAGGTGGCGAGGCGAGGTGTCGGCGAGCACGGCCCTGGCCTCGGGCAGTTCGCTCCAACTGTTGACCCACCGGTCGAGCCGAATGGTCCCACCCAGGTCAGCCAGTTCGGCGACCAAAGCCTCCACGACCCGCTCGCTGCCGCCCTCGACGACCGGCCAACCGTAGGCATGGCCAAGCGTGATGAACAACAGGCCGTACGAGCCAGTCAATGGTGTGCTCAGCGGGAGCATCGAGTGCGCGGCTGCTCCCGCTAGGAGCCCTTTCGCCTCCTCGCTTTGGAACCGGGCGGCGAGACGGGTGACCGGCAACAGTCCCGGGAGCCCGAGACGTGCCATCGCGAGCGGGTGCCTAGGCGGGGCCCGAAGGGGCCCGAGGAGAGTGGGGAGCACCTTGTCGACGTCTCGCACCAGCGGCCCGAAGAGGCGGCGGTACGCTGCCCCGTCGTCGCCCAAGCTCGCCGCAGTCTCGTCTACGGAAGGCACAACCGCACCCGCGCGCCCTCCGTCGAGAGGGTGGGCGAAGGACACCTCGGGCGTGAGCAGCTTGACGCCTCGTGCCGCCAGGCTGACACTTCGAAAGAAGGGCGAGGCCGCCACCAGCGGGTGGACCGCCGAGCAAATGTCATGGTGAAAGCCTGGGAGCGTCAGTTCGGCCGAGCGGCACCCTCCGCCGGGAGCCGGGCCTCCTTCGTAGACCTCGACAGAAAGACCGGCGCGAGCCAGGGTCAGCGCTGCGGCCAGCCCGTTCGGGCCAGAGCCGATGACAACAGCATCGAACGGGGGCACCATTGGCACGGTAGCGGGCCCTCCGGCGCAGGGCACTGGTGCTGGCCGGCGCGCGGGGGTGTCCCAGCACCCCCCGATAGAAACGTGCCTGCCTGATGGCCCAGCCCGGCCGCCCGGTAGAAAAATGGGGCCCAATGGTGCCCCGAGGGTCCGGCGAGTGACCGGCGAAGCCATTCGGCTGGCGCGGTACCGCTTCGGTGCCAC
>Ga0209415_10011949_pt1 | contig 14541 bp, 10 predicted proteins | sample PeaSoiSIISIP2007_FD_187696 | JGI IMG/M metagenome (GOLD analysis project Ga0209415, IMG submission 187696) | Peat soil microbial communities from Weissenstadt, Germany - SII-SIP-2007 (SPAdes) (version 2) | ecosystem: Environmental > Terrestrial > Soil > Wetlands > Peat | place: Germany...
GGACGAAGGGCCCGCCAGCGTATTTTCAAAGCTGTGGTCCGCCAACCTCAAGAAATCGTATGGCACAAGAGGCGTATTGACAACCCCCCCTTTTAGGGCGAAACTCCGCTACAGGCGCTGTTTTTGCCCCTGCGTTGTTTTCCCATGGCCCCTTACCCTATGTCAGATTCCGGCTGGCCGCATGCGGCCTGGGACGGCGTTTCGCCGGAACCCGGAAGTTCAGGTTTTGTGGCGGAGGGTTCCAGCTTCGAGTCCGACCTTGCCGACCTCGCGGCCAAGTTTAGTGTTCACGGCGGCGGCAGTCTTCCCGACGATCTCTCCACGGAACTGGCTTTAGAGATCGTGCTCAACGAAATTGTGGAGCAGGCTTGCCTGGCGACGGGCGCCACGGGAGCCGCGGTGGTCCTCGAGCGAGATGGAGAAATGGTGTGCCGGGCCAGCAGTGGCCCCACGGCTCCGGAGCTTGGTGCGCGACTTGATATCGGCTCCGGGCTGTCCGGGGAATGCATGCGAAGCGGCGTGACCCAGCGCTGTGACGATGCGCAAAACGATCCTCGGGCCGATTCCACGGCCTCGCAACGCCTGGGCTTGCGTTCAGCCCTGGTGCTGCCGCTGGTGGGCCGCCAGGGAGTGATCGGCCTTTTTGAAGTTTTTTCGCCGCGGGCCAATGCTTTCGGAGAGCGTGACGAGCGCACCTTGGAAGCTCTTGCGGGGCGCGTGATGAAGAATCTGGAACGTGCCGCGGAGCCGGTGGGGAACGCGACCCAGGTACTTTCTATCACCGACCTTATCGCGGAAGAACCACATCTCGCGGCAGAACCTCTTGGGGAAGAACCACATGCAGATTCGGAAGCCGCGGTGGCTTCTGAAGTAGAAGCGCCGGCCGAGCGCGTGAGCACCGGCCCGCGCCCGCCAATCGATGTTTTGACGTGGGCCCTGAGCGCCGCGGTTTTGGCTTGCACGCTGTTGCTGGCTGTACTCATCGTGCAGCGTTTCGGCTTGACGAAGGGAGTAACCGGTCGTCACGCGGCGAAGCAGATTCCAGCTGTCATAGCCGCGCCGAAGGACGTTCCCAAGGCCAGCGAAACCGTCGCAGCGATCCCGGCCAAGCCTCTACCTGCGCCGCCATCCGCCGCTAGTCACACCAGGGCCGCGGCGCCCGCCGGCGGCTTGCTGGTGTTCGAGAACGGAAAAGAAGTATTTCGCATGCCACCTTCCCAGGGCCAGGGTGAACCGCCTGCCACAGCCCAGGAGACGGTGGAACGGGCGTCTTCTGTGGCGCCGGAAAAAGTCGTCGACCTGTCGCCTGCGGCAGCGCAAGACAGCCTGATTCACCGCGTAGAGCCCGACTACCCAGAACAAGCGCGAGATGCGCAGGTGCAGGGAGCGGTAGTGCTGGACGTTCGCATCGGGCAGGATGGCACCGTACAAGACCTCAAACTGGTCAGCGGCGAGCCACTGTTGGCCGATGCCGCGATGGCAGCCGTGAGGCAGTGGCGCTTCAAGCCACGCTCGGTCAACGGCGAACCGGTCGAGATGCAGACCCACGTGACCCTCAATTTCAGACTGCCCAACTGAAGGTCCGCGCGCGTATCTTCGAGCAGTGTCCGGGGCGCAGAATCCCATCCGAATCCTGATCGCGCGTGCGATCTGCCGCATCGAGCAAGAAGCATTCGCAATCAACCTGCATGTTAAAATCGTGCGCATGCTCGTGAAATCCGCTGGGCGGTGCCTCGCTCGCGCGAGCGGCAGAATTAGTCGGAGCTCAAACAGGGGCCAAGAAGGGGGCAATTCATGAGTGCGCAACCACGGGTGCTGGTCACCGGGGCGGGCGGTTTCATCGGGCATCACCTGGTCCGGCGCCTTAAGGCGGATGGATGCTGGGTTCGCGGGGCTGACCTGAAATATCCCGAGTACGAATCCAGCCTGGCGGACGAGTTCGAACTGCTCGATCTGCGGGAGTTCGACAAGTGTCTGCTGGCCACGCGCGGCGGGATCGACGAAGTCTACAATCTGGCGGCCGACATGGGAGGCATCGGTTACATCACGGCCTACCTTGCCGCCATCAGCCGCCACAATATTCTGATCAACGCCAATATGCTGGAAGCGGCGCGCAAAAACAGCGTGAGGCGATTTCTGTTTTCGTCGTCGGCCTGCGTATATGCCCAGGGTAAACAGAAGGATGCCAACGTCGAGCCTCTGAAGGAAGAAGACGCGTATCCGGCCGATCCCGAGCCCGGTTATGGTTGGGAAAAGCTTTTTGCCGAGGAACTTTGCAACTACTACCGCCATGACTACGGTTTGGAAACGCGGATCGTGCGTTTCCATAACGTCTACGGACCTCTTGGCACCTATGATGGGGGCAAGGAGAAGGCTCCTGCGGCGCTGTGCCGCAAGGTCGCGCTGGCCAGCGATGGCGGAGAAGTGGAGATCTGGGGTGATGGCGAACAGACGCGTTCGTTCATGTATGTAGACGACTGCGTCGAAGGCCTCAAGCGCATCATGGCGTCGGAGTATCACGAAGCGCTGAACCTGGGAACGCCTGAGTTGGTGACCATCAACCAGTTGGTGCAGATGGTGGCGGAGATTGCGGGCAAGCGCATTCGGGTGACGCACAACCTCTCAGGGCCGCAGGGCGTGAGAGGGCGCAACAGCGAAAACAGCCGCACGCGCCGGGTGCTGGGGTGGGAGCCGTCGATTCCGCTGCGTCAGGGGTTGGCGGTGACTTACAAGTGGATTGCTTCGGAATTGCGCACGCCTGCGGCCGCAGAAAACGTAAGTAGAAAGTGAGTATGTCTGTTCGCCAGTAGGGTTGGTCCGCGTGGTTACCCTGCCTTTCTGAGATTCGCCGCGTGATAAACTTGCGCCAATCGCCAGCTTCTTGAGGCATGGCGGATAACTCGACTGCTCCCTCCGGTCGAGTTCAAGAGGAAGTTATGAAACCAGCCATCGAAGTAGGTGCTCGTGTCTCCAACTCCAACGATCCGTACCAGAAGACGGTGTGCTGTCTGCGCTGCGAACAGCAACTTGAACGCTACCAGTTGATGAAGGTCCATTTGATTCCGGGCAGCGGCAGCCACGGCTTGGCCATCCTGTCGTGCCCGAAGTGCGGGCATGTAGAATTTGTTGCGGAATCGAGTCCGCTGCTCAACGTGCTGGAATTGAATTCCGTCGATACGGGTGACGGCGACTAGCTGATTTCTGCAGTGGGCTTCCTGGGTACGGCCCTCAAAATCAGACACATGACACCGCATCGGCGGGGCGAGCAAAGCCGCGACGAGCAAAGGGAAATAACCATTGAATGTCTTGGTGATTGGCGGTGCCGGCTACATTGGCTCCCACGCGGCTCGTGCCCTGCGGCGGGCGGGGCATACGGTCATTATTTTCGATAATCTCTCCGCGGGATATAAGTCGCTGGTTCGTGGCTTCGAGTTGGTGAAGGGGGATGTCCTCGACCGTTCGGCGCTCGCGCCGGTGCTCTCGCGCGTGGACGCCATTATGCATTTTGCCGCGTTTGCCTACGTGGGCGAATCCGTCATCAACCCGCAAAAATATTTCCACAACAATGTGGAAGGAGGATTGTCGTTGTTGAACGCGGCAGTCGAAGCGGGTGTGAAGAAGATCATTTTTTCTTCTACCTGCGCCGTGTACGGTGTGCCGGCCAAGGTTCCGATCGCAGAAGATATCCCGCGGCAGCCGGTGAATCCTTACGGCGTTTCCAAGCTTTTCTTCGAGCAGGCGCTCGAAGCCTACGACCGGGCATACGGCTTTCGTTACGCCAGCCTGCGCTATTTCAATGCGGCCGGCGCCGATGAAAGCGGGGAGATCGGCGAGCTGCACGATCCGGAGAGCCATTTAATTCCTCTCGCATTGCGCGCGGCTGCTGGCCAGGGGCCCGAGTTGCAAGTGTTCGGATCGGATTATCCGACCCCCGATGGAACCTGTATCCGCGACTACATTCACGTGAGCGATCTGGCCGACGTGCATGTGAAGGCTCTCGATCACCTTGCGGCGGACAAACCTTCCTTCGCGGCGAACGTGGGAACGGGTCATGGGCATTCGGTGCAGGAAGTGATTACCATGATTAAGGAAATCACAGGGAAACCGGTTCCGCACCGCATGGGTCCGCGGCGGCCGGGAGATCCTCCGGCGCTGGTCGCAGATCCCCGCAAGGCGCAGGAATTGTTGCAGTGGAAGGCCTCGCGCTCGCTGCGCGACATCATTGCGACGGCCTGGAAATTTATGCAGCGCAGCCAGGAAGACCTGGCCCGATCGTAGCGACGACCGTCGAGGGCGTGATACAGGGTGTGACACAGGGGTGTGACACAGAATGAAAAAAACACAGAAACCTTCAACCAATGACATCACCGGGAAACGCGTGGCTTTTCTGGGAGCCGGCAAAATGGGCGGCATCCTGCTGCAGGCTTTGCTCAAGCATGGCCTGTTGTCGGCCAAGCTGACCTGCGCCACCGTTGCGCACGAGGAGCGTGCCAAGGCGCTGGCTTCCAAGTGGAATGTAAAGGTCGGGACCAACAACGCCGAAGCGGTGAAAGCTGCCGACATTATCCTCATCGCGGTGAAGCCGCAAGTCGTGCAGGAAGTGGTGAAGGAGATCAGTCCTTACGCGACCTCAAAGCAGTTGATTATTTCGGTGGCGGCTTCGGTTCCAACGTCGCTCATCGAAAAAGGTCTTGCCGGCCAAGTTCCTGTGGTGCGCGCCATGCCGAACACTCCGTGCTCGCAAGGGGCCGGGATGACCGCGGTCTGCAAAGGTGCACACGCGTCTGCCGAGCACGTTGCCCTGACCTGCCGGCTTTTTGATGTGGTGGGACGCACCGTGGTCGTCGATGAAAAGCATATGGACGCGGTCACCGGCCTCTCCGCCAGCGGTCCGGCTTATATCTACATCATTCTCGAATCGCTGGCCGAAGCCGGCGTGAAGGTTGGCTTGCCGCGTGACGTGGCGACCTTGCTGGCCGCGCAGACCACGCTGGGAGCGGCGAAGGTGGTGCTTGAAACTGGCGATCATCCGGCGCTGCTGAAAGACGCGGTCACCACTCCGGCGGGATGCACCATTGACGCCATTCTCGAACTGGAAGAAGGCAAGCTGCGGGTGACGCTGATCAAGGCGGTGGTGAAAGCGGCGCAGCGGGCGAAGGAATTGGCTTACAGCTAGGCTGCAGGATCCGGATCATATCTTCCGGGCTGTGATAGAGCTCCCAAGCCGGCGGTAGCGCCAGGTTGCAGAGGTCCTTCGCTTCGCTCAGGATGACAAATAAAAATCCCCTAGCCGAGTCCCAGATCGCGCGCGGCGGTGTCGACGATCGATTTGCCGACCATGAGAGAGGCGGTCGCGGCGGGAGACGGAACGTTCAGCACGTGCAGCATTCTTCGCGAAGGGAAGAACTGAAAGTCGTCCACCAGCGTGCCATCCGGTTTTAAGGCCTGGGCGCGAACGCCCGACCCTCCCGGAACCAAATCTTCCGCGCGCACTTCGGGAAGCAGGCGTTGCAGCGCTTTCACGAACACCGGCTTCGAGAGCGAACGATAAAATTCGTGAAACCCGCTGCGCCAGTTCTTCGCGGCCATGCGCCAGAACCCGGCAAAGGCCAGCGACGAAGCCATATCGCGCAGGCTGATGTCGGAGTGCCGGTAACCTTCCCGTTGCAGGGCGAGCACCGCGTTCGGGCCGGCGTCCACCGTCCCGTCCACGCGCCGCGTGAAGTGCACGCCGAGAAAAGGAAAACGCGGATCCGGCACGGGATAGATTAAATTTCGCACCAGCGATGCGCGCGCGGGAGCCAGATCGTAATATTCTCCGCGAAAGGGAACGATCATCACGCCCGGCTCGTCGCCCGCCATGCGGCAAAGGCGGTCGCTGAAGAGTCCGCCGCAACTGATCAAAAAGCTGGTGGTATAGGCGCCACGGGTAGTTTCGACCACAATCTCATCCGAGTTGCGCTGGAGCCCGGTGACGGCCGTGGAAGTGAGAATGGTTCCGCCCTGCGCGGAAATGAGTTCCGCATATTTCTCGCACACCGCGGCATAGTTGGTAATGCCGGTGGAGGGAACCACCAGAGCTCGCAAGCCGCTGGCATGCGGCTCGATCTCCCGCAATTCCTCCGGTCCGATCAGGCGAAGTCCGCTCAGCCCATTGGCTTCGCCGCGCTTCCGCAATTCTTCCAGGCGCGGCAATTCGTCTTCGCTGGTAGCGACGATGACCTTGCCACACACTTCATAGGGAATGCCGTGCTCGCGGCAGAACTCAACCATGGCCGAGGCTCCGGTAACGCACAGCCGAGCCTTTTGCGATCCAGGCTTGTAGTAAACCCCGGAGTGGATGACTCCACTGTTGTGGCCGCTCTGGTGGCAGGCCACCCGGTCTTCCTTCTCCAGGACCAGGAGTTTGAGGTTCGGGAAACGGCGCGTGATCTCGAGGGCGACCGCCAGACCGACGACGCCTCCTCCAATCACGATTGTGTTGTAGCGGGTTTCGGACATTTAGATTCGGCGAAACCAGGATGCTTCTGGATTCCGTCTCAGCGGCTACAGTTTACGATACCCGAGGCGCAGAGTCCTGGTTTCGGGATCTGGTTACGGGATGACGATGAGCGTGACCGTGGCACTGTGGCTGAGCGAACCGGAGACCCCAGTGATGGTCACCGTATAGGTCGGCGCCGAAAGAGTGGTCACAGAGATCCCTCCGCTGGGCGAAGAAATTCCCGCAGCATCGCTGGCCGCGATTTCGAAGTTGTAAGTTTCAGGTACTTGAGGGGTCGAGGGTAACAATCCCGTTACCACAAAACTGGTGCCGGTGGGCCCCCCGATCGACGTGCCGTTTTCGTAGACGGTGTACTGGTTGATGCTGCAGCCAGCACCAACACTGGAAGGGGACCAATTCAGAGTTGTCCCGGTACCGGTAGTCGCGGATGCGGCCAGACCGATGGGAACGCTGGGTACCGCCCCGCACCCGCCGCCGGTGCTTGTACCCGTGCCCCCTGCACAAGAGAGCAGCGTTAGCGGCAGAACCAGTCCCACTAACAAAGTCATCACCCAGCGCCAGCTTGATTTCCGGCCGCGAGTCTTTCCCCAAACCACCACGATGCCGGGCAGCGTCAGACCGAGCATGTAGAAAAAGGCACTGTGGAGAACGGCTTGGCGCGGAGCACGTGCCGCGGCCACCGTCGAAATGGTCATCACCACATCGACTCCTCCGCTGCCGATGGGCGGGGGAACGGGATTCGGCGTGAAGGCGCATAGCGCCCCTGAAGGAAGCCCGCCGGAGCAGGAGAGTTTGACTGCGCTGGTGAATGATGTTCCCACCGGATGCACCACCACGCTGTAGGGGCCGGTTGCTTGTCCGGCGACCACGGTTTGGGTGCTGGGTGAGGCACTGATGCCGAAGTCCTGGATGACCGTCAGCGCGATCGGAAAAGAGTGGGTGGGAGCTCCGGTTGTATCTTGCGTGTTGATTTTGAAATTGTAGGTGCCGGCCGCAGCGTCGTTAGGAACGTCGATAGTTGCGGTCAGCGGCACTTGCGCGCCGGCGCTCACCGTAACTGGATTCGCCGGGCTCAGGGTGCAGATCGAGCCAGCGAGAGCGCTGTGGTCGCAACTCGCGTTCAGCGTTCCGCTGTAGTAGGTCGAGGCGGTAATGGTGATCGCGAGACCGGGGCTGGTCTGCCCGCCCGGGGGAAGGGTCAGCGACTGAACTCCGGAGAGCTGGTAATCTCCCACGTTGAAGGGGACGATCAGCGTGTGTGTGGTCGCACCGGACACGCCCTGAACCGATGCCTGATAACTGCCGGCTCCCAGGGCAGTAGCGTTGATGGTAACGCTGGGGCTGGCGGGATAGGAACTGATGGAGTTCGGCGCGACGCTGCAACTTCCGCTCCCGGAAGTCAGGGAACAAGTCAGGCTCACTGTTCCGTTGAATCCATCCTGAGACGCAACTGCGATTGGTCCGGTAATGAAGTTGCTGCCCGCATTCACCGTGGGAAACGTTCCCGGCTCAGTGAGCGTGAAATCGGGGTGGGACGTCACAATCAAAACGAACGACGTCGGGGCTACGCCACCTCCGCTCGTGCTGGCTTGAAGATTGACGGTGTAGCTGTTGGCTGCAGTTCCCGCCGGGACGACGACGCTCGCGGTCATGTTGACGGGATTGCCGGCAGTTGGATTCACCGTGGTTCCGGGCGTGAGATTACAAGTAGCTCCGGCAATGGCCACGCTGCAGGAAACGGTCACAGTCTGATCGAATGAACCCGTGGCCGTCACTTGGAAGCTGACCGGAGAAGACGTTGTCCCGTCGGGCGTGCTCACGGAACTTGGCGAAGGGGCAGTAATTCCGAAGCTGATAACGTGCAGAACCAGGGTGGCGTTTTGCGTCAAGTTCGAATCCGAGCCGATTCCTTGCAGGTCAAAGCTATAGTCGCCGACTGCGCCGCTCGCGGTCACCGTGAAGGGCAGGCCCGCGACGGTTGGTATTACAGGATTTGCTGGAGGGTTACAGGTGGACGGCGGACTGGTGGCGCCGGCCAAACACGTCAGGGTCACCGAATTGGAGTATCCGTCGCTCGCGTAGAGCGTTCCGTTGTAAGTGGCGGTTTGCCCGCTGAAAACCGTTTGGGTGCTGTTGGATACGGTGAGCTGAAAGTCCGGCGTCGTGCCCACGCCGAATTGCCAGATTCCGCGTCCGTAAGTAGAGGCGCGCAGCAACTCTTGTCCGCCGGAGTTGAAAATTCCGAGCGCGGTCACCGCAACATTTGGCAGGAACCCGCTGGAGCCCCCGAGCGGATTTGCAGCCGGGCCCACTTCCGTCCAGGCTGGGCTTGCCGTGCTGCTTTCGAAGACGCCTACATCAGTCCCCACGTAAACGGTGGCGGCGCTGGAATCAACCACAACCGCGTTCACGGGTGCGTCAGGTAGCGCAGTCAGTCCTGTCCCGGTAAAGTCAGTCCAGGTCGTGCCAGCGTTGGTGGTCTGCCACACGTGGCCGGTGGCCCCGGTGAATCCCATGATGGTGACGTATGCCGTTTTGCCCGTCGGGTCGGAGGAATCGAGGGCTACGCTCGAAATGGGGAACTGGTTCGGGTTGATGCTCTGCGTCACTTGCATGAAGGCGGGCGCGCCGGCGGTTGCGTTGGTTGTAACCCAGACATTTCCGCCCACGGGTGAACTCAGCGGGCCGTCGATTGGCCCCTGCCCGTCGGTGGTTGCATAGAGCACCAGCGAGCCGTTGACGTCGGTGGGCCCGCCTGCAGCCAGTGATCGCACAAGATTGATCTCGCTTCCGGAGCAGGTGCCGGTGGCCAGCGTATCGAAATTCGGGCTCAGCAGGGTATAGCTTCCGCCGAGGCGCGGTCCCCGCCAAACCCGGCAGGTGCCGACCAGCAGAGCCGTGCTCGATTGCGGATCGAGCACATAGGGAAAATAGAAAGCTCCATCGTCGCCGCCGACGCTGGCACTGCCGACGACCGAGTTGAAAGTTCCTTCCACGCAATTCGCTCCATTCGGACACTCTTGAATGTTGAGACCGCCCGGAGGAATATCGGGATTGGAGACAAACCAATCTAACGGTGCGCTCGGATCAATGGCGTTATAACCGCCGTCGCCGCCGTTCACGTTGATCCAACTCAGGCTGGTGGTGGCTGAGGAAGTCCCCGGGGAGCCGTTGTCCTGCGTTCCTCCCAGCATCGTATTCGGATCGCTGGGATGCTGCGAGAAGCTTACGAACTGGGTCATCGATCCCAGGTTCTGGTTCAGGTCATCGAACTGGTTCGTGCCCGAACACGAACCGGAGGTCAGCCCGGAATAGCCGTCGAGGGCGCGGTAGATGCCTCCATCGTTGGCGAAATACATCAGGTCATTGCCCGAGTCGCCGCCTCCACTGGGAATCATGTAAGCCAGTGCGTGCTGATCGGGGTGCACGTGAGACGGCGCCGCGGTCAGCGTGCATCCATAAACATGTGTCAGATTGATGAACCCTTGGGCAGCGCAACTTGGGTTGGCGGAATTGATCGAACACTTGTAGAGATTGATGCCGCCGGCACAGAGATCGGTGGCTGCCGATCCGTTCGGTACCGCCAGCAGTTCGAGATTGTAGTAGCCCTGGCCTACGCCACAGCCGCTCCCGTCGCCGCAATTTGTGATGCCGGTGTCGCTGATTTGCGTCCACGATGTGCCGCCATTCAGGCTCGCCCAAATACCGCCATCCACGGGAAGTCCGGAAGAATCGAGCGAGACAAACCAGGCGTACATTTCGTTGCGTCCCGGTACCACCGTGATCTCGCCGCGGTACATCGGGCAGGCCTGTTTATTCGTGGTCGAGAGTGGCGGGCAAGCGGCCGTGCTCAGCGCAGAGCCGCTGGGTTGGTTGACAAGGCGCGTCCACGTCACACCATCCGGTGAGGAATAAAAACCGTGATAGCGGACGGCCGCCAGAAATCTTCCGGCTGTCGCGTTATAAGCCACCGAAGTTGCTGACGTGGCATCGGTGGCGTGGCCGCCCGGATCGAGCAGCGCGTTGTAGGTCCAGGACTGGCCGGCATCGAGCGAGGTGTAGAGCCCACGCATGGTGCTGGCAGTGACCGCGCCGGCCACCACGGCTTCGGAAGCGGCAGCCATCGCCGAAACTACTGTGCTGGCGTTGCTGAATGCCATGCGCGTTCCGCCCAGACCGCTGAAGGAGAGCACTCCACTGTTCGCGGTAGGAATCAAAGTCCAACTGTTCCCGCCATCGGCCGAGCGCAGAATGCCCAGACCGAAATACGAGTCGGCGGAGTTGTCAGCTTCGCCAGTGCCCACCAGGATCACGCTCTGGGCGGGATCCGTGTTTCCTGGCTGGATGGCTATCGACCCTACTGAGAGCGTGGCCTGATCGTCGGTGACTGGCGTCCATGTGACGCTCGAGGCAGCGCTGTTGGCTGCGTTCGCTGATTGCCACACGCCCCCCTGCGCGCCGCCGATGTACACCGTGTTGCCGCTGGGATCCGCTGGGTCGATTGCGACTGCAGTGGCGCGCCCTGAAACCTGGTGATAGTCCTGGGTTCCGTTGCCGGAGGCATCCGATGCCAGCGGCGCCGGCCCCAGAGGCTGCCAGAACACGGAAGACTGCTGTGGTGACGGCGATTTCTTATCCGTCAGCAGGCTGGCCGCTGCAGTTCGCGCGTTGCGATTCTGCATCTTGGCCAGGTAGGCACGGCGTCGCAACTCCGCGGAATTCTTTCCTGGAATCACGCGCCCGCGCAGAAACCACGCGTTGCGTTCGCGCTCGTGATCAGCATCAGCATGGTCCGCGTCGCCAGGGTCGGCGTCGGTGTCGCCCGTCGGACGCCCGGAGACCGTTTGCTTCTCACCCTGAGCGCGCGCCACCGAACCCGTGACCCAGAAGTTGAGCGCGAAGAATGCAGCAGTGAGGATGCGAAGACAACGGCATGACATAAGTGGCGGGCCCGTTCCAAGTATTGAGAGTGCTGTATGGGGAAGCAACAAGAAGGGGCAGTATATTTTGGGAATCGACCCACTTTGGGAATCGCGGTCCATAGGCCTGTACAATCGTTTTCGCCCGTTCCCGAGTTCTCCGGCGTAGACAGGAATCGAAGATGACGCTTTTCATTCTCCGGCTGCCGATCACGATGGTCCTCATCGCCGTTAGCCTCGGAGGCTCCGTGGCAACGGCTGCGGACGAAAAGGGATCAAAAGAAATCACGGTCGCGGCCGCTGCGGATATGAGCGTAGCCCTGAAGGAAATTGCCGCCAACTACGAGAAGCAAACTGGAGTGCAGGTGAAACTTTCTTTCGCCGCGTCCGGCGCCCTCACCCAGCAGATTCAAAACGGCGCACCGTTCGACGCGTTCTTTTCCGCCGACATGGATTATCCGCGCCGGCTCATCGCTGCCGGCGACGCCGACGGTGCAACCCTCTACCGCTACGCGGTGGGCACGCTCGTGCTCTGGGCTCCCTCCGACTCGCCACTCGATCCTGAGCATCAGGAAATCAAGACTCTGCTCGCGCCTTCGGTGAAGAAGATCGCGATCGCGAATCCGCAACACGCACCTTACGGCCGCGCCGCGGAAGCGGCCCTGAAACATTTCGGAATCTATGAACAGGTGCAGGGCCGTCTGGTCATCGGCGAGAACGTTTCGCAGGCGGCGCAGTTCGTTGAATCGGGCAACGCGCAGGTCGGGTTCATCGCCCTGGCTCACGCGGTTCCCCTGGCGATGCGCGGCGAAGGGAAGTTCTGGAAGGTTCCGGCGGACGCGTATCCTGCGCTTGACCAGGGAGTGGTGGTGATCACACGCTCGCAGCACAAGCGTGAAGCGGCGGCCTTTGTGGACTACATCAAAACTAAAGAGGCGGCGGATATCCTGCGCCGTTACGGATTCAGCGTTCCGCAGGAAAGGAAAAGTAGACAAGATCTATGTTCATCGACTGGCAAGCATTCTGGCTGACCTTGCGTTTGGCTGTGATCGTCGCCGCGCTGTTGTTGGTGATCGGCCTGCCTGTCGCTTATTGGATCGCCTTTTCGCGTTGGCGCTGGAAGTTCTTGGTGGAAGCGGTCGTCGCGCTGCCCATCGTGCTTCCCCCCACTGTGCTTGGTTTTTACCTGCTGGTGGCGCTGGGCCCGCACAGCCCGCTGGGTCGCTGGTGGATTTCTCTAACCGGCCATACCCTGGCTTTTACTTTCACCGGGCTGGTGCTGGGGTCTATTCTTTACAGCCTGCCATTCGCGGTGCAGCCGTTCGCGGCCGCGTTCGCCGGAGTCGACCGCAAACTGATTGCGGCGTCGTCGACACTCGGCGCGTCGCCGCTCAAAACTTTCTTTCGCGTGATCGTTCCGCTTTCGAAGCCGGGACTGATCACCGGCCTAGCCCTGACCTTTGCCCACACCATGGGAGAATTCGGAGTCGTGCTGATGGTGGGCGGAAACATTCCCGGCGTCACCCGGACGGTCTCGATTGAAATCTATGACCAGGTGCAGGCTTCGAACTATGCCTCAGCCAACGCCACCGCCTTGTTGTTGCTGGTAATCTGCTTTGCCATGCTGGCCATTGTCTACGGCCTGAACCGCCGGAGCTGGCTGATGGTTCCACTCCATGGTCCGAAATAAGATGGACGGAAATAAGACACACCTGGTTTCACAATCCGGCGACGGCGTTGCAGCCAGCCGCACGCTTCGTGCACAGGTGCGCAAACGGCTCACCGCCGAATCAGACTTCGCGCTCGACGTGGATTTCCACGCGCCTCCCGGCTTCACGATTTTGTTTGGCGCTTCGGGAGCGGGCAAGACCACGCTGCTCGATTGCATTGCCGGATTGACTGAGCCTGACTCCGGACGGATCGCGATCGGGGAAGAATGTCTGTTAGACCGAGCAGCGCACATCCACCTTCCGGTCGAGAAGCGCAGGGTCGGCTATGTGTTTCAGGACCTCGCTCTGTTCCCGCACTTAACCGTCGAAGAAAATGTGGACTATGGTTTGGCGCATCTGCCGCGCGCCGAACGCGACCGCCGTATAGATGCGATTCTCGGCGCGTTTCGTATTCCACACCTCAGGCACCGTCGTCCCCGGGAGATTTCCGGAGGAGAACGTCAGCGGGTAGCATTGGCGCGAGCCCTGGTCACCGACCCGGTTATCCTTTTGCTGGACGAACCGCTGGCCGCCCTCGATGCCGCGACCAAAACCCGAATCATCGACGATCTGCGGGCCTGGAATCTGGCCCGCCGCATTCCCATCCTCTATGTAACTCACAGCCGCGAGGAAGTCTTTGCCCTGGGAGAGAATGTGCTGGTGCTCGATCAGGGACGCATCGTGGCTCAGGGCCCGCCGCACCAGGTGCTGAGCGCGCCGCAGCAGGAGACGGTCGCGCAATTAGCCGGATTTGAAAACATTCTCGACGCCACCGTGGAGGCCTTGCATCCCGACCGTGGCACCATGACCTGCTTCTTATTCCAGGGAAAGTCGGAGAACCCCGATGAACGGATGCTTCGACGGGAGCCCGTACCGCTGGAGACACCGCTGGTGCGCGCAGATCTAGGATCTGCGCTGCGCATTGGGATCCGCGCCGGCGACATTCTGCTGGCCATTGTCCCGCCGGTCGGCCTCAGCGCCAGAAATGTGATTCCCGGCGTCGTGGTGTCCGTCGAACGCCAGGACGCGATGATTTCCGCGAAAGTGAACTGCGGTGTGGTGTTGGAAGTCCACCTCACGCTGGCCGCGCGCGAGTCCTTGCGACTCGAACCTGGCAGGGAAGTGTGGCTGGTGATCAAAACGTATTCCTGCCACTTGATGCAGAAGTGAAATGGCGGGCTTTCGTACTTTTGATTTCTGCCTTCTAGAGGATTTTATGAAATGGTGTACCTCATCCTTAGATTGTCATCCTGAGCGGCGTTCTTTGCCGCGAAGGACCTATGTAACTGGCCGGGGAGTACATAGGTCCCCTTCGACTTCGCTCAGGGCAGGCTTTCGCTTCGCTCAGATGTAATGAAGACAAAAAAGGCGTGCCTCCAAGGGTAGAGTACGTGCTCGAAGCACAAGCCCT
>Ga0209415_10011950_pt1 | contig 14540 bp, 16 predicted proteins | sample PeaSoiSIISIP2007_FD_187696 | JGI IMG/M metagenome (GOLD analysis project Ga0209415, IMG submission 187696) | Peat soil microbial communities from Weissenstadt, Germany - SII-SIP-2007 (SPAdes) (version 2) | ecosystem: Environmental > Terrestrial > Soil > Wetlands > Peat | place: Germany...
CGCCGCGGGCGAGGCCCGCGCCGGAATCGCACCGGAGGGGTAGCGACGGGCGACGCCGCCGCGGGCGACGCGGCCGCGTCGCCCGCAGTCGATCAGCCGGTTGCAGGCGATCGTGACGAGCGCTGCGACCGACACGTCGGGCCGCGAGCAGGTTTCGACGCCGCCACAGCGGTCGACTAGGCTGAAGCGGTGAGCGGATCGGATGGCGCCGCGGGGGGCGAGGCCGTGATGCTGCGCGGCCTGGAGAAGTCCTGGCGAGGCCCGGCGGGTCCCGTGCATGCCGTGCGCGGCATCGACGTGTCGATCGCGCGCGGTGAGACCGTTGCCCTGCTCGGTCCAAACGGCGCCGGCAAGTCGACCACGATCGACATGATCCTCGGCCTCGCGCGCCCCGACGAGGGCAGCGTCACGGTGCTCGGGCGCTCCCCGAGCGAGGCGGTCAGCGAGGGCCTCGTCGGTGCGATGCTGCAAACAGGCCAGCTGATCCGCAACCTCTCCGTGCGCGAGCTGGTCGCGATGGCCGCCTCGCTCTACGCGCGGCCGATGGCGGTCGATGACGTCCTCGAGCTGGTCGGCCTGGAGGCCGTCGCCGGCCAGCGCACCCAGAAGCTCTCGGGAGGTGAGACCCAGCGCGTCCGCTTCGCGGTCGCGCTGATCGGCGACCCGGAGCTGCTGATCCTCGACGAGCCCACGGTGGCCATGGACGTCGAGGGCCGCCGCGCCTTCTGGCTCTCGATGCGCCGCCTCGCCGCCGAAGGACGGACGCTGCTGTTCGCGACCCACTACCTCGACGAGGCCGACGCCAACGCCGACCGGGCGGTCCTGCTCGCGCGCGGCAGCGTCGTCGCCGACGGACCGACGACCGAGATCAAGGGCCGCGTCGGCACCCGCACGATCCGCGCGACGCTGCCCGACGTCGCGGTGTCCGAGCTCGTGGCGCTGGCGGGCGTGCAGTCGGGCGACCGCCACGGCGAGTCGATCTCGCTCGTCTGCTCCGACTCCGACCGGGCCATCCGCGAGCTGCTCGAGCGCTACGAGCAGACGCGCGACATCGAGATCACCGGCGCCGGTCTCGAGGACGCCTTCCTGCGCCTCACCGGCGATGTCAACGAGCAAGAGGCGCCCGCGCCGTGAGGTCGCTCGCCTACACCCGCTTCGAGTTGCTGCGCACCTTCCGCGAGCGACGCCTGTTCATTTTCGCGTTCGGCTTTCCGTTGATCCTCTACTACGTGATCGCGGCGCCCAACCGCCACGTCACCAACCTCGACGGCACCGGCATCTCACTGCCGCTCTACTACATGACCGGCCTGGCCTCCTTCGGCACGATGATGTCGATGATGTCCGCCGGCTTCCGCATCGCCGGCGAGCGCCAGGCCGGCTGGACGCGGCAGCTGCGGATCACACCGCTGACGACGCGCTCCTACCTGCGCGCGAAGGTCCTCACGGCGTACGCGATGGCGGCCGTCAGCCTCGGTCTGCTCTACATCGCCGGTACCACACTCGGCGTCACCCTGCCGGCCGCGACGTGGCTGAAGATGACCGGGCTGATCGCCGTCGGGCTGATCCCGTTCGCGGCCCTCGGGATCGCTCTGGGCCATGTGCTGACGGTCGACTCGACCGGCCCCGCGACGGGCGGGATCGTGTCGCTGCTGGCGATCGTCAGCGGCACCTGGTTCCCGGTGCACGGCTTCCTGCACACGGTCGGGCAGTTCGTGCCCTCCTACTGGCTCGTCCAGGCCGCGCATCTCTCGTTGCACGGGAGCGGCTGGGGGACGATGGGCTGGCTCGTCGTCGCCGCTTGGACCGTCGTGCTCGGGGTGATCGCGGCGGTCGCCTTCGCGCGCGACACCGGCCGCGTGTAGCGGGCCTTCCCGAAACGGCGTCAGCGGCGGCCGAACTCGCGGTCGCCGGCGAGCCGCACCAGCACCGCCGTCCATGTGCGGTAGGGCCGCCAGGCCTCCGAGATGGCGGCGTAGCGCTCGAGCGTCGCGGGCGCGTGCAGGCCGTAGAAGCGGCCGAGGTGGCCGAGCAGGTGCGGCTCCGCCACGAACAGGCCGGCGTCGGCGAAGCCGGCCGCCCGCAGCACGATCAGCGAGGCGTAGAAGGGGCCGATGCCGCGCAGCGCCTGCAGCTCCTGATAGGCCGCGGCCGGCCCGAGCGCGCGCAGGCGCTCGGCGTCGAGTGAGCCCTCGAGCGCCGCGCGGGCCACGCCCTTGACGCGTTGCAGGCGCTCGGCGGCGTGGTGGCCCGGCTCGAGCTCCACCTCGAGCAGGCGCTCGGGCTGGGGGAAGGCGGCGAGCGTCTCGCCACCGAGCTCGAAGCTCTCGCCGAGCCGCTCTGCGAGCTCGCGCCGCAGCTTCGCCGCCGAGGCCGCCGACCGCCGTGTCGAGATGATCGCCCAGGCCGCCGCCTCGTAGGGGGAGTGGAAGAGCACCGGCCGCTGGCCGGGGTGGCGGCGCTGCAGCTCACCGATCACCTCGTCGCGGCGCCCGACCTCGAGGAAGCCCTCGCCGTCGTGGTCGAGTGAGAGCACGCGGCGCAGCTGGCGCTCGACCGCGCCGATCTCGCCGTCGCCGAAGACCTCGCACTCGAGCGGCCCGTCCGCGCGCGGCTGGCGCGCGAGGATGCCCGCGTAGCCGCCACCGTCGACGGCGAAGGCGAGCCGCATCGCCCCGTCGAACACCGGCGCGCGCCCCTGGTTGGGGCCGAAGCCGAACTCCGCGGCCGCCGCCAGCGAGAACGGCCCGTCGACCTCGAGCGTCAGCGCCTCGCTCACGCGGCGCTCGCCGCCGCGAGCTGGCCGCAGGCGGCGGCGATCTCGCGCCCGCGCGTCAGGCGCACGGTGACGCGCACGCCACGGGACTCGAGCGCCGCGCGGAAGGCCGCGATCGCCTCGCGCCCCGAGCCGGCAAAGCGCGCGTCGGTCGGGTTGTAGGGGATCAGGTTGACCTTGAAGGCGGTCCGCGGCGAGAGCAGCCGCGCCAGCGCCAGCGCCTGCTCGTAGCGGTCGTTGACGCCGGCGAGCATCACGTACTCGATGAAGATCGTGCGCCGGCGCGCCTCGAAGTCGCGGCGGCAGGCGTCGAGCACCGCCGCCAACGGGTAGCGCTCGTTGACCGCCATCAGCTCGCTGCGCAGGCCGTCCTCGGCCGCGTGCAGCGAGAGCGCGAGGCGGATCGGGCGCCCGCTGGCGGTCAGCCGCTCGATCCCCGGGATCCAGCCCACCGTGGAGATCGCGGTGCGGCGGTTGGTGATGCCGAGCGCCGGCAGCAGCGTGCACGCCTCCAGCACGGCGTCGAGGTTCATCATCGGCTCGCCCATGCCCATGAAGACCGCGTGGTCGACGGTCCCGCGGCGGCGGAAGTGCAGCGCCTGGTCGAGGATCTCGTCGGCCGACAGGTTGCCGCCGAAGCGCATCTGCCCGGTCGCGCAGAAGCTGCAGGTCAGCGGACAGCCCGACTGCGCCGACAGGCACAGCGAGCGGCGCCCGTCGCGGTAGCGCATCAGCACCGTCTCCACGGGGCGCCCGCGCACGGTCGCGAGCAGCGCCTTGACGGTGCCGTCGGAGGCGCGCTGCTCGCGCTCGAGCGTCAGCGTCGAGAACGGCACGTGCTCCTCCAGCAGAGCTCGCAGCGATGCCGGCAGGTCGGTCATCTCGGCATAGGAGCCGCAGCCGCGCGCGAGCCACGCCCACACCTGGCGGGCGCGGTAGGCCGGCTGGCCGTGACGGTCGAGCGTTTCCCGTAGCGCCTCGCGATCCATCGACCTATGGTTGCATTGATGCGTCTCGCCAAGTTTCTCGCCCACGCCGGCGCCGGCTCGCGCCGCGGCGCAACCGAGATGGTGCGCGCCGGGCGCGTGCGGGTCGACGGCGAGCGCGAGCTCGACCCCGCCCGCAGGATCGAGGGCGGCGAGCGCGTCGAGCTCGACGGGCGTCTCGTCGACGGCCTCGAGCAGCGCGTGGTCTACGCCCTCAACAAGCCGCCCGGCGTCGTCTCGACCGCGCGCGACACCCACGGCCGACCGACGGTCGTGTCGCTGATCGACGACGACCGCCGCCTGTACCCGGTCGGGCGCCTCGACGCCGACAGCACCGGGCTGATCCTCCTGACCAACGACGGCGAGCTCGCGAACCTGCTCGCACACCCCCGCTACGGGGTGTCCAAGACCTACCGCGCGCGCGTCGGCGGCGGCCGCCCGAGCGCGGCGGCGCTCGACGCGCTGCGCGCCGGCATCGAGCTCGACGACGGCCGCACCGCGCCGGCGCGCGTGCGGCTGATCTCCGACGATTTGATCGAGCTCGAACTGCGCGAGGGGCGCAAGCGCCAGGTCCGGCGCATGTGCGAGGCGGTCGGGCATCCGGTGCTCGCACTCGAGCGCCGCGCGCTCGGCGGGCTCGAGCTCGCCGGCCTGGCGCCCGGCGCGTCACGCAAGCTCAGCGACGCCGAGGTCGCGAGCCTGCGCGAGCGCGCCCGACGGTAGGCTGCCGCGCGTGAGCGAGAGGCTGTACGCGCTGCGCGGGGCGACCAGCGTCGAGGAGAACACGGCCGAGGCGATCCTCGCCGCGACCGAGCAGCTGATGCGCGAGCTGATCGAGCGAAACGAGCTGGAGATCGAGCAGTTCGTCGACTGCATCTTCACGACGACCAGCGACCTCAACGCCGAGTTCCCCGCGCTCGCCGCGCGGCGCATCGGCTTTGAGCGCGTGCCGCTGCTCTGCACGCGCGAGATCGACGTCCCCGGCTCGCTCGCGCGGGTGATCCGCGTGCTCGCGCACTACTACGCGCCAAGCGGCCATGTCGCCCGTCACGTCTACCTCGGCGAGGCCAAGAGTTTGCGCGCGGACCTCGATGCCGCACAATAGGGCGATGGCACTCGAGTTCACAGCGGCGGTCAGGCGGGTCCCGTCCTACCCGGTGGCCAGCGGCTACGGTCAGAAGGGCGACCTCGTGCACCTCGCCAGCAACGAGTCGCCCTACCCGCCGATCGCCGAGGTCATCGCCGCGGCGGCCGCGGCCGTCGGCGAGGTCAACCGCTACCCCGACCCCACCAGCGCGAAGCTGCGCGGGGCGCTGAGCGACCGCTATAGCGTTCCGATCGAGCAGATCGCCGTCGGCAACGGCTCCACCGACGTGCTGCTGACGATGGGCGAGGCGCTGCTCGAGCCTGGCGCGGAGATCGTCTACGCCTGGCCGTCGTTCTCGGTCTACCCGCAGCTCGAGGCCGCCTCCGGCGCAACGGGGATCGCGGTGCCGCTGCGCTCAGGCGAGCTCCACGACCTCGACGCGATGGCTGCGGAGATCACGGTCGCGACGCGCCTGGTGATCGTCTGCAACCCCAACAACCCGACCAGCACGGCGCTGCCGCTCGCCGAGATCGCCGAGTTCGTGCAGCGGGTCCCCTCGCACGTATGCGTGCTGATCGACGAGGCCTACTGCGAGTTCAGCCTGCTCGAGGACCCCGACTCCTCGCTGGCGCTGCTCGAGGATCACGCCAACCTCGCTCTGCTGCGGACCTTCTCGAAGGTCTACGGGCTCGCCGGCCTGCGCGTCGGCTTCGCGCTGTGCGGCTCGCGCGAGCTGCCCGATGCGCTGATCCAGCTGCGCCAGCCGTTCTTCCTCAACACCGCCGCCCAGGCTGCGGCGCTCGAGGCGCTGCGCCACCAGGACGAGGTCGCCCGCCGCGTCGAGCGGATCGCGGTCGCGCGCGTGCAGATGGTCGAGGGGCTGCGCGAGCTCGGCATCGAGCCGGCCGACGGCCACGCCAACTTCTGCTGGTTTGACCTCGGCGAAGGCCGCGACGAGGCGCAGATAGTCGCCGGGCTGGCCGCGCAGGGCGTGCTGGTGCGCTCGGGCACCGCGCTCGGCAAGGCGGGCGCGCTGCGCGTCAGCTTCGGCACGCCGCGCGAGAACGAGCGCTTCCTGCAGGCGCTCGCGACGCTGCTCTAGCCGCCGCGGCGCTCCGCGAGCGTCAGCGTCCGCACGACGCCGCCGGCGTCGTAGGTGGCGAAGCCGACGGCGACGCAGACCGTGGGCGAGGGGCACGACACGGCCGCGAGGGCGCCGGCGGTGCGGTCGCGCCCGAGCGCCGCCCCCGCCTCAAGCGACCACGAGCGCCCGTTCCAGCGCTCGACCAGCGGCAGCGTGCGGCCCCGGTTGGAGCCGGCATCAAGCCCCACCGCCGTGCAGTCGCCGGCGCTCCCGCACGAGACGCCGCCGAGCGCGGCGTCAGCCCGCGGCGGCGTCGCCTCGATCGACCAGGCGCTCCCGCTCAGGCGCTCGACGAAGGGCGCGTGGGCGCCGGCGGCGGTCGAGCGGTCGCCGACGGCGGCACACGAGCGCGCGGAGGAGCAGGAGACGCTGACGAGGATGCTCGTCATGCTGCCCGGCACGTTCGCGGCCGGCGCCGCCACGAGCATCCAGCGCGGCCCGGTCGAGCGCTCCGCGACCGGCGCGAGCACGCCGAAGCCGCGATGGCGCTCACCGACCGCGACGCACGCCGACGCGGCCGGGCAGAAGGCGCCGCCGAGCTGGCGGCCGACGGCGTCGGGGGTGCGCTCGAGCGACCACCGTGAGCCGTCCCAGCGCTCCACGAGCGCGACGCTCCGGTGGCGGCGGTCGAGGTAGTCCCCGACCGCCACGCACGCGCTCGCCGACGCACAGGAGACGCCGCTGAACTCCGTCCCCGAGTCGAGCGTCGGATGCGGGTAGCGCCGGCCCGGGTCGGGCGTCGGCTCGATCGCCCAGGCGCTGCCGTCCCAGCGCTCCGCGAGCGTCAGCGTCAGGCCGGTGCGATCGCGGTAGTTGCCGACCGCCGTGCACGCGGCCGTCGAGGCGCACGAGACGCCGACGAACGCGGCGGTCACCGCACCCGCCGGCACGGCCGGCTGCGCGAGCCGCCAGCGTACGCCGTCGAAGCGCTCGGCGAGCAGCGCCTCCGCCGCCCCCCCGGTGGCATAGCCGACGGCGAGGCAGGCGCTCGCCGAGGGGCAGGAGACACCGAACAGCTCGCTATCGAGCGGCCCCGGCGGGTTCGGCGTCGCCTCGACGCTCCAGCGCCCGCGCTCCGCGGCGCCCGCGCCGGCGCCCGCGAGCGCGAGCGCACAGCAGGCGGCCGCCGCCGTCGCCCTCAGCCGCCCTCTTGCTCCGCCGCCCACTGCGCCCGCTCCGCGGCGTACTCGGCGCGGATCCGCTGCGCGTAAAGCGACAGCGTCAGCCCGAACAGCTCGAGGCGACCGAGCTGGTGCAGGAGGAAGAAGTTGGCGCCCATCCGCCCGAGCGTGCCGACGTCGCCGGCCAGCAGCAGCACGCGCTCACGCTCGCTCAGCGGCGGGCGCGCCGCGCGCAGCGCCGCGTCGGCGTCCTCGCGCAGCGCCGCCACGAAGCCGGGGTCGATCACGACGCGCCGGCAGACCTTGTCCACCGCGAAGATGCTCACCCGAGCTGCCACGCCGCGTAGGCATGGCCCTCCGCTCGCTGCGTCGCGACGAACGACGCCGGGCGCGCCTCGAAGCTGCCGAGCATGGCGATCCAGTTGAGCAGCTCGCCCGAGGCGTTGCCCGCCGCGGCGAGCTGCTCGGGCGTCGCCTCAGCGACCAGCTGGGCGACGTCGCCGACGGCGAGCAGCTCGCTCACGCGGGTCGCCCAGTCGGGCGCCGGCACGCCGACATGCGACTCCTCGCTCATGCGCGGGCCGCCCACCTCGAAGGAGAAGGCGCCGCTGCCCGCGACGGCGACGCGGCGCTCGAGGGCGCTCGCCGCGATCGCGCGCCCGAACGCCGCTCCGAGTGCGTGGCAGCGCGCCGCCGAGGGGACCGGGCGCATCGAGGTCGAGATCCAGACCGGCACGATCGCCACCTCCATTTGCGGGGCGATCACGCCGAGCGGGGCGAGGATCGTGTGGTCGAGCGCGAACTCCTGGCTTCGCCCGAGGTCGAAGCCCTCCGCCACCACCGAGCACTGGATCTCCGCGGCCAGCTCGCCGTCGATCGCGACCTCGAACTGCGGCAGCATCGGGTAGTCGCTCGGCCCCGAGCTCGCTGCGGCGACGCCGATCGCGAAGATCGGCACGCTCAGCTCGAAGAAGAGGTTGTAGTGGTCGGTCGTGAACACGACCAGCGTGTCGGCGCGCATCTGCTGCAGCGCCGAGGCGAGCTCGCCGTAGAGGCGCCTTGACTCGGCGGCCGCCTGCTCGCCGCGCGCGATCGCCAGCGCCGTGAACGGATTGTGTGGAATACCGAGGGCGCCGACCAGCTCAGCCATTGACGCCAGCCAGCCTAGCGCCGGGAGCGCGCGGCACGGTAGGTTGTCGGGCATGACCAAGCTGCGCGAGGCGCTGGCCGCCGGGGACTTCGTCGTGACGGCGGAGCTGGGACCGCCGCTGCAGCCCGACCCCGCGCGCGTGCGCGAGACCGCGCGCGCGTTCGCGCCGATCGTGCACGCCGCCAACGTCACCGACAACCAGGCCGCAACCGTCAAGTGCTCGCCGCTGGCCAGCTCGGTCTGGATGCTCGAGCAGGGCCTCGACCCGATCCTGCAGGTGACGACGCGCGACCGCAACATGCTCGCGCTGCAGTCCGACCTGCTCGGCGCCTGGGCGCTCGGCGTGCGCTCGGTCCTCGCGCTGAGCGGCGACCCGCTCAAGGTCGGGCCCTACGAGGGTCTCTCCAAGCCCGTCGGCGACCTCGACTCGGCCGGGCTGCTCGAACTGATCGCGCGGATGAATGAGGGCACCCTGGCAGCGGGCGAGGCGATCGACCCGCCGACGGACTTCCTGATCCTGACCGCGGCCAACCCGCTGGTCGACACCGTCGAGCGCCTCGAGCGCAAGCTCCACGCGGGCGCCCAGGCCTTCCAGACCAACATCGTCTACGACGTCGAGCGCTTCCTCGTGTGGCTCGAGCCGGTCCTGGCGGCCGGCGTGACCGAGCGCGGGCCGATGATCGTGGGCGTCACGCCGCCGCGCAGCACGCGCATGCTCCAGCACATGCACGACCACATCCCCGGGATCGAGGTCGACGACGCCACCTTCGCGCGGATGGCGGGGCTCGAGGGCGCCGAGGCGCGCGCGGCCGGCATCGCGATCGCGGTCGACGTCGTGGCGCGGCTGCGCGAGATACCGCAGGTCGCGGGCGTGCACCTGATGGCGCCCGGCTGGGAGGCCGAGGCGGTGCCGGCGCTCGTCGCCGGCGCGGGCCTCGCGCCGCTCACGACGCGCTGAGTGGAATGGGCTCGCCGCGGGTGGGTTGGGTGCATGCACCCAACCCGAGGTCGGCGCATGCGCCGACCTCAACAGCAGCCATCAGCTCGGCTTGACGAGCATCATGAACAGCCACTGCTCCTCCGGGGCGAGCCCGGCCAGCACGCGCCCGGCGGCCTGGCGGACCGGCGGTGAGCAGATCATGTGCTGGGCGCCCGCGTGGATGTCGCGGAAGCAGCGCTGGATCGCGCCGGCGCGCAACGCGGTCGTGCCGCCCGCCTCGTAGACGAAGGCCGCGACCTCCAGCGCCGTGCTGGTGACATGCTGGAGCGCGAGGCGGTAGAGCGTGTTCTGCTCGAGCGAGAGCGGATCGCCGGAGCGCACCGTCTCCTGGACCTCGGCCCAGGTCTCGTAGACGAACGCGCGCGCGGCGCGCAGCTTCGCCTCGGCGCTCGCATAGTCGTAGTGGAAGCGGTCGCTCTGCGCCAGGCGGTCCGGGCGGCCGCGGCGGCCCTCGAGCAGCGTGCGCAGCTCATCGATGCAGCGCCGCGCGACGCCGAGCGCCCAGCCGGTGTGGCAGATCACGCCGAGCCCGGCGATCCCCATCGTGAAGATCGCCCCGCCGCGCAGCGGCTCGTTGGTCGTCGCGATGTAGCTGAAGGGCTCGGCCACGAACAGACCGTCGCTCGAGTAGTCGATCGAGCCGGTCGCGCGCAGCCCCATCACGTCCCAGTTGTCATCGAGCGTCATGTCCTCGACCGGGGTCACGAAGATGCGGGGAGGCTCGTTCGCGCCCTCGACGATCGCGGCGGTGTGGAGCACCGCGGAGTGCTTGATGCCCGACGCGAAGCGCCAGTTGCCGGCGATCGTGTAGCCGCCGTCGGTCGCGACCGCCCTGCCCGGCTGCGTCCCCGCGCCGGAGTGGACGCGCAGGCGCCCCGGGCCGTAGAGCTGGGCGACCGCCTCGTCGCCGATGTAGGCGCCGTCGACACCGGTTGCGAGCGCCGCCGCCATCAGGACCCAGCCGGCGGAGGCGTCGCCGTAGGAGATGTGCTCGAGCACCTCGAGCGAGGGCACCGGCTCGAGCTCGAAGCCGCCGAGCTCGCGCGGCATCCACATCGCCCACAGGCCGCTGTCGTGGAAGGCCTCGACGAGGTCCTCGCCGAGCGCGCCCCGCGCCTCGGCCGCGGCCGCGCCGGACTGCGCGAGCGCGCTCAGCTCGCGGGCCGCCGCGACGAGGTCGCGCTGCGGCGGGGCCGCGCTCGTGGCAGATCCTGCTTCGCTCATCGCTGTCACCTTCGTCCGGGGTCTGCGGCCATTATCGCGCCTCTGCGATGCTCCGCCGCGTGAACGCCGGGGCGACGATGCGGGCGGTCGTGCTCGAGCGGCCGGGGGCGCCGCTACGGGTCGAGAGCGTGCCGCGGCCGCGGCCGCGCGCGGGCGAGGTGCTGGTGCGCGTGCACGGCTGCGGCGTCTGCCACACCGACCTGCACGTGATCAAGGGCGAGGTCGCGTTCCCGACCCCGTGCGTGCTCGGCCACGAGATCGCCGGCGTGCTCGAGGAGGCAGGTCCCGGCGTGGTGGGCTGGCAGGGCGGCGAGCGCGTCGCCTGCGCGTTCATCATGCCGTGCGGGAGCTGCCGCCACTGCGCGCGCGGGCGCGACGACCTCTGCGAGGCCTTCTTCGCGATGAACCGCCTCCGCGGCACGCTCTATGACGGCACCAGCCGGCTCGCGCGCGCCGACGGCAGCCCGCTCGCGATGTACTCGATGGCGGGACTGGCGGAATACGCGGTCGTGCCCGCCAGCGACGTCTTCGCGCTCCCGGAGACGATCGAGCTTCAGAGCGCCGCCGTGCTCGGCTGCGCGGTCTTCACCGCCTACGGCGCCGTCAGGCACGCGGGCGCCGTGTCGGTCGGCGACCGCGTGGCGGTCGTCGCCGCCGGCGGCGTCGGGCTCAACATCATCGCGCTGGCGCGGGCCTTCGGCGCGAGCACCGTGATCGCCGTCGATGTCGCGGCGGCCAAGCTCGACGCGGCGCGCTCGCTCGGCGCGACCGACGTCGTCGATGCCTCGAGCACCGACCCGGTCGCGGCGGTGCGCGAGCTGACCGGCGGCGAGGGCGTCGACGTCGCCTTCGAGGCGCTCGGCCGGCCCGCCACCGTCGAGCAGGCCTTCCGCATGGCGCGCGACGGCGGCAGCGTCGTCTGCGTCGGGATCGGCGCCGGGAAGGCGGCGGCGGCAATCGAGATCACGCACCTGGTCCGCCGCGGGATCCGCCTGATCGGGTCCTTTGGGGCGCGCACGCGTGCGGACATGCCGCGCGTGATCGAGCTCGCGGCGTCCGGCGCGATCGACCTCGCCGCGCTGATCAGCGCGCGCGTCGGGCTGGAGGCGGCCGATGCGATCTATCAGGCGCTCGACCGCGGCGAGGTGCGCGGGCGCGCGCTGGTGGTGCCGTGAGGGGCGATTGACCGCCGTTTCGTGCTGGACTACCGTAGGGCGCCCGCAATGAGAGGAGCTTGAACGGTGCCGGCGATCGGACCGACGCAGGACGGTCTCGACGTTACCCGCCCGGAGGAAATGACGGCGGCGGAGATCGAGGCCTACCGCGCGCAGTACACCGGCAGCAACAAGGGCCTGCTTGACTCGTTCGAGTTCTGGCTCGAGTTCCGCCCCGACGTGCTGAAGCGCCACAAGGCGCGCACGCGCCACTACTCGAGCGCGCTGGAGCCGCCGCCGGCGCTCGTCGAGCTGCTCGGCGCGATCCACCAGTACACGATCATGGCCTTCCGCGAAGGCGTCGGCTACGAGGTGCGCCTGGCGCAGACCAACGGCGCGCTGCGGACCGACATCCTCGACACGCTGTCGGTCGCCTTCATCCACTCCGGCCACCGCGGCATGTATGCCGCCGCCTCCTACAGCGACTATCTGCGCGACTACGTCGACCCGCCGGCGGCGCTCGAGCGGTTCCCGCCGCGCTGGAGCTTCAACCCGCGCGCGTTCGACTCGGGCATGGACTACTCGACGCGCGAGGCGAGCGCCGAGGACATGGAGCGCCTCGAGGCCTGGTATCTGCGCACGCTCGGTGAGGTGCCGCGCTACGTGGGCTTCCTGGCGCGCCACCGGCCGGGGCTCCTGAAGGCCTATCGCGACCGCTACGAGCACGCGATCCGCGACTCGCTGCCCTGCCAGATGCTGCCGTGGCTGATGTTGAACTACAACGTCGTGCGCGGCTTCCACGAGGGGATCCGCGAGAACGTGCTGCTCGGGCGCGCGCTCGGGATGACGCGCGAGCAGCTGCTCGACGCGATCTGCTTCGGCGTCTTGCACGCCGGCGTCAACGCGCTGGGCGTCGCCGAGGAGGCCGCCGGCGATCTGCTGGCGTCGCTCTGAGCGGTGGCGCGCGCGATCGGCGAGTTCGCGGCGCCGACACGGATCGTGGCGGGGCGCGGTTGCGCGCGCGATCGCCTCGGAGCCGAGCTGGGCGCCCTCGGCGTGGAGGTCGCGGCGGTCGTCGTTGACCGCGGCTTTGCGCTGGCGGGATTGCTCGAGGGGCTGCTGGCGGGCGTCGCGGGCGTCGGCGTGCCCGTCTGCGGGCTGATCGGCGAGGACCCCGACGTCGCCGAGTGCGAGGGCGCCGCGGCGCTGGCGCTGGCGGCCGGGGCGCAGGCGGTGCTCGCGATCGGCGGCGGCAGCGCGCTCTGCGCGGCGAAGGCGGTCGCGATCCGGCTGCGGAACCCGGCGCCGCTCGAGCTCTACGAGGGCAGCGGCCGGCTGCCCGCGCCGCCGGCGCCGAGCATCGCCGTGCCGACCACCGCGGGCTCCGGCAGCGAGGTCTCGAACGTCGTCGTGCTGCACGATCCGGGCCGCCCGCGTCACCTCGTGATCCGCGGGCGCGGCTACGAGCCGGCCGTTGCTCTGCTCGACGGCGAGCTGCTCGTGACGCTGCCGCGGGCGCCGATGATCGCCGCCGCGCTCGACGCGCTCAGCCACGCGCTCGAGTCGTTGTGGGTGCGCGGCTCCTCCCGCTTCAGCGGCGCCCTCGCGCTGGCCGCGGCGGCGGCGCTGCGCACGGCGCTGCCGCGCGCGCTCGGCGGCGACGTGGACGCGATGCAGCAGCTGATCGAGGCCAGCGCGATGGCGAACCTGGCCTGCGGCAACTCGGGGCTCGGGCTCGTGCACGCGCTCAGCTCGGCGGTCGGCGTGGAGCTGCCCCACGGCTACCAGAACGGCGTGCTGCTGCCGCACGTCGCGGCGTTCAACCGCGACTTCGTCGCGCCGGCCGTGGCCGGCGAGATCGACGCGCTCGCCGGCCTCTACGAGAAGATCGGCTTCGAGCCGCGCTTCGGCGCCGGCGAGGTGTCGGGGGCGGGGACGGACGCGATGGTCGCGGCCGCGATGGGCAACCCGTTTCGCGACAACAACCGCCGCGAGGCGGGTGTCGAGGAACTGCGGGGGGTGCTGGCCGCGGCGGGAGCGGGCGCCTAGCGGTGGCGACGGCCGGCCGCCGTGTGGTCCTGATCGCTCCATTTCCGTCGCCGCGAGCCGCGACGGCGATATCGATGGCAGCGCGGCGCTGATCGCCGTTGACTGACGATCACGAGCCGCGTAGCATCGGCGCACCGTCGGTCCGATCCGTCGGCCGTGGCCGCTGGCGGATCCAGAGGGAAGCGATATCCGCAAACGCATCAACACCGCCGTCGTGGTGGCCGCAATCGCGGCGCTGAGCGTCGCGGCCGGCAGCGCCTCCGCGGCGCCGCGGTCCTGCGGCACGGTGAAGGCCAAGCTGCCGTCGGGCGCCACTCAGGGCTATGCGGTCAAGGTCGCCAAGGGAGCGGTCAGCTGTGCGAAGGCGGACGCGCTGATCGCCCAGTTCTACCTGACTCCCGGCGTCGCATCGGCTGGTCCGAACAACACCAACATCGACGAGTTGAAGACCGGGTGGAGGTGCGTCATTGGGGATGCGCCGCCATCGCCGATCAAGTGCACGAAGGGCGCGGACACAGTCAAGGCGACGCCCAAGCCCTGACGCACGGGCGCGGACGCACGCGCTGTTACGACTGACAGAGCCCCGTCGGCGGATGCCCGGTGATTCCTGATCAGCAACCCGGACCCTCGCCGCGCCGTCGCATCGCGCGACCGCCGGCAGCGCAGCCGCTCTGTCGCTCGCCGGGGTGGGCGACGTGCACGAGCGCCCGCTCAGATCCGGAACGCCTGCGCCACCTCGGGGACGAACAGCTCCTCGGGCTCGAGCCTGCGCGCACAGACGCCCTGCTCGTGGGCGAAGCGCAGGAAGGTCTCGAGCGTGGTCCGGTTGGGCTCGATCCCGTAGGGCCAGAA
>Ga0209415_10011951_pt1 | contig 14540 bp, 17 predicted proteins | sample PeaSoiSIISIP2007_FD_187696 | JGI IMG/M metagenome (GOLD analysis project Ga0209415, IMG submission 187696) | Peat soil microbial communities from Weissenstadt, Germany - SII-SIP-2007 (SPAdes) (version 2) | ecosystem: Environmental > Terrestrial > Soil > Wetlands > Peat | place: Germany...
GGGGGGGCAACCTAACCTCCCGCGCGAGCGAGGTCATCTCCACGTCCGGCAGGCCGCATGCCACGACCCACGAGAACGGCTCCAGGTCGTTGTCCACATTCACCGCAAAGCCATGTGTACTGACCCCGCGCGAGACGTGGACCCCGAGCGAGGCGATCTTGCGCTCGCCCACCCACACACCCGTGTAGTCCGCGCCGTCGTCCACGCGCGAGCGGGCCGCGACCCCCTCCTGTTCGAGCGCGGCGACGAGCGCCTGCTCGATCGTGCGCAGGTGCACCAGCACGTCCGACACGCCCATGATCGGATACCCCACCAGCTGCCCCGGCCCGTGGTAGGTGACGCGCCCACCGCGATTGGTCTCCACTACCTCGATCCCCCGCGCGCGGTAGAGGTCCTCGCCCAGCGTCAGCTCCCCGGGGTGCGAGCGCCGGCCGCGCGTATACACGGGCGGGTGCTCCAGCAGCAGTAGCGTGTCTGGGACCTGCCCGTTCTGGCGGCGCGTCCTGATCTGCTCCTGCATGGCAAGCGCCTCGCGCCACGGAACCGTGCCCAGCTGGCACACCCACAGCTCATCGGAGGAGGATCGTCCGGTGGTTCTCATTTGTCACCTACCAGCCTAGCGCCGGGCATTACAGCGTCAGCGATGCCGGTGCTTCCAGCAGCTCGCGGATACGGGCCAGGAAGCGCGCGGCGTCGGCGCCGTAGAGGATGCGGTGGTCGCACGCGAGGGTCACGGTCATCGTGTGGCGCGCGAGGATCTCCCCGTCGCGGACGACGGCGCACGCTTCCAGCGCTCCCACGGAGAGGATCGCCGCCTGCGGGGGGTTGATTATCGCGGTGAAGCTCTTCACGCCGAACATGCCCAGGTTGGAGACCGTGAAGGTGCCGCCCCCCAGCTCCGGCGGCGTGACGGTGCCCTCGCGCACGCGCTCGGCCAGCGCACGTGTCTCGCGGGCGATCTCGCCCACGGACTTGGTGTCGGCGTCGAAGACCGTGGGTACGACCAGCGCGTCGTCGGTGGCGACCGCAACGCCCACGTTCACCCGCGCGTGCAGCTCGAAGGCGCCGTCGCGGTAGCTCGCGTTCGCGCGGGGGTACTCGCGCAGCGCGAGCGCGGCGGCCTTGACGACCATGTCGTTGTAGGTGGGCGCCGGATGGGTGGGGGGTTGGGTGGGGATCTCATCCCGTGCGAGCGCTTTCAGCTGGGTGCGCAGCGCCACGCACTCCTCCATGTCCACGTCCACGCTCAGCGTGAAGTCGGGGATCGTCGCCTTGGACTCGGCCATGCGCCGGGCGATCGTGCGCTGGGTGCGCAAAAGCTCCTGGGTGCTGGTCTCGCCCTTGGCGCCCGTCACGCTCTCGAGCGCGGGTGCTGGGGTCGGCGTCGATTCGCCGGCCGCCTCGACATCGGCCTTGACGATGCGCCCGCCCGGGCCGCTGCCGCTCAGGGTGTGCAGATCGACTCCGCTCTCCCGCGCGATCCTCCTGGCCACGGGAGAGGCCCTGACGCGCTCGCCAGCCCGGTCGGGCGTCGGCAGGGCCGGTTCGGCGGCGGGCGGTGTTGCTCGGGCAGGAGGAATCGCGCCGGCCGGCTGCTCACGCGCTTCGGCCGGAGGTGCGGTGGTGGCGTCTGCGCCGATGTCCCCAGACCCGTTCGCGCCTGCCTCGCCGACATGCGCGATCACCGCGCCCACGGCCAGCGTGTCGCCCTCGCCGGCCACGATCGCGAGCACCCCCTCCTGGTCTGACTCGTAGGTCATGGTGGCCTTGTCGGTCTCGATCTCCACCAGCTCCTCGCCGCGCTTGACCGACTCGCCGTCGGCCTTCAGCCAGCGCAGGATCGTGCCCTCCTCCATCGTGTCCGACAGGCGGGGCATCACCATCTCGGCCATCAGTCGGCCCCCGCCGGCTTGGTCGCGGTGACGGCGCGGGGGTTCACGACGACGCCGTTGGGTGTGGCGTCCGGCGGCGGGGTCTGGCCGAGGGTCCGCAGCGCCGCCGCCACCACCTGCGGCTCGTGCGGGTAGGCGATGTCCTCCAGCGGCTTTGAGTAGGGCATCGGCGTGTCGGCTCCCGACACGCGCCGCACGGGCGCGTCGAGGTCGTCGAATGCCTGTTCGGAGATCAGCGCTGACAGATTCGCGCCGACGCCGCCATGGGGCCAGCCCTCCTCCACCACCACGCAGCGGTTGGTCTTGGCGACCGAGGCGAGGATCGTGTCGAGGTCGAGCGGGCGCAGGGTGCGCGGGTCGATCACCTCGGCCTGCACGCCGTGCTCGCTCGCCAGCTGCGCGGCGGCGCGCTCTGCCGTGAGCGCCATGCGCGAGACGCCGACGATGGTCACGTCGCCTCCCTCGCGGCGGATGGCAGCGTGGCCGAAGTCCACCAGATGCTCCTCTCCGGCTGCATCCGGCGGCGGAGGATCTGGCACCTCGCCGCGCACCCCGTACAGCGACTCGTGCTCGATGAAGATCACGGGGTTCTCGTTGCGGATCGCGCTCTTCAAGAGGCCCTTCGCGTCAGCGGGCGTCGAGGGCGTGGCGACCAGCAGGCCCGGTACGTGCAGGAACATCGCCTCCAGGCAGTGGGAGTGGGTGGGACCCAGCTGGTGGCCCGCCCCCTGGGGCATGCGCACGACCAGCGGCACGCGCGCCTGGCCGCCGAACATGTAGTGGATGTGCGCCGCATGGTTGACGATCTGGTCGAACGCGAGCAGCGCGAAGTTGACCGTCATCAGCTCCACCACCGGGCGCAGCCCGGTCATCGCGGCACCCACGCCGATCCCGACGAACGTGTTCTCGGAGATCGGCGTGTCGCGCACGCGCCGCTCGCCGAACTCCTCCAGCAGCCCGGCGGTGACCTTGAAGGCGCCGCCGAACACGCCGATGTCCTCGCCCATCAGGATGACGCGCTCGTCGCGGCGCAGCTCCTCGCGCAGCGCCTGGCCCAGCGCCTCGCGGTAGCGCAGCTCGGCCATCAGTGGTAGCGCCCCCGCACCTGATCATCGAGCACGTACACGTTGTCGTACAGCGCCTCCGCCTCGGGGAAGGGTGAGGCGTCGGCGAACTCCACCGCGGCGTCGACGCGCGCGATCGCCCGCTCGTCGATCTGCGCCCGCGCGGCGCCGTCCACCACGCGCTCCGCCTCCAGCAGCGCGCCGAACACGGGCAGCGGGTCGCGCTCGCGCCACTGCGTGACCTCATCCCTGGTGCGGTACTCCTCGGGGTCGGCCATCGAGTGCCCGCGGAAGCGGTAGGTGACGGCCTCCACCAGCATCGGGCAGCGCTCGGAGCGCACGCGCTCGACCGCCTCGCTGACGACGGCGTACGTGTCCGCCACGTCCATCCCGTCGCAGCGCGTGCCGGGTACCCCCAGGCTCTCGCCCTTGCGCTGCAGGTCGGTCACGGCGGAGTGGCGTTTCAGCGAGGTGCCCATGCCGAACTGGTTGTTGGTCACCAGGAACACCACCGGCAGCCGCCACAGCGCCGCCAGGTTCAGCGTCTCGCCGAAGGTGCCCTGGTTACAGGCGCCGTCGCCGAACACGCACAGCGTGACCTCCTCGGTCTCGCGGTAGTCGCTTGACAGCGCGATGCCGGCGGCGATCGGCAGGTTGCCGCCGACGATCCCGTAGCCGCCCATGAAGCGCCGGTCGAAGTCGAACATGTGCATCGACCCGCCGCGCCCGCCGCAGCACCCGCCGACGCGCCCGAACAGCTCGGCCATCACCCGCTCCGGCGGCGTGCCGCGCACCAGCGCGTGGCCGTGCGAGCGGTAGGTGGAGATCAGGTAGTCATCCTCGCGCAGCGCCCTGGCGCTGCCGACGATCGTCGCCTCCTCGCCGATCGACAGGTGCAGGAAGCCGCCGATCTTCGCGCGCGCATACATCTCCCCGGCGCGCTCCTCGAAGCGGCGGATCAGCGTCATCGTCTGCAGCCACTCGCGGGCCGTGTCGGGGTCGGGCAGCGCGCGCTCCATCTATTCCCTCACGGTAGCCCAGCGCTCCAGGAACTCCCGGTCCTCCAGTTGCGACAGGTCCGCCCGCACCGCCCGCGCGCGCCGCGCGGCGATCTGCGGCTGGCAATCCCAGAACAAGACCACCTCGCCGCTGTCCACCTCCACGACCTCGATGTGGTCGACGCGGTCGGGGTCGGCGAGCGCGGCGGGCATCCAGCCGCCGCGACGCACGATCAGCCGGTAGGCGCGGTTTGCCTTCATCGCGTGGAGGCTGCCTCGGATCGCGACGGCGCCGTCTGGGCCATGCGCCCCGCGGCCTGCTCCAGAGCGCGCTCGCCGACGAACACCTCCTCACCCACCCGCACGGCCGGCACATCGCTCACCCCGGCCTGCGCGGCAGCAGTGGTGGCCGCGCTCAGCTGCTCGCGCACTGACAGCAGCTCCGTCCCCTTCAGGACAGCCGCCGGGTGCATCTCACACGCCGCGGCCGCGATCAGCATGTTGTCCGTCTGCGCAAGGCTGCGCCCGCCGGCGAACGCCTGGCGGAAGGCCGCCTGGGCGAAGGGCACGGCTCGCCCGATCGACTTGGCGTAGGTGGCTGCGTGCATCGCCAGCGCGCTGTCGAAGGGGAAGTCCGCCGGCCAGCGCAGCGGCTGCAGTCCCAGCTCGCGCGCGCGGCGCTCGACCTCCGAGCGGAAGACCTCCGCCTCGCTCTCGCAGCGAAACGCCTGGAAGGACTCGGCTGCAGGCAGCTCGCGCGCGAGCACCGGCTGCCACTCTGCAGGAGTGGGCAAGGTGTGCAGGATGCGTTCCGCGGCGAGGTAGGCCAGCGGGCTGGCCAGGTCGAAGTAAAACGCGGCGTCAGCCGTGGATGAGCCAGCCGTCGGTTGCACGCCCCGCCTCCATCACGGCCTCCGAGAGGGTGGGGTGGCCGTGGACGATGCGCGCGACCTCTGCGTAGCCGCCCTCCAGCGCGCGCACGTTCACAAGCTCCTGGATCAGCTCGGTGGCGCGGCTGCCGACGATGTGCCCGCCCAGCATCTCGCCGTACTTCCGCTCGCCGACGATCTTCACGAGCCCGGTGCGGTCGCCATACACGGTGCCTCCGCCGACGGCGCCGTAGGGCACCTTGCCGACGACGACGTCATACCCCTGCTCGCGCGCCTCTTCCTCGGTGAGCCCGAACGAGCCCACGCTGGGCGTGCAGAACGTCGCCCGCGGGATGTCCACGTGGGAGAGCGGATGGGTGGCGAGCCCGGCGGCGTCCTCGGCGGCGATGATGCCCTCGTCCGATGCCTTGTGCGCGAGCGCCGGGCCGGGCACGAGGTCTCCGATCGCATAGACCCCCTTGGCGGTGGTGCGCAGTGCGCCGTCCACCTTCACGAGGCCCTGTTCACCCAGCTCGACCTTGGCCTCGGCGAGTCCCAGCGCCTCGACGTCCGCGCCGCGCCCGGCGGCGATCACCAGGTAGTCGACCTCGGCGCGCTCGCCGCCGTGGGTGAACGTGACGGTCGAGCCCGCGCTGCTCACGTCCTCGACCGGCGTTCCGGTGAGGACCTGGATGCCCTGGCGCTTGAGGCCGCGTTCCACCAGCCGCGAGATGTCCGCGTCCTCGGTGGGCAGCACGCGGTCGAGCATCTCCAGCAGGATCACCTCGCTGCCCAGCCGCGCGTAGCCGGAGGCGATCTCCGCGCCCGACGCGCCCGCCCCCACCACCGCCAGGCGGCCCGGCAGCTCGCTGAGCGCCCACGCCTCTTCGGTGCCGATCACGCGCCCGCCGAACTGCACGCCGGGGATCGCCCGCCTGACCGACCCCGTCGCCAGGATCACCGTGCCGGCCTGGATCTCGGTGCCGTCGAACTCGCTGCCCAGCCGCACGTTGTGAGCGTCGGTGACGGTGCCGTGCGCCTCGATCAGGTCGATGCCGTTCTTCTTGAACAGCCCATTCACGCCGCCGACGAGCGTCGCGACGACCTTCTCGCGGCGCGCCTGCACCGCGGGGTAATCGACCTCGACGCCGTTCACCTTCAGGCCGAACTCGTGCGCCTCGCGCACCTCGCTGAGCAGATCGGCCGAGCGCAGCACCGCCTTGGCGGGGATGCACGCGTAGTTCAGACACCGCCCGCCGACCTTGTCGCGCTCCACCACGGCGGTCTTCATGCCGAGCTGCGCCGCGCGGATCGCCGCCACGTAGCCGCCCGGCCCCGAGCCGATCACGATGCAGTCATACGCTGTCTCCGGCATTTGATGCGAGCCTATCGCAGCGCCTCTTTCGTCGGCCTGCGCCGCCCCGCGAAGGCTATCGACGGTCCAGGCCGGCCTGGATGCGCCCCATGACACGGACGAGCTTCCAGAACAGCCAGCCCCCGAGCCCGATGCTGAGCACGCACCCCGCCGCCGCGAGCAGGGTCGACGCCACGACCAGCGCCAGCGAGGTGACGATCACCTGGAAGGCCAGCAGCGCCTCGAAGCCCAGCACCGCCCAGTAGCGCTTCTGGAGCATCCCTCCCGCGAGCCCCACCAGCACCAACGTCAGGAAGGCCGCTCCGTAGAGCGAGCCGCCGTGCCGGTTGAGTTCGTGCACACTCGCGGTACTGATGGAAACGGCCAGAGCCAGCAGTGTTGCCACTGCGATCGCGACCACGAGCGCCACCGGCCACTCTCCCGCCGCGAGCGGCTGCAGCGCTGCACGGGCCCGCTCGTCGCGCAGCTCCGTGCGCCCAGAGGGTGGCGCGAGCCGAGCCCCGCTGTCATTTTCGTCAGGTGGCGCGAGCTGCGCCCCGCTGTCTTCCTGGTCAGGCGTTGGCAACCGCGCCATCCAGTGTCTCGCGCAGTGTGCGCGCCGCCGGCTCGGGGTCTCGCGCCTGCGCGATCGCCCGCACCACGGCCACGCGCGTGGCACCGGCCCCGAGCACGGCGTCCACATTGCCTGCGTCGATCCCGCCGATCGCGAAGAACGGCCGGGGCGCGTGGGCGGCCGCGTAGCGCACCAGCTCCAGCCCAACGGCCGGGCGCCCCGGCTTGGTGGGCGTGGCGTGCACGGGACCCACCCCCAGGTAGTCGGCCTGGCCGGCCGCGTCGATCTCCGCGGGTGCGTGTGTCGAGACGCCGATCAGCAGCTCCTCGCCCACCAGTTCGCGCACTTCGCTCACCGGCATGTCCTCCTGGCCCACATGCACGCCGTCGGCGCCCGCCGCGAGCGCGACGTGTGGGCGGTCGTTGACGATCAGCAGCACTCCGTGCCGCGCGCAGAGGGCCTGCGCCTCGCGGGCCACGGCCGTCAGCGCCTCGTCCGACAGGCGCTTCTCGCGCAGCTGCACCACGTCCACGCCGCCCGCCAATGCGGCTCCCAGCACCTCCAGCAGCTCCCGGCCCCCGGGCCGTGTGTCGCACACCAGATACAGGCGCGCCTCTGACAGGCGGGCGTGGCGCTCCTCGGCAGGCATGGTTGGAGTCTGACACTGACTAGCATCACTTCCCATGGCCAAGAGGTTCGACGTAGCGGTTGTGGGTGGCGGCATCATCGGGCTCGCCGTTGCCTGGCGCGCGCGTCAGGCGGGGCTGTCGGTGACGCTGCTGGAGCGCCAGGGCACCGGCGAAGCGACGTCGCGTGTGGCTGCAGGGATGCTGGCGCCGGTCGCCGAGGTCGAGTTCGGCGAGTCGGGCCGCCGGGTACTCGATCTCGGGCTGCGCTCCGCGGCGCTGTGGCGCTCCTTTGCCGCCGAGCTGGAGGAGGCCTCGGGGATCGAGGTCGGCCTGCGCCGCAGCGGCACCCTCGTGGTTGCGCGCGACGCGGATGAGGCACGCGAGCTGGAGCGCCAGATTGCCTTCCGCGACTCGCTCGACCTGTCCACCGAGCGTCTGCTGCCCAGCGCCGCGCGTGAGCTGGAGCCCGCGCTGGCGCCCACGTTGCGCCTGGCGTTGCAGGCCCCCGACGACCACAGCGTCGATCCACGGTTGGTGCTCGCCGCGCTGCGCCGCGCGTGCGAGCTGCACGGGGTGGTTGTGCGCGAGCACGCGCCCGTGGCCGGCGTCGAGTACGACGGCGAAAGGGTGACCGGGGTCCGCCTGGAGGACGGCGATTCGGTGCTCGCCGGCCAGGTGGTGCTGGCGGCCGGCGCCTGGACATCGGACCTTGGGCTGCCCCCCGGAGCGTCCATCCCGGTGCGCCCCGTCAAGGGCCAGATCCTGCGCCTGCGCGATCCGGCAGGGCCGGGATTGCTGAACGGGGTGGTGCGCTTCCACGGCGGCTACCTCGTACCGCGCGGCGACGGCCGTTATGTTCTCGGCGCGACGATGGAGGAGCGCGGCCAGGACCTGCACCCGACGGCGGGCGGCGTGTATGAGCTGCTGCGCGACGCGCACGAGCTGGTGCCGGGGATCGAGGAGCTGCAGATAGAGGAGTTGAGCGTGGGCCTGCGCCCGAGCACGCCCGACAACGCCCCCGTGATCGGGCCGGGTGCGCTCGACGGGCTCGTGTGGGCAACGGGTCACCACCGCAACGGCATCCTGCTGGCGCCGCTCACGGCAGAGCTGGTGGCGCGGGAGCTGACCGGTGCAGTGGCCGTCTCGTGATCTTCCTCAACGGCGCCGAGTCAGAGCTGCACGCGGGCGACACTGTGGCTGACGTGCTGGCCCGCATGGGCCTGGCGCCCGATGCGAAAGGCATCGCAGTGGCGGTCGATGACGGCGTCGTGCCGCGCGGCGAGTGGCGGGACTTCGCGCTGCCCGAGGACGCGCGGGTGGAGGTGCTGACGGCCATGCAGGGCGGATGAGCGACGAGCTCGTCATCGCCGGGCGCACGCTGCGCTCGCGCCTGCTGCTGGGCACCGGCGGCTTTCCCTCGCTCGAGCTGCTCGAGGAGGCGATCCGCGCCAGCGGCTCGGAACTGGTGACGGTCGCGCTGCGGCGTGTCGATCCGTCCGCGCGCGGCTCGCTTGTCGATGTGCTCGCCGCGACCGGCGTGCAGCTGCTGCCCAACACCGCCGGCTGCCACACCGCGCGTGACGCCGTGCTCACGGCCGAGCTTGCCCGCGAGGCATTTCAGACCGACTGGGTGAAGCTGGAGGTGATCGGCGACGAGGACACGCTGCTGCCCGACGCCCCCGAGCTGCTGCTCGCCGCCGAGCAGCTCATCGACGCCGGCTTCGTGGTGCTCCCCTACACCACCGATGACCCGGTGCTGGCGCGCCGCCTGCAGGATCTGGGCTGCGCGGCGGTGATGCCCCTCGGCGCGCCGATCGGCAGCGGCATGGGCATCCGCAACCCCTACAACCTGGCGCTGCTACGCGAAGCGGTGAGCGTCCCGGTGGTGCTCGACGCGGGCATCGGCACGGCCTCCGACGCGGCGCTGGCGATGGAGCTGGGCTGCGACGCCGTGATGGCCGCCTCGGCCGTTGCCCGCGCGCAGGATCCGGTGCGCATGGCGCACGCGATGCGCCTGGCCGTCGCCGCGGGCCGCCTTGCCGCGGGGGCGGGGCGCATCCCGCGGCGCACCTACGCCACTGCGTCAACGCCGGACGAGGGCCGCCCGCAGTTCGCGAGCTGACTCGCTATTCAACCACTTCGATGGTCCCGTTCATCGAGACCGGCTGCAGCGTGTTCTCGTAGTGGATGGTCCCGGTCTTGGTGACCTTGTATTCGAACGTTCCGCCTTCGCCGAAGTTCTTCGACGCGAAGTGCGCGGGGCCGCTCTTGCTGGTGACATTGTGTTCGACCGGGTCGTAGTTGGTCCACTTGATCGTGCTCCCGACCTTGACCTTGACGGCGTCCGGGTTGATCGCGATGTTGCGGTATTCGATCTGCACGACCCCGCTCTGCACCGGCGCGGAGGCTTCCGGCGTGGCGTACTTGGGCGTGGTGTCGGTCTGCAGCCCGCCGGTCTTGCTGGCGGTGGTGCTCTTGGAGATGACGGCCGTGCTCGTGCGACCGCCGACCGTGACGGTCGTGGTTTCCGACGTGCTGCTCCCGCCCGAGCCGCAGCCGCTGGCGAACGCGAGCAGCAGGGCACCCGTGGCGCTGGCACAGATCCCTCGTCTCACATAGATCCCTCGCCTCATCGAAAGACAACCCTAACCTAGACTGACGCTCCGATGGCGCGCCACTATCTCACCGGAGCCGAGCTGACGCCCGACGAGCTGGACGCGCTGCTGGCGCGCGCGGCGGAGCTGAAGGCCGCGCCGCTCTCCTCGCGGGCGCTCGCCGGGCTCAGCGTGGCGCTGATCTTCCAGCGCCCCTCCACGCGCACGCGCGTGTCCTTCGAGGTGGGGGTCCATGAGCTGGGGGGCCATCCGCTGGTGCTGCGTCCCGAGGAGCTGCAACTCGCCCGTGGTGAGTCCCCGCGCGACACGGCGCTCGTCCTCTCGCGCCATGTGGCGGCTGTCGGTGTGCGCACCGGCCCGCACGAGCTGCTGGAGGAATTGGCCGCTCACTCCTCCGTGCCGATCTTCAACATGCTCACCGCGCTGCACCACCCCTGCCAGCCGCTGGCCGACCTGCTCACCGCGCGCGAGCGCTTCGGCTCGCTGGAGGGCCTGCGTCTGGCCTACGTCGGCGACGGCAACAACGTCGCCCGCTCGCTGGCGGTGCTCGGCGCGCTCGCCGGAGTGCACGTCGCCGTCGCCTCCCCGCCCGGCTATGCGCTCGATCCCGGCACGGTTCCGCTGTCCGGAGTGGCGCGCGGGGCGCTGACGGTGCACGAGGACCCGCGCGAGGCGGTGGCCGGTGCGCACGTTCTCTATACCGATGTCTGGGTCTCAATGGGCGACGAGCCCACCGCCGCCGAGCGCCGCCGGGCGCTCGCGCCCTACCGTGTCGATGAGGCGCTGCTCGCCCAGGCCCACCCCGACGCGATCGTCCTGCACTGCCTCCCCGCCCACCCCGGCGAGGAGATCTCGCAGGACCTGCTCTACGGCCCCCGCCAGCGCATCTGGGATCAGGCCGAGAATCGCCGCCACGCACAGAAGGCGCTGCTGGAGCTGCTCCTCGGAGCTGCCATGCTGAATCCATGACCCAGGTCGAGACCCGCACCCGTCCCGAGCGCGGCCAAGAGCTGGAGCTGAGCATCGACTCCCTCGCCTACGGCGGCGAGGGCATCGCGCGCATGGGCGACCACGGCTACGTGGTGTTCGTAGCCGGCGCCGTCCCCGGCGACCGCGTGCGCGCGGTGGTGTACAAGCGCAAGCGCTCCTACGCGCACGCCCGCACCGTGGAGGTACTGCAGCCGAGCCCCGAGCGGATCGAGCCCAGGGCGACGCACCCCGGAGTCCCCTGGCAGGTGCTCCCCTACGAGCGCCAGCTCGAGATCAAGCAGCAGCAGGTCGGTGACGCCCTGCTGCGCATCGGCCACCTTGAGGACTTCGAGCTGCAGGACATCGTCCCGGCCGTGCAGCAGTGGCGCTACCGCAACAAACTCGAGTACTCATTCGGCGCAGACCCCGACGGGAAGCTCATCTGCGGTTTTCACGCCTCCGCCGGCGGCAACCGCGTCGAGGCGATCGAGGACTGCCTGCTTGCCTCAGAGCAGGGCAACCTGGCACGTGAGGCGGTCGCGGGCTGGGCGCGCGAGCAGGGGCTGGGTGCGTGGAGTCGCGGCGGGGAGGCGGGGAGGGAGTCCCGCGGCGCACGCGACCCCGGCGAGCGCATCGGGCCGGCTCTCGACGGCCGCGCCCTGCTGCGCAACCTCGTCGTGCGCGAGGGCCGTCACACCGGCAAGCTCCAGGTGCGCCTTGTCAGCACCCCCGGTGAGCTGGACGTGTACTCGCTGGAGCGGGCCCTGCGCGCGGCGCTGGGCGAGCGTCTCTCGGGACTGATGTGGACCCGCTCCAGCCAGCTGGCGGAGACCACCATGGGCGGCGAGACCGAGCTGGTCAGCGGCGAGGCGGAGCTGCCCGAGCGCCTGGGCGAGCTCGACCTGCGCATCTCCCCCGAGGCCTTCTTCCAGACCAACACCGAGATGACCGAGGTGCTCTACGGCCTGATCGTCGAGTTCGCCGCGCTGGAGGGCTGGGAGCGCGTGTATGACCTCTGCTGCGGCATCGGCACGATCGCCATGACCCTCGCCCCGCGCGCGGGCGAGCTGTGGGGCGTCGAGCTCGTGGAGGAGGCCGTCGCCAACGCGATCGCCGGTGCCCAGCGCAACGGCATCCGCGCGAACTTCTTCGCCGGCGACGTCCGCCTGGCCCTGCCCGAGCTCTTGGCGCGCGCTGGCAAGCCCGACGTGGTCGTCGTCGATCCGCCCCGCGCCGGCCTCTCCCAGAAGGTCGTGCGTCGCATCATCGACTGCGCCCCCAGGCGGATCGTCTACGTCTCCTGCAACCCCACCACGCTGGCGCCGAACGCCGCACAGCTCGTCGAGGCGGGCTGGACGCTGTGCAAGGTGCGCCCGGTGGACATGTTTCCGCAGACTCACCACGTCGAGTGCGTGGCACTGCTGGAGCGTGCCGGGTAGGGCCGGGGGCTGTCTTTACGCCGCGACGGGGACGCCGGCCGGCACGTAGTGCTCGACCGTCAGATCGTCTCGGTCAAGAGCGAAGTGGACGCCCTCGAGCGCAAGACGCTGCGCCTCGGCGAACGTGTCGGCGACCGCGGTCCAGCGCGGCACATCGGGTGACGTGGCGACCCACGTATCTTCATCCTGGCGGTAGAGAATGCGCACGACCATCATCTCCTTAGCTTAGAGCAGCGCTCGGGCGTCCTTTTCAGGAAGCCCAACCTGGTTGCACAAAATGTCCTTGACGGTCGAGGGTCGGATCGTCTGGTTGTCGTGGAAGGCGAAGACGATGGTGGGATGGCCTGGGGCTTCCAACCTGCGATGCGAGCCGTTTTGGCGAACAACTCGATAGCGCAGCGGCTCCGCCTGCAGCACGCGGAGCAGCTTCCTTGCCTTCAAGGACGGAAATCGGGACATACCTTGCACCGTACGGATCGCCGGGGAGGCAACGCTGGGTTTGCCGGGTAGGATCCCGCGCGATGCGCGCCGTCACCATCCGCGAGAAGGAGATCGTGCTCGAGGAGCACCCGGACCCCGTGCCCGGGGCCGGGGAGGTGCTGGTGCGCGTGCGCGCCGCCGGGCTCAACGGCGCGGACATGATGCAGGGCCGGGGTCTCTACCCAGCGCCGCCCGGCTCGCCGCAGGACATCCCCGGGCTCGAGCTGGCCGGGGATGTTGCAGCCCTTGGTTCGGGCGCCGAGCGCTTCGGTCCGGGCGATCGGGTCATGGCGATCGTCGGCGGTGGCGGGCAGGCCGAGCTTGCCGTGGTCCACGAGCGCCAGCTGATGCCGGTGCCGGCCGCCCTGGACTGGCCAGCGGCGGGTGGCCTGCCGGAGGTCTTCACCACGGCCCACGACGCGATCTTCACGCAGGCTGGGCTGCGACCCGGGGAGCGGCTGCTCGTGCACGGCGGCGCCGGCGGAGTGGGCACCGCCGCGGTCCAGCTTGCCCGCGCGGCCGGCGCGAGCGCCACCGCGACCGTGCGCCGCGAGGAGTCGCGTGAGCAGGTGGCGTCACTCGGAGCCGAGGTCATCGCGCCCGAGGGCTTTGCCGAGCACGGCCCGTTCGACGTTGTCCTGGAGCTGGTCGGGGCGCCGAACCTGGCAGAGAATCTGAACGCGCTCGCGACAGGCGGGCGCATCTGCGTGATCGGCGTGTCAGCGGGCGCCAGGGCCGAGCTGAACCTGCTGGCGCTGATGGGCAAGCGCGCTCGCATCCACGGCTCCACCCTGCGTGCGCGGCCCTTGGAGGAGAAGGCGCTCGCCGCCCGCGCCCTGGAGCGCGAGGTCCTGCCGCTGTTTCACTCGGGCGCACTGCGCGTGCCGGTCGCCGAGACCTTCGCCCTGGACGATGCCGCCGCTGCCTACGAGCGCTTCGCGGCTGGCGGCAAGCTGGGCAAGATCGTGCTCGCGGTCTGAACTCAGTAGGGAGGCTGGGCCTCGTACCAGTCGCCGAGAGCGCGGAACGCGCCCCAGAACTCACGCTTGGAGTCCTGCTCGTCGAGCGACTCGTCGATGTTCGGCACGTACAGAGCATCGATCGAGGGCGTCAGCTGCTGGATGACGCCGAGACGATCCTGCAGCGGCCGCGCGAGCGGCACGTCGAGGTCGGAGAGCGTGGCAAGGGCATCGGCGCCCATCGCCACGACGATCCTCGGCTGCACGATCGCGATCTCCTCGGTCACGCGGGCCACGCACGCGGGATCGGCCAGCGCCGCGTCGCTCAGCGGACACTTCACGCACAGCGTGCCGTAGACAGCGAGAGGATCGATCGACAAGCGCTTCAGCGACTTCATCAGCGCTCCTCCGGAGCGCCCGTAGAAGGCCACGCCCTCCTCGATCTCCGAGGGCAGGGGGGCGTACTTGAGCAGCATCACGTCGGCCTGCGGGTGTCCGGAGCCGAGCACCGGCATCAGGTTGCCGCGCGGGCAGTGTTCGCACGCCTGCAGCTCGCGCGTGAACGAGTTCAGCTCGCGGATCGCGCGCTCGAGGTACTTCTCCTTGATCTCGTCGTCGGTGGCTGGCATGCAGGCCCCCAGGGTTTTGACGACATCTTGGCTTGTCCTTGCCGGTGCATCAAGCCTTGCGCGCTCGCT